>OHZH01000291.1_pt1 | contig 11619 bp, 7 predicted proteins | sample 1580541 | NCBI WGS metagenome assembly OHZH01 (sample SAMEA3882504, study PRJEB24775) | human gut metagenome | biome: human-associated habitat; feature: intestine environment; material: feces | place: Netherlands | collected 2009/2010 | reverse complement strand
GACGTGCTCCTTGTAATATCAGCGGTTTACGGGTTGGCGATTCTTTCCATTTTTTCAAGCTTGAATATATGCTACGCTCCATAATTACTTAATTTACTAATTTACTGACACTTACAATGCAAAGATACACTTTTCTCGGCGAACTTACAAGCAAATACCACACTTTTCTTGGGGAACTTTTACACCAACACCACACTTTTCTCGGCGAACTTTCACACAAACACCACACTTTTCTTGGGGAACTTTCATACAAACACCACACTTTTCTCGGGGTACTTGTTGATTAATTGAACTTTCGCAAGCTCAGAAGTTAATGGTTTTAAAGAAGTTTATCACTCCCTTGGGTCGTTCAAAAAGTTAACGGACAACAGCTTTATTGCTTAAAAAATATTGCCACGCTACTAAAACAATGTTGCCACGCTACTAAAACAATGTTGCCACGCTACTAAAACAACATTGCCACGCTACGGCAACATCGTTGTCGCAGCGTGGCAATAATATCATTAAATATAAAGGTGCGCGAGCCAGTAGCTACGCGAAACCAGCAAATGCAAAGTCTTGCTATTCTATGCTTCCAAGGCAGCAGCAAACTCGCGGTGGAACGTGTTGTGGAAGTGGATTATCTCGCGGCGAGCCTCGTCGTCGAGTTCCCAGATGTTAGCTTCGCCTGCACGGTGAGCCAGTATGTGGCGTACGCAGCGTGCTATCTTGCGTTTGTTGTTGCGCGCCTGGAGCTGGTCGCCCTGTATTGGTTTCTGCGAGATGTAGGAGAAAGCTGCGAGACGCTGCATGAAAGCCTCGTAGCGATTGAAGAGCAGTGCCTGGCGCATCATCTTCTCGGGGTCGGCGTCGAGACCGTCCATATCAATGAGTCCGTCGAGGTTCTCGTGGCTCCAGTCGGCATCACTAAGCCAGTACCACTGAAAGCCGAGGTGCTGCTCCATGTGCATGAGTCGCTGCGCAAGCATGTCCTCGTCTACGCTCTCCTCGGCACTGAACTGCTCGAAGGCGAAGCGTGCGAGAGCCACACCGGTGAGTTCCACAGCATCGGCACCCTCCACCTCGTCGCCTGTGAGAGCGATGCGCCAACGCATCATCTTGTTCTTCACAAGCACCGAGTGAGCACCCATGAGCAGGTCGCTGAGCGAGCCTTGCAGGTCGATTTCCTTCACGAGAGCCATGCGGTTGCGCATATCGCGCACCGAGAGTCGGTTGTCGTCGTTGAGCACGCACATATAGTTGAGCTTTCCCTCGTCGAGCGCTATCTGGAAACGGTCGTTAGAGTGGTCGCCCACGAAAGCGTACGAGTAGTTGTGGATGTCGCTGTGCGCTATCTCAAGGTCGCCCGAGAGTTTGTTGCCGTCGGCATCGAGGAGCGAGAAGCCTACGTATGGTATCTGCAGGCGCAGCGTGAACGGATTGCCCTTGCGCGGAGTGAGTCGGCAGACGATGCCGTCGTCGCCGAAGTCGTCCTTACGCACAACGAAGCCCTCGTCGGTCTCCTGCGCACGGTCGATTTCTATGATGCCCTGTCGCCATGTGAAGTCGAAAACAATCTCCTGCTCGTCCTCGCGCACTACAGAGAGGAAGCGGTCGGGCGAGATGCCGAGATACACCGCCTCTACCGGCTGCACCTCCTCATCGCCGTCGCCAAGCACGCAGATGTCAAGACTGCCCACCATCGGGTCGTCCTCCCAATCGTCGGCATCGGCTCCGTCGGCGCGGAACACCACAAACGAGAGGCGGCACTGCTGGCGTGTGCCATCAGCGCGACAGAGGAAATAAGATGTTTCTTCGGGTACGTAGATCGGACTGCTGATGTAGGGGTTCATGCAGCGAGTCGAGTATTCGACCTCAGTCCAAGCGGACGAGGCGTGTGTGTTTTTACTGCTTGTCATATATGCTTTACAATGTTATCCTTTTCGGGTGCTGTCTGCCAGGAACTGCGGCAAACGGAGTGCAAAATTACTAAAAAATGGCGAAACAAGCAAGTTGAGAGTAGAGAATTGAGAGTTGAGAGTTGAAATTTACGAAAAAGCAAGAAAACGGCTGGAAGATAGATGGAAGAAAGGCTGGTAGATTTCCCGTTTTCGAGGAAATCTACCAGCCTTTAAATGGTTTATAATATGAAGGTTACGGCGGTTCTGGAAGATATGGTAGATTTTTTCAGCAACCATACATTCTACAGACAACCGTAAATTGAAGCGAAAAAATTACTTTTTCTGTGTTTTCGAGAACGAGTACGGAGCGTCGCTCTCAGCCGTGCCGCGCTGCTTGTTAGGCTCCGAAGCCATATCGTAGACGAACTGAGCACCGTTCATAAGGTCGGTGCGCGTAACGTAGTTCTTGGTGTATGGAGCACCGTTAAGCTGCAGTGCCTTCACGTAGCAGTTCTCGTCCTCGTTGTTGCGAGCCTTGATGCTTACGCTCTTGCCATTCTCGAGGTGAAGCGTCATCTCGTCGAAGCGCGGTGCGCCGAGCACATACTCGCCCGAGCCTGGGCATACCGGGTAGAAGCCCATTGCCGAGAACACATACCACGCAGAGGTCTGTCCGTTGTCCTCGTCGCCGCAGTAGCCGTCGGGGTTGGCGTTGTACATGCGATCCATAGTCTGGCGAATCCAGTACTGCGTCTTCCAAGGCTCGCCCGAGTAGCCGTAGAGGTAAATCATGTGCTGTACGGGTTGGTTGCCGTGAGCGTAGTTGCCCATGTTCATAATCTGCATCTCGCGAATCTCGTGGATAACAGCACCATAGTAGCTGTCGTCGAACAATGGCGGCACGTTGAACACCGAGTCGAGCATCTGGTTGAACACCTGCTTGCCACCCATGAGGTCGATGAGTCCCTGCGGGTCGTGGAACACCGACCATGTGTAATGCCAAGCGTTGCCCTCGGTGAAGGCGTCGCCCCACTTCAGCGGAGAGAACGGCTTCTGGAACTCGCCGTTCTGCAGACGACCGCGCATGAGATTGGTCTCCTTGTCGAACACGTTGCGATAGTTGAACGCACGCTTGCGGAACGGCTCAAGCTCCTTCTTCGACTTACCCAGCTGCTTGCCGAACTGATATATACACCAGTCGTCGTAAGCGTACTCGAGTGTGCGTGCCACGTTCTCGTTTATCTTCACGTCATAAGGCACGTAGCCCAGTTTGTTGTAGTATTCGTAGCCGAGACGACCGGTAGACGAAACCGTAGGATGAACAGCCTTTGTGCCATGCACCACAGCCTCCCAGAGCTTCTCTGCGTCGTAGTTCTTCAGTCCGCAGAGGTAAGCATCAGCCACGATAGACGCCGAATTGTTGCCCACCATGCAGCCGCGATGACCCGGCGAAGCCCACTCGGGCAGGAAGCCGCTCTCCTTGTATGCGTTCACCAAGCCAGCCTGCATCTTCTCGTTCATCGACGGATACATCACGTTGAGCAGTGGGAAGAGACAGCGGAAGGTGTCCCAGAAGCCAGTGTCGGTGAACATATAGCCGGGCAGCACCTCGCCGTTGTACGGCGAATAGTGTACGATTTCGCCCTGCACATTCTTCTCGTAGAACGAGCGTGGGAAGAGCACCGAGCGGTAGAGGCACGAATAGAACGTGCGGAGGTGGTCGATGTCGTGCGACTTCACCTCTATCTTGCCCAGCACGTCGTTCCATGTCTTGCGTCCGCGAGCCTTCACAGCGTCAAAATCGTCGTTGCCAAGCTCCTTGAGGTTCTCTACAGCCTGCTTCTCAGAGATGAACGACGAGGCGATGCGCACGTTGAGCTGCTCGCCGCGCTTTGTCTTGAAGCCCACGATGGCACCGGCGTGGTTGCACTGGCTCACCAGCTCGCCACTCTTTATCTCGCCGTTCACAACTACGGATGTATATTCGAACGGGCGGTCGAACTTCAGAACGAAGTAGTTCTTGAAGTTTTCGGGCACGCCACCGTTGTTCTTTGTAGTATAGCCCACAACCATGTTCTGCTCGGGCAGCACCTTCACGTAAGAACCTTCGTCGTAGGCATCCACTACGAAGCTCGCCTGCTCAGCTTCGGGATACGTAACGCGCATGATGGCAGCACGCTCCGTGGGTGCAATCTCGGTGACGACATCGTAGTCGGCAAGGTAGGCACGATAGTAATAAGGTGTAGCCACCTCTGCCTTGTGCGAGAACCACGACGCACGCTTCTCCTCGTCGAACACGGGTGCGCCGACCTCAGGCATAACGGCAAACTGACCGTAGTCGTTAATCCATGGACTCGGCTGGTGGGTCTGCTTGAAACCGCGCAGCTTGTCGGCAGAATAGGTGTATGTCCAGCCGTCGCCCATCTTTCCTGTCTGCGGAGTCCAGAAGTTCATACCCCACGGCATAGCCACAGCCGGATAGGTATTACCCGTAGAAAGCGAGTGCTTCGACTCCGATCCGACAAGCGTGCTGACGTAGTCAACCGGCTCGTAGGTCTTGGCAGTGCCTGCACACACGGAAGCGAGTGCGAGCACAGCGGTGAATAGTTTTCTCTTGCTCATATTTGTTTGTTTTAGTTATTGTAGATAATGTCTATAATATACTTCGTCATTGCAAAGTTAGCAATTTCAGCCGAAATACACAATAAACAACGCGCACATACGTTGTTTATTATAAACAATTAAACACATGAAAGCAATAATCTCGCTCGCTATATTACTAATGGCTACGCTTACGGCGTGGGCTGACAGCGCAAAAGCCCGCTGGACAATCTATCCCAGTTACAGCAACATAACCGAGATTGAGCCTGTCGGCAACATATGTTTTGTGCTCGCCTCGGGGGCAGTGTTCTCCTACAACATCACGGACGGAGATGTGCAAACGTACGACAAAGCAGGCGTAATGTCAGACGTAGAGGTGAGCCACATAGCTTGGGCTAAGGCTTCGAAGCGACTGGTTGTGGTCTACACAAACTCGAACATCGACCTGCTGTCTGCCAATGGCGACGTTATCAACGTGCCCGACCTCTACCGAAAGTCGACAACATACAGCAAAACTGTCAACCACATCGATTTCGACGGTCCATACGCCTATCTCGCTACGGCATTCGGCGTGGTGAAGTTGAACACGCGCGACGGTGCCATCATGGACACATACCAACTCGACACCGACGTGAGCTACACGTACGTGAAGAACGGGTACCTCTACGCCGAGTCGAAGGAGCGCGGACGCCTGCGCTGCAAACTCACCGACAACCTGCTCGACAAGAGCCGTTGGGTGCGCGAGGACGGATTCACGACGCTGCGCGAGAATCGCACGAACGTGCAAGACAAACAGACAAACCTCTGGTGGACAAAGACCGCCGACGGCAAACTGACGTATTACACCGTAGATGCCGATGGCAACCGCACATACAAAACAGAAGGTGTACTGCCCGAAGGTCCGGCATCGAACAACTTCTACCGACTCTACGCACACAACGGAAAGATATATGCCGTGGGCGGAATGTGGAGTCAGGAAACAAACGGCAATCTGCCTGGCGACGTGCACGTATGGGACGGCACTACATGGAGCCACTTCGAGCAGCCTACAGCCGAACAGCTTGGTCATAAGAACGTAGACTATCTGTGCATGGACTTCGACCCGCTGAAAGAGGGTCACGTGATGGTGGGCGCCAAGAGCGGTCTGTACGAGTTTCAGGACGGTAAGTTCGTGAAGTGCTACAATAGTAACAACAGCCCGATGGAGTCGGCTGCGAGCAACAACAGTCCGAACTATGTCATGGCAAACGGCGTGAAATACGACGCGAATGGTAACCTGTGGGTACTCAACTGCAAATCGACAAACCCACTTAAACTGCTCACGAAAGAGGGCGAATGGAAAGAGTTGAAGCACTCGAACTTTGCAGGTAACTACTCACGTGATGTAAAGGAGATTTTCATCAGTCCGACATACGGATACATGTGGTTCATCAATAGCCATTGGGAGGAAACCAAGCTTTTCGCCTACGATTATCAGAACGATAAACTATACGACGTGGGTGGACCTACATACACCAACGAGGACTATGCAACAGTCAAGCCCTACTACCTGTTTCATGTAACAGAAGACAAGAACGGCAACATCTGGGTTGCTTCATCGGCAGGTCCATTATACCTCACCCCAAACGACGTGAAGAATGGTGGCGGTTTGGTGACACAACACAAGGTACCACGCAACGACGGAACGAACCTCGCCGACTATCTGCTGGCAAACATCGAGACACGCTGCATCGCCGTCGACGGCGGCAACCGCAAGTGGATAGCAACGTCTAAAGGAGTGTTCCTTATCAGCGACGATTGCAACACGCAGGTCGAGCACTTCACCACCGACAACTCGCCACTGCTGTCGAACATGGTACACTACGTACTTGTAGACCCTAACTCAAGCACAGTATATTTTGCCACCGACAAAGGTCTGTGCTCTTATCAAAGCGATGCCACCACCCCGAACGAGAAGATGACCAAGGACAACGTATATGCCTACCCCAACCCCGTTACGCCCGACTACACGGGCGACATAACCATCGTCGGACTGAGCTATAACGCCGACGTGAAGATTGTCACAACCAGCGGCACTCTCGTCAACCAAGGCAGAAGCACTGGCGGTTCGTACCACTGGAACGGATGCGACCTGAAGGGCAAGCGCGTGGCGAGCGGCATCTATATGGTGGAGACAGCTACAGAAGACGGCAGCAAGGGAACGGTCTGCAAGGTCGCAGTCATCAACTAAACAAAACTTTATCATTATAGTATTACGCTTCGCTCTTAACCGAGCGAAGCGTAATACCCTAATTTGTATATTTTCAGAATAAACAACTTTGGATGCGAACCAGACAAGAGCTTACGAACAGATGTACCAAATAGTTTATGCAGACAACGTAGTGCCCACAACAGACAACAACTATTGAGTTTGTGAATGGCACGGAGCAACGGAGAGTAATCAATCAATTCGGGGGCAAACTCATGAAGCGTACGTAGAGCCTCCTCAAGTTTTTCAAGATAACGAGCGTTAGATTCAAACGACGTGTATGCAACGGGGTTGTCGATGTGCAACACTCTCACGCCAGCACGCTGCAGACACTTGCCAAGCATTACATCCTCATAACCGTAGCCTATGATGCGCTCATCGTAAGCCACACGCTGAAGCACGGTGCGATGATAGAAGAAATTAGTTGTGCGGAACGCATTGTAAGGATTGCGTGTCCGCTCGGCTGCTGAATGTGTTGTCTCTTCGTACTTTTCATATCTAAAGCGCAAATTCTGGCGATAGAGCGTAGCCTCATCAGCACCGCCACATACACACACACCACCACATACTGCCTCGCCTGGCAATACGTCCGAATTGATATAACGTTTTAAGAAATCGTCGTAGACAAGTGTAAGACGAGCGTCAATCATAAGATGCCACTCGTAACGCCCAACGCTGCTCATAGTGTTGCGCATGGCTGCACGACATTTGCTATGCTCAGCACGCACATACCTACAACACGAATAGCGTTCCAACGAACGATTAAGGGCTATCATAGCCTCGTCGGTACTACCATCATCAAAGACAACTATTTCATAGCGCAAACCTTCAATGGCTTGTGCCTGACGATAAACAGCATCGACAAGACGCGATGCATCATCATTAAAGATAGGTATTAATATAGATAGTTCGGTTACCATGATCATTCGGTTATAATAGTACTATCATAACGTAAAGGCTGCGTTTTTATTGCAACAACAAACAATAATTATGAAAAATAAGCGTTGGATGTTTAAACACTATTTCTTTACGCCATATGAAACTAAGCATCATCGTACCTATATACAATGTAGAGAGCACGCTTGAACGCTGCATCAGGAGTATTGTCCAACAGTCGTTTACCGACTTTGAGCTACTGCTTGTTGACGACGGAACACCGGACAACAGCGGGCATATAGCTGACGAATTGGCATCAAACGATGAGCGCATACGTGTATTTCACAAATCCAATGGCGGACTCTCCGACGCACGTAACTACGGCATCGACCGCGCAAAAGGCGAATACATCACTTTCGTAGACAGCGATGACGAATTGGCTCCCGACACACTACAACCACTGATGCATGTACTGAGCGAACAAACCGATATAGATATACTCGAATATCCCGTAACAGAACGCAAAGGACGACCCGACGAACACGTCTTCATGCCCGAAAACCGAATGTTCGAAAGCCCATTGGAATGGCTCGCTGACAAGGGTTTCTCTCATTGCTGGGTTTGGAACAAAATATTCAGAGCCACTCTGTTCGACAACGTGCATTTCAAAAAAGGAAAGAAATACGAGGACGTGTACCTCATTGGCGATATGCTGGGCATCTGCCACAACATCGTCACTACGCAACGGGGCATGTATATATACCACTGGAACGATACTGGTATTGTGGCACAAAACAATATGCACTTGCTCTTAGAGGCACAGCTTTCAGTTGTCAACGAGCTCAATATTAACATTAAAAGGTCTAAATGGCATCGTCTCTACATGGATATGTTCACCACTCAACTACATGCCTACTGCAACGATGGAAGGGTTGTGCTACCAAACCTACATTTACCAAGAAAGAGTTTTACAAGCAGAAATGAAATAATTAAAGCAACATTACTGAACGTTTTTGGCGTGAAGTGGGCGTGTATATTATTTAAATTACTACACCAACTATGAGAATAATCTACACAATAGAAGATATATCTGTTAAGGGAGGGGCAGAGAACATTATCACTCAAAAAGCAAACCACCTCGCTACAGAGTATGGACACGACATATTGATTGTGTCCATATACAAAGACGAACGCCCCGTGAGCTACCCACTTGCAAAGGGCGTGCGACTCATTTCGCTCAACATTCCATTCATAGCAAAGAATAGTAATGTAATTTGCAAAAACATCAACCGAATACGGATGTTATTGTGCTTATTAAAAAGGTTCCAAAAAGTGGTGGATGCAGAACAGCCCGACATCATCTTCTATACACTTAGCTTAGGTGCCCTACTATTGCCGTTCTGTCGTACACGGGCGAAAAAGGTGTATGAGTCGCATACAGCTCGTCAATTCACACCATATCACAGCCTTTTTTATCCAATGGAACACAGTGCTGACACAATAGTATGCCTCACACACGGCGATGCGCAAAACTATAAGAGAGCGAAGCATGTATGCGTGATACCCAACTTTATTGAGCAGCCGAAGCGCAGCGTAGTAGACTACGGTCGCAAGAAGGCTATCGCCGTGGGCAGATTGGAAGCCCCAAAGGGCTTCGATATTCTTATCGACTGCTGGAAACATGTGGCAGAAATACATCCCGACTGGCACTTGGACATATACGGCGAAGGTTCGTGCCGCAACGATTTGCAATTGCAAATCGAACAACTGCATATGAACGACCGTATAACGCTCTGCGGACGCTCGAACAACATAATGGATGTCTACCCCGAATACAGTCTGCACATCATGCCGTCGCGCTACGAGGGGCAGGGCATCACGCTCATAGAAGCACAGGCGTGCGGTCTGCCTTCTGTAGTATTCAACTTTAAGTTCGGTGCGGCTGACATTGTGCAGAACGGCGTCAACGGCATCATCGTGCCGCAGGGCGACAGCAAAGCGTTCAGCGAGGCACTTTGCAAAATGATGAGTTCGGAGGATATGCGCAAAAAGTACGGAGAGAATGCGCTCGAAGTGGGCAGACAGTACTTCAAGGATAATGTTTTTGGAAAGTGGGTTGAGCTTATCAACAGTTTGTAAGCTCTGCACACTCTTCTTTTATACTTTATTCAGCAAGCCACGATAGAGCTGCTCGTACTGCTCTGCTACGTGGCGGTAGTCGTGATACTTGTGCACGAACTCCACGCTCTCGCACCGCATTCTTTCGAGTGTGCCGTCGGTGAAGAGGGCACGCTCTATCGCCGCGATGTTCTCCTCGTCGGGCACATCGGGGCGCACGTTGATGATCGGGCGCAGCGTATCCTCGCCAATAAACTCATAGTATTCTTCTTCGCCTCCACCTATGACAACCGTTCCGCGTGCCATTGCCGCGAGCGAGTTCATCGACGGGGTGTAGCTGTATAATTGATCAACGAGCACGTCTGCCTCAGCAAGCAGGTGCATGTACTCGTCGTAAGGCACTCCTTCTACGTATTTAATATGCACCTTGCCGGGATATCTACGCGCCACCTCCTCCACGAACATGGCTATCTTCATTGCACCCTTCATGAAGTCGCGCTTGGGCTGAAGACCAATGAGGATGGTGATGGGGTGAGAGGGTGAAGTGGTGTGATGGTGAGATGGTGAGGGGGTGAGATTTGTTGTATTCTCTTCTCCACACTCCATCGGCAGCGGTATGTAATGGAGTTTGGCTGCGTAAGGCGGTTCGTTGTAGTCGAGCCAATACTCGTAGAGACAGGGCACGAGGGCATCAGCCATGGTTGTCGTCTTACGCCACGAAGCCTCAGCACCGTGCTCAACAACTTCAGCGATGCGGTCGCTATGCTGGTCGGTATTCTGCAGTTGCCCACTCCAAAAGGTGTCGGAATAGGCAGGTACGCCTTGCGCCTGGCGACGGAATATCTGTGGATCGTCGCCGAAGCAGCCTTTCACTACGCAGCGATTGGTGAGCTTGAGGAAACGCAGCAGCAGCGTATTCCAGCGATACATGAGTGGCACGAACTGATAATTGTGTATCTGCACCACGTCGTTGCCGCACAGTTGCGGTAGATGGCGCAGCAACTGCCACACCACCCACAAGCCTCCGAACTTGCCCCAACGCAGGTTACGGCGCAGGTTAATATCGCGCGGAGCATCGTGCCATCCGTTGCCGTCGGACATAGTGAACACGCGGTGTCCACGCTCTACGAGTCCTTTCTTAAGTGTGTTGTGAAGAAAGCTCGCCTCGCCTATCAATAGTATCTTCATATATCGTCTTTTTTATGATGGTGATGTGGTGAGATGGTGATGTGGTGAGATATGTGGGGTAATGTCAACATCTCAACATCTCAACACCTCAATATCTCACAACCGCTTGAAGTTGCCGTTACCGTCGAGCACCTCGTAGGTCTCTACCGTGACACGCTTGCCCTTTATCTGCAGCACGTCGAACGAGGCGTTGCCGTCATCGTCGCGCCAAGCGTTATTCACCTGGTGGATGTCGTAGCCACGATAGTGCTGCACGGATTTGGCGTGGGTATGACCGACGAAGAACGCAGCGAGGTTATAGTGCTCAAGAATGTCGAAGAGCTGCGTGCGCTGCTCCTCCGTCCACCACTCCAATGCCCACGCGTCGAAGCCGTAGTGCTGCACGTAGACCACAGGCTTACCGTCGGAAGCGTACTTCTTCAGGTCGTCGGCAATCCACTGCATGTTGCTCTCGCAGTAGGTGGTGTCGCCGGCAGCGAGTTGTCCGCACACGAAGTGAACGCCGCCGATGTCGAACGAGTAGGAACGCGACGAGCGGTGTATGTTCAAGATGCGTCCAGCCTGCTTCATGTCGAGCAGCGTAGAGTCGAGGTAGTGGAGATTGAACTCCATACCTATGCGATTCTGCTCCGGTCTGCCGCTTTCGGGCGAGATGTCGTGGTTGCCGAACGTGGGATAAGTGTCGTAGTGGATTTGTCGGTAGCCTGG
>OHZH01000284.1_pt1 | contig 11804 bp, 8 predicted proteins | sample 1580541 | NCBI WGS metagenome assembly OHZH01 (sample SAMEA3882504, study PRJEB24775) | human gut metagenome | biome: human-associated habitat; feature: intestine environment; material: feces | place: Netherlands | collected 2009/2010 | reverse complement strand
TGCCTGCCGATGACCTGACCGACCCCGCCCCCGCCACCACCTTTGCCCATCTGGACGCCACCACCGTGCTGTCCCGTAAGATCGTGGAGCAGGGCATCTACCCCGCTGTCGATCCGCTGGCTTCCACCTCTCGTATTCTGGAAGCCGACATCGTGGGCGAGGAGCACTACCGTGTGGCCCGCAAGGTGCAGGCCACCCTGCAGCGCTATCAGGAGCTGCAGGACATCATCGCCATCCTGGGCATGGACGAGCTGAGCGAAGAGGACAAGCTCACCGTCACCCGTGCCCGCAAGCTGCAGAAGTTCCTCAGCCAGCCCTTTGCAGTGGCCGAGAACTTCACCGGCCTGAAGGGTGTGTACGTCCCGCTGGCAGAGACTGTCAAGGGCTTTGCCGCCATTGTGGACGGCCAGTGCGATGACCTGCCCGAGTGGGCATTCTTCAACGTGGGCACCCTTGCGGATGCCCGCAAGAAGTACGCAGACAAACAGGCGGAGGAAAAGGGCGGTGCCAACTGATGGAAAAGTTCATCCTGAACATCACGGCTTCCAGCGGTGAATTCTATCAGGGCTACTGCGAGAGCCTGACCCTGCCCACCGGCGACGGCGTGTACGGCGTGCAGGCCGGGCACAACCCCGTGCTGGTGGCCCTGCACATGGGGATTCTGCAATTCACCGTGAACGGTGAGATCCGCGATGTGCTGGTGGGCGACGGCATTGCCGAGGTGACCCCCGCCTATGTGATGGTGCTGGTGGACAGCGCCGAGAACCCGGAGGACATCGACAAGAACCGTGCCGAGGCCGCCCGCATCCGCGCCGAGGAACGCTTGCAGCATAAGCAGAGCATGCACGAATATTACCAGAGCAAGATCGCACTGGATCGTGCCATGCAGCGTTTGCAGACCGCCGCAAAGTATAAGCGCTAAGACAGCATCCCTATTCCCATATAACAAAACCTCCCCGTGCAGGGCAACTGCATGGGGAGGTTTTTCTGTCTGTCAACGATGCGAAAATTGTGTCACAGGGTCATTTTTTGGAATCGTCATGCGCGCTGCCGTGCCTTACGCCCGCACATCCTCCCGGCGCAAAAGCAGCCATGCCAGAAGGAACATCGTCCCCAGCCAGAAGATGCAGCTGAAGGCAAACAGCCCGTAGCTGCCCGCCAGAGCATCCGCACTTTTGTTGGAGTTCATACCGAGCTGCATCAGGGAATAGGGCCACAACAGCCCATGACCCTTGGAGCTGATAAAGATGCCGGTAATGCCGCCCAGCAGCCCCAGAAAAATGGGCACGGCAAAGCTGCGGATGACCATGGCCAGCACCAGCTGTGCGGCAATGACAGCCAACGCACCCAGCAGTCCCCGCAGTAAAAACAGAGGTAAGGTGACCGGCGGCAGCCCGGGCAGATGGGCAAATACCTTGCCGCAGAACACGAACAGCGCAAACACAAAACCGTGAGTCAGCAGCGCCAGCTTTGTCACCACCGCAAACTTTGCTGCAAACAGGTCCAGCGGCGGTACGGGGCTTGCCATGATAAGGTTCCAGTTGTGCCCCAGATGTTCCAGCCGCCACAAGTAGGCAGCATAGGTGGCTACCATGGCAGGGAAGAAGAGCATGGAATAAAACAGGGTGTGCTGGGTCCACAGGCTATACCAGCCGTCGGTGAGGATCTCAAGATTTTGCAGATAATTGAAAGTGCCGTAGGTGGCTGAAAGAATGGGCAGCACAAAGAACATTGCCCAGATGGGGGATGCGTGGAGTTTGCGGTTCTCCGCAAGAATACAGCGTTTCAGCATGGTTTTATACCTCCTCGTCCTGTACCTTGCGCCACGCAAGGGCAAACAGCACAGCGCCCAGCGCAAGGGTGAAGGCCAGCAGCACCCAGTTGAAGGGGCGGGTGCCGTAGGTGACGGTGTGGGTGGCCTTGTCCCAGTTCGCCACTTCGTAGGCGCTCAGAGGGATGTAGTACCCAAAGGGCACAAAATAACTGGCAAGCGGCGGCATAAAAGCAGAAAACAGCCCCACCAGCGCCCCTACAATGCCCACGCAGAGCGCCGGCAGGGGATTGCCTACCCACAGTATCAGCAGAAATTCTCCAAAGAAGAGCATTGTGTCCACAGTCAGCGTGCAGACGAACAGATAGACCAGCTGCCCAGTGGGAAAGGCTTCGGTATAACCATGGACACGCCCCAGCACCGGAACACAGGCCAGCTCCAGCACCGTGACCAGAAGAACTTCCAGCACTCCAAAGACCGCCTTGCCTGCAAACAGGCTTCGGCGGCTCTGCAAGGTGTAGAGCAGCTTGGCGGTGTTGCCTTTGATCTCCATATCCCACAGCCGGGAGGCCAGCACTGCCATCATCACCGGCATCAGAATGGCTTCAATGACGGGCAGGCTGTAAAGCAGGGCGCTGTAACCGTTGGCAAGCTCCTCCGGGTCAGCTGGGGCAAGGCCGCCCACCCACAGCACGACAATGCCGGGGATGAGCAGGCAGAGAGCAAGGTCATGCCTACGGTGGGCTTTTTGCAGTTCTGCACGGAAAGCTGCCATCTTACGCCACCTCCCCGCTGGTCTGGGTCAGGCTGAGGAAGATGTCCTCAAGGCTCTTTGTCTGGGCCGTCAGGCCAACCACACCCACGCCGCTTTCGGCAAGGGTACAGACCAGCGCCGCCAGCGCTTCGTCCGGCAGTGGGGGCAGCTGCAGGGTGTCCGGCTGGTCTGCCGGTGCAGCGGCTTTTACTCCCTGCTGCTGCAGGACGGCTGCGGCTTTGGGTGCGTCCAGCACCCGCAGCAGAATGCCGCCCCGGCTGTGCTTTTGCAGCTGCTGCAAGGAGCCCTCGAACAGCAGTTTGCCGTGGTTCAGGATGCCCACCTGATCCACCATCTGCTCGATCTCGCCCAGCAGGTGGCTGGAGATCAGCACGGTGGCTCCGGTGGTCTGGGGCATGGAAGCGATCAGACTGCGCATCTCCTGAATGCCTGCCGGGTCCAGACCGTTGGTGGGTTCGTCCAAGATCAGCAGTTTGGGGCTGCCCAGCAGCGCCATGGCAATGCCCAGCCGCTGCTTCATGCCAAGGGAATACTGCCCCACCTTCCGGTCAGCGTCTTTGGTCAGGTGCACGATCTCCAGCACCCGGCTGATGTCCTTCCGGTCCACGTCTTTCAAGTCAGCCACGATGGAAAGGTTTTCCCGGGCGGTCAGGTGCAGGTAACCGGAGGGGGATTCGATCAGACTGCCGGTCTGCCGCAGCAGGGCAATGCGGTTTGCTTCGTTCAGGGTGTGCCCCAGCAGTTCCACACTGCCGCCGGTGGGGTGTACAAGCCCCAGCAGCATCTTCATGGTGGTGGATTTGCCCGCACCGTTGGGGCCTAAAAAGCCGTAAACACAGCCCTCCGGGACAGTCAGGTTCAAATGATCCACCACCGGACGGCCATGGTAGCTTTTGCAAAGGGCATGGGTCTCAATCACAGGTTTCATAAATGGTCTCCTTTCACATTCATGGATTTCGGAACGATGCCAGAATACACCCGCTGCCTTAAACTGACCGGAAGCGCAGCTTAATTTACCCTTAAATTTGCAGGTGTTTTCCGCTGCGGCACGAAAAGTGTGGTATAGTAAAGGCGGGAAAGGAGAACTGCCCTTATGGATACCATTTATGATGCAAAGCTCCTGCTTGTGGACGACAACGCCGAGCTGCTGGCACTGCTATGTGAGCAGCTGCGGGGCGCAGGATATGGCCATATCAGAACTGCCCAAAGCTGCGCCGCTGCCCGCGCCTGCTTTGCGGCAGAACAGCCAGAGCTGATGATCCTGGATATCAACCTGCCGGATGGGGATGGATTTTCGCTGTTCCGGGCGCTGCGGGCAAAAGCGGATGTCCCGGCATTGTTCCTCTCCGCACGGGATGCGGATGCCGACCGTCTGTTCGGGCTGGGTCTTGGCGCAGATGACTACCTGACCAAGCCTTTTCTGATGCAGGAACTGCTGCTGCGGGTGCAGCATATTTTGCAGCGGGCGTACCGGGCAGAGCTGTCCCGTACAAAACCGGCACCTTTGCAGCTGGGGGAGCGGTGCGTAGACCTGAATGATGCCATTGTTACCCTGCCAGAGGGCAAAACACTGGCGCTGACCGCTACCGAGCTGGCGCTGCTGCGGAAATTGGCAGAGAACCGGGGACACATCGTTACCTACGATGCCCTTTGTGCGGCGGTCTGGGGCGCAGATTACTATGGCTACGAGAACAGTCTGGGTGTACATATCCGGCATCTGCGGGAGAAGCTGGAAGCCGAACCCGGTGCGCCGCAGTTTCTGCGGACGGTGCGGGGCATTGGCTATAAGCTGACAAAGGGGGAAGAAGCATGAAAACCTTTGTGCGCCTGATCCGGCGGTATGTGCTGGCGGCGGTGGGCATCGTTCTGCTGCTGTTGTTTTCCGGTGTTGCGGTGCTGGGCTGGCTGGGCTGGCAGGAAAGCTGCCGCCTGCCGCAGCGGGAGTATTCATCCAGCGAGATCGCGGATTCCATGGTGGAGACCGCCGAAGGGCTTGCCTTTGGGGCAGAACGCACCCCGCAGGAGTGGATGAATGGCTACGAGTGGGCGATGGTGCTGGACGATGTGGGAAACATCCGCTGGAGCTACGGCCTGCCGCAGGATCTGAACCATGCCTACACTCCCGGCGATATCGCCAAATTTGCCCGCTGGTATCTGGCGGATTACCCGGTGTTCTGCTGGACAGAACCCTACGGACTGTTCGTCATCGGGCTGCCAAAGGGGAGCCTGTGGAAGTACAGCATTTACAGCTCACCGGACTTTGCCCTGAGCATGGTGCGGGTGCTCCCGGCAGCAGCGCTGGGAATGCTGCTGCTGGGTCTGGTTCTCTGCTTCTGGCTGAGTTGGCGGGGGGCAAAGCGGCTGGAGACCGTGGCAAACGGTCTGGATGCTTTGGCGCAGGGGCAGACCGTCCGGCTGCCTACCGACGGTTTTGCCGGGGAACTGGCAGAAAAGCTGAACCAGACCGGGGCGCAGCTGCAAGCCAAAAATGAGATGCTTTCCCGGCGGGACAACGCCCGCACCCAGTGGATCGCAGGGGTCAGCCATGACGTGCGCACCCCGCTGGCGCTGATCTTAGGCTGGGCGGAGCAGCTGGAACAGGATGCACTTTTGCCGGACAGCTCCCGGCAGAAAGCGGTCGGCATCCGCACCCAGTGCGAAAAGCTCCGCACCCTCATTGATGACCTGAACCTGACCAGTAAGCTGGAATACGGTGCCCAACCCCTGCGCCGGAAAGACCTCCGGGCAGGGCCGCTGTTCCGGCAGCTGGTGGCGCAGTTCTGCGAAAGCCCGCTGGCAGAGCGCTGCGAGATCACACTGGAACAGGAAGAACCAGCAGAGCAGACAGTGCTTTCGGTGGACGAGGCGCTGCTGGCACGGCTGCTGGAAAACCTGCTGAACAACAGCGTCCGGCATAACCCAAAGCCGGTGAACATTACCGTGTACACCCGGCGGGCAGGGGAGCGCTTCTGCCTGACCGTGGCAGATGACGGCATCGGCTATCCGGCTGCCGTTCTGGCGGCACTGAACGCTGCGGAGCCTGCCGAAAATGCGCCCCATATCCTTGGCCTGTATGTAGTGCAGCAGATCGCCGCCGCCCATGGCGGCATGGCAGTGTTTGGGCAGAACACCCCCTGCGGGGCAAAAACAACGGTCTGGCTGCCCGGCCGGGCGTGAACGGGGAAAAAAAGAAAATAGCGCAAAAAACAGGCCGCTGCTTGCAGTTGTTGCAAACAGCGGTCTTATTGTTATGCGTTTTTGTTTTTATCCAGTGCATCAAACTGCTGCAGGATCTGGGGGTCTTTCAGCTTGATGACCTTGCCGGAGAGGTAGTGCAGGGTGTTTTCCTCCGGCACATCCAGAAAGCTGATGCGCACCGCGCACAGCGCCTGCGTTTTGGTGCCGGTGCGCTCGTTCATCTTGCGGTTGCCGTATTTGATATCTCCAAGCACCGGCCTGCCCAGGTAGGCGAGGTGGGCGCGGATCTGGTGCGTCCGCCCGGTGATGAGGCCAATCCTGCACAGCGCGAATGGCCCGGCGGTGCGCAGAACATCCACATCGGTGATGATCTGCTTGCGGTGCTCGTTCTGCGCCTGGTGGGCGTGGATGCTGACCTTGTTGTTCTTTTCGTCGTGCTCCCACCAGGCCGTGAACCGCCCGCTCTGGGGGATGCCCACGGTGATGGTGTAGTATTCCTTTTTGAGCAGGTCGGTGCGGATGATCTCGTTCATGTCCCGCAGGGCGGCGTAGCTCTTGGCAGCGATGACAAGGCCCTCGGTGCCGCGGTCCAGCCGGTTGCAGATGCCGGGCTTGAAGCGGTTCTCACCGTGGGGGTCATACTCGCCCTTCTGGGTCAGGTACTGGGTAAACGCGTCCACAAGATTGGCGTCGCCGGTGCGGTCGCTGTGGCACAGCAGATGGGTGGGCTTGTACAGCACGGCAATGTTCTCGTCCTCATAGATGACGGTCACCTTGGGCTGGTTCTGCTGCTTTTTGGGGGCAGGCTTGCGGGCTGCAGGCTTTGCGCCCTCGGGCGGGAAGAATTCATCGTTGATGTACAGCTCAATGAGGTCGCCCGCCTTGAGCCGATTCTCGGGGGCTCCCTTTTTGCCGTTGACCTTGACCCGCTTGTTGCGGAAGCTCTTGTACAGCAGGCTGGTGGGAAAATCGCGGGTCACGCTCTGCACAAAGCGCGAAAGACGCACGCCGTCATCGTTGGCGGTGGCAGTAAATTGTTTCATAAAATTGTTCCTTTTGTTGGGAATGGTTCTTTGGACAGAACCTCTCCGTCATTGCTGCGCAATGCCACCTCTCCTGATAGGAGTGGCAAGACACGTTTCTTGGCTCCCCTATCAGGGGAGCTGGCGCAAAGCGCCTGAGAGGTTTTCTCTATAATAAACCACCCTTTCTTTGAAGTCAACGCAGAATATTTCCTGTGCCCCCTTGTGTTTTGCTGAAAAAACGGTACTATTAGAGTAATAACGCAAAAGGAGAACGACCATGGCGAAGGAAAGCAGCCCGCATACGGGGCACCGCCAGCGGATGCGCGCCCGGGTAGAGCAGTACGGACTGGAAAGTCTGGAACCCCACGAAGCGCTGGAATATGTCCTTTATATCACCAACACCCGCAAGGACACCAACGGCCTCGCCCATGTCCTCATGGACCGGTTCGGAGACTTTGCTGGGGTGCTGGATGCCTCCGAGGAGGATCTGCTGACAGTGGAGGGGGTAGGCCCCTCCACCGCCCGGATGCTGCATCTTTTGCCGCAGGTCGGCAGATACTATACCCAGTGTGCGGTCAACGGAAAAAAATGCATGAAGACCACCGACCAGCTGGTCGAATACCTGATGGCACAGTTTGCCGGGACTGTGCAGGAACGCGCCCTGCTGACTGCGCTGGATGGCCGCAGCCGCATCAAGGGGCTGTTCTGGCTGCGGGACGGCACCAGCGACCGGGTGAGCCTGGAGATCAAGGATGTGGTGGCGGCAGCCCTCAAGGGCGGTACCGACAGTGTGGTGCTCTGCCATAACCACCCCAACGGCGTGGCCCTGCCCTCGCGGGAGGATCTGATGGCCACCGAGAATATCGTCCGGGCACTGGGGCTGGTCAAGGTGCATCTGCGGGATCACATCATCCTGACCGAGAGCGAATATTTCTCCATGCGGGAGGCTAACCGCCTGCCGTTCTACGATTTCCAGACCGGGGAGATGCTCAGGCCGTATTGATATTATAAAATAATTGTGTTATAATCAACATGAAAAGTACAACTATTTGTAGTTCCATCTGAGAACAGAAAGGAGAATCGAGACATGGCCGATGAACAGTTCCATCTCGTCTCCAACTATGCCCCTACGGGCGACCAGCCCCAGGCCATTGAGCAGCTGGTAGAGGGCGTTGAGCGGGGCGACCGCTGCCAGACCCTGCTGGGCGTGACCGGCAGCGGCAAAACCTTTACCATGGCCAACGTCATTGCCCAGTGCAACCGCCCCACGCTGGTGCTGGCGCACAACAAAACGCTGGCGGCGCAGCTGTGTACAGAGTTCCGCTCGTTTTTCCCCAACAATGCGGTGGAGTATTTTGTCAGCTACTACGACTACTACCAGCCGGAAGCCTACATCCCCAGCACCGATACCTATATTGAAAAGGACAGCGCCATCAACGATGAGATCGACCGCCTGCGCCACTCGGCCACGGCGGCGCTGTCGGAGCGGCGGGATGTTATCATCGTGGCGTCGGTGTCCTGCATCTACTCGCTGGGCGACCCCATCGACTACCGCAGCATGGTCATCAGCCTGCGGCCCGGGATGCAGATGGAGCGGGATGACCTGTGCAAAAAGCTCGTCACCCTGCAATATGAGCGGAACGACATCAATTTTATCCGCAATAAGTTCCGTGTTCACGGCGACACGGTAGATATCTATCTGGCCTACATGAGCGACCTTGCCATCCGGGTGGAGTTCTTCGGGGATGAGATCGACCGCATCACGGAGTTCAACCCCGTTACCGGCACCCGGCAGAACGTGGTGAAGCATGTGGCCATCTTCCCGGCCAGCCACTACATCGTCAGCGCCGATAAAAAGGCAGCGGCCATTGAAAAGATCCGCGCCGAGTGCGACGAGCAGGTGAAGAAGTTTACCGCCGAGGGCAAGCTCATTGAAGCCCAGCGCATCCAGCAGCGAACGAACTACGACATCGAGATGCTGACCGAAGTGGGGATCTGCAAGGGCATCGAAAACTACTCGGCGGTGCTGTCGGGCCGTGCGCCGGGCAGTATGCCCACCACCCTGCTGGATTATTTCCCGGAGGATTTTCTGCTCTTCGTGGACGAGAGTCACGTCACCCTGCCGCAGGTGCGCGCCATGTACGGCGGCGACTACGCCCGCAAAAAAACGCTGGTGGAGTATGGCTTCCGCCTGCCCTCGGCGTTCGACAACCGCCCGCTCAAATTCGAAGAGGTGGAGTCGAAGCTGAACCAGATGATCTTCGTTTCGGCCACCCCCGGCGAGTACGAGCGCCGGAACAGCTCACAGGTGGCGCAGCAGGTCATCCGTCCCACGGGTCTGTTGGACCCGGTCATCTCGGTGCGCCCGGTGGAAGGGCAGGTGGTAGATCTTCTGGGCGAGATCAACGCCCGCATCCAGCGGCAGGAGCGGGTGCTGGTGACCACCCTGACCAAAAAAATGGCGGAGGATCTTACCGATTACCTCACCGAGCAGGGGATCAAGGTCAAGTATATGCACCACGAGGTGGATACCTTTGAGCGGATGGAGATCATCAAGGATCTGCGTCTGGGCAGCATCGACGTGGTAGTGGGCATCAACCTGCTGCGTGAAGGTCTGGACCTGCCGGAGGTGAGCCTTGTGGCCATTCTGGATGCCGACAAGGAGGGCTTTCTGCGCAGCGAGACCAGCCTGATCCAGACCATCGGCCGCGCCGCCCGCAACGCGGAGGGCATGGTCATCATGTATGCCGATGTAGTGACTGACAGCATGGAGCGTGCCATCACCGAGACCGAGCGCCGTCGCGCCATTCAGATGGCCTATAATGAAGAGCACGGCATCGTGCCTAAGACCATCGTCAAGGCCATTGCGGACAGCATCGAGATCAGCGATAAGGCCGAAAACGCCAAGCGCAACACCCGCCGCATGGGCAAGATGGAGCGGGAAGCTGCCATCGAGCGCCTGACCCGTGAGATGAAGGAGGCTGCCAAGCTGCTGGAATTTGAGCATGCAGCCTTCCTGCGTGACCAGATCGACCGCCTGCGCCGGGGCGAGAACCCCACCGTGGACTCTGCCGCCGAGACCGAGCGCAAGCAGAACCATGCACAGACACAGAGAAGAGGGAGAAAGTACCTTGGCAAACGATAAGATCGTCATCAAAGGCGCACGGGAGCACAACCTGAAGAATATTGATCTGACCCTCCCGCGCGAAAAATTCATTGTTATGACCGGCCTGTCCGGTTCCGGCAAGTCGAGCCTTGCCTTCGATACCATTTATGCCGACGGCCAGCGCCGCTATGTGGAGAGCCTTTCCAGCTACGCCCGGATGTTCCTGGGCCGGATGGACAAGCCCGATGTGGATGAGATCACCGGCCTGTCGCCGGCCATTTCCATTGACCAGAAGACCACCAGCCACAACCCCCGCTCCACCGTGGGCACCGTGACCGAGATCTACGATTATCTGCGTCTGCTGTACGCCCGCATCGGCGTGCCGCACTGCCCGGTGTGCGGGCGGGTCATCAGCCAGCAGACCGTGGATGAAATGGTGGATGCTGTCCTGAAACTGGACGAAGGCACGAAGTTTCAGGTGCTGGCTCCGGTCGTCCGCCAGCGCAAGGGCACCCAGCAAAAGGAGCTGGATGCCGCCCGCCGCGCCGGTTACGCCCGCGTAAAAATCGACGGCAACCTGTATGATCTGGACGAGGAGATCAGTCTGGAAAAGAACATCAAGCATACGGTGGAAATCGTGGTGGACCGTCTTGCCCTGCGCAAGGGCATCCGCAGCCGTCTGGCGGATTCGCTGGAGACCGCGCTGGCGCTCACCGGGGGCGTGGCCGAGGTGGACGTCATCGGCGGCGAGTGTATGACCTTCAGCCAGAACTTTGCCTGCCCGGAGCACGGCATCTCCATCAGTGACCTGTCGCCCCGGCTCTTCTCCTTCAATAACCCGCTGGGTGCCTGCGAAAAATGCACCGGCCTTGGCACCTTTATGCGGGTGGATGAGGATCGCATCCTGCCCAACCGCAGCCTTTCCATCCGGGAGGGTGCCATCAAGGCCAGCGGCTGGTACTACGCCGAAGGGTCGGTGTCCGAGATGTACTACCTCGGTCTTGGCAAAAAGTACGGTTTCACGCTGGATACGCCCATCAAGGAGATGAGCACCGAGGCGGTAAACGCCCTGCTCTACGGCACCAACGGCGAAAAGATCGAGATGCACCGCACCAACGAGTTCGGCAGCGGGGTGTACTACAACACCTTCGAGGGTATTGTAGAAAATCTGGAGCGCCGCTTCCGCGAGACGAGCAGCGAGTGGATGAAGGAAGAAATCGGCAGCTTTATGTCTGGCGTGGAGTGCCCGGACTGCCACGGCCAGCGCCTGAAGCCGGTGGTGCTTGCCGTGACCATCGGGGACAAGAACATCAGCCAGTTCTGTGAAATGTCTATCCGGGACGAGCTGGAATTTATCAAGCAAAACGAGCCGAACCTTACCGAAAAGCAGCAGCAGATCGGCGGCCAGATCATGAAGGAAATCAAGAACCGCCTGCAATTTTTGCAGAGTGTGGGTCTGGATTACCTGACGCTGGCCCGCTCGGCAGGCACACTGTCCGGCGGCGAGAGCCAGCGCATCCGCCTGACCACCCAGATCGGCAGCGCTCTGTCCGGTGTGCTCTATGTGCTGGACGAGCCCTCCATCGGTCTGCACCAGCGGGATAACGATAAGCTTATCGCCACCCTGAAAAACCTGCGGGACCTCGGCAACACGGTCATCGTGGTAGAGCACGACGAGGACACCATGCGCAGCGCGGATTATATCGTGGACGTAGGCCCCGGTGCCGGTGTGCACGGCGGCGAGATCGTAGCCGCAGGCAGCGTAAAGGATATCTGCAAGGCCAAGCGCAGCATTACCGGCGACTATCTCTCCGGCCGCAAGCGCATTGCCGTGCCCCAGACCCGCCGCACCGGCAACGGCCACTGCCTGACCGTGAAGGGCGCACGGGAAAACAACCTGCGCAACATTGACGTCAGCTTCCCGCTGGG
>OHZH01000273.1_pt1 | contig 12091 bp, 10 predicted proteins | sample 1580541 | NCBI WGS metagenome assembly OHZH01 (sample SAMEA3882504, study PRJEB24775) | human gut metagenome | biome: human-associated habitat; feature: intestine environment; material: feces | place: Netherlands | collected 2009/2010 | reverse complement strand
ATTAAAAAGATTGTTTATTCAAGGACAACAGGTATTAGAAAAGTAAGGTAAATAAAAGATTGTTTATTCAAGGACGACGAAACAGAGTGTGAAACTTGCGAAAGCAGAGCACTTTTTGAGTTATGAAAAATTTGGGAATATAGTATTCTAAGTACGCAATTTCGACAAAGTTCGGAGTTGCGTATTTTTTTTATCATTTTATTTTGTTTAACCAACGAAAAGTCGTATTTTTGCACATAACATTAAAATAAGATATGTATTATGGCTAAACATCCCCTTTGGAATGAAGAATACTGGCTCTTGCTGCTACAATTGTATCAGAAGAAGCCCATGGGTGTAAAACCACTCTATTCGAAAGGTATGGTAGACCTAAGCCTGGAGTTGCACATACCACCCACCTACCTGCATGAGCAGATGTTCAAGCTGAGAATGATGACACCTCGCATCACACGGCTATGGGAGAAGTATGCCAACAAGCCAGGCAAGCTGTCTCACGACATCAAGATGCTCAGAAAGATGCAGGGCTACGGCAATGCAGAGGCATTCTACCAGGGAGTGAAGCTCAACGAAACATTCGAGCGCGACTGGGAGCCGCTTGAGGCTGACCCCACCCTCACGCCCGTGAAGCTCATCATCATCCTCGACCTCTACTTCCAGCTCACTCCTATCACCATGGTGGCTGAGACGCCAGAGATTATCGATCTTGCCAAACTGATACATACCACACCGGAGAAGATAGCCGACGTGATGAGCATATACATGTTCTGCGACCCGTATCTCAACCGAGAAGACGTGCTCATCAGTCCTCTGCTCAACGACTGCAGTGCCATCTGGCAACGATATGGGAACGGCAATCCTGACAAACTCTATCAGCTTGCCACAGAACTGAAAGTTTACTTCAAAAAACAATAAATACAACTCACACCAAGTAAAAATGGCTCAGAAACTCATTCAGACACAAGAACAGAAGCTTCAACAGCTGCAAAAGCTCTCTGCCCAGCAAATGTTGCAGGTGAAACTCTTGGAAATGCCACTTACCGAATTAGAAGACAGCATCAATGCTGAGCTGGACGACAATCCAGCCCTGGAAAGCGAGAATCCAGACGACATGCTGGCAAATGACACAAACGAAAACGATCATTTGCCGGAAGACAACGACTCGCATAACAATGACGAGGAGGACGACTACGAGGCACAGACAGAAAAGGAGGAAAGAGAAGATGCTCTCGACTCGGCACTGGAAAACATAGGACGCGACGACCTGATGCCCGACTATAATTCAGACCGAAACAACAAGCAGGATGCCGACTACGAGGAAATGGTTTACGGCGACACCATCTCCTTCTACGACAAGTTGAAGGAGCAGATGGACATGCAGATGCTCGACGATACCGAAAAGCAGATCATGGAATATCTCATCGGATCACTCGACGACGACGGCCTGTTGCGCAAAGACCTCGACAGTATTTGCGACGAACTCGCCATCTATCAGAATATAGACATCAGCGAACAGAAGCTGGAGAGGATATTGCACATTCTGCAAACCTTCGACCCTGCCGGCATCGGAGCAAGAAGCCTGCAGGAATGTCTGCTTTTACAAGTGAAACGCATGCCTAAGAGCGTGTTGCGAAAGTCGATGGAAGAAGTATTCACCGACTACTACGACGAGTTCACCAAGAAGCATTGGGACAAGATAAAGACGGGACTGGAACTGAACGACACCCAGCTCGCCACCCTGCAGGAAGAGATACGCAAACTCAACCCTAAGCCGGGAGCATCGTTAGGCGAGACCGAAGGCAGAAACCTGCAACAGATAACGCCCGACTTCATCGTCGACACCAACGACGACGGCACGGTGACATTCTCGCTCAACCGGGGCAACATGCCCGAGCTGAGCGTCTCCACCTCATTTACCGACATGATAGACACCTATAAAAAGAACAAGGGAAACATGAGCCGGCAGGACAAGGAGGCACTGCTCTATGCCAAAGAGAAAGTTGACAAGGCACAAGGATTCATCGAAGCCATCAGGCAACGCCGACACACACTCATCGTCACGATGAAAGCCATCATCGAGAGACAGAAAGCCTTCTTCCTCGATGGCGACGAGGCCGACTTGAAACCTATGATTCTCAAGGACATAGAAGAACGTACAGGACTCGACAAAAGTACCATATCGCGTGTCAGCAACATGAAATACGCCCAGACAAAATGGGGAACCTTCCCGCTGAAGTTCTTCTTTACAGACAGTTACACCACCGAAGACGGCGAGGAAATGTCGACCCGTAAAATCAAGTTGACTCTGAAAGAACCCTTTCCAAGGTGCTGAAAGAAAAAGGGTTCCCTGTAGCCCGCCGCACGGTAGCCAAATACAGAGAGCAGTTGGGCATTCCTGTAGCAAGGCTTAGAAAATAGATGCAAGGCTTAGAAAACAAAAAGATTGTTATGAAAGAAAAGAATATCATATTGACAGCACGCATCATGAGCATGCTTTTCACACCGTTCTATCTGCCCTTGGTAGGACTTGTGGCATTGTTTCTGTTCAGTTACATGTCGCTCCTGCCTTTGGCTTATAAGTTGCCCATGCTGCTCACCGTCTACTTGTTTACCATTCTTCTGCCTTCGGTACTTATCCATATCTACCGCCGATACCAGGGATGGAGCACCACCGAACTGGGCAAGAAAGAACGACGCATCGTGCCCTACATCATCTCCATCGTGTGCTACTTTGGGTGCTTTTTCCTGATGGAATACCGCAACACTCCCCGTGTCATCAGCATCATCTTAGTGGCTGCTTTGATTATACAGATGGTGTGTGCCTTCATCAATATATGGTGGAAGATATCCACCCATACAGCAGCTATAGGCGGTGTGGCAGGAGCCTTACTGGCTTATTCTATCAGTTTCTCGTTCAACCCCATCTGGTGGCTCTGTCTGGTACTCATCCTGGCAGGCATGGTAGGTACAGCACGAATGATACTGCGCCAACACAGCCTGTCGCAGGTTGTAACAGGATTCTTCATCGGACTCGTCTGCGCCTTCCTCGTCATCTGAGGGAAAAAACTGTCAGCAGGAATAATAGAAAACAAATTCAGTAAAATTATAAATATAAGAAAACAATGAAACCATTAGTTAGCATTATCATGGGCAGTACAAGCGACCTGCCTGTTATGGAAAAAGCATGTAACTGGTTGAACGACAACCAGATTCCTTTCGAGGTAAATGCCCTCTCAGCACATCGCACCCCCGATGCAGTAGAATCATTTGCCAAGGGAGCCAAGGCTCGTGGTGTGAAGGTCATCATCGCAGCTGCCGGCATGGCTGCAGCCCTGCCTGGAGTTATTGCCGCATCTACTCCACTTCCTGTCATCGGTGTGCCTATCAAGGGTATGCTCGATGGTCTTGATGCCATGCTCAGTATTATCCAGATGCCTCCTGGAATCCCTGTAGCTACTGTCGGAGTCAATGCTGCTCAAAATGCAGCCATCCTTGCTGCCGAGATGATTGCTCTCTGCGATGAGGAAGTGGCTCAGAAGGTAGAAGCATGGAAGGCTGGCCTTGGTGCCAAGATTGAGAAAGCCAACAAAGACTTGGCGGAAGTGAAGTTTGAGTACAAGTGCAACTAACATGGTAGACTTATTCAATTACACTCGCCGTGCCTCTTCTGTGGCTCATATCGGATCACTCGACTTAGGCGGCGACAATCCCGTGCGCATCCAGTCAATGACCACCACCAATACCAATGATACCGAGGCTTGCATACGTCAGGCTGAGGAAATCATCAAGGCTGGTGGCGAGTTGGTACGCTTTACCACACAAGGTTCACGGGAGGCAGAGAACATGAAGAACATCAATGCCGGCATTCGTGCCGACGGCTATCTGACACCGCTTGTAGCTGATGTTCACTTCAATCCTAACGTTGCCGACGTTGCTGCTCTCTACTGCGAGAAGGTGCGTGTCAATCCTGGCAACTATGTTGATCCTGCCCGCAAGTTCATCAAGCAGGAATATACCGATGAGGAATATGCTCACGAACTGCAGAAGATAGAAGACCGATTCGTTCCATTCCTCAATATCTGCAAGGAGAATCATACTGCCATCCGCATCGGCGTGAACCATGGCTCGCTGTCCGACCGCATCCGCAACCGCTATGGCGATACTCCCGAAGGCATCGTAGAGAGCTGTATGGAGTTCCTCCGCATCTGCAAGAAAGAGAATTTCCACGATGTGGTCATCAGCATCAAGTCGTCCAATACCGTGGTGATGGTTCGCTCTATGCGCCTCTTGGTCAGCGAGATGGAGAAGGAAGGCATGAACTATCCGCTGCATTTGGGCGTTACTGAGGCAGGTGAAGGCGAGGACGGAAGAATCAAGAGTGCTGTGGGCATCGGTGCCTTGCTTGCCGATGGTATCGGCGATACCGTGCGTGTAAGTCTGAGCGAGGAACCTGCCGCAGAGATTCCTGTAGCCCGCCATCTGGTGGATTATATCGGAAAGAAGCAGGGGCAGCTGCTGATTCCTGGCGAGGCTTGTCCTCAGTTCGACTGGCTTCGCCCTGTACGCAGAGAGACTCAGGCTGTAGGCAATATTGGAGGAAATCAGGTTCCCGTAGTCATCAGCAACCGTATCAATGGCGAGAGCACGATTTGCGACAATGAGGATGCCAAACCCGACTATATATATATAGGTGGAAAGAAGCCTCAGCAGTTTGTGCCTGGCCAGAGCTACATCGTAGATTATAATGTCTACGAGACCCTGAACAGCAAACCAGAGACCACGGGTGCCAAGCTCTATCCTATCTTCCCTGCCATGGCTATGCCGCTCATCGCCAGCATCAAGGCTGACATCAAGTTCCTCACCTTGCAGTTTGGTACTCCAGCCGAAGAATACATCGCTTGCTTGAAGAATCATCCGGAGGTGGTAGTCATCTGCGTGAGCAATCACCAGAACCGACTTGGCGACCAGCGTGCCCTGGTACACGAGATGATGAATGCAGGATTGAAGAACCCTGTCATCTTCGCAGAGATGTATCAGCACAGCAAGGAGGAGAAGAGCGACTTCCAGTTGGAAGCCGCAGCCGACATGGGAGCCTTGATGATAGACGGTCTGACCGACGGCATCTGGCTGATGAACAATGGCGACATCCCTACCCAGACCATTGATGAGACTGCTTTCGGTATTCTCCAGGCTGCCCGTCTGCGTACCAGCAAGACCGAGTATATCAGTTGTCCGGGTTGTGGCCGTACGCTCTACGACCTTCGCGAAACCATTGCCCAGATCAAGGAAGCCACCAAGCATCTGAAGGGCTTGAAGATTGGCATCATGGGCTGTATCGTGAATGGTCCAGGTGAAATGGCAGATGCCGACTATGGCTATGTAGGTGCCGGTCCCAACAAGGTAAGCCTATACCGCAAGCAGGTTTGCATAGAGAAGAATATCCCGCAAGAAGTGGCAGTAGAGCATCTGCTTGCCCTCATTGATGCGGATAAGAAATGAGTCCACAGCATCATCAACCTAAGAACTGATGTCCCCAGATACTTTTCTCCATGTCTCGGCAGAGCATGGAGAAAGTGTCGAAAAGGGACTCCGACCACTTCTTCATGCCAAAGATTTTCTTCTTCTCCAAGAACATCTCCTTGTCCCACTGCGTATAGTCGTACTCGGAGAATACCATGATGAGGTTGTGGTGCTAATTTATTGAAAAAATAAGCAGAAAATATGGGATTATTCTTTTTTTGTGGTAAAGTTTACATCGTGATGTATTTTTTTGTATCTATAAGATTTCATATCAGATACTTTTTGGATTTACCGTTGAGTATGTGCTCATACGAAAAAAGTTTTTTATGAAAAAAGTGTCAAAGTATCATTCTTTGGCAGAACGTAGAGATAAATAACTGATATATAATAAGATAGAAGAATGATACATTTTGGATTATCTTACAAGAAGTATCATAGAAGTATCATTAATCTGATAGAAGTATCATAAAAACGTCATCTAAGTATCACAAAATCGTCATGAGGCATTATGCATAAAAGCAAAGCCGACGATCTGCGAGAAGTGCCCAAGAATCGCCCGACTTTTGGGCACTCTGTGAACACCGCACGGGCAATCAATGCCCGACGCTTGGTCGGTTGATGCCCATCGCTTGGTCAGTCGATGCCCGACGCTTGGTCAGTGAGTGCCCACTTGACGGGCAAGACAGACCACCTGATGGTCTCTTACGGAACAGCTTATGTGATTTTATTCCTAATCCAGCTTGTCAATCTTTCTTCTTATTCATAGTTTGTATTAGCATTCTTTACATACAGGAAGAGTAGGTGCTAAAGTTTTTCGAACTGTACGGAAGGAATTACCCAATACGCCCTGAACCAACGGTCACCGGCCGAAGGGAATTGAAAATCGCTGGCCGAAGGGTAAGGCAAAGGGCAGAAACTCTTGGAAGCAGCACGCCCTGAAAGGGCAGAAGCTCTTAGCCCAGGGCAGCGCCCTGGGTATAATGGCAATCGGCAAGGCGCCCTGTAAGGGCAAAAGCCTTATAAATTGTTAGGAGTTTTAAAGCTTTTGCCCTTACAGGGCGTGTGGGGCGAAACTTCAGTTACAAAGACAAAAATACGATTTTCGACTTTTTCAAGTGGACTCAGATAAACTCCTTCACTTATCTGATGGCTCCGATAATCTCATGCACGGATGAGCAGCCATGAGCGTCGAGCCAGTCGTTGATGCCGTCCTTCACCTTCTTGGTCACGGCTGGATCAAGGAAGTTGGCTGTACCAATCTCTATCGCAGTGGCACCACACATCAAGAACTCAATGGCATCCTTGGCTGTAGTAATTCCGCCTAAGCCTACAACTGGAATCTTGACGGCATGAGCCACATCGTACACCATACGGAGGGCCACAGGCTTGACACATGGACCGCTCAGACCGCCTGTACGGATGCTTAGCAGCGGCTGACGCTTCTCGATGTCCACAGCCATACCCATCAGAGTGTTGATGAGCGATACGGCGTCGGCTCCCTCAGCCTCGCAGGCACGGGCTATGTCAGCGATATTGGTCACATTGGGCGACAACTTAACTATCAACGTCTTGTTATATGCCTGACGCACGGCTCTTACCACCTGGGCTGCACCCTCACAGGTCACACCGAATGCCATTCCGCCGTCCTTCACGTTAGGGCAAGAGATGTTGAGCTCAATGGCAGGTATCTTGTCCAGCTCGCCTATACGGGCCGCACAATCTGCATAATTCTCTGGCGAATGACCCGATACGTTGACAATCATATTGGTGTCGATATCCTTGATTTGAGGATAGATATGCTCGCAGAAATAATTTACGCCCTTGTTCTGCAAGCCCACACAGTTGAGCATTCCCTGTGGCGTCTCTGCCATTCGGGGATAGTCATTGCCCTCGCGAGGCTCCAACGTGGTGCCCTTTACAATAATGCCGCCTATCTCGTCAAGAGGTACAAAATCGGCAAACTCCAGTCCGTAACCAAAAGTTCCCGAGGCTGTCATCACGGGATTCTTGAGCTTCAGATGATGTATATTTACGCTTAATGATGCCATAATATTCTGTTGTTTTTAATTCATTTTCCTTTACAAATAAAGGATTAATGCGAAACTATAATGAGTATAAGATATTGACAAATCAAGAGGGATATCAATCCCAGAGCAGATTCTTCACATTGATGACCGGACCATCCTTGCACACACACTGGTTGCCCTTCACGGTCTTCTCCACGCAGCATAGGCAGGCGCCCACACCACAGGCCATCTTGTTCTCCAACGAGACCTCGCACTCCACATCAGCCTTCTTGGCATAACGCGCCACACTCATCATCATGGGCTTAGGACCACAGGTGCTGATCATGTCGAAATGCTCGTGCTGAAGGATGGAATGGTTGGTAACAAAACCTTGCTCGCCAGCACTGCCGTCCTCGGTGGTGATGCACACTCTGCCATACTTGGCAAACTCGTCCAGCTCGAGCAGGTCGGTTGCTGTACGGGCTCCCAAGAGGAACACAGGGTCGGCACCCTGATCCTTCAGCAGCTTGCCGAAGTAGAGCAACGGAGCCACACCTACGCCACCGCCCACCAGCAGATAGCGCTGGCCAGGAGCCGTTGGCATGGTGAAACCATTGCCAAGAGGCAACATACAGTTGAGCACATCGCCCTGCTGGAGCTTGGACAACTGACGGGTTCCGTCGCCGACAACAGCCACAAGAAGCCACAGCTGATTCTGCTCACGGTCTACAAAGTTGATGGAGATAGGACGGCGAAGCATCGTGGCAGGCGAATGGTCTACACGTACTTCCACAAACTGTCCTGGCAGGATTTCGGGGAGCGCCTTGTCGTCGGTCAACTTAATCAACACGTGCTTGTCGCTCAATGGTTCTACCGAAACCACCTTGAGGTCTAAAATGTATTTTTTCATCTTCAGGATTTGAGTTTTGTTCGTCTTGTTTGAATTCTGTTCTTGTTAACTACGGCTCTTATTGTTCTAATGATTGCGCGCATACGCACGTACACTCATCATAATGGCTTGTTTTATCATGATGGCTTGCTTTCAAATTGCCGAGTGCCGCTTTAACTTCTGCAAAGGTACGAAAAAAATAGGGAACACAAAACAAAAACCAGACAAATGGAGAAAAAGAATAAAAAAAGAAGTTATTAAAACAAGAAATGAAGGAGCCAGGACAAGAGCCATTCAGCTAAAAAATGACTTAAAACACTTGTCTCGACTCCTTCATTTCTTACTGACAGGAGAGCAAATCTGAAAGCTCCGAAAGATGCCACTTTCGAGGATTAGAATGACTATTTCTTGGGTACGAAAGTCTCCCAGGTCTGATCATCATAGAAGATGCGGATCTCGGTGATTTTACGTTGCGGTTTGTCAATATATTTAACTTCTGTTTGGGCTATATTTTTGCGTGTAGGATTTACACTATGACTTACAGGTTGATCAAAAAGCGAACCTGAAGGATAAGCCGAAGATGGCTGCGAGGAAGAATGAGCCGACAAAGAGGCAGCAGTAGCCGACTGAGGGGAAGACGAAACCTCAGCAGGATCGTCGTCCGAAAAATCGAGTGCCATATCCGTGGGCTCATGATGCGTAGCCGAACCGCTACCAGAAGTTGCATCCGATGGGGTGGGCGCAGCACCATCATGAATATACATCGGACCGACTCCGTAGAGCAACCAGTCGAGACTGATGAGTGGAAACTTGCGTTTAATTAACTCAACCGTATTGAGTGTTGCACGACTCTTACCGGTGAGGATGTTGCTCAGGGTAGGAGTGGAGATCTGAGTCATCTGAGCGAAGCTTTGCTGGGTGAGATGCTGATCCTCCATAATCTGTCTTATTCTATCTTTCATACCGAATAGGTGTTATTTTTGTACTTTTTCTAAGATTTTACAAAGGTAAATCTTTTTTTTGAAACAACCAAGAAATATAAAGAGAATTTTGATTTATAAAGTTTATATTTATCTATTTAAATTTATAAATTATCATCTATTAAACGCAAGTTTTTGGGTTTAGATTTATAAACCTATATTTAGTGTTTCAAAGTATTTACAAAGAAATTATTTATAATAAAAGGCTAATAAACTGGGATTTAGCATAGTATTTCACGTAAATAGGCGCATAAAGGGTGCTTTATGCAGGTTTTTGATGTATAGTGATTGTTTTTTATGCTTTCTAAATCGATAAATTTACATAAATCATTGGTTTTCGGTGTTTTAGATGAATAAAAAATGGTATGTATATTTATTCGTTTATGTTTTAAAAGAAGACAGTTTAGTTTATATTATTAAATAATTATCAACTATAAATATATTTAGTTTTAGTTTTGAAACTGAAATTTACCCCATCTTCCATTTAAAGTTTTAAAATATAAATTTCTAAATTTCACGATTATAAATCTTAATAAATATAAACGATAAATATTTGAAGCTATAAAACTGCTCAAATTTTCATTTTTTCTGTTTTGCTTATCACAGGTTAACCCACATCCAAATTCGCGAGTTTTGAGGAGGATAAACAACGATTTAGAAACGTAAAATACTATTTATCAACACTTTACACAAAAACAAGACTGTTTTCAAGCAATCTCCTTTTAAATCAGAAATAGGTCAAACAGAGGAGAAAAAGGGGCAATTTTGGCTATTTTTCTTGAATTTCACCCCATTTTTGCCCCTATTTTCATTCAACATAGCCCCATATTTACTTTTTCTGGTCTCACTTCCGGCCCATTTTTCTGCAAGAGGAGTCCAGCTTCATACCGAAACACTCCCCAATGGGGCGACATAAGAAACAAGAAAAAGGGCAACCCCGGAAAGGATTGCCCATTGTATTTTTAGAAAACTCAATTACAAAACTGGAGATAAGACAGCCGCGCCAAAAGCAGAAAAACCAGACTGCCCGATCATCTTAATGGAGGATGAAAAAGATGAGTTCCTGCATCAGTTCGCCAGCCGAAGTATTGGGGTTGTTGAAGCCCTTCATCTTGGCATCCACCTCCTTCATCTTGGCAATAATCTGCATCACCTTCATTCCATTATAGTTTCTCATTCCTGTCGTATAATCGCGCACACCCCAGGTAGATTTCAAATCCAGGAATTTTGCGAGCTCTGTTTCGTTCTGTTTATTGGGTGCATAATATGCCAACATCAAATTTTGGAAATAAGAAAAGAGCAACGGGAGAAGCGAGAAGGCTCCACCCGACTTTGGATTATTGTCAAAATATTGTACTATCTGATTTGCTTTGAAAACATCCTTGTTGATGATCGCATTTCTCAGCTCGAAGACATTGAAATCCTTGCTCACTCCGATTTCGCGTTCCACGATTTCGGGCGTCACTCTCCTGTCGTTTTCCGACAGCGAAATGAGTACCTTGTCCAGCTCGGAGGTAAGACGGTGCAAGTCGGGGCCGATGTGATCGGCAATCATCTGTGTGGCCTTCGGCTCGATGGTGGTGTTGCGCACTTTCAGATATTTCTCTATGAAACCCGCCAGTTGGTAATCTTTCATTTTTTTGCTCTCCAAGAGCACACCCGTCTGTGCCACCTTGGTGAGGAGCGTCTTCGGACTCTTCAAAGTTCCGTTTTTATAGCACACACATAAGATGGTCGATTTTACGGGATTTTCGAGATACTTGTCGAGTGCCTCGAAATTTTTAAATTTTGAGCCTCTTTCAGAATCACCACCCGATGCTCTGCCATCATAGGATAACCCTTGCACTGGTCTACCACCTGGACTGCCGTCACAGAGGGAGACCCGAAAAGCACCACCTGGTTGAAATCTCGTTCTTCCGGCTGGAGCGCATGTTCCATCAGGCAATCACAAATTTTGTCGATATAGTACGACTCGTCACCCATCAGCAAGTAGACGGGTGAGAAGTTGCGAGCCTTCAGATCTTTCATGACCGACTCATAACTTACGCCTTGTTTTTTTTCTGCCATTACGATATTTTTTGTATCTTTGCATCAGCTTCGCCGATGTTGGGAATTTATTTCAGCCACAAAGATACGAAATATTTTTCTAACAATCTGCCAGAAAGGAAAGAAATCGGCGACTATATATATAAAAGGTAAAACAAACATGATAAGTCTCAACTTACCGCCCTTCGACGTACGCCTGAAAGGCACGAAGCAGGCGCCTCTGATTTTCGATTTTCTGAGAAGACGCTACGTCCGGCTCACTCCCGAAGAGTGGGTGCGACAGCACTTCGTCCACTTCATGGTGGAGCACCGCCACTACCCTGCCTCACTGCTTGCCAACGAGGTTTCGCTGCATGTGGGCGACAAGGCTCTCAGGGCCGACACCATCCTTTACAACAAACAGCTGCAGCCGATCATGATCGTTGAATACAAGGCTCCTCACATACCTATCACGCAGACTGTTTTCGACCAGATTGTCACCTACAATATGCTGCTGCATGTAGACTACTTGGTGGTGAGCAACGGGCTGCAGCACTATGTCTGCAAGATGGATTATGAAGGTAAAAAATATTTATATTTAGAAGAATTACCAGACTACTCAAATATTTTTACAGAATAAGGGCAGCGATATTCAGTCAATTACTACTCTCATC
>OHZH01000268.1_pt1 | contig 12327 bp, 9 predicted proteins | sample 1580541 | NCBI WGS metagenome assembly OHZH01 (sample SAMEA3882504, study PRJEB24775) | human gut metagenome | biome: human-associated habitat; feature: intestine environment; material: feces | place: Netherlands | collected 2009/2010 | reverse complement strand
ACACCGTGGTACGGCTAAGTGTAGGCACCTTAGGTAGTAAGGCCTTATGCACCTCCTCCACTGTAGGATGAGTAAAGTGAGTCATCAGATAATGCATAATCTGAATGCGCTGAACAGAAGGCTTGATGCCATGTTCTACAAGTCTTGTTACTGCGTCGTTATGTTTCATTGTCTATATTCTTTTCATTTTACTACTGCAAAGATATACTTTTTTATAATAATTACAAAATAATATTTGTAAAAATTACACTCTTTAATTCTTTTTCAGAAATTCAAGTGCTTTTACGCTGCAATAATACAATAAATCGACACTATTTTCGTTATGTTATGTATGAAACTGAAATTGTTTATACTTCAAATAATATGTCTCTGCGCTTTCGTATCTGCTCAGGCGCAAACATTCACCTTAAGTGGAAGGGTCATTGACGAGAACAACGACCCCGTAGAATTTGCATCCGTATCATGCCCTAAACAAGGCAAGATGACAATGACCTCGCTTAAAGGCGACTATAGTCTGCAACTTCAATCTGCCGACTCTGTTGAAATCAGATTTTCAATGGTCGGTTACAAGACCAAAGTTCGCACACTGCGCCGTCCACGTGGTAAGCAGACAATGCAGGTTGTTCTGCACAGCAGCGACAATGCCCTGTCGGAAGTAACCATCACAGGCAAGCGCATCGAGACTGGACAAACGCAGGAATTGAGCAAAGAGCATCTAAAGAGTATGCCCTCTACTACGGGCAACGCCGTAGAGGAAATGATACAAAGCCAGGCTGGCGTATCTACCCACAGCGAGCTTTCATCGCAGTACAACGTGCGTGGTGGTTCGTTCGACGAGAATAGTGTATATATAAATAATGTGGAAATATTCCGCCCGTTCCTTGTAAGAAGCGGACAGCAGGAGGGCATCTCGGTAATCAACCCCGATATGGTGGAGAAGATTGGCTTCTCAACCGGTGGCTACGAGGCACGCTATGGCGACAAGATGTCGTCGGCACTGAACATCGAGTATCGCCGTCCGAAACGCTTCGAAGCGTCAGCCACAGCCAGTATGCTTGGAGCAAGCGTATTCGTCGGCATGAGCAACAAGAAGTTCTCGTGGAGCAATGGTCTGCGCTACAAGACGACGAAGTATCTATTAGGCTCGATGGACACCAAGGGCGAGTATCAGCCTACGTTCATCGACTATCAGACGTATCTTACTTACTCGCCCAACAAGCGCTGGGACATCAAGTTCCTCGGCAACATCTCGGACAACCACTATAACTTCACACCCGAAGATCGTGAGACGAATTTCGGCACGATGGAGAACGTAAAGGCATTCAAGGTGTACTTCGATGGACAGGAGAAAGACGTGTTCCGCACCTTCTTCGGTTCATTGGGCATCACTCGCAAATTCAACGAGAACACAAGCCTTTCGCTCATCGCTTCTGCGTTCAATACACGCGAGCAGGAGAAGTACGACATACAAGGACAGTACTGGCTCACGCAGACCGAAACAAGCGAAAATCTCGGTGTAGGCACCTACTTCCAGCACACGCGCAACTACCTGAAGGCTCACGTGGAGAGTGCCAAGCTGCTGTTCAAGACGAAGCAGAAGAAGCACAACATTGAGGCTGCATTCACCTACAAGTGGGAGCACATTGAGGAGAACTCAGTAGAATACGAAATGCGCGACTCAAGCAAATACAGCATTCCGCACACTGGCAAGGATCTTTATATGATTTACAGTATGCGTGCAAAGAACACGCTTACAGCCAATCGTGTAGAGGCGTATGCGCAGGACACATACCGCTTCACTGGTTCGGAAGGCAAGACACTCTACACGTTAAACTACGGTCTACGTCTCGCCTACTGGAGTTTCACGAAGGAGACTATACTCAGCCCGCGTCTGTCGTTGGGCATCATTCCGGCATTCAACGAGAACATAACGATGCGCTTTGCCACAGGTTTGTACTATCAAGCACCTTTCTTTAAGGAGATACGCGACACCACCACAACGAACGGCATTACATACGCCTCGCTCAACCGTAAGGCGAAGAGCCAGCGTTCGATACACTTCATCGCAGGCTTCGACTACCGCTTCAAGATGAACAACCGCCCGTTCAAGTTCACAGCCGAGGCTTATTATAAAGCGTTAGGCAATCTTGTACCGTACAGCGTGAACAACGTGAAGGTGGTGTATTATGGCGACAATATGTGCAGCGGACATGCAGCAGGCTTAGACCTCAAACTCTTCGGCGAGTTTGTGCCTGGTACAGACTCGTGGGTGTCGCTATCGCTGATGAACACAAGCATGAAGCTGAACGGCAAGTCAATTCCTCTGCCTACCGACCAGCGCTATGCTGTCAACCTCTTCTTCACCGACTACTTCCCTGGCACAACACGCTGGAAGATGTCGCTCAAGTTGGCACTTGCCGACGGTCTACCATTCTCTGCCCCACACCGCGAGCTCGAATCGAACGTGTTCCGTGCCCCGGCATACAAACGCGCAGATGTTGGTTTGAACTACCGCATCATCGACAACAGCGACCGTCACAAGAAGCGCAACCCAATTCGCAACCTGTGGGTTGGAGCTGAGTGTCTGAACCTCTTCGGCATCAACAACGTGAACTCCTACTACTGGATTACAGATGTCACCGGACAACAATACGCCGTGCCTAACTATCTGACGGGCAGACAAATCAACGTCAAACTGTCGGTCGACTTTTAAAGCAGAAAGACCACACCCCACAAATAGCAAACTATGAGAACGACCCTATTGACATTAATATTCACATTGTCGGCATTTGTCGCCACTAACAGCTTTGCGCAATACAACGACATCAAGTCGGAGAATATTGCATCATTGCAGGTTGTGGCTGGCAAAGACTGGCTATCCATGCCTATAGCCACGCTTAACGGCGAACCGATAAACATCAGTTTCGACGACCTCACACACGAGTACCACCGCTATGTGTATCGACTGCAGCACTGCGAGGCAGACTGGAGCGTGTCGGAGGGCATCTTCGACTCCGACTATTGTGAGGGATTTGTCGACGGCTGCACCATCGACGACATAGAAGAGTCGCTCAACACCAACACCCTCTACACCCACTATCGCCTTTCTATCCCCAACGAGAATTGCCGCATCAAAATGAGTGGCAACTATCGTCTGACGGTTTACGACGAGAACAACGGCGACACTATTTTCACGGCTTGCTTCATGATAGTGGAACCACTCGTAAAGGCAAGCATGTCCGTAACCACAAACACAGACATCAGCATCAACAAAGCCCACCAGCAAGTGGGAGCAGAAATAAACTACTCTGCTCTTAACATCACTAATCCAAGCACCGAGTTGTACACCGTCGTCATGCAAAACGGGCGTTGGAGCACCGCCCGCATAAACCCTACGCCACAATACCAAACAGGAAGCGGACTACGTTGGGAGTACAACCGCGACCTCATCTTCGATGGAGGCAACGAGTATCATAAGTTCGAGATACTTGATGTCACCCACCCCACCCTTGGCATTGAGAACACATGGTGGGATGGTACTAACTACCACGCACAAATATGGACTGATCTGCCACGTCCAAGCTATGTTTACGACGAAGATGCCAACGGCAGTTTTTACATACGCAACAGCGACAACATCGAAAACGACCGCATCTCGGAATACGTCGTCGTCAACTTTCGCCTACAAGCACCACGACAGAACGGCAGAGTGTTTATCAACGGCGTATGGACAAACGATCGTTTCACGCCGCAATACGAGATGAGCTACAACGAGCAGACAAAGCTTTATGAGGCAAACGTGCCACTGAAGCAAGGTTACTACTCCTATCAGTACCTCACGAAGCACAACGACAACAGCCTGCATCCGGTTTCAACAGAAGGCAACTTTTTCCAAACCGAAAACAGCTATCAAATGCTTATATATTATAAAGGTATAGGACAACGCACATATCGCCTCGTAGGTTATAGTAAAATTAGGAGCTAAGCACAAGTAAAAGTCGGCAAATTATAGAATTATTTTTAAATTCCGCAATTAATATAGCCGTTATATCAACTATATTCGCTATCTTTGCAAAAGGAAACGACGAAAAATGGTGATTAAAAGACTGTGTAAAATAATTTAAAACCTATTTTTCTACAAAGAAACTGTTAAACTTTAAATAATAAAATGAATAATAAGGATTTAATGAACCATGCGGCAGACAACATCCGACTGCTTGCTGTATCGATGGTAGAAAAAGCCAAATCAGGTCACCCTGGCGGTGCTATGGGTGGTGCTGACTTTATCAACGTTCTTTTCTCGGAGTTCCTGGTGTTCGATCCAGATCAGCCGACTTGGGAGGGCCGCGACCGTTTCTATCTCGATCCTGGTCATATGTCGCCTATGCTCTACTCAGCTCTCGCTTTGCAGGGTAAGTACACAATTGACGATTTGAAGACATTCCGTCAATGGGGAACCGTATGTCCGGGACATCCTGAGCGTGACATTATTCATGGAATTGAAAACACATCTGGACCGCTCGGTCAGGGACACACCTACGCTGTGGGTGCTGCTATTGCAGAGAAGTTCCTTGAGGCTCGTCTTGGCAGCACCATGATGCAGCACAAGATTTACGCTTACATCTCTGACGGAGGTGTTCAGGAAGAAATATCTCAGGGCGCAGGCCGTATCGCAGGTCTCTTCAAGCTCAACAACCTCATCATGTTCTACGATGCCAACGAGATTCAGCTCTCTACAGAGTGCGATGTCGTAATGCGCGAGAACACACGCATGAAGTACGAATCATGGGGTTGGAACGTTCTTGAAATAAACGGTAACGACCCTGACGAGATCCGTGCAGCTCTCATCCTCGCTAACAAGGAAGAGCAGCGTCCTACCCTCATCATCGGTCACACCGTTATGGCTAAGGGCGCACGCAAGGAAGACGGTTCAAGCTACGAGCGCAGCGTGAAGACTCACGGCGCACCGCTCGGTGGTGGTGCTTACGAGAACACAGTGAAGAACCTTGGCGGCGACCTCAACGACCCGTTCGTAGTATTCGACGACGTTAAGGAACTCTACGAGAAGCGTAACGCAGAGCTCCGCGAGGTTGTAAAGGAAAGACATGCAGCAGAAGCAGAGTGGCGCAAGGCTAACCCTGAGAAGGCAGAGCAGATGGATGCCTGGTTCTCAGGCAATGCTCCGAAGGTAGACTGGAGCGAACTTGTTCAGAAGCGCGACGTTGCAACACGTGTTGCTTCAGCCAACTGTCTCGGTGTATTGGCAGAGCAGGTGCCTAACATGGTTTGCTCTTCTGCCGATCTCTGCAACTCGGACAAGACCGACGGCTTCCTCAAGAAGACTCACGAGCTTACACCTGACGACTTCACCGGAGCATTCTTCCAGGCAGGTGTCAGCGAGCTTACAATGGCTTGCGTCTGCATCGGTATGTACCTCCACGGTGGTGTTATCCCGGCTTGCGGCACATTCTTCGTATTCTCCGACTACATGAAGCCGGCAATTCGTATGGCAGCTCTCATGCGCGTTCCAATCAAGTTCGTATGGTCGCACGACGCATTCCGCGTTGGTGAGGACGGACCTACACACGAGCCGGTTGAGCAGGAAGCACAGATTCGCCTCATGGAGAAGCTGAAGAACCACAAGGGACAGGACTCTGTACGCGTATTCCGCCCTGCAGATGCAGACGAGACAACTGTATGCTGGCAGATGGCTAACGAGAACATGGATACTCCGACAGCGATGATTTGCTCACGCCAGAACGTGAACTCCCTGCCTGAAGGCACTGACTACTCTCAGGTTCGCAAGGGTGCATACATCGTTAAGGACGATCCTAACTACGACGTTATTCTCCTCGCTTCTGGTTCGGAGGTGTCTACACTCCTCGCAGGTGCCGAGTTGCTCAACGCTGACGGCATCAAGACACGTATCGTGAGCGTTCCGTCAGAGGGTCTGTTCCGTACACAGAGCAAGGAGTATCAGGAGAGTGTACTGCCGAAGGGTGCCAAGATATTCGGTATGACAGCAGGTCTGCCTGTCACACTTCAGAGCCTTGTAGGCGTAGAGGGCATGGTTTACGGTCTTGAGTCGTTCGGTTTCTCTGCTCCTTACAAGGTGCTCGACGAGAAATTGGGCTTCAACGCCGAGAACGTATTTAAGCAGGTGAAAAATTACTTATCTAAATAAACAGGCATAGCTTATGCAGAACTTCACGTTAAGTAAGAAATTCTGCATAAGCTTGCTTTATTAATAATCCAATAAAACTACAGTACTATGGAAATTAAGACAGTAGGCATTGCATGCGACCACGCAGGTTACGCATTGAAGAAATTTGTTGTTGAATACCTTGAGAGCCACAACATTCCGTTTAAGGACTACGGTACATACAGCGACCTTAGCTGCGACTATCCTGACTTTGCACACGAGTTGGGCGAAGCTATCTCTAACGGTGACGTTTATCCTGGCATCGGCATCTGCGGTAGCGGTGAAGGTATGGCAATGACCCTCAACAAGCATAAGGGTGTACGTGCAGCATTGGTATGGAACCCGGAGATTGCTCAGCTCACACGCCAGCACAACGACGCAAACATCCTCGTTATGCCGGGTCGCTTCATCGACAACAAGACAGCAGAGAAGATTATGGACGAGTTCTTCAAGACTCCATTTGAAGGTGGTCGCCATGAGAAGCGTGTAAACAAGATTGACTTGTAGGATGGTATGGCATCCCTGCCATACCTACGCAGTCAACCAGCTCTGTTGATACACTCAGGGGGTGCACTTGTCTCCGCTCGGCTTTTGCCGCTTGCCAGAGCAAGAACACCTCAACAACCAGCCCGAAGCCCCGTAGAACTGAGACTTCGGGCTTTTCTTTCCCCCAACAGCAAGTCCCCACAACCGAAAATACTATGCATTTTAGCAAAGTAAAAGCATTCGTTTTGTGCATTTTACCGAAATAGAAACACCCAATTTATGCATTTTACCGAAATAGAAACACCCAATTTATGCATTTTACCGAAATAAAGACAGCGTAAAATGCTATAAATCAATTAAATTATGTATATTTGCAGCACAATCTATAAATCGATTATAAAAAGCTGTACATATGATAGAAGAGAAAGCTATAATACAGGTGTTGGCTGAACAAAAGGAATATGTTGAAGGCTATCATCCCGAGAAGTGGGTGAAGCGCCGCGAAGAACAGCTATTCGAGTTTGACAGTCCACTTGCCCAAGTGGTTATCGGAGTAAGACGAAGCGGAAAGTCTACGCTTTGCCACAAGATACTGTTGGAGCACAACGTAAAGTATGGCTACGCCAACTTCGACGACGACCGCTTGGCTAATATGCAAGTGGAGGACTTGAACACGGTGCTCTCGTGCATCTATCAGATATATGGTGTTGACATAAAATATATATTCCTCGACGAAATACAAGATGTAGACGGCTGGCATCTGTTTGTAAACCGACTACTTCGCACCAATTTGCACGTTGTTGTTACGGGTAGCAACGCAAAACTCTTGAGCGGCGAATTGGCGACGCACCTCTTCCCATTCTCGTTCCGCGAATACTGCGAATACCATAATATACAGACAAACGGCTTGACTACTAAAGTGGAGGCAGAGACGAAGCGTGCCTTCATGGAGTATATAACGAATGGCGGTTTTCCTGAACTACAGAACATACGCAACAAACGCGGATATGTACAGAGTCTTCTGGAGGCTATTGTGACGAAAGACATACAGCAGCGTTTCAAGATACGCAATGTGGACGTGCTACGTAAGATAGCCAATCATCTGATAAACAACGCCTGCCAGGAAGTAAACTATGGTAACATTGCAGTACTTTTGGGAACAACAGACCAGACGGTGAAAAAATATGTCGACTACCTACGACAGGCATTCCTTATACAACTACTCTGCAAACACTCGTTCAAGAGTAAGGAAAGGATAAGAAACGCAAAAGCATACATCGTCGACCCGGGACTTCAGAACAACAGAGAGAACTCGTTTGCAGCCGAGAACATCGGTTGGCGATTGGAAAACGTGGTATATACAGAACTACTACGCAGATGCAGCAACGACTTCCTCGACATATACTACTATAAAGCCTCTCCACGATCAAAAGAGGTTGACTTCGTAGTATGCAATCAGGACAAAGCAGTGGAGCTTATTCAGGTGGCATACGACATAGACAGCGATAAGACATTCAATAGAGAGACAAGTTCGCTCGTGAAAGCCTCAAAAGCATTGCATTGCGATAACCTTACGCTTATAGCATTCACACAGACACGAAACGTAGAGATTGACAGCAAACAAATAAAGATTGTATCAGCTGTCAATTGGCTGTTGAATATTTGACAATTAATAAAAACAACACTTTTAACAATGATAGAAAGCATAATAATAGCAATAGTGGCAGCCATCATAATTGGCGTAGTAGTGTACTCTTACAGCAAGAGAATATCGGAGCTGAAAGACGTGCACAACCAACAAACAGAAGAGCTGAAAGAAGCGCACGAGAAGCAGATTGCTGAACTGAAAGAGGCGCACGAGGCGCAGCTCAAACAGGTAAAGGAGGCACAGGGGAAACAACTGCAGCAAGCAAAGGAGGCGCAGGAGAAGCAGATAGAAGCACTCCGCGAGATGAACCGCGAGCAGATGCAGAGCCAGATGAAGCTCATCCGCGAGCAGATGCAGACCACATCGGAGGAAATTCTGAAGCGACGCCAGGAGGAGTTGGGCGAACGCAACAAGGAGCAGGTGTCAAAGATAATCGATCCGCTGACACAGAGTCTGAAGAGTATGAAGGAGGCTTTCGACAAGTCGAAGGAGCAGCAGAGCGAAGCACTCACACGCCTTGATGCCACGATAAAGGTGAACATGGAGAAGAGCACAGCCTTAGGCGAGACTGCCGACCGACTGACACGTGCGCTAACGGGTGAGGTGAAGGTGCAGGGCAACTTCGGCGAGCTGAAGCTGAAGCAGCTGCTTGAAGACCTCGAGCTGAAGGAGGGCGAGCAGTTTGACACGCAGGAAACGCTGCGCGACAAGGCGGGCAAGCAGGCAAAGGGCGACGACGGTCGTGGACTCGTGCCCGACTTCATCCTCCACTTCCCGAACAACCGCCACGTGGTGGTCGACTCGAAGATGTCGTTCACCGACTACGAGCGATACATGAACGCCGAGGACGGCACACCTGAGAAGTCGGAGTATCTGAAAGCACACGTGGCAAGCGTGCGTGCGCAGGTGAAGCGACTGGCACGCAAGGAGTACACGAAATATCTGCCCGACGGATACAACCGCCTCAACTTCGCCATCATGTACGTGCCTATAGAGGGCGCATTGAACCTTGCGCTGCTCAACGACAGCACGCTCTGGCGCGAGGCTTACGACGAGGGCGTGATGATTCTCGGTCCGCAGACCATGTACATGAACCTGCGTGTATTAGAGATGATGTGGACACAGGTGCGACAGCTGAGCAATCAGCAGGCGATGATGGACGCAGCGAACGTCGTCATAGAGCGCGTGCAGGACTTCGGTATGCGCTTCATCGACGTGGAAACGAGCATGAACAACACAATGGAGAAGATGACAAAGCTGAAGGTGTCGACAGCGGAAAGCGGCAGAAGCATCATCACCGCTGCAAAAAGTCTGCTGAAAGCCGGAGCGAAGGAGAACAAGAAGAAGAAGTCGCTCGACGAAATGGACAATACTGTGTTCATCGAAAGCAACGAATAAAAAAAGGAGGGTGTGTCAAAACTCAATTAGTGCGGGCTGAAAGCCCAACAATCACATAGCCCAGGGCAACGCCCTGGGTGTTGGAATATATGATTAAGCACTGCGCCCTGTAAGGGCAACTCCTTAATAATTAGGCTTTTGCCCTTACAGGGCGTATGGTTTGTGTGTGTCTGTTAACCCAGGGCGCTGCCCTGGGCTATGTAGTGCTGCCCCTTCGGGGCGTACCGCTTACGACTTTTGACACCCTCCTTTTTTCATAGTTGAGAGTTGAGAATTTAGAGCGCGTCAATCACGCTGCAGATATCACCGAAGATGCGTGGCAACTCGCCGAGTCCGTTGATGTGGTGGTGAATGCCTTCAGCCTTGTACCACTCGATGAGCGGAGCAGTCTGGTTGTGATAAACGTCGAGGCGTTTCTTTATTGTCTCTGCGTTGTCGTCAGAGCGACCGCTCTCCTGACCGCGCTTGATAAGACGAGTCATCAGCTCGTCCTCCGGCACGTCGAGCTCAATCATAGCAGCCACCTTGTGTCCGCGCTCTGCGAGCATCTTCTTCAGGGCCTCAGCCTGCGGGATAGTACGTGGGAAGCCGTCGAAGATTACGCCCTTGTGCTCCTTGCCGAAGCTATCATACACACTTGCGAGGATGTTGACCATCAGCTCGTCGGGGATGAGCTGTCCGTTGTCAATGAAGCCCTTGGCTGTCTTGCCAAGTTCTGTTCCGTTCTTGATCTCGTTGCGGAGAACGTCGCCTGTAGAGATGTGGTTGAAACCATACTTCTCAATCATCAGGTCGCTCTGAGTGCCCTTGCCTGAACCAGGAGCACCGAAAATTACGATGTTTTTCATCTGAATTCTTTATTATGTAATGTTATTGTTTACTCCTACTCCACCACTGTATAGATATCGCGCAGGTTGCGTCCCTGCTGGTCGTAGTCGAGTCCGTAGCCGAGGATGAAGTCGTTTGGTATCTCGATGGCTACATACTCTGTGTCGAGAGGCACCTTCAGACACTCCGGCTTGAGCAGCAGAGTGCAAATGTGCACCGACTCCGGCTCCTTCTCCTTGAGTTGCTCGAGAAGAGTCTGCATAGTGAGTCCCGACTCGATGATGTCCTCAACGATGATCACGGTGCGGCCCTTGATATCATCGTTCAAACCGATGAGCTGCTTCACCTTTCCAGTAGACGCAGTGCCCTCGTACGACGACATCTTGACGAACGAAATCTCACACGGCACGTTGATCATACGCATGAGGTCAGCAGCGAACACGAACGATCCGTTAAGCATGGCGAGCAACAACGGGTTCTTGTCTGCCATATCCTTGTTGATACGATCGGCTACCGCCTTTACCTTTTGAAGAATCTCAGCTTCGGGGATTGACACCTTGAAGGTCTTGTCCTTTATTTTTATCACGCTCATAGGGTACAATATTTATAATTAGGTGCAAAGTTACTGAAAGTCTTGCACATAAAAAAACTGCTTGCATATTTTTTTTGTCGAGACGCATCGTTATTTATTTAAAAGTTTCCTTACCTTTGTACGCATGAAACAAAATCAAGCATCTTTGAGCAGCAAGCAGTATGCTGTGCCGTTCATCCTCATCACCTCACTCTTCTTCATGTGGGGTTTCGCACGCGCTATCCTCGATGTGCTCAACAAGCATTTTCAGAATGCGCTCGACATCAGTATCACACAGTCGGCTCTCATACAGGTGACCACCTATCTGGGTTACTTCCTCATGGCTATCCCCGCCGGACTGTTCATTAACCGCCAGGGCTACCGCCGTGGCGTGGTAAGCGGACTCCTCCTGTTCGGATTGGGCTCATTGGCGTTCATCCCCTGCTCGATGTTGGGCACGTTCTACGCCTATCTTGTGGCACTGTTCATCATCGGTTGCGGACTGGTATTCCTTGAGACATCTGCCAACCCATATGTTACAGAGCTTGGACCCAAGGAGACAGCCACATCACGACTCAACTTCTCGCAGTCGTTCAACGGCGTAGGCTCCATGTTCGCCACACTCGTCGTAGGCAGCTTCCTCTTTCAGGGTGCCGACGGCAGCGCAGGCGGCGATGCCGTGATACCTTACACCATCATGGGCGCGTTCGTGCTGCTCATAGCCGTGGTCTTCGCACGCGTACAACTGCCTGAGATAGTGCACGAGAACGACGGCGACACCAAGCAAGGCGCGCACAACCTGAAGATGCTCTTCCGCAACCGTTGGTTCGTGTTCGGACTGCTCGCACTGCTTGCCTACGAGGTGGCAGAGATATCCATCAACTCCTACTTCATCAACTTCGTGACGGGTCAGAACTGGATGAAAGCCTCTACAGGCTCCACTATCCTCACCATCGGCTTGGGCGTATTCATGCTGGCACGCTTCATCGGTGCGGCTGTGATGAGCAACATCGCTGCCGAGAAGTATCTCGCCGTGTGTGCCCTCGGCACCGTGGTGTGTATAACCATCCTGCTGCTCAATCTCGGTCGCGACATATCGGTGTTGGCACTCATCGCCAACTACTTCTTCGAGGCTATCATGTTCCCCACAATCTTTGCCATGACCTTGCGCGGACTCGGCGGACTCACCAAGAG
>OHZH01000253.1_pt1 | contig 12868 bp, 10 predicted proteins | sample 1580541 | NCBI WGS metagenome assembly OHZH01 (sample SAMEA3882504, study PRJEB24775) | human gut metagenome | biome: human-associated habitat; feature: intestine environment; material: feces | place: Netherlands | collected 2009/2010 | reverse complement strand
TAGGGCTTCGGCGGCTGGGTGAAATGCTCGGTAACAGCAACCTCCGCGCCGTCAAAAGTCTGCCCTTCGGTGAAGTCCGGGAGCGTGCCGCCGTCCCTATCCGCAGGCTTTTCTTTCAGAAAGGCACGGAAAAAGCGGTCGATTTCCCGCCAGCCTTCGGAGATGACGCACTTGCCCTTTACGGTGAAGGAATGGCCGCAGCAGTCGAAAGTTGCCGTGACCGCCTCATACACATACGGCTCCGCCGATGCACACAGCAGCTTGCAGCAGACCAGGAGGAACAAATTGCGCTCGCCCAAGGGCAGAGCCTTGATATCCGCTTTTTCAATCTCCATCGTGGGGATAATGGCGTGGTGGTCGGATACATCCTTGTCGGAGATCATGGCCTCCACCAGCGGGAAGAAGTTTGTGCAGCCATCAAAGGGCGGCAGCTTTGCCGCCAGGTGGATCACACAGGAGACCGTTTCCGCCATGTCGGAGGTCAGATACCGGCTGTCCGTGCGGGGATAGGTCAGCAGCTTCTTTTCGTAGAGGCTCTGGGCGTAGTCAAGGGTCTGCTTCGCCGTGTATCCGAACAGGCGGTTTGCCTCACGCTGCAAGGTGGTAAGGTCATAGAGCTTCGGAGGCTGTTCTTTTTTCTGCTCTTTCGTGACAGAGGTACAGGTGACGGCCGCACCCTTGCACGCCGCCGCTGCCTGTTCCGCCTCCGCCGAATCGGTGAACTTCTCCGACACTGCTTCGGCTCCGTCCAGCATCAGGCGCAGCAGATGATATTTCTCTTTGTGGAACAGTGTGATTTTTGCGTCACGCTCGGCAAGCATGGCAAGGGTCGGCGTCTGGACGCGACCCACATTCAAGGTGCGGTGATAGAGAACGGAGAAAAGGCGCGTGGCGTTGATCCCCACCAGCCAATCCGCTTTCTGGCGGCAGAGGGCAGATTGATACAGGGCTTCATAGTCGGCGCCGGGACGCAGATCAGAAAATCCCTCCCGGATAGCACTATCCTCCATTGAAGATATCCAGAGACGGAGGACAGGCTTGTGGCATCCAGCCATTTCATACACCAGCCGGAAGATCAGCTCACCTTCACGTCCGGCGTCACAGGCATTGACGATGGTATCCACATCGGGGCGATCCATCAGGGCACGGAGATTTTCAAAAGCGTCCTCCTTGCCCGGTGCCAGCACATAGCGGAACGGCTCCGGCAGAATGGGAAGATCGTCATAGCGCCATTTCTTGAAATTCTCGTCATAGCCGCCCGCATCCATCGGGGATACCAGGTGACCCACGCACCAGGACACAAGAAGGCCGCTGCCCTCATAAAAGCCGTCGGCCCTGGATGAAGCACCCAGGGCCGACGCAATAGATTTTGCCACGCTCGGTTTTTCTGCGATAATCAGTTTACTCATTCTTTTCCTCCGTTTCCTCGTCCTCGGTCAGATATTCTTCTTCATCCTCCAGGTCGAAATCATCCAGATCAGCGGGAACTTTCTTTCCCTGCTTCGGTTTCAGCACCAGGAAATAGACCGCCGCGCCGCCTCCGGCTGCAAGGATCAGCAGCACCGCCAGGATCGCCCCGGTATTGCTTTTCTTTTCGGGTTCCGGATTCTCCGGCTCGGTGGGCTCCGCAGCTTTCTGTTCCGCACCAACACATTCACTAAGGTTCTTTACGCAGACCGGGCAAGCGGTATTGACCGCTCCGGCCTGGCACTTTTCCGTACAGGTGCAGACAATGGGCGTTTCCGCCTTTTCCCCATCCTCCGTAAGTGCCATGAGGTCGGCTTCATCCACCTGGTTCAGAAAATGCACGGTTTCCTCGCCCTCGTCGTCACGGTCGATAATGAGATAGAACACATTGCCGTTCTTTGTCTCCACCGTGATGAACTGCTTGCCGCTGGCGGCAGGGCTGCCGATATCGTCAATCAGTGACAGGTTCCCATCCGGCGTCAAAGCGGCAGCGCCATTCAAACCGCCGCCCAGCATCCCCAGCAGATTTTCCAGCGTTTTTGCGTCCAGAGAGAAAGAGCCTTCCCCGGAGCCAGCCTCGCCGTCACTTACCGTCATGTAGCCGGAATAGACATAGCCGACCTTTTCCGGCAGGATGACCTTCAGCCAGTCGCCGTCCGTGCCGATCACCTTCACGGTCGTTCCGTTGGGAAGCTGGGTGAAGGCGGTATAATCCATTCCAGCGCCCGTGCGGACATTCAGATTGCCGCCGCCCGTGGTGACAGTACCGGTCTGCCCGGGGTCATTTTCGCCGGAACTGAACTGGATACCATCATCGGTGACGGATACCGTGACCTGGCTGCCTGCCAGAGCGGAAAGCAGATCAGAAACATCCCCGACCGTTTCCTGTTCGGTCACGGATTCCGTGCTTTCCTCGCCGCCGCTGGCAAAGGCGGTGACAGAAAAAGCGGCAGTGCTGAGCACCACCGCCAAAAGAGCCGATACCATTTTTGTCATAAAGTTATGCTTCATCCTCGTATCCCTCCGTTTCCTCATTCTCGGTGTTGCCCTCCTGCAGCATACCTTCCGGCAGGGAGATCATACCGCTGGCATAGGCTTTCAGGAAGGCGGTCAGTTCCTTGTTATCCATCTTCACGGCTTTCACCATGCGGACGATTTCCAGATTTTCTTCCTCCGCAAGCTGGGTCTCCAGCGCACGAAGGCGTTTCTGCTGCTCCGCGATCTTTTCTTTGGTTTTCGCAATGTCATTGCGGATTTTCTGTGTCGTTGCCATAAATCAAATTACCTCCATATCGTTTTTTAGTTGTAGGGTGGTCGCCCGAAAGCGTAAAAGTGGGATTGCCAGTAGCTTGTGTTGATATCTGCATACTGAATGGGGTCGCCGCAATGCAGCATTTTTCCGCCGCCCACATAGATACCCACATGGGAAACGCCCGGTGTATCGTAAGTGCCGACGAAAAAGATCAGGTCGCCGGGTCTTGCGTTGGCAGAGGATACCGTGGTGGAAATATTGTAGAGCCCCTGGGCTCCCAGTCTACCCGTATTGCAGACGCCGCTTTGCGTCAGCACCCAGGACACGAAGCCGGAGCAATCAAAAGAAGTGTTTGGATTGCTGCCGCCCCAGACATAAGGATAGCCGATGTACTTCTCCGCCTCGGTAATGAGCGCCGCAAAGGTTTCGTCTTCCAGTGTGGAAGGCGGGATATCATAGGTGGTTGGCGGTTTGGTGTACTTGTCTACATAGCCGGAGCCTGGGAACAAATCTTCCCGGTTCCCCAGCGTTGCCATATAGACCGCATACAGGGAAAGCGTTTCTTCGTCCATGATGTAGACCGGCACATGGGAAAGGTCGAAGTTTTCCAGCTTCACATTGCAAATATAGTAGTTGTACGGTACTTCCACGTCATAGTCGTTTCCCTCGCTGTCTGTCCGTGTCTCCGTCCGATAGCGTACCTCCACTTCCACGGTCTGCGTCAGGATGTACTGCTTTTCAAAGAGCATTTGCAGTTCCTCCTGAACCTCGTCGATGGTGAACACCCCTTCATGGAACGCCGTGAGAATGGAGATCAGCACATAAGGGTCATGCTCGATCTCGTCCAGATCAAAACGGTATTCGTCATATCCGGGGTGCAGAGCCTCATAGTGGTCCAGCTCATATTGAAGCTCCTGCTCCAGTTCGCAGTAGGCCGCCTCCGCAGCCAGCATATCCGCATCCTCGGAGAGATAAGAGGAAGTAAATACACCGCCCACGCCGGAGCCCGCCATCATGGAACAGGAAGATACCCCGCCAAACAGCAGGGCAACACAGGCGCCAATGCCGATCACCAACAGCACCGCCCGGCTATGGTGCTTGATGTAGAGGAAAGTTTCCTTGAAGGCGTCCTTTGCTTTCTGCGCCGCACTTTTCGCCGTGGCCGCTGTGTTCTTTGCGGTTTTCTCTGCCTGTCGCAGCTCCTTTGCATAGTTCCGCTTGATCCGCTGTTTCTGCAGAAAGCGGGATACCGGGTTAGAAGCCGCCAATGCAGGATCATCATGCAGTGCCTTTTGGTAAAGGTAGTCGGCGTTTGCCTTAAAAGAAGCCTGCTCTGCCTTCGCCGCGTCACGCCAGGGCTTTGTGCGGTGATGGTGGACGGCGGCACGGACTTTGCCCTTTCCATAGGCAAACCCGCGTTCCGTCAACACCTCGCCTTTGTGTCCGGCCTCTACACCCACATTTTCCTGCTCTACCTCATGCACCTTCGCGTGGGCAGCGTGGACGATCTCATGGACCGGCCGAGAAAGCGGATTGTGCCGCAGGCGTCCGTTGGGGCGTTTCTCCACTTCTTCAAAGTGAAGCTGCGTTTTGCCTTTTCCGGCTGTCTCGTCAAAAACACGCTCGGTACGGAGAACTTTCTTTGTGGGGATAGCGGCCGTTGCCGCATCCAGCCGATCCGCCGCACGGTCGGAACGGTCAATGTATTTCCCAAGTGCGGGATCGGCACGTTCTTCCTCGGTGAATTGCAGACGGGAGGACGGGCGCTGCCTTGCAGCAGAACCATCCCGCACCGCCTGGGTATCAGCCTTTTCAGCCTTTCGTGCGCTTTTCTTCTCATGGTGTTCCGCCGCACGCAGGGCAAGATCAGCCGCAGCGCCAGCGGATTCTTCCGAAGAAGCGGACAGTTCCGTTTCCGGCTCCCGGCTGCTGATATGTTCCACCTCTCCCGTGGCAAGGTTTTCCGATACCGCACCGTCACGGGTCATTTTCTGCGTGATCTTATCGGTCGCTTTCAGTTCCCTCATAGGCAGTCACCTTCCTTTCCATAAGGGCAAAAGTCGCCGCAGGTGCCATTCTCGATCATGGCGATATAGCGGAAAATGGGATAGGCCTGGGGCGGGCAGACCGCATTTCCCAATGTTTTCAGCCGCAGTGCCCGGTCATCCATGCGCTAGGTCATGCGGGGGATTCCTTCTGGCTCGGCGGCCCAGAGGATACGTCCGTCCATCCTTTCGGGAAGCCCATGAGCCATTCCACCCAATCCGGGTTCAGCGCCGCCGTTTCGGACACCGGCCGCTCCTGGGAGATGATCTGCGCCGACAGGTTCCCGTCCTTCTTCGCCGGATCGAAGGCCGACGGCTTCAAGGTCGAGCGGAAACCGTCCGACGCCACCGGGGTCAGATAGAATACCGCCGCCGACAGGCTGAGGCTCCAGATCGCCCCGTTTCGGTTCCTCTTGCGGAATATCCCATTGTCCGACAGGAACACATCCAGGCTTGCCGCGTCCCTGGCGGTGTTGTTGTCGGAGGCAAGGGGTGTGGGAAACATCAGCCGCGACGATAAAAGTTCGCTGGCGCTCATGCCATGCGCCGACACCGCAAGCCGGAAATACGAATGGGAGAACAGCGTATCCCGCTTTTGCCAGGTCAAAGATCGTTTTGTCGAGCCCCATATTGATGAAGCCAGCAACATTTTCCCCAAGCACCCAACGGGGCCGCAGCTCGGTAATAACGCGGCACATTTCCGGCCACAGGTAGCGTTCATCCGCAAAGCCCTTCCGTTTTCCGGCGGTGGAGAAGGGCTGACAGGGAAAGCCGCCTGAGATAACGGTAACTGTTTCAAGTCCTGTTTTTTCAAAAAACGCCTCCTTCGTAAAAGTAGTAATATCCCGGAACCTGGGAACATCCGGCCATCGTGCGGAGAGGACGGAGTGCGGAAAATCCGCCCACTCACACTGGCAGACGGTTTCAAACCCGGCAGCCTCCGCCGCCAGGTCCAGACCGCCAATGCCGGAAAACAGGCTCACATGGGTCAGTTTATTCATGGCCCTTCGGTACACGGAACGGTTCGATCTCACTTTCCAACTCCGCAAGGACCGCCTCCATATCCGCCGTGACCGCCTTACTTCTGGCAATCAGCCGGTTCATCACATCAAAGAAGGTTTCGCCCTCCTGTTTTTCTTCCGTATGCAAATAGCGGGGATCATTCATGTTCGTTTTCTCCTTTCCCGGTTTCACCAAGTTTTGTTGTCATAATGCTGTAAAGTTCATTGTCCTTCGGGAAGTCATCCACAAAAGGCAGGATCACATTGCCGAAGAAGATCAGCCCCTCGCCGGGGCCTGCGTTGCTGATATGCGCCGCCTGCTGGTTAGAGATATTCAGGCGCTCGCAGAGAATTTTTCTGTCTCCGCTGGCCTGGTTCAGAAGGTACACAAAATCGCTGTTTTCAAAGATGTTCTCGATCTCCGGGGAGGAAAGCAGGTCCTTGATGTTCTGCGTAATTCCCGTGGGGATACCGCCCCATTTGCGAAAGCGTTTCCAAATCTCTACACTCCAGGAACCAACCTCGCCCCGCAGCAGAAGGTGGAACTCGTCTACGAAGTACCAGGTGGATTTGCCCTGATCCCGGTTTTGGGAAACACGGTTCCATACCTGGTCCTGGATCACCAGCATACCCAGGCTTTTGAGCTGCTTTCCCAGCTCCTTGATATCGAAGCAGACAATGCGGTTGTTGATATCCACGTTGGTACGGTGGTTAAAAACATTCAGGCTGCCATGCACATACAGTTCCAGCGCTGCCGCGATCCGCTGTGCCTCCGGCTCCGGCTGCCGCTTGATCTCGTTATACAAATCTTCCAGCAGCGGCATATTCTCCGGGCGGGGGTCTGCGATATAGGGGCGGTACACGATCCGCACAGCACGGTCAATGACTGTCTTTTCCACCGGCTCCAGACCGCCTGCCGCCAGTTCGCAGAACGACAAGATAAAGTCAGATTTCAACGCCAGCGGGTTATCATCCTCGCTGTAATTGAGGTTGATATCCATAGGGTTCACATACTGCGTGCTGGTAGGTGAGATTTTGATGACCTGACCTTCCAGACGGTTCACCAGCGGAAAATATTCTGCCTCCGGGTCGCAGATCAGGATATCGTCCTTTGTGTTCAGGAACACACCCACGATGGAACGCTTTGCGGAAAAACTCTTGCCGCTGCCGGGTGTGCCTAAGATCATGCCGTTGGGCGTTTTCAGCTTTTTGCGGTCAGCAAGGATCATGTTGCCGGAAGTGGCATTAAGCCCGTAGTAAAGAGCTTCGCCGCCGTGGAAAATCTCCTGTGTGGTGAAGGGAACGAACACCGCCACCGCCGAAGTGGTAAGCCCGCGCTGTATCTTAATGCGGTTGACACCCAGGGGCAGAGCCGACACGAAGCCGTCCTCCTGCTGAAAGTCCAGCCGCACCAGGGAGCAGTTATATTTCTGCGCCACGCTTGCCGCACGGAGAAGGTCATTCTCCAGCTTTTGCTTGCTGTCCGCAAAGTTCACCACCAGGAAGGTCATCAGGAACATTCGCTCATTTCTGCTTTGCAGGTCACGGAGGATATTCTTTGCCTCGCCTGCGTAGGTGGCAAGGTCGGTGGGGATGATATCCATATCGAAACCTTCCCGCACCGCCTTTTTCTGCGCGTCGATCTTCATACTGTCAATGTCAGTGATCTTCCGCTTGACCGTTTTGATTGCCTCGTTCTGATCCATGCTGCGGATATGGAGGCTGACAAGCAGCCCGCTGTCCGTATCCAGCAGTTCGGTGAGCATACGGTCATCCATTTCCGGTGCGCTGATCTGCAGAAAGGACACGGCACAGAATTTATCCGCCATCGTGAACTTCCTTGCTTCACCGAAGCGGAAAGAAGAAGGTGCGATAAAATCCTGGACCGACAGGCCGGAAGGGGCAAGCCAGCTCCATTCAAAGGCAAACCGTTCCCCGTCCGGGTGCAGGATGCCGTGGAGCATTTCCAGCCACTCCTTGCCGCCAAGCTCCTTTGCCAAAGCACCCATGACCTTGAAATGGTTAAGGGCGTCCATGACGATCCGGGAAAATCGTGCCCGTGCGGTTTTACTGTCCCGTGCCTCGATGGTGAGGGTCAGATACTTTGTTTTGATAAGACCGTTGTTGCCCCGTTCAAGCTGCTTGCGGAGCATTTGCGTGTAAAGCTCACGGATATGGTCGAAGTGATCTCCCTGCGCCGCGATCTCGATACGCTTCACAAAATCCTCCCGGTTCATGCGGCGGCTCACAAGAGATAGCTGCATTCCGATAGAAGCGTCATGGGCGTTATACATATCGCAGAGGGCTTCAAAGATCGCTGTCTGATCGTCAGGTTTCGCAAGCTGATAATTCACATCCTCGAACTCGATACACTTCGACCAGGTGTGGTCGTCCAGCTTGCACAGGCCGTCCGGGTACATCTGGCGGAACGGTAAAGTGTCCTGTGCGGAATGTACCTTGCCGTCGCCTCTGGCGGTTTCCAGAATACGGCTGATCTCACGCTTTTCCGCAACGGTGAGCTTTACCGTGGGTTTTGCCGCCTGCCGTGCCTGCGGCTCTGGCTTTCGCTTTCTGAACAATGGCTTTCACCTCCTTTTCCGCCTGGGCCTGCCGCTCCAAGGCTGCGTAGAAATTGTTTGTCTGGTAAGGCCGTTCCTTCGTCCGCAGGAACAGACAGCGGATGACCTGTCCGGCCACCACCTCCAGGGGTTGTCCGTGCCGCTCATACATGGCGAGTAGAAAGAACGGGAGCATGACGATAATCATGCAGAACGCGGCGGCGCTGTTGCTGGCCGTGCGTCTGAGCAAAAAGAAAAGCGGTACTCCGATGAGTGCCGCCGCTCCGAAACATATAAGCTGCCGTTTGGTAAGCCCAAACAGCACTTTGGATTTTACTTTCGTCAAATCCTTTGGAATGGTTACATACGCCAATTTATCAAGCCTCCTTAATGCGCTCCGAACAGGCTCTTAGAGAGGCTGCCGGTTTTGAACAGGGCGAAGCACAGCAGGACCGTGTAGCCCATGCAGGCCCATATCGCGCCTGAGATATTTCCGTCCGTGGCGATACTCTGTACCAAAACAGAGTAGATTCCCACGCACACCATGATTAGAAATGCCTGGAACGCCAATGCAAACAGGGATTTCAAGTAGTTCTGTCCTGTATGGCTCCAATCCCGGTTTGTCATAGTGGCAAGCGGGATCGGTCCAACGGAAGTCGTCAAATACACCTCAATCATGCGGCCGTAAATGACAAGCATGATACAGATGGAAAGGGCGTTCATGGTAAGCCCCACGAAAAGGGACTGGAACCACAGCCCGAACAGTTCTCCCGTGCCCAGGGCTTCAAGCTGCGCCTCCATATCCGTGATGACGCTGTCGATATCAATGGAGGTATTCCCGATGATGACACTCGCGCTGCTGTTCACAACACTTTGCCCTACATCGAAGATACCCATGACGATATTCCATGTGTTCGTCACAATGAGAACGGCACAGAATGTTTTGAAAATCCACTTGAAGAACATCCAGGTGTCTACATCGTGCAGATTATTTTTCTCTGTCACAAGCTGGATCAGCTCATAACACATTACGAATGTCAGGATAACCCCGGCGATTGGAACGATCACCGTTTCAGAGAGGTTTCGGATCATAGAAAAGACGCCGCTGTTCCATGCCAGCGGCGTCTGTCCCACTTCACCGGCGATCTCGCCTACTTTGGTATTGACCGTATCGAACATGCCCGACAGGTTTCCCGTGATTCCCTCGATGAGCAGCCCTCGGAGCCATTCATCGAGTTTGTCGAGTATGCCGCCCATAAGCGATCACCGCCGGACGATCAACCGAACAGGCCGGAGAGCAGAGGTACAAGGGTGATGCCGATGAGGGCGACACCGCCGCCGGCCATCAACTGTTTCATACCCTGGCTTTTGGAAGCAGGGTTGTCCTGGCCGTAACCTTCCAGAAGGTTGATAACGCCCCAGATACCAAGACCTGCGCCCAGGGCCACTACGAGAGTCTGCAAAACACCAACTGCGCTGTTGAAAAATTCCATAAAATAATCCTCCTAAAAAATGTTTTTGATTTTGGGTTAAGTTGTTGCGTCAATCTCGTACACATCGAAGGTGTCCGTGGGTTTTACCACGGCACGCTGCTTCTTCATGTACCGTTCCATGTCAAAGACATTTTTAGGGTCGGCGTCGGCCGTGTATCTGTAATTCGGGTGCCGGGTGAGGTCGTACTTGTCCGAAAGGAACGGGCGCACGCCCCGCAGCATGAAAATACACTTGCCGCCGTCCATCACTGCCAATTCGTCCTGGGTCATCAACTCCTTTCCTAATTTCTGATAACTGAGGCCGTGGGAAACCTGGCTGCCCCGGTTTTCGGACTGGTTATAGAGATCAATGGTCTCTTTCCCCAGCAGTTCCGAAATTTCCTTGAGCGTGGATTTCTCCTTGCCTCCCAAAAACAAGGTGCTGTCACAGTTACCGACGATGGTATCTGCCGCGTCCTTGTAGATGGTCTTTAGCTGACTCTGCGACTGCAAAATAATAGAAGCCGATATTTCACGGCTTCGGATGGTGGCAATCAACTTATCGAATTGCGGGATTTGACCGATGTTGGCAAACTCGTCCAGGATCAGACGGACATGGACGGGCAGCCGCCCGCCGTAGAAGTCATCCGCCTTGTCGCAGAGCAGATTGAAAAGCTGACTATACATGAGGGCGGCCACGAAATTGAAAGTGCTGTCCGTATCTGACAGGATCACAAACAGCGCCGTCTTTTGGTCGCCCAGGGTATCCAGTTCCAGTTCGTCATATTCCATCAGGTCCCGCAGCTCCTTGATATCGAAGGGAGCAAGCCGGGCACCGCAGGAAATGAGGATGGATTTTAAGGTCTTGCCCGCCGCCATCTTGAATTTGCGGTACTGCTTGACGGCAAAGTGGTCCGGCTCCCGTTCCTCCAACTGAGAAAAGAGCAGGTCCACCGGGCTTTGATAAGTCTCGTCATCCTCTCTGGCTTCACTGGCATTGATAAGGTCCAGAAGTGTGATGAAGTTCTTTTCTTCCTCCGTGGCCTCATACCAGATGTAGCCGATCAGTGCGGAATAATAGAGGCGTTCTGCTTTGACCCAGAAATCTTCCGAAGATTTTTCGCCTTCGCCCTTCGTGTTCATAATCAGGGCGTTCACCAGCTTTAAGATATCTTTCTCTGATCGGATATAAGCCAGCGGATTGTATTTCATGGATTTTCGGAAGTTTATCAGGTTGAGGCACTTGATACGGTATTTCTTCCGTTCCAGGAAAGCGCCGATCTCCGGCAGCAAGGTTCCTTTCGGATCAGTGCAGACATAGGACGAATGAGCTTGCAGCAGCGACGGCTTACAGAAGAACCGCGTCTTGCCGCTGCCGGAACCGCCAATCACCAGAATGTTTTTGTTTCTGGCATACTTCGGCTGCTTTGGACGGCTCGCCATCGTGATCCGTTCCGTCTGCGTCATGGGGATGTTCTGGAAAAAGTCCTTGTCCATGTAGGGAGCAATATCCGCCGCCGTACCCCAGCGGGCAGAAGCATACTCGATCCCGTGGCGATACTTCTTAGCGTTCTTGCCTTTCAGGTAGACCGCCATGCGAAGGATCACCGCACCGGCTATGCCGATCAGCAGGTCCGTGGGATGAAAACTGAGCCACAGGGAGGAAAGTGCTGCCGTGAAGCCGTCCCCGATAGAAAGCAGCTTGCCGGAGAGGTCAGCGCCGGGCGCAAGCCGGAAAGCCTGTGCCAGCTTATCGAAGGGATACACGAACAGAAGATACGGGAGATTCAGCAAAAACAGTTTTTTCATGTTCATCTCTGCACGCTCCGATCTTTGACCTTTACTTTCTCCCGGTCAATGGTGCGGTGTTCCGTTTTCTCCGCCGCCTGTTCCTTCGCCTGGGTCAGCCGCTCCCGGATGGAGGGCTTTTCCTCACGGCTCATTTTCCGGTTGGCAAACTCCTGAAACGCCGCCGTGATGGCGTCTGCATCCCGGCTTTTGAAAAAGACCAGGTAACGGGGCTGCTCTGCGGCGGTGTCTTTCTTCAAGGCAAAATCCACATGGTATTTCTTCGCCACACGGGAGAAAGCCTTGATATTCTTGTCACTGATCTCGATATTGGCAAGACCGGCGTTCTGGCTGGCAAGCTGTTTAAGACTCTGCCTGCCGCGGTAGATTTTGGGCTTCTGGCTTTTCTGGATTTCCTCCAGAAACTTTTTGACGGCCTTTTCAAAGACCTGCTCACTTAGCTTGGCTCCGTCAACAATGAGCGTCACGGCGCCCCGCGTTACTTCCTCCTGCATTTAGCCTCGCCCCCTTTGCCCGTCCCCGTACATATCGTGCTGCACCAGAGAAGAATAGTAGCTGTTGATGGTGGTCGGGGCGTTATACAGCGCCGCCAGAAGGTATTTCTTGATATTGCGGACATAGGTGGTGTTGTCCTTCATGCAGTCCATAACATACTGAACATGGGAACTGTCCAGCTTCATAAACCGGGACTTTACCACCTCCGCCGGATAATCGTCTCCGGCAATGCGGATGACTTTGCGGGCAGAACATACGGTATCCACGATCAGGTCAACGATCTCGTCAAGCTGCTCACGGTCGATATGGCTGTCCTGCACCAGATAGCTGTACTCGATGTTATCCAAAATCACTTCACGATAACATTCTCTGGCTCCCATCCGATCCGTTCCCATCCTTGCCCCTGTGGGGGTAGGGGGATTTGATTGGATAGGATTTGATAGTTCCGTACTTGATAAATCAGTCTTTGTTTGATTAGTATTTAATTGTGCGGGGTTTTCCGTACACGGTTCCGCCGTATCCGGGACACCCATATCCGGGTTTTCCGTATATGGCTTTGCCGTACCCGGTAAAGGCGTACCTGGGCTTGACGGCGGCTCGCACTGAGGCATTTCGTAAATGACATACTCGGTATCCGTGATCTTGCCTTTTTCATCCCTAAGCTGGGTGCGCCGGATATACCCGTGGGTTTCCAGCTCCTTCAATGCCGCACCGATGCTGTCCACACCTTCCCGGCAGATCGCCGCAAGACCTCTGGTGGTGTAATTCC
>OHZH01000247.1_pt1 | contig 13063 bp, 10 predicted proteins | sample 1580541 | NCBI WGS metagenome assembly OHZH01 (sample SAMEA3882504, study PRJEB24775) | human gut metagenome | biome: human-associated habitat; feature: intestine environment; material: feces | place: Netherlands | collected 2009/2010 | reverse complement strand
TTTTCCTTCGTTTACAAGTTCTATACCATCTACATAATCATCATGACGATACATCATTGTGCTCTTGATATCCAGTTCGTGATCATTTGCAACTGCAAGGTCTACTGTTGCCATTCCTGCAAATACGGCAACAAGAACGATGATACTTCCTTTTCTTGCGTATTTAATTGCCTGTCCCATTGTGATATTATTTCCTGCGCAATCATAGATCACATCTGCCTTGTCAGGACCAAAGGCTTCAACCATTGCCTCGCCAAAGTCCTTCTCCATAGTATTAACGCATACATCAATACCACATTCTTTTGCCTTATCCAGACGAAGGTCGCTGACATCTGTGATCATTACCTTTGCGGCACCCATTCCTTTTGCTGCCTGTGCAACCAGGTTACCGATCGGTCCTGCACCAAGAACTGCAATATTCAATCCCTTTACATCTCCTACCTGCTTCACTCCATGCACTGCAACTGCCAGAGGCTCGATCATGGCACCTTCTTCATAAGACATATCTTCCGGAATCGGTGTTACTTTAGAGGCATCTACTGCAAAATATTCTGAAGCTGTTCCTGTTGTCTGGAATCCCATAACCTTAAGTTCCTCACAAAGGTTATATTTTCCATGGCGGCACGGATAACACTGTCCGCAGTAAACCTGTGGCTCGATCGTAACTTTCTGTCCTTCATGAAATTCTGTAACATCTTTTCCGACCTTGGCAATCTCACCGGATACCTCATGTCCCTGAGTCACCGGGTATTTTGTAAATGGATGTTTTCCATGATATACGTGAATATCAGATCCACAGATTCCAATATTCATAATCTTAACCAGTACCTGATCATCTTTCACTTCCGGAACCGGTACCTCTCTGAAAATAATTTCTCCCGGATTTGTCATTACCTGCTGTAACATAATGTTTTCCTCCTTTATTGAATATCTTTTATTAAATGTTTTATTAAAGTAATTACATTATTGTTCAGGAAATGTATTTTGTCAATATGTTATTGTTCAGTTCTGCCTATTGCACAAGATTTCGCTATAATTTTTATGCAGTTTGCGCAAAAAAATCCAGAGAAGAAACATGTATTAAAAATGTTTCTTCTCTGGATTTTCTAACTTTCCATCATTCTGATCGTTATAATGTTTTAATAAAAGCCTGCAAATAATGTTTTGCCACACCAACTGCCGAGGCTTCTCTCTTATATGAACAAACTTTCAGGTATCTCGCATCATGCTCAAATCCATTATATTCCATTACTTTTTTCCCTAAGGTTATCATATGATCTGCAAGATATCCCCCTACTTCTCCTCCAAGAATAATATCCATATCATATGCCATTCTCAGATTTGAAATAAGGATTGCCAGATTATTAAGATACTCTTTCCAAACCTTCACAGCCTGTCCGTCCTGCTCTTCCACCTTCTTCATAAACTGTTCCAGTGTCTCTTTGGTATCATCTGTCAGCACGCTCGCCGCACAGTAAGCATCCGCACAGCCTTGTTTTCCGCAATAACATTTCTTTCCGCCCGGAACAAGGATCATATGTCCAAATTCTCCGGCTTTCTGATTCGCTCCCGGAATCAATTTCCCGTCAATACAAAATGCTCCTCCGAGTGTGTTATTCAATGAAAGATACAATGCATTTCTATAGTTATTTAAATCCTCTGCCATCATTGCCGCATTGGCATCATTTTCAAAATAAACCGGAAGTGAAAAGACCTGTTCCAAAAAGCTTAAACTATAATTCTCCAATTGGAGTGCATGAGATTTGATCAGCATTCGTTCTTTCGAATTAACAATTCCCGGAATTGAAATTCCGATTCCCAAGATTCGTTCTCTGTTTTCTACATCTGAAAGAAATCTTTCCAATGCTTCGCTCAATTGTAAGTAGTAAGCAGCCTCTGTTGAAAATTCTAAGCGGATCCTTTCATATTTCTCTATCTCATAGCTCAAATTCACAAGTACAAATCCTGCATGCTTAGCAGTGATCCTTATCCCAACCGCATAACGGTACGCTGGATTAATACTGATTCGTTTTGCTTTTCGCCCGCCTGTAGATTCATATTCTCCGGTTTCAACCGCAATTCCATTAGCCAAGAGCTCATTCACATTCGACAATACAGTCGGCATACTAAGATTGAGATCCTTCGACAATTCCACTTTAGACGTTGCTTCGTGATTTATAATATAATTTACTATTTTTGATTTTGTAATATTTCTCTTTTCCGCTCCAGCCATATCCAAGGCTCCTTTTATAAATTGTTTTATAAAAGTATCTTATCCCTTCTTTGCCAGTTTGTAAAGGTTACAAATGCATTTTATTCTTCTACTTTCACCGGATTTGTCACACTGACCTTGTGATCATACCATGTTCCCTTTTTTCCGATCAATGCAAGATCAAATTCTTTGTCCAGTGCCGGAACCGGAACGTCGAATCCATAGACCTCATCAGATGTTCCATCGCTGTAATTAATAGTATCTGTTGTAGGCTGAAGCAATTCTGCGCCGTCCTTCTGTGCATCCTCGGCAGTTCCTTCGAACAGATTGACAATATTTTTAGACACCAGACTGATATGAATTGTCATTTTCCCATCCTCTACTGTCAGTGTTCCTTTTCCATCCATTGCTTCATTCACATGGAACATAGAACTGTCCGTCTGAAATTCTGCTGTATATGTTCCGTCTTCCAGTGCTGTCTGCTCCTCATCTGCCTTATCTGCAGAATCCTCTTTTGTATCCGCCTGTTCTGTCTGTGCTTTTCCACTGTCTTTAGCCTCTGTGCTATTTCCACATCCTGTAAATACAGATGCGATCATAGAAACAGAAATTAATACCATTAATAACTTCTTTTTCATCTAAATCCTTCCTTTCATTAATTCAAAAAAGGTCATGCCATTCCCTTTTCTCTGAACAAGCATGACCTTCTCAATATCTTCTTACAAATTACTCTGCATCAATTGCAGCCTGTGTATGTGCTACATACAGCTGCTGGATTGCCTGGATCTCTCCTAAACCTGCAATCTGAGTATCAATGCTGTCAAATGCTCCTGATGCCTCAAACTGGCTCTTCCAGGAATCATCGTCATCTCCGGCCATATCGTTGTTCGCATGGTCTCCTGCAACAACCATCAGCGGACGAAGGATTACTTTCTTATATCCTGCTTCTTTCAGTTTCTCAATCACTGCCTCGCAGGATGTATCTTCCGGCTCACCCTCTACAGTTCCGATAAATACATTGTCATATCCAAGCTGTTCCATCTGTGTCTGCATCTGAGAATAACTTACCTTTGCAGTATGAGATGTACCATGTCCCATGAATACAAATGCTGTTCCGTCTTCTTTCACTGCATCTAAACTGTCAAATCCTGCATCTTTCACTGCCTCTGCTGTGATTGCTTCTGCTACTGCTGCCTTGTCTGCATTGATAACAGTTGCATCAGCTCCTACTTCTCCAAGAAGTGGCTCTGCAATCTTAACAGATTCAAACTTATCTTTATATCCCTCTACTGCTGCTGTAAGTTCATCATACTCTGCACCATGCATCAGATGTGTTGGCTGTACAACGAGGTTCTTTACGCCATTGTCAACCGCTCTCTGCAATGCCTGATCCACATTGTCGATCTTCTCACCATCACGAGCCTGTACATGATTGATAATGATCTGTGCTGTAAATGCTCTTCTTACAGACCAGTCCGGATTTGCTGCCTGGATTGCTTTCTCAATACCACCGATATCTGTCGCACGGCTGTCATTGAAGGATGTTCCAAAACTTACTACAAGGATTTCATTTTCACCAATCTCATCAGCATTGAGCGGATCATCCTTGGATGCATCTCCTGTATCTCTTCCGAAATAATCCGGATCAGCATTTTCTCCCTCTACAAGTTCCTTCTGTGCATCTGTCAGCTTATCCCATGCTTCTTTGGCTGCCTTACAGTCATCATCTGTTGTGTCTGTTCTTTCCTGAACATAAATGTCATCGATCAGCTTCGCAACTTTATCTGCTGCTTCCTGATCACTGTCCTGTTTAGACTCTGTCTTTGTTGTGTCAGTGTTGTTGTCGCCCTTTGATCCACATCCTGCAATCATGGACACACTAAGTGTTGCTGCCAGTAAAACCATTAATACTTTCTTTTTCATTGTCATCCTCCTGATTTCTTATTCTCAGAAATGAAAACACCCTCGAATCAAACGAGGGTACGCAAAGAAAAACCGGTGATCATTTACAATCTATCTGTAAATAATTACTGCAGTCTAAATCATTTCCTTTCGTACGGCCAATTCCTCGTGGCATGAATTCTTCATTCCTGTACTGCGAAAGGCAGGTCTCCCGGCTGATCGTTCAAATGCTTCTGCTTCACCTTCCCGGTCTCCCAGTGGTCTCAAAACACAAGCTCACGAAATACGGTGACGAGTTCGTACAGGATTCTCACCTGTTTCCCTTTTCACCAGTCCAGATTTCCCACGTCGTTCCTCTGATCATTCATAATCAGGACGCCATCATCCATCTGACTGACACCTCACGCATCTGTATTAAATTATATGTTACAACGGGGTCATTCTATCACACTTACACAAATGCGTCAAGAAATGTTATAAATTGGAGGATTTGGCCTCATTTCCGACTTTGATTTCCTCAGCAAAAATGATACAATATCCCTCAGAGACAAAATTTGTAACTAAGGTGGTTTATTATTATGAAAGAATCTAATAGCCAGGCATTTCGTCGTGGTTTTCGCGATGGAATTCCGATCGGACTTGGATATCTTGCGGTCTCCTTTTCAATCGGTATCGCCGCAAGAAATATCGGCCTGAATGCATTTCAGGGATTCCTTATGAGTCTGTTAAATAATGCATCTGCCGGAGAGTATGCCGGACTGACTGTAATTGCTGCAAACTCTCCTTATATTGAGGTCGCAATTGTCACATTGATCACGAATGCACGTTATCTTCTGATGAGCTGTGCCATGAGTCAGCGTTTAAGTCCCGACCTTTCGTTAGGACACCGTCTGCTGATGAGTTATGATATCACAGACGAACTTTTTGGAATTGCGATCAGCAGACCAGGTACTTTAAATCCTTATTATACCTATGGCGCGATGGTAACTCCGCTTCCGGGCTGGGCTTTTGGAACTATGCTCGGTGTCATTGCCGGAAATATCATGTCACCGCGTATGGTCAGTGCATTTAGTGTTGCCCTCTTTGGAATGTTTATCGCTATCATCATTCCTCCTTCGAAGCAGAATAAAGTCGTTGCGGGACTGGTTACTCTTGCATTTATCTCAAGCTTCGCAGCAACTTGCCTGCCTTGGATCTCCACTCTGTCGGATGGTACCAGAACAATTATACTGACCGTCGTACTTTCAGCCGGAGCAGCATTCTTCTTCCCTATACCGACAGAAGATGAAACTTCAGCTTCAACTAAGCAATAATAAAAACGTAACTGTTCAATTACTCAGAAGGAATAAAAATTATGACACACAATATTTATATTTATATTCTTATCATGGGCGGTATCTCTTATTTAATCCGCGTACTGCCGATGACCTTGATTCGAAAACCTTTGAAGAACCAGTTTCTTCAGTCCTTTCTATACTATGTACCTTATGTCACACTAGCAGTGATGACATTCCCGGCGATCCTTCATGCCACACAGTCTCCAATCTCCGGAGTTCTCGCTCTCGTTGTTGGAGTTGTAGCCGCATGGTGTGGTGCCGGACTGCTGCCGGTCGCAGTTCTTTGCTGCGCAGTTGTATTTATTGCAGAGCTTTTCTTGTAGAGTGATCTTATAGATTTTAGTAACTGTCGATGCCCTTTTTTCTGCCATTGATGCTTTTTTCGCTACCGTCGATACCCTTTTTCGTTTGGCGAAATGAATTATCTTAATTTTCTGACATTTAAGACAATTTCTTTAAAAAGTCTAACGCAAAAATATCAAAAAAGGGGTTGCATTTTTCTGTAGCTTTGATATAATAACCATGTTGTTTGAAACAAGCAACAAACAAAACTCAAGTAATGCGGAATGGTGTAATTGGCAGCACAGCAGACTCTGACTCTGTTAGTAGGGGTTCAAGTCCCTTTTCCGTAGCTGGGAATTTGCTTCGGCAAGTTCCCTATTTTATCGGAGTGTGGCTCAGTTTGGTAGAGCGCTACGTTCGGGACGTAGAGGTCGCAAGTTCGAATCTTGTCACTCCGATGTTTTAAGAGATTACAATTTGTAATCTCTTTTTTGTTATAGTCTCTTTGTTATTAAGTCAATATTATAAACAAAATGCGTTGACCTCAAATTCACAAAAATGAAAATCGGTCAACGCACCATCATTATCTATTCATCAAATCTTTATTTCAGCTCCCCATCAAATACAACGGTTGCCGGTCCTGTCATATAAACTGTGTTCTTCTCCTGATCCCACTGAATCTCCAAATCTCCGCCAAGAAGCTTTACAGTTACTTCATCTTCTGTCAATCCATTCAGGATACAGGAAACAGCTACAGCACATGCTCCTGTTCCGCAGGCAAGTGTCTCCGCAGATCCTCTCTCCCAAACACGCATCCGTACAGTATGTCTGTCCAGTACTTTTACAAACTCTGTGTTCACACGTCTTGGAAATCTCTCATGGCTTTCGAATTTTGGTCCGATTTCTTCAATCGGAAGATTATCAACATCATCTACATAAACAACTGCGTGCGGATTTCCCATAGATACGCAAGTCATATGATATTCTTTTCCATCCACAAGAATCGGTTCATCTACAGCTTTATCTCCCTCAGCCACAACCGGAATTTCTGCCGGTGTCAAGATTGGGCTTCCCATATCAACTCGAACCTTCGCAACTTTTCCATTTTCTACGAAAAGCTGAAGTGTTTTGATTCCTGCTAAAGTCTCAACTGTAATCTCTGTTTTGTCAGTCAGACCGTAATCATACATATATTTTCCAACACAGCGAACTCCATTTCCACACATTTCTCCTCTAGAGCCATCCGCATTATACATGGCCATCTCACAGTCTGCCACTTCCGACGGACAGATCAGGATCAGTCCATCAGATCCTATTCCAAAATGTCTGTCACTCACCTGGATTGCCAACGCTGATGGATCTTCTACCTTCTCTTCAAAACAGTTTACATACACATAATCATTTCCAATTCCCTGCATTTTTGTAAATTTCATTCTCTTCTCCGTTCCACTGTCATCACTGACAGTCCTCTCATTTGTTATTGTTTACAGCACTTCTTATTCGTTACTGTTAACAGCTGCCTCTTATTCATTCATAATTGTCAGCACCATCTGTGCTGTTTCGAGCATATTAGTCCCACTTTCCATACTGCTCTTCTGTAAATATCGATGTGCTTCCTCTTCTGACATGTTATTTCGTTCTATCAGAAGCGCTTTCGCCTGATCGATTATCTTTCTCTGAGAATCGTCTCTCTTTCGTATCGTTTCTCTGCGCTTTCTTCTCTTCCTGCTCTGTGTCTGCTGAATCATTTCAACGGTATTTACCAAATCATAAACTTTGATTGGGAGTGGAAGTCCTACAACCCCATCCGGCAGTCCATCCATCCACTTATCCGCTGAAGCCACCAAAAGCATGTCAAACGTATCCGGAAGAGATTCTCGTAAATCTGTATACTGCATATCTTGAAACCGATAACCACACACGACAATTCCATCGTTCCAGTTATCAGCATACTGCAAAACCTTAGCTCCTGTCAAACATACCGCAGATACTTCAATACCCGCACGAACCAAACTATTACGGATATTTACTGCATTTTCCCTCTTTGGAAAAACGACAATAATGTTGCTCATATCTGCTCACCTCTTCCGCTAACTACTCTTCTATCAATCCGTTCTCTCTAAATGCCCAATGCCAGAATACCTGAACTACAGCCTGTAAAGATAATGATCGATCTCCCAGTCTGTCACCTGCATACAATATTCTTTATATTCTTTCTTATTTGCTTTTATGATCTTCTCGGCAAGCTCTTTCCCTAATACGCTGATCAGCAGTTCATCTTTCTCAAGCTCTGCTGTAGCAGCCCCAAGCGTTCTCGGCAGTTCTTCCACTTGAAGTTCATCTCTTCTTTCCTGCGTCATCTTCTGAATATTTTCATCAATATTCTTCGGAGGCATGATCTGATTCTTAATTCCATCCAGTCCCGCTTTCAGAAGTACTGCAAGTGCCAGATATGGATTCGCCGTAGCATCCGGACTGCGAAGTTCCAGTCTTGAATTGTCTTCTTTCTCCATAGACACACGGATCAAAGGTCCTCTTGTCTTAGCTGACCATCCCATATAAACAGGTGCTTCATACCCCGGCACAAAACGTTTATAAGAATTGATCGTTGGATTTGTAATACAGGTGATTGCCTTCATATGTTTCATCAAGCCACCAATAAAATAATATCCTTCCTGGCTGAGTCCATTCTCATCCTCTGCGTTATAAAGTGCATTTGTTCCATCGTTTTTATATAAAGACAAATTAATGTGCATTCCTGACCCATAAGTCTCACTCTTCGGCTTTGGCATAAATGTCGCGTGCAGACCGTGTCGTTTTGCGATTGTCTTGACAACCATCTTAAATGTCATCAGATTATCTGCTGTAATCATCGCCTCATCGTAGTGAAAGTCGATTTCATGTTGCGCCGGCGCAATCTCATGATGTGAGGAAATAATCTCAAACCCCATATCTTCTAATGTTAAGATCATATCTCTTCTCGCATTTTCTCCAAGATCCAATGGCCCTACATCAAAATATCCTCCCTGCTCGTGAGTTACTGTTGTCGGTCTACCATCATCATCTGTATGGAAAAGAAAGAACTCGCATTCCGGGCCGACATTCATCGTATATCCCATCTCTTTCGCCTCCGCAACAGCCTTTCTGAGTACATAACGCGGATCGCCTTCATACGGTGTTCCATCTTTTTTATACACATCACAGATCAATCTTGCAACTTTTCCCTGCTGTGGTCTCCATGGAAAGATTTCAAATGTACTCAAATCTGGATATAAATACATATCTGATTCTTCCTCATCTGCAACCCCTTCCAAGGAAGAAACATCAAACATACAGCGGTTATCCAATGCTTTTTCAAGCTGTCCTACTGTTACCGCCATATTTTTCATCGTTCCAAAAATATCTGTAAACTGCAATCTGATGAAAGCGACATCTTCTTCCTCTACTATGTGAAAAATATCATCTCTTGTATAGTTATGCATTATTTTTCGACCTCCTTTATCATAAACTGATACGATAAAAGGGCGTTCTCCACCTAAGTTGGAAACGCCCTTGTTTCTGTGTTACATTATAATGATTGACTGTTTTCTTGTCAATTATTTCTGAATCAGTTCAAGAACTTCTTCTTTTACAGGCATTGCTTTGATCGCACCCTTCTTTGTTGTTACAAGTGCTGCTGCCGCATTCGCAAATGTCAGCATCTCTCCTAACTGTTCCTCTGTCAGATTCTCAAAATCATGATCAACCAGATAATTCAAAGAACTTCCACAGAAAGTATCTCCTGCACCGGTTGTCTCAATTGCTTTCACTGAAAATCCCGGTCTCTCTACGCGCATGCCTTTGTAATAAGCTCTACTTCCGTCTTTTCCCATAGTCAGAAGAATCAGCGGAATATTGTATGTCTCCTGCAGATATGCGATTCCCTCATCATAGTCTTCCTTACCGGATACAAACTGAATTTCATTATCAGAGATCTTCAGGATATCACATTTTCCAAATCCATACTCCATCTGCTCTTTTGCAAGATCAAGAGAGCTCCACAGCGGCGGTCTCAGATTTGGATCAAAGGATACAAGGCAACCATTTGCTTTTGCTGTTTCTACCGCTTTCTTTGTCGCTTCACGCACACCTTCATGTGTCATAGAAAGTGTTCCAAAATGAAAGACTTTTGTATCTTTTACTACTTCTGGATTCACTTCATCTGCAGTAAGCATCATATCCGCTCCCGGATTACGGTAAAATGAGAACTCTCTGTCTCCATCTGGGAATGTATGTACAAATGCGAGTGTTGTATTCACATTTTCGTCAACCATCAGATTGGAGGCATCGATTCCGGCTTCCGTAATCGTATCTCTTAATAACGCTCCAAACTGATCTTTTCCAACTTTTCCTATAAATGCTGTCTTCTTTCCCATCTTGTTCAGAAGTGCCAGCACATTACACGGTGCACCTCCCGGGCAAGCCTCAAACATATTGTTTCCCTGCTCGCTTTGTCCATTCATTGTAAAATCAATCAGAAGCTCTCCTAATGCGATTACATCATATTTCTTTGCCATGAAGTTCTCCTCCTATTTCTTGTCTTATTACTTTGTCTTATTGCTTGTCTTAATTAAAATATACTAACTCTTCAATTGGTTCTGCAGGCTCAATATTCTCTGCCTCAAGCACCGGTCCTTCTCCGCCGTATACGGACAGATTCGCATAACGCACTTTTGCACGAATTTTTACCCAGTCTCCCGCATTCAGCTTCGGCGCATAAGCGCTTCTGCAAACATATCCAAGGAAAGATGTATCATCTGCGCAGCAAGTCATTGCCATACGCCCCGGATAGAATACCTTAGATGGAAATGATTTTGGTTTCATAACCTTTGCAACAAATTCTACAGCTTTTCCTTTATAGCGCTCCGGATGCTCCTGCATATCAATATACCAGATACCATAATCTTCTCTTGGAATCTCAATCACAGGTGCTTTGAGATCATATGGTACTTCGTCTTCAAAAATATTGTCTACCTCACCGTTCTCATCCTCAAAGATTACTTCTGCCTGAGGGCTTACAACCTTAACACTTCTGCGGTATCCTGCCAACGGTTTCTTATCCTCGCAACGGTTGAACAGAACAAGCTCTGCGCCCTTTACCATCTCTACAAACAGTGGTTTTAAGTTTGTCAGATACATCTGAAAAGTACTTGCATCTACCGTTGTAATCTTCTGCTCAATAGCCCATCCTGCCGGAAGCTTCATCTTCTCAAATTCACTCACCTGCCACATACCGTTATACTCGATAACCACACGTTCCGGCTTGTGCTTCTTATTCATCTCTTCCAGCCATTCTTCTGTCAGATCTTCTTTATCTTCTACAGTCTCAATAACGACACCATACTTCAGCAATTCTCTCGGATCATACTCTTCTTCTCCCTCTTCACAAAGAATCAGAAGTGTCTTGCCGTCGATCTGGAAGTAGTCCTGTGACAATGTAAAATTCAGAAACTGTGTCTTTCCACTATCAAGAAAACCTGTCATCAGATAAACCATAACATCTGGCTCTTTCATCATATCTATCTCCATTCCGTCTCCCTTTCGCAGAAGACATCTGTTATTACATAATGCTACGCAGCCCCCTATGGGGTACTGCTTTGCTTATCCTTTTTATTTCACCTTAAATAATTCTGCAAGCTTGTCTTCGTTAAGCTCTGCTCCGATCACACAGATTCTTCCTGTGTATTCCGGTGCTCCTGTTCTTACTTCATGTTCCTCTGGAACCATATCAAAGTAAATCCACTCACCGTCTGCACCTGCAACCATTCCTTTTGCACGAAGTACATTTCCGTAAGAGCCGTCCTCTTCAAGAGTCTTCAGAATTGCACTGACCTCATCCTTTGTATAAGTATGAATTGTCTCTTTACCCCAGCTTGTGAAAACTTCATCTGCATGATGATGGCCTTCATGATCATGATGGTGATGTCCGCATCCACAACTGCACTCTCCATCGTGATGATGGTTCTCATGCTCTTCATGATCGTGGTGATGATGCTCGTGATCACACTCTTCATGATCGTGATGGTGATGATGCTCGTGATCGCACTCTTCATGATCGTGGTGGTGATGATGTTCATGATCATGTGCTTCCTTGGCTACTTCTGCGAGTAACTCATCTTCAAGAGATTTGCTTGATTCCATTGTTTCAAGAATCTTCTCGCCCGGAAGCTGCTCGATCGGTGTTGTGATGATTGGAGCTTTTTCATTCAATTCTCTTAACAGTGCAACACTTTCCTGAATCTTCTCCGGTTTCGCTTTATCTGTACGGCTTAAAATAACTGCACCTGCATATTCAATCTGATTGCTGAAAAATTCTCCAAAGTTCTTACGGTAAATCTTGCACTTTGTTACATCTACAACTGTTGTAAAGCTATTGAGCTCTGCATCAATCTCACCCTGAACATCCTGTACAGCCTTGATTACATCAGAAAGCTTTCCAACTCCTGATGGCTCAATCAGAATACGATCCGGATGATAAGTATCTACGACCTCATGAAGAGATTTTCCAAAATCTCCAACCAGTGAACAACAGATACATCCTGAATTCATCTCACGAATCTCAATTCCTGCTTCCTTCAAAAATCCACCATCAATACCGATCTCTCCAAATTCATTCTCGATCAATACAACCTGCTCTCCCTTGTATGCGTCAGAAAGAAGCTTCTTAATTAAAGTTGTCTTTCCTGCTCCAAGAAATCCTGAAATAATGTCAATCTTTGTCATTGTTCTCTTCTCCTCTTTCTATTATTTCAAATCCAATTCAACCGGGCAATGATCTGATCCCATAATATCTGTAAGTATCTTCGCATCGTCCAGTCTGTCCTTTAAACTTTCCGAGACACAGAAGTAGTCTATACGCCAGCCTGCATTCTTCGCCCTGGCACTGAAACGATAAGACCACCAGGAATAGATTCCTGTCTGCTCCGGATAAAAGTACCGGAATGTATCAATAAATCCGGCATCCAGAAGTTCAGTAAACTTCTGTCTTTCCTCATCCGTAAAACCTGCATTCTTACGGTTGGTCTTCGGATTCTTAAGATCAATCTCTTTGTGCGCTACATTCATATCTCCGGTCACAATCACCGGTTTTGTCTCTTCTAACTTCTTCAGATAAGTACGGAAGTCATCCTCCCACTTCATTCTGTAATCTAACCTTGCCAGCCCATTCTGAGAATTCGGTGTGTATACTGTGACGAAATAAAACTCTTCAAATTCACACGTAATCACACGTCCTTCCTGGTCATGCTCCTCAATACCGATTCCATAACTCACCGACAATGGTTCTTTCTTT
>OHZH01000246.1_pt1 | contig 13163 bp, 7 predicted proteins | sample 1580541 | NCBI WGS metagenome assembly OHZH01 (sample SAMEA3882504, study PRJEB24775) | human gut metagenome | biome: human-associated habitat; feature: intestine environment; material: feces | place: Netherlands | collected 2009/2010 | reverse complement strand
GAAGCCTATTGCATTTGTGGTTTAACGATTTTAGTTTGTGGTTTAACGATTTTAGTTGACCACTTTAAGTATTATTGATAATACACGTTGACTCACAATATTAACGTAACAACTCATGACAATATGGATGCTGAGTAATTACAGCAGTTAAATGTAATGTTAAAAAGATTAAAAGGTGGCGTTTCCTTTGTTTTTAACTTATATATTTTTGATACCTTTGCGTCTTTATTGGTGAAAGGGCGCCCTAAAGTTTTGGGAAAGTCCTATTGTAACCTAAATAACTGAAGAATGGAAGATCTGGAACGAGAAATGTTACTGATTGCTCAAGGAAATGAGCTCGCCTTTAACAGTTTTATGAACAGATATATGGATGGGCTTTATTACCATTCATACGGAATACTATATAATAAGGAGATGGCTGAGGAAATAGTCAGTGATGTTTTCTTGGAGGTTTGGAAAAACAGAAAAAAGATAGTAGAAGTTGAGAATATGAAAGCCTGGCTCAACACTCTGGTCTATCGTAAATCTATTTCTTGTCTCAGGAAAGAAAAGAAGAGACATCTTGATGTTTCTATGGACGAAATGACTCAGTTTTGTTTTCCTGTGACAGAAACTCCTGCTGATCATATGATTTCGGTCGAAGAGATGAGGTCTCTTCAGTTGGCCATAGAGGCATTGCCGCCGAAATGTAAACACGTTTTCTTCTTGGCAAAGATAGAGAGAGTGCCATATCAGCAAATAGCAGAAATGTTGGATATTTCTCTTGCAACGGTCAATTATCATATCGGTTTTGCAATGACCACTTTGAAAAAGAAGTTGAAACATGGCTGATTTTTGCTAAAAGTAGGAAAAATAATGAGAGATGCACCTATAGATATAAATAAGGAAAGCGTCTTCTTATAAAAGAACAATAGAAAATGGAAGATAATATTAATAATTATAAATATGACGACTCTGTGGAGGACCTTAAATTGAGGTCTTTCGTGGAGCAGTCTTTTCCTAAAAAAATGGATTCAAACTCGATTAAGCAGAAGACATTCATGAAGATTCATGACGAACAGCGTCGATCGCATCGTCGCCAGTGGGCTCGTGTGTCAGTTGCAGCTTGTATCTTGTTGACGTTTGTTTGCCTGGGTCTTTGGAAGATTTTAGATACTCGCCGTGTTGAGACATTAACTGCTTGTACTAAAAAAATGGAGATGCAACATATTATTGTGCCTGTGGGAGAGAAAATGACCATCATGCTTTCTGATGGCACCAAACTTGTGGCTAACTCTCGTACAACACTAAGTTATCCTAAAACTTTCCAGGGCGCAGAACGACGCGAGGTTTCGATAAAGGGAGAAGCTTATTTGGAGGTGGCTCATGATGCTGAGCATCCTTTTGTTGTGAATAGTGGAAAATTTAAAGTCAAGGTGTTGGGTACGCGTTTTAATATATCCAATTATGATGACAGTAAGTCAAGTGTGGTATTGGCACAAGGCTCTGTAGAGATTACTACAGATAACAAAGACCTGGTGCGTATGAAGCCATCAGAAAAGGTTGTTGTCGAGAATGGGTCTTTTGTGGAAAAGACGCAGGTAGATGCACAGGATTATACTTCGTGGATGGATGGCGTGTTGACGTTGCAAGGCGAAAGTGTGAATGATATAGCAGAGATGCTTAGCCAGTATTATGGCGTGAAAATAGTTTGTAATCATGTTAATTCTACGCCTTTATATGGAAAACTTGTGTTGCAGGATTCGGTTATGGATGTCCTGAAAACTATCAAGGGAATGGTAAAGATTAAGACCATACGGAAAAATGGTGAAATCTATATAGTAACCAATTAATAAAACATTAATATTTTTTAGCAAAGAAAGTGCCCTCCTATGGGTAAGGGGACTTTGTATCACAAAAACCTAAATAGCGTATGAAATTTAAGTATATTTTGCAAATCTTTGTGCTTTTTACAATGCTTTGTGGAGCATATCGTATGGAGGCAAAAGTGAGAGTGTACAGCTTTGAACCTGATACAGTGCATGTGTTGAAAAATCCGCTTACGGGGTGGGTTATGTATTTAGGAAGGTCCTGGGATGAAAATTTCTGGGCAAAGGAAGGGTATGATGCCATGCCTGTGGGAGAAGGTAAGACAGTCAAGGTGTCTGACTACGCGAGCACATGCTACTTGCGTACGAGTTGGAGTTCTTTGGAACCTGAAGAAGGAAAATATCAATGGCTGGATAAAGATTCCCGCATTAGCAAACTTTTTCAAAGCGTAAGGAAAAGAAAACTCCGCCTGGCTTTCCGCATCGTTGTGGATAGCAGAGACCAAGGGCAGAATACTCCTATTTATGTAAAAGAGGCAGGAGCAAAAGGCTTCCAAGACCCCAACAATCCAAAAATTTGGTCGCCATATCCTGACGATCCTATATTCCAGGAGAAATATGCCAAATTCTTGAAAGATTTTGCAGCTAAGTACAATGATCCAGACGTGACCAATTATGTGAGCGGATTTGGTTTGGGCAAATGGGGTGAAACACATTCCCTGAAATATTGGGCAGTTGACACTCCTAACGAGTCAGAGAAGCGAACAGAGAAGGAGGTAAAATACGATGTGTTTGAGTGGATCACCGACTTGATGTCGCAAACTTTCACAAAGGTTCCTGTCTTCATCAACTATCACCGTTGTCTATTGAGTAGCAAGGAGTTTGATGGAGCACCTGTTGATGATTCTGCCGAGTTGATAGAAAGAGCTGTCAAGAAAGGTTTTGGACTTCGTCATGATGCATTTGGTATGAAACAATATTACAAGGATTGGGAGCGCGGCATCGCAACTACTTATCGCTATCAATGTCCATTTATTATGGAAGGCGGTTGGGTAGAGTCATCTCATGGTGGTTCTATCAAGGGTGATGGTTATGCCAATTATAAAGAGGTGAGAAAAGGTGAGTTTGATGAGGCTAAGGGTGCTAATGTGAATATGATGGATTTCCGATTCAACAACAAGCCACAGGCAGGTGAAACCCATTCTTGGTTTAATGCAGCATACAATTTGGTAGAAGAATTCATAGCAGAAGGTGGTTATCGCCTTTATCCAGATAAATTATCTGTTCCCGAGAATGCTTCTGCTGGTGCAAAGGTTACCTTAACACACCGTTGGTCTAACTTGGGCTGGGGATATTGTCCTACTAATCTACCTCAATGGAATCAGAAGTATAAGGTGGCATTTGCCTTGTTGGACAAGAATACAGAGAAACCTGTCAAAGTCTATGTAGATGCTTTGCCAAAAGTTTCTGATTGGGTGAAGGGTAAGCCTCATACTTACAGTACAGAGATTACATTGGAAGGTGTAACTTCTGGTCAATATACTTGGGCTGTTGGTATCGTAGATACAGCAAAGGACAACAATATAGGCATTTATATTTCTGCACGAGATGAATATCAGACAGCAGATGGATGGGTAAAACTTTCAGATGTAACTATTAAATAATGAAAAAGTATATATGTGCAAGAAATTCCTCATAACGATAATTGCGTTCCTGAGTTCCCTTATGGTGGAGGCTTCTGAAATTCTGGTGGAAGCAGAGAGCTTCCACCAGAAGGGAGGTTGGGTTGTTGATCAGCAATTTATGGACCAAATGGGCTCTTCTTATTTGTTGGCACATGGAATGGGTAAACCTGTGGATGATGCTACGACAACTATACACGTGAAAGAAGGTGGTCTCTACTATATATATGTAAGGACATACAATTGGACTGCTCCTTGGAGCAAAAAGTCTGGGCCAGGTCGCTTTTCTTTGTCTGTTAATGGAAAAATCATTTCTAAGGTATTGGGTGCTGAAGGAAAGGACTGGCAATGGCAAAAAGTTGGTAAAATGAGGCTCAAGACAGGTACAAACAGTTTGGCTTTGCATGACTTGACAGGTTTTGAGGACCGTTGTGATGCTGTCTATATGACAACCGATGAAGTTCAGTCTCCTGTAGGACTTGATACAAAAGCAACTGGTCTACTTCGCAAACGTCTTCATCCACAGGTCATTTTAAAGCAGAAGAACTACGATTTTATCGTGATAGGTGGTGGTGTCGCAGGTATGTGCGCTGCCGCTTCTGCTGCCCGATTGGGGTGTAAAGTGGCTTTAGTCAATGACCGTCCTGTTTTAGGAGGTAATAATTCTTCAGAGGTACGCGTACATTTAGGAGGCACAATAGAGATGATGCCCAATCAGGGATTGGGAAGGATGATTCGTGAGTTTGGACATTCTAAAGGTGGTAATGCTCAGCCCGGCAACTTCTATGAAGATACCAAGAAAGATTCCTTTATTCTTGCCGAGAAAAATATAACACTTTATCCTTGTTACCGTGCAGTAAAGGTCAAGACGAAAGGGAACCTTATTCAGTCTGTAGTGATTCGTCAGATTTCTACTGGTGAGGAACTCTGTCTTTCTGCTCCCATTTTTAGCGATTGTACAGGAGATGGTACGATTGGTTATATGGCTGGAGCTGATTGGAGAATGGGGCGTGAGGCACAAGGCGAATATCATGAGTCTTTGGCACCTGTTAAAGCTGATTCCGTCGTTATGGGTACCTCTATTCAGTGGTATTCAGAGTTGATGGGTGATAAGGTGTCGTTTCCAGAGTTTTGTTATGGTGTAAACTTCAATGAAACTAATAAGGAAACTGTAACTAAAGGAGAGTGGACCTGGGAAACAGGTATGAATAAAAACCAGATAACAGAAGCTGAAAGAATCAGAGACTATGGACTTTTGGTTATTTACTCTAACTGGAGTTTTTTGAAGAATCATTCTGTAGAAAAGAAAAAATTCAGCAATCGTTCCTTGGCGTGGGTGGGTTATATCGCGGGCAAGCGAGAGTCACGCCGTCTTTTAGGAGATTACATTTTGTCTGAGGAAGATATCAATAAAAATGTATTGCACGAAGATGCGTCTTTTACAACAAGTTGGAGCATTGACTTGCATTTTGCGGACAGTATTAATAGTATTCATTTCCCTGGCAATGAATTTAAAACGCGAACCATACATCGATGGATTTATCCCTATGCTGTGCCTTATCGCTGTCTGTATTCCCGTAATGTGAACAACCTTTTTATGGCAGGTAGGAATATCAGTTGTACTCATGTGGCTTTGGGTACGGTAAGGGTTATGAGAACCACGGGTATGATGGGGGAGGTTGTAGGGATGGCTGCTGGTCTTTGCCATCAATATGGTATTATGCCAAGAGACGTGTATCGTCATCATTTGCCGGAGCTAAAAGTGTTGATGCAGGATGGTTTGGGTAAGAAAGATGTACCCGACACTCAGCATTTTAATGAACCTAATAGATTTTTGGATAAGCCTCGTGCTTTTATCAATCATTAATTATTATGAGAAAAAACCTATTCATTTTGCTATTATTCTCAATGGCATGGTGTTCTGTGAAAGCTGTGAAGAGCAGCTATGCCATTTTGAATAAAGATACCCTTCGCATAGGAAACTCTTACATGGAGCGCTGTTTCTTGTGGAATCATGGAGCGTTGAAAACGATAGCCTTGACAGATAAACTGCATGGAACTTGCATGCAGGCTCGTGGTGAGCGTCCAGACTTTGCCATAGCTCAAGGTGATGCAAGGAATGGAAAAATGTCATCGCAATGGGTTCTTTCTGATGGTGTGCAACCAAGTCATCTTGAAGTGATTGTTTGTTACGACCAGGGTACATTATCAGTAAAGCGTGTCTTCAAGGTTTATGAGAATACTCCAGCCTTGGCATGTACCACATATCTTAGAGGTACTATGCAGAAGTTGAAGTCTGTTGCTGATGTATCCAATGTTGATAGAAAAAATATTGAGTCAGCAGAGGATATGGTGACGGAATTGAAAACTCCAACATTAGACCGCATTCAGTTATTTGGGAAGCATTGGCAGACAAAGGCCGTTGAGTTTTTGGATTATACTGATTGGAATGACAATTTGGTCTTTGAACGTAATTTTATTCCATATCGCAAGAGCGGTTGTAGGGGTAATCTGTTGTTTGCCAAGGACCAATTGACTGATAATGGCTTCTTTTTTTTGAAAGAGTCTCCTTCTTCAAGTACACAGTTGCATTATACTGGTTCCGACTTTATCACAGATTTCAATGACTTTATGGTAGTCAGTCCTGGAGTTTCTTCTGCCGACATAAAGAAGGAATCATGGACTCGTCTGTATGGATGTGTGCTTGGCGTATTTCATGGTGAGGAGAGAGCAGCATTGGTGTCTTTACGAACTTACCAAAAACAACTGCGAAAGGAAAAATCTTCTTCAGATGAGATGATTATGCTCAACACTTGGGGAGATAGAAGCCAAGATGAAAAAATCAACGAGGAGTTTTGTATGCGCGAATTAGATAGAGCAGCCAAGTTGGGTATTACAGTTTTCCAGTTGGATGACGGCTGGCAGAGTGGTAAAAGTCCTAACTCAAAGACAAAAGGAGGCTCTTTCAAGGATATTTGGAAGGACAACAGCTATTGGACACCTAATCCCTTGAAGTTCCCTCATGGATTGAAAAATATAGTGAAGAGAGGAAAGAAGTTGGGTATCCGTATCGGCTTGTGGTTTAATCCAAGTGTACAAAATGATTTTTCCGATTGGGAGAAGGATGCCCAGGCTATTGTGTCTTTATATCGTCAATATGGCATAGAGTGCTTCAAGATAGATGGTTTGCAGATTCCTACAAAGCAAGCAGAAGAGAATTTGCGCCATCTTTTTGACAAGGTAGCATTGGAAACCAATCATCACGTTATCTTTAATTTGGACGCCACAGCAGGAAGACGTGGGGGATATCATTCTATGAATGAGTATGGAAATATATTTCTGGAGAATAGATATACTGATTGGGGAAACTACTATCCTTATCGTACTTTGCGCAATTTGTGGCAATTGTCTCGTTATGTTCCTGCAGAAAAAATGCAGGTAGAGTTCTTGAACAAATGGCGCAATGCTGATAAATATGCTGACAATGATATTTTTGCTCCCAAGAGCTACTCCTTTGACTATCTTTTTGGCATTACTGCTGCTGCTCAGCCTTTAGCATGGATGGAAGCATCCAACTTGCCTCAGGAAGCCTATAAAGTTTCCCCACTGATAGAGAGTTACAGAAATATACAGCATGACTTCCATTCGGGAGTTATCTTGCCAATAGGTGATGAGCCTTCAGGGCGTTCTTGGACAGGCTTCCAGTCTATGACTTGTCAGGATAAAGGATATTTTATTGTTTATCGTGAGGACAACGACAGACAAAAGGCCTGGTTGCAGACCTGGTTGACGCCTGGCGAGCATGTTCAATTGGAGAAGATAGCTGGGCAAGGAGCCTCATTTGTCTCCCAAATAGATGAGAATGGACGACTCTCTTTCTTTTTACCGGAGAAGAATCAATTTGCAATTTACCAATACAAGATTGAGAAATGAAAAAAATAGTAGCTTTATTAATATGTATCATTTCCCTTTGTGGAGAGACTTTTGCTGCAGAGACATATATCTCTAATGTCTATGGTAGGCAATATGAATCCTTGAACGGAAAGTGGAATGCTATCGTCGATCTTTACGAGAGAGGCGAAGAAATGAAATTGTATCTCAACCAAACGCCTCAAGGTAAGAGCGATTTCTATGAATATGCTTTCGATGGAGGTTTGCGCCTGAATGTACCAGGAGATTGGAATTCTCAATCTTCTGAACTCAAGTATTTTGAAGGCTCTGTTTGGTATGCCCGCCATTTTCATCTCCATGCTTTAGATGCCAAGCGGCGCTTTTTGTACTTCGCTGGTGTCAGCTATCGTTGTAATGTGTATTTGAATGGTAAAAAAATCGGAGAGCACGAAGGATCTTTCACACCTTTTCAAATGGAGGTGACAGATGCTTTGGTGCAAGGGGATAATACATTGGTTGTGGAGGTGAACAATCGTCGTCAGAAGTCTGCCATCCCAGCTTTGTCTTTTGATTGGTGGAATTATGGTGGTATCACGCGAGATGTGATGCTTGTTACCTTGCCTAAGCAATATATTAGCGATTATTTTGTTCAATTGGATAAGCATCGTGCAGATTTGGTACATGTGAAAGTCTTTTTGTCGGAAGGTGTTGCCAATCAAGATGTATGTGTAGAAATACCAGAATTGAAGCGCAGACTCCTATTAAAAACAGACGCATCAGGTATGGCAACTGGAGATTTGAAGATTTCCAAGATACAACGTTGGAGTCCAGATTTTCCTAAGTTATATCAAGTAAACATCAAAACCCAGTGCGATGAGGTAACAGAAATGATTGGATTCCGTAATGTGGAGGTGAAGGGGACAAAAGTGCATCTCAATGGGAAACCTGTGTTTTTGCGTAGTATTTCTTTCCACGAAGAAATACCACAGCGTATGGGAAGAGCCTGCTCTGAAAGTGACGCCGAAATGCTCCTTTCTGAGGCAAGAGCTTTAGGAGTTAATATGGTTCGTTTGGCGCATTATCAGCAAAACGAGTATATCGTTCGCAAGGCAGAGAAGATGGGCATCATGCTATGGCAGGAAATACCTGTTTGGCAAGCCATAGATTTCTCTAATAAGGAAACCTTAAATAAAGCAAAGAGAATGTTGAAAGAAACCATTCGTAGAGACCAAAACCGTTGCGCTGATTGCTTTTGGGGAATTGCAAACGAGACACGGCCTTCTGATGCTCGTAATGCCTTTTTGACGGATTTGCTGCAAGCTGGTAAGGAAGTAGATACAACTCGCTTATTTGTTGCCGCTTTCGATAATGTATATTTCAAGGAAAATTCGCAGTTGTTCGAGATGGAAGATAGCTTTGTAAATCAATTGGATATGATTGGCGTCAATAAATATATGGGCTGGTATGCGCCATGGCCGTTGGAACCTGCCAAATGTGTATGGAAGGTGGCTGTGCATAAGCCATTGCTTATTTCAGAGTTTGGGGGCGAGGCCTTGTTTGGTCAGCATGGTGACGATACGACAGCTTCTTCCTGGAGTGAGGAATACCAAGCAAAACTTTATCGTGATAATTTGAGGATGTTTGAGAATATTCCAAATTTAGTAGGTGTCTCGCCTTGGGTTCTTTTTGACTTCAGGTCGCCATTCCGCTTTCATCCTACTAATCAGGATGGTTGGAACCGTAAGGGATTGGTTTCTGATCAAGGACAGCGCAAGAAAGCCTGGTATGTTATGCATGACTACTATCAGAAAAAGCAGCAAGAATACAAGAACATTAAATAAACACATGACCTATGAGAATACAATCGAGAATGATGATATGGCTGTTGGTCGTATGTATTGCTCGCCCTGTAATGGCGAATAATTCAGCAAAAGCCAAGATGATATATAAAGATGCCCATGCCACTTTGGAAAACAGAGTAGAGGATCTTTTGTCACGTATGACCTTAAAAGAAAAGGTCTTGCAGCTCAATCAGTATACATTGGGTACCAACAATATAGAGAATAATAAGGGTGTAGAGGTGAAAAACATCCCTGCAGAGATAGGCTCTTTGATATATTTTGCTACTGATCCAGAGTTGCGAAATCGGATGCAACGACATGCCATGGAGGATTCTCGCTTGGGCATTCCTATTTTGTTTGGCTATGATGCCATTCATGGCTTTCGTACGATTTTCCCGATTCCATTAGCTCAGGCTTGCAGTTGGAATCCTGCATTGGTGGAGCAAGGATGCAGGGTTTCTGCTCAAGAGTGTAGAATGAGTGGTGTAGACTGGACATTCTCTCCAATGATAGATGTCAGCAGAGATCCAAGATGGGGGCGTGTGGCTGAATGCTACGGAGAAGATCCCTATGCCAATGGCGTGTTTGCACAGGCTGCCGTGAAAGGTTATCAAGGCAACAGCCTTGCTGCTGCAACGTCTGTTGCCGCATGCTTGAAACATTATGTGGGTTATGGAGCTTCTGAGGCAGGTCGCGACTATGTTTATACCGAGATTTCCCGCCAGAGTCTATGGGATACTTATCTTCTTCCATACGAGATGGGTGTGAAGGCTGGTGCAGCTACTATTATGAGTAGCTTTAATGACATCAGTGGCACTCCTGGATCTGCTAACTATTATACGTTGACAGAGGTTCTTCGCCATCGTTGGCATTTCTCAGGTATGGTTGTCTCGGATTGGGCAGCCATCCAGCAATTGAAGAGTCAAGGTATGGCCAAGAATTTGAAGGAGGCTGGTGCATTAGCGCTAACGGCAGGACTCGATATGGATATGATGTCTCATTCGTATGATGCATATTTGGAGTCTTTAGTCACTGAAGGTAAGGTCAGCATGGCAGTTATTGATGAGGCTGTGAGGCGAGTGCTGAGGGTAAAGTTTCAACTGGGATTGTTTGAAAATCCTTATACCCCAGTTTCAAAGCCTGCAGCTCGTTTTCTGCTGCCACAAAGCTTGCAGGTAGCTTCCGACATAACTTCTGAGTCAATGGTTCTTTTGAAGAATTCGGGTATATTGCCATTACAGTCTGTAAAGAAGATCGCTGTGGTGGGACCGATGGCAGACAATGCACATGATTTGCTTGGCTGTTGGTGGGGACATGGTGAGGATCAGGATATTCAGAAATTGCTTACTGGCATTCAGAAGGAGTTTGCTGGAATCTCCGAAGTGAGGTATGCTAAAGGTTGTGATTTTGACGGTGATGACGAATCGGGCTTTAAGGAAGCAGAGGCTTTGGCCAAATGGGCTGATGTTGTTATCATGTGTATGGGCGAGAAAGGTAGTTGGAGTGGTGAGAATAATTCTCATGCCGACATCAGTCTGCCTGCCATTCAGCAAAAGTTGATGCATACCGTGAATAATGCCGGTGGTAAGATTGTGCTCGTTTTGGCAAGTGGTCGCCCTGTTGTTCTGGGTGAGGCTGTGGATTTGTCAGAAGCAATTTTGGAAGTTTGGCATCCTGGTATAGCAGGAGGTGATGCGCTTGGAGGCATTCTTTCAGGCCGCTATAATCCTTCAGGCAAGTTGGCGATGACATTCCCCTATGCGCAAGGTCAGATTCCTATTTATTATAACAGACGTAATAGTGCCCGTCGTCATCAGGGCTTTTACAAGGATATGACGAGCGAACCTTTATATCCTTTCGGGCATGGACTGAGCTATACGCATTTTATTTATGGTTCGCCAGTTGCAAGTAAATCGCATGTGACCAAGAATGATAAGTTTCAGGTTTCGGTTTCTGTAACCAATGTTGGCGACAGGGACGGAAAGGAGACAGTCTTTTGGTATGTTGTGGATCCTTATAGTACCATTACGCGCCCATGTAAAGAGTTGAAGTTCTTTGAGAAGAAATTGATACGGAAGGGAGAGAGTGTTACTTATACCTTTAATGTCGATGTGGAGAGAGATCTTGGATATATTGATGCCGATGGCAGACGATTTGTGGAGTCTGGTGAAGTGTCGATACTTGTGGGTGATAAAGAATTGAAGTTGAATATAGAATAGAAAAAAATATGAAACGTTTTATAGTTCTTTCTTTGATGGTGTGTATATCTTTCCTTTCTGTTTTTTCTCAACGTAGCGAACGCATACTTGAGGAAGGGTGGAAATTTGCTCGTGGACGATATGCTTCTGCAGAGAAGGTGAATTATGACGATAAGTTATGGAGCAGTGTGACTGTTCCTCACGATTATGCCATATTGGGACCTTTTGATAGGAACAACGACTTGCAGGATGTGATGAATATCCAAAACAAAGAAACCAAGGTGAATCGTAAGACGGGGCGTACCGGAGGACTTCCTTATGATGGTGAGGCTTGGTATCGTTGTCATTTTCGTTTGAATGGCCATTCACGGAGCTTTCTTTATTTTGATGGAGTGATGAGCGAGGCCACAGTCTTTGTAAATGGGCGGCAAGTGGCCTTTCAACCGAATGGCTATGCTGCATTTCAAGTAGAAATAACCTCCTATGCACATCGTCCTGGCAAAGATAATGTCTTGGCGATTAAGTTAGATTCCAAGGCTCATTCTTCGCATTGGTATCCTGGCGCAGGAATATTTCGGGAAGTGAGGTTGATTGAGACGGGAGATGTCCTTCTTTCTGCTTGGAAAACCCAAGTTATTACTAAAATAGTTGGTGCTAATAAGGCAGAAGTAAGTGTAGATGCTACTATAGTAGGGAAAAACAAATCCGGTAGCATCGTCAGATTGGAACTGTTGGATACTAACCGCAAGGTTGTTGCCAGTCGGCAAGCCTCGGTGCGGGCGGGTGAACAAAACTCTCGACAGATTCTGACAGTATTGAATCCACGATTGTGGAGTCCGGAACAGCCTAATCTTTATCATTTGCGTATCTCTTTAGTTCGGGATAAACGTGTTGTTGACCACTTGGAGCAGGAGGTTGGCATTAGAAGTGTTGAATTTGTCAAGGGACAGGGCTTTTTCCTGAATGGGAAGCATCGTCAGATACAAGGGGTTTGCATACATCATGATTTAGGAGCGCTGGGTACCGCTATTAATGAGTCTGCTCTTCGCTATAGGCTCAGGCTTTTAAAGAATATGGGGTGTGATGCCATCCGAACTTCCCATAATCTTCCTTCCTCATTATTGCCCCGATTGTGCGATGAGATGGGGTTGATGCTGTTGATAGAGCCTTTCGACGAGTGGGATATACCTAAGTGCGAGAAAGGATTCCATCGTTATTTTGAAGATTATGCAGAGAGAATGGTAAGAGATATGGTGTGCCATTTTCGCAATCATGCTTCTGTCATCTTGTGGGGAATAGGCAACGAGGTGCCCAACCAGCGAGATCCTGAAGGATGGAAGTTGGTGAAACGCTTGCAGCAGTATTGCCATGAAGAAGATTCTACACGATCTGTTACAGTGTGTATGGATCAAATTCCGTATGTTTTGGCTAATGGATTCGCCAAAGAAGTGGATATTCCTGGCATCAACTACAATACTTGGAATTTTGAAAAGGCAGCTGCTGTTTGGCAGCAAGGAATGATTCTCGGTTCCGAAACAGCTTCCACAGTAAGTTCGCGTGGTGTTTATAAATTCCCTCTAAAGTTGAGATCCATGGCAATGTACGCAGACCATCAGTCTTCGGGTTATGATGTGGAATATTGTAGCTGGAGTAACACGCCAGATGTTGATTTTTCCTTGGCCGAGAAATATCCATGGTATTTAGGACAGTTTGTATGGACGGGCTTCGACTATTTAGGTGAAC
>OHZH01000239.1_pt1 | contig 13478 bp, 9 predicted proteins | sample 1580541 | NCBI WGS metagenome assembly OHZH01 (sample SAMEA3882504, study PRJEB24775) | human gut metagenome | biome: human-associated habitat; feature: intestine environment; material: feces | place: Netherlands | collected 2009/2010 | reverse complement strand
CAAGATTCTGCTCAACCGCCCTTATCAAGGACTGCTCATCGAAACGGGAATATGGCGCACCATCGACGACTTCTCGTCGGGTGCGGTGTGCCTCGTGCTCGCCTCAGAGCTGTACGACGAGAGCGACTACATCTACGACTACGAGGAGTTTCTTAAATATAAAGGTGTAAAGAAATGATGCAGATAGAACGACTATCTCCCGACGAATATGCAAAGATCTACACGCCACAGCACGTGTTCAACTCGGTAGGATTCACCGAACTGAACCGCGACAAAGCTGAAGATCTTCACTATTTGTCGATACACGATACGAAGCACCGCTTCGGCATTATACTTGGTGAGCGCAACGGAATGTTGCGCTCACCATTTTCGGCTCCGTTCGGAGGCTTCACAACACGTGGCGTTCAGACTCTTGAACGCATGGAGGAGGCAGTCGACTTATTGCTTGCATACGCTGCAGAACGCTCGCTGCAACTTGCCGTAACGCTGCAACCGCTTATATACGACGAAACGCAACTGTCGAAATGGACGAGTGTGCTCACGCGCAAGATGAATGTGCGCTGCACGGATCTCAACTATCATGTTGACCTCCAGCGCATTGCTGACTACGAACAGATTATAGACCGCAGCGCAAGGAAGAACCTTCATCATGCACAGAACGTGCCGTTCAACCTCATAAAACTCAACAGCAACGACCTCAAAGACGTAACACGAACATACGACGTGATACGCCGCAACCGTGAGGAGCGCGGCTTTCCGCTGCGCATGACGCTGGAGCAAGTGTGGCAGACGGTGAGCAACGTCATACGAGCCGACTTCTTCGTGCTCGAACATGAAGGCGAAGACGTGGCTGCAGCGCAGGTTTTTCATGTAGCCGAGGGCGTTGCGCAAGTGGTATATTGGGGCGACATACGCGAGTATTCGGCTCTGCGCCCAATGAACTTCCTCACCTACTCTCTGTTCCGTCATTATTACGAAGCCGGACTGCGCACGCTCGACATCGGTCCGTCGACGGAAGACGGCATACCCAACTATGGTTTATGCGAGTTTAAGGAGAACATAGGCTGTTCCGTAACATTAAAGTATAGTTTTACGAAATGATTAAATATCTTGATTTAAAGTCGGTTACAGCACAACACGGCAGCGAGATAAGCGAAGCCGTGCAGCGCGTTGTAGAAAGCGGATGGTATCTGCAGGGAGCGGAGAACAAGGCGTTCTGCGAAGAGTTCGCCAGCTTCATCGGAACAGCCCACTGCGTAGGTTGCGGCAATGGACTTGATGCCCTTACACTCATTCTGCGTGCCTACAAAGAGATGGGAGTAATGCAGGACGGCGACGAGGTGATCGTGCCTGCGAACACATATATCGCAACCATACTCGCCATCACCGAGAACAACCTCAAGCCGGTGCTCGTAGAACCGCGCATCGACACATTCCAGATTGACGACACACGCATCGAGGAGGCGATAACGCCCCGAACACGTGCCATAATGATTGTACATCTCTACGGCAAGTGCGCCTACACCGACCATATCGGCGACATCTGCCGACACCACGACCTGCGACTCATCGAGGACAACGCGCAGGCTCACGGTTGCTATTTCGGCAATCGACGCACCGGATCGCTTGGAGATGCGGCTGCTCACAGCTTCTACCCGGGCAAGAATCTCGGCGCATTGGGCGACGGCGGAGCTGTAACAACCGATGACAAGACTCTTGCAGAGATGATTACAACACTTGCCAACTATGGTTCGAGCCGCAAGTACGTGTTCGACTATAAAGGCAGAAACAGCCGACTCGACGAAGTGCAGGCTGCCGTGCTGCGTGTTAAACTGCGCTATCTTGACGCAGACAATGCACGCCGCCGCGAGATAGCAATGCAGTACGCAGAGCGCATTCACAACGAACGTCTGCAGCTTCCTTCTATGGAATACTGCAAGCAGAGCGTGCATCATATTTTCCCCGTTCTATGCAAACAGCGCGACGAACTGCAGAAGTACCTTCTTGAGCACGGTGTGCAGACGATGGTACACTACCCGATACCGCCGCACAGACAGCTTTGCTACAAGGAAATGGCAGAGCTACAGTTGCCTATCACCGAGCAGATACACGCCGAAGAACTGAGCATTCCGCTCAACCAAACACTGACACAAGAGGAAGTGGAGACAATCATCGACGTGTTGAACAAATTTTAGGCGCAGTTGTTTTGTCATTCGACATTTTCTTAGTAACTTCACACCGTGAAAACTCGCAATGCAAGCGGATCACTTGCTTGCCATACAAGCGAAAGACATGCAACAAAAGCCCCACACTTGAATTTAACAAATTAAAAACTAATATTTTCAAACCAAATCAATGAAAGAGATAGCTATTGAAGACAAGAAGCGCAGCCCGATATCATGGGTTCCAACTCTTTACTTCGCAATGGGCTTGCCATTCGTAATGATAAACATGGCAGCTACAGTGATGTTCCGAAACCTTGAGATTAGCGATGCACAGATTGCTTTTTGGACATCACTAATTATGTTACCATGGACTCTCAAGCCACTATGGAGTCCGTTCCTGGAGATGTATAAAACCAAGAAATTCTTCGTAATCCTTACACAAACGCTTACAGGTTTGATGTTCGGACTTACGGCATTGGCTCTAAACCTCCCTCATTTCTTCGCTATTTGTATCGCTATCTTAGCAGTGATAGCCCTCAGCGGTGCCACTCACGACATTGCAGCCGATGGTGTTTACATGTCAGCTTTATCGAAAGATGACCAAGCAAAATATATCGGTTGGCAAGGAGCTTTCTATAACATAGCTAAGTTGGTAGCACAAGGCGGTCTTGTCTATGTATCAGGTGTACTCATAAAATACTTTGCAGGCAACATTGACGGTGTTACACCTTTCATACAAGCTTCATCAGAACACCAAGCAGCAGTCATTGCATGGATGAGCATTCTGCTTTTCGCTGGTGCATTGATGGTTGCATTCGGTCTCTACCACATCAAGTTCCTGCCTTCTGAGCAGAAGAACGAGAACAAGGTGAAGCCAACGTTTAAGGAGACAATGGACGAACTCGTAGAGACATTCATCGATTTGTTCCGCAAACGCCACATCGTTTACTACATCTGTTTCATCATCCTCTATCGTTTTGCAGAGGGATTTGTGATGAAGATAGTACCGCTCTTCCTCATGGCAGACCGCGCAAACCAGGGCCTTGGACTCACTAACGAACAGATTGGTGCATACTATGGCACATATGGCTCTGCAGCATTCGTGCTCGGTTCACTGCTTGCAGGCTATTACGTAGCTCACCGCGGTTTGCAGAAGTCGCTCTTCTCACTCTGCTGCGTGTTCAACCTTCCGTTCGTTGCATACACCCTGCTCGCTATTTACCAACCAACAGAAATGTGGATTATCGGTGGAGCTATTATGCTTGAATACTTCGGTTATGGTTTCGGCTTCGTTGGTCTGACACTCTTCATGATGCAGCAGATAGCACCGGGCAAGCACCAGATGGCACACTACGCATTCGCTTCGGGCATCATGAACCTCGGCGTAATGCTTCCAGGTATGCTCAGCGGTTATATGAGCGATTGGCTCGGCTACCACGACTTCTTTATCTATGTGTTGTTCTTCACGATTCCGTCGTTCCTCATCACATGGTTTGTGCCGTTCACTTATCCTGACAAGAAATAAATTCACATAACAATAACAACCAAGCACACCTCTTCTCTCCTATGAACGGGACAGAAGAGGCGGCTTTAAAAACTTAAAAAACTATGAGCAAACTTATCATTTCAGGCAACCCATTGCCAAACATGCCTTGGGAAGATCGTCCCGAAGGTCAGAGAACTCCGTTATGGCGCTGTTCAAAGAACCCAATCATTCCGCGCGACTTGCTGCCTACATCAAATAGTATCTTCAACAGTGCAGTAGTTCCGTTCGGTGAGGGCTTCGCAGGTGTATTCCGCTGCGACGACACTAACCGCCGTATGGTGCTCCACGTAGGCTTCTCTAAGGATGGCGTGAACTGGAACATCAACGAGGAGCCACTCCGCTTCGAGTGCGACAACAAGGAGATTGGCGAGTGGGTATATGGTTACGACCCGCGCGTTTGCTTCATCGAGGACCGCTACTATGTAACATGGTGCAACGGCTACCACGGACCAACAATCGGCATCGCTTGGACAAAGGACTTCAAGACATTCCACCAGCTCGAGAACGCATTCCTGCCTTACAACCGTAACGGTGTATTGTTCCCAGAGAAGATCAACGGCAACTTCGCTATGCTCTCTCGTCCGAGCGACACTGGTCACACACCGTTCGGCGATATCTTCTACAGCGAGTCGCCCGACATGGAGTTCTGGGGACGCCACCGCCACGTTATGGCACCGGCTGCCTTCGAGCTTTCAGCTTGGCAGTGCATGAAGATTGGTGCAGGTCCTGTTCCTGTCAAGACTTCAGAGGGCTGGTTGCTGTTCTACCACGGCGTGCTCCGCTCTTGCAACGGCTATGTTTACGCATTCGGTTCTGCTCTCCTCGACCTCGAGCAGCCTTGGAAGGCTACACACCGTTCGGGTCCGTACCTCATCTCTCCGCAGACTCCTTACGAGTGCATGGGCGACGTGCCAAACGTATGCTTCCCATGTGCTGAGGTTCACGACCCTGAGACAGGTCGCATCGCTGTCTACTACGGTTGCGCAGACACCGTTACGGGTCTCGCATTCGGCTACATCCCAGAGATTGTAGAGTGGACAAAGAAGAACAGTATCATCTAATAGTAACCGACAATGGATATTACCGAAAGATTTCTTAAATACACACAATTCGATACGCAGTCGAGCGAGGAGTCGCAGACCGTGCCGAGCACATCGAAGCAGCTCATCTTCGCCAAGTATCTGAAAGAGGAGCTTGAGCGCGAGGGCATGAGCGACGTTGAGATGGACGAGCAAGGCTACATCTATGCTACGCTGAAGGCAAACACGAAGAAGAACATTCCGACGATTGGCTTCATCTCGCACTACGACACGTCTCCCGACTGCAGTGGAGCGGATATCCGCCCACGCATCGTAGAGAACTACGACGGCAGCGACATCGTTCTCTCTGAAGGCATCGTCAGCTCGCCGACAAAGTTCCCCGAACTGAAGGCACACATCGGCGAGGACATCATCGTCACCGACGGAACCACTCTGCTCGGTGCCGACGACAAGGCAGGTATCGCTGAGATTGTGCAGGCAATGTGCTGGCTGCGCGACCACGACGAAGTGGAGCACGGCGACATACGCATCGCCTTCAACCCCGACGAAGAAATCGGAATGGGTGCACACCACTTCAACGTCGAGAAGTTCGGCTGCGAGTGGGCTTACACCATCGACGGCGGCGACCTCGGCGAACTGGAGTACGAGAACTTCAACGCTGCTGCCGCCACCGTGACCATCCACGGCTTCTCGGTGCACCCCGGCTCTGCCAAGGACACCATGATCAACGCTTCCAACGTTGCCATGGAGTTCCACGGCGCTCTGCCCGTGATGGCACGTCCCGAGACCACCGAGGGGCGTCAGGGCTTCTACCACCTGTGCCAGATGTACGGCGACGTTACCACCGCAAAGCTGGGCTACATCCTGCGCGACCACGATGCCGCCAAGTTACAGTTCAAGAAGGACAATATGCAGGACATTGCCGATTACCTGAACGGCAAGTACGGCGCAGGCACCGTGGAAGTGGAGATCAAGGACAGCTACCGCAATATGCTGGAAAAGATCAAGCCCCACTTCCACCTCATCGAGACCGCCCGTAAGGCTGTGCGCATGGCCGGTCTGGAGCCGGTGGAGGTGCCCGTGCGCGGCGGCACCGATGGCGCTACCCTGAGCTGGAATGGTCTGCCCTGCCCCAATCTGGGCACCGGCGGCTTCAACTTCCACGGCGTGTGCGAGTGCACCACCGTGGAGCGGATGGACCGCTGCACCGAGATCGTGCTGAATATCATCTCTCTGTACGCAGAGTAATTCGCCTTTTTCCGTGAAAAACTTTTTGCGTGAAAACGGTCTGTCCCTATAACATAAAAGCGGCGGCTGCACAGTGCTTTGTGCAGCCGCCGCTTTTTTCATTTAACCTACATTGATATGCCCCACCGGCATGATCTTGCGCTTGTTGTCGTCCGGTTTGGCGGTCAGGCTCATGGCAAAGGCCACCGGGCCTACACGGCCCATGAACATGACCAGCATATACAGGATCTTTGCCCCGTTGTTCAGCTGGCTGGTCACGCCCACGGAAAGGCCCACCGTGCCAAAGGCCGAGCAGGACTCGAAGATGGCGTCCACCACGGACACGGCGTCCGAGGTGTTGTAGTACACCACAATGGCCGAGCCGATGACCGCCACAGCGCCCAGCACGATAATGGTCAGGGCGCGGTAGACGGTCTTGGACTCGATATGATGGTCCGCGATCACGCAATCGTCGCGCCCCTGCGCCACGCTGCGGATGGTCAGGATGATGACCGCGAAGGTGGTCACCTTCACACCGCCGCCGGTAGAGCCGGGCGCTGCGCCGATGAACTGCAGCACGCTCATGAGCAGCTTGCTCAGGGTGCCGCAGGAGGCCAGATCCACGGTGTTCATGCCGGCGGTACGGGTGGATACTGACTGGAACAGCGAAGCCATCACCTTGCCGGGAACCGACAGCCCGCCCAGCGTGGCGGGGTTGTTCCACTCCATCAGTCCCAGCCCCAGCGCGCCGCCCAGCCACAAGATCACCGAGAAGGACAGCACCACCTTGGCGTGCAGGGACAGGCGGCGTTTTTTATACCACTGGCACAGCTCCACCCAGACCATAAAGCCCAGACCGCCGGAGATGATCATGAATATGATCACCGCCTGCACATAGTAGTTGTTGACATAGGGCACCAGCGAGGAGTACGCCCCGAACCGTCCGAACAGGTCAAAGCCCGCATTGCAGAAGGCCGAAATGGCAGTGAACACGCTGATCCAGACGCCCTCCAGCCCGAACTGCGGCACAAAGGCGAACAGCAGCAGCAGAATGCCGATGCCTTCAAACATCGCTGCCAGCCCCACCACGATCTTCAGCACGCTTTTGGCCTGATCGTAGCCGTCTGCCGAGACGCTCTCGCCCAGCAAGCGCAGATCTCGGAAGCCCATGCGCCGGCGCATGGCCAGCGCAAAAAAGCTGGTAAGGGTAACAAGGCCAAGGCCGCCCACCTGAATGAGCAGCAGCACCACCGCCTGCCCGAACCATGTGAACTGCGACCATGTATCCCGCACCACCAGACCAGTGACGCAGGTGGCGCTGGTGGCTGTGAACATAGCGTTGAGCACATCCAGCCGTCCGTGCCTGCTGGCAATGGGCAGGGTGAGCAGCAGCGTGCCCAGCGCGATCACGATAATAAAGCTGACGCAGATGATCTGGGTCGGGGTGCTCAGTCCCAGCTTTCTCCGCCGGACCGACCTCTGGTGCCGCAGCTTTTTGCGGATATTTTTTATCTTTTCCATAGCATCCTCCCTGCGCAGCACGCAGCCGCTTTGCATTCCCTTATAGCATACACCATTTTGCCCGCAGGTTCAACTTGATTTTACAGCCCGGTTGCGGTATTATAATATGGTACTGTATTTTTGGGGTTTTCTGCCCCAAGGATGCAGAACTGTGTCTCCGTAGCTCAGCTGGATAGAGCGTCCGCCTCCTAAGCGGAAGGCCGTGTGTTCGAATCACATCGGGGACGCCAGCGCAAAACCAAGCCCGGAAGGTTTACGAACCCTCCGGGCTTGGTTTTTTCTATTGAAAGTGAAAGCGCCAACGCAGCGCTCACACCAGCTTTGCCCCGGCGTGGGGCAGGCTTTCTGCGCCAAGGCTCTGCAGTTTTTGGGGCAGGGCGGCAAGGTCGCCGCCGGTATAATACCAGCCCGCAGCCAGTGCTGCCAGTGCCAGTAACAAAAGAACCACGAGTGCTTTGCCCAGCCGGTGACGCTTCGGGTTCGGCGGCGCGGGCGGTGCCGCCGCAAGAACGGCAGGGGTCAAAGCTGTATCCGGTACCGTTCTACCGTAGGACTGCCAGCATGTGCCCCCTGCCTGCGGCAGACCGCAGGCGGCGCGGCGCAGCAGATCCAGCAGCCACAGCCCGGGATTCTCCTCCGGCGGCACACACCGCAGCCAGCAGCCCTTTTTGCTGCCCACCAGCAGCAGACGGCTTTGGGGCAGTTCCACACAGCCCACCGCCAGCGCAGCACCGGTCATCCGCTGCATGGCCTGCACCCGCGCCAGTGTGCGGGCAGGCTCTGCCTGCGGTGCTTTGCGCAGCTTCCGGCTGAGCCGGGCGTTGAGCGCCGCATTGGCGTAGCTCATGGCGCCAAAATCGAACACCTTTTCCGCGCCGGGAAGGTTTTCCAGCCGGGTCTCCAGCAGCGCCCCTGCGGCGGTATCACTGCACACCAGCAGCTTGCGGTGCTGTTCCAGCGCCTGCACTGCGGCAGCGGCAAGGGTCTGCTCCCCTTCCCCATACAGCGCTGGGGCAAGGCTTGTCCGCAACTGCTGTACCGCCCGGTGCAGCTGCTGCAGGGTGCTGCTTTGCAGCGCCACCAGCGTTTCTGCGCCCCGGGTGCGGCAGTGTACTGTGCCCTGCCAAGTGTCCGGCAGGGTTTCCACTGCCTTTTGCACGGTCTGCTCCGGCACACCGAACAGCCGCAGCACACAGCCTGCCGGGCGCTCTTCCTTATTTGTCATGACGTATCCCCCCTGCGGCCGCAGGGGCCGCTCTTACTCTGCCCGCAGGGTCTCGTCCAAGGCGGTCAGGGCGGCGGGGTCATGCTGCGCGCTTTCGGTCAGCACCTGCGTACCGGCAGGGGTCTTGCCCTGTGCCAGCCGCAGCGCCAGTTCCAGCGCAGTCTGTGCGGCGCGGGCGCGGATGAGCGCACGGTCCGGGCGGGAGACGAACAACTTCTTCACATACGCCTTATCTCCCCGGGCAGCGCCCAGATACACCGTGCCCACAGGCCGGACGGCATCACCGCCGCCGGGGCCTGCCAGACCGGTAACGCTGACCGCGATATCCGCACCGGCGGCCTTTGCCGCGCCCAGCGCCATCTGCGCCGCCACGGGAGCCGACACCACATTATATTGCGCAATGACCGCCGGGTCCACCCCGACAAGCTTCGCCTTGGCCTGCTCCCAGTAGGTCACAAAGCCGTAGCCGAACACCTCGCTTGCGCCGGACACACTGGTCAGGCGCTGGGCGATCATGCCGCCGGTGCAGCTTTCGGCTGTGGCAATGGTCAGGCCGTTAGACCGCAGCGTATGCACCACCGTTTCTTCCAACCCGGCGACATCCTCATCATACACCGCATCGCCCAGCAGATCATAGAACTTTTTGGCGTAGGCGCGGCACATGGTCTGCGCCTCGGCGTCATTCTGCGCCCGGGCGGTGATGCGGATCTCGCACTCGCCGGTCTTGCAGTAGATGGCGGCGGTAGGGTTGGCATTTTCCAGCAGGTGCTTTACCCGGTATTCAAGGTTGCTCTCGCCGCCCAGCACCCGCAGCGTCAGGCTGTGCAGGGCGCAGCTCTGCCGCGCCAGCAGCAGCGGGCGCACACTTTCCTCCCACATGGCCTTCATCTCGTGGGGCACGCCGGGCATCAGCACGGCGCAGTGACCGTCCTGCTCGAACCATGCACCCGGCGCGGTGCCGTGGTGGTTGACCACCTTATGCCCGTGCACCGGCACCATGGCCTGCTTGCGGTTGTTGGGGGTGGTCTCGCGCCCGGTGCGGGTAAAGAAGTCTACGATCTTCTGCCACTCGTCGGGGTCAAAGGTAAGGGTGTCGCCAAAGCAGGCGGCCACCGTCTCCTTGGTCAGGTCGTCCGCCGTGGGGCCCAGCCCGCCGGTGAACACCAACAAATCGCACCGCTGTTTTGCTTCGTTGACAAAATCCGCCAGACGGTCATGGTTATCGCCGATGGTGCTCTGCCGCCGGACGGTGATGCCCAGTGCAGCCAGCTCCCGGCTGAGGTACTGGGCATTGGTGTTAAGAATGTTGCCGAGCAGCAGCTCGGTACCCACACTGATGATCTCTGCTGTCATGGACAAATCAACCCTCGAATTCTACCTGATCGGTGATGCGCACCCGGATGCGCTCGGTCTGCTCTGCGGCCTCGGCTTCCAGCGCGGCAAGGCCGGGCATGGCGGCTTCGGCGGCAAGGATCTCCTCCAGCTCGGGGCGGATCTTCGGGTGCGGCGGGGTGAAGATGGTGCAGCAGTCCTCGTAGGGCAGGATGCTGGTCTCAAAGGTATTGATGTGGCGGGAGGTCTCAATGATCTCGGTCTTATCCATACCGATGAGTGGGCGCAGGATGGGCAGGTCCTGTGCGGCATCGGTGCACTGCAAAGCCTTGACGGTCTGGCTTGCCACCTGAGCCAGACTCTCGCCGGTGATGAGGGCCTCGCAGCCCTGTCTGGTGGCAATACGATTGGCAATGCGCATCATGCTGCGGCGCATCAGCACCGTGAACAGCACATCGGGGGCGTTGTCCCGGATGTACTCCTGCGGCTTGGTGTAGGGCACCACAAACAGGTTGGAGCTGCCGGTATAGGGGGTGATCTTCTGGGCCAGAGCTTTAACTTTCAGTTTTGCGCGCTCAGAAGTATACGGAGGGGACGCAAAATGGATGTGATCCAGGGCCAGACCGCGCTTTGCCATACGATAGGCCGCCACCGGGCTGTCGATGCCGCCGGAGAGCATATTCAGCGCACGGCCGCTGGTACCCACGGGCAAACCGCCCTCACCCGGTATTTTCGGGCCGTGAATATACGCACCGTAATCGCGAATCTCCACGATGACCTTGAACTGCGGGTTATGCACATCCACCTTCAGGTAGTTGTGCTTGCCCAGCAGGTAAGCGCCCAGCTCCCGCATCAGCTCCGGGCTGGTCATGGGGTAGGTCTTATCAGCGCGGCGGGCTTCCACCTTGAAGGTGCGAATGCCGTGCAGCGCGCTGCCCAGATAGTCCTCGGCGGTCTGGCAGATGGTATCGAAATCCTTTTCGCACACCACGGCGCGGCTGAGCGCGGCAAGGCCGAACACCTTGCTGACCCGCTCAAAGGCAAGGTCCATATCCACGTCCTCTTCCTCGGGCTCCATATAAAAGGTAGACTGGGTGCAGTACACCTTGAACTTGCCCACCGTCTTAAGGCGGTAGCGCAGGATCTTCATCATGGCTGCTTCGAACTGGTTGCGGTTGAGGCCTTTCAGGGACATTTCGCCCTGATAGCCCATAATAATTTCTCTCATCTTTTATCTCCTGATTCTCTGCAAATGCTTCATGCCATCTTCAAAGCGGTTCAAAAAGGCGTCCACATCCTCCGGGGTGTTGTCGGCGCAGAAGGACACCCGAATGGCGGTGTCGATGGCAAGCGGGTCGCGCCCCATGGCTGCCAGCGTGTGGCTGGGCTGACCGCGCCCGCAGGCACTGGCCGAGGAAACGTAGATCTGCTCCTCGGCCAGAAAAGCCAGCATGGTCTCGCTCTTGATGCACATCTCGCTGAAGTTCAGCACCTCGGGCACAGCGTTCTCCGGGCTGTTGATGACCACCTCCGGGAAGGCTTTCAGCCCCTCCCGCAGCTGTCGGTTCAGCGCACGCATGGCAGTGTCCCGGCTCTTCATGGTCTTTGCCAGACGGGTGGCCGCTGCGGCCAGACCCATGGCGTAGGGCAGATTTTCAGTGCCGGGGCGCATCTGCCGCTCCTGCTCACCGCCCAGATAGGGCGGCTGGAAGGCCTGCACCAGTCGGTCGGAAAGGTAAAGCGCACCAATGCCCTTGGGGGCATGGATCTTGTGGCCGCTCACCGAGAGCGTATCGATGTTGTCCAACTTGATGGGCACACGCATCCACGCCTGCACCGCGTCCACATGGACGATGGTGCGGCTGTTGCGGCGCTTTACCTCGGCGGCAAGGCGCTCCACATCGTTGCGGGTGCCGATCTCGTTGTTGACCATCATGCAGGCCACAAGGATGGTGTTTTTATCCACATGCTCCAGCATCCGGTCGATATCCAGCGTGCCGTCCGGGCCGGGGTCCACCACGGTCACATCATAGCCCATAGCGGCCAGACGCTCCAGCGGCTTCTGCACGCTGGGGTGCTCAAAGCCGGACACCACGATGCCCTTACCGAACCTGCGGGTCAGGGCCGCGCCCAGCAGGGCCATGTTGTTGCTCTCGCTGCCGCAGGAGGTAAAATAGAGCTCCCGGCTCTTGCAGCCCAGGGTGCGGGCCACGGCGGCGCGGGCGGCGTTCAGGGCTTCCTCGCTCCGGGCACCGGGGGCATACAGACTGGACGGGTTGGCCCAGTGCTCCCGCATGGCCTTGTCGATGACGTCCGCCACCTCCGGCGCTACGATGGTGGTGGCCGCGTTGTCCAGATAATGTAACTGAGGGTTTTGCAGCATATATGGATTTCCTGCTTTCTGTCGTTGTTTTCATAATAACCCAGAATAAGTATAGCACAAACCCTTGGATAACGCAAAAAATTTTATGCATTTATGGGTGATTTTTGTAACTGTACCTCCTTGACAAACACCCCGGTGGTGTGCTATCTTTACAGCATAGACCGCATCCCTGCTGACGGAACCTTGTGGAGCACCACAGTGCAGGGGTGCTGGGGATGTCAATGCCGACCGTCTGGGCAGCCTTGCGCAATTGCTGCGCAAAGCTGCCTTTTTTGCATTTCAGGGAGGATTTGAGCATGAAGTCTGATATCGAGATCGCACAGGAAGCCAAAATGAAGCCCATCACCGAGATCGCTGCCTCGCTGGGCCTTGCCGATGAGGATGTGATCCCCTATGGCCGCTACAAGGCCAAGATCGACCACCGGCTGATCCACAACGCCAAAAAGCAGGGCAAGCTGATCCTTGTCACTGCCATCAGCCCCACCCCTGCCGGTGAGGGCAAGACCACCACCAGCGTAGGTCTGGCCGATGCCATGAACGCACTGGGCAAAAAGACCATGCTCTGCCTGCGCGAGCCCAGCCTTGGCCCCGTGTTCGGCGTAAAGGGCGGCGCTGCCGGCGGCGGTTACGCACAGGTGGTGCCCATGGAGGATATCAACCTGCACTTTACCGGTGACCTGCACGCCATTGGCACCGCCAACAACCTGCTGGCTGCCATGATCGACAACAGCATCCAGCAGGGCAACCCGCTGAACATCGACCCCCGCCGCATCACCTGGAAGCGCTGCATGGACATGAACGACCGGCAGCTGCGGTTCATCGTGGACGGTCTGGGCGGCAAGGTGAACGGCACCCCCCGCGAGGACGGCTTTGACATCACCGTGGCCAGCGAGGTCATGGCCATCTTCTGCCTTGCCACCAGCATCTCCGATTTGAAGGAGCGGCTGTCCCGCATCGTGTGCGCCTATACCTACGACGGCAAGCCGGTGACTGCCGGTGAGATCGGCGCAGCCGGTGCCATGACCGCCCTGCTGAAGGA
>OHZH01000224.1_pt1 | contig 13868 bp, 12 predicted proteins | sample 1580541 | NCBI WGS metagenome assembly OHZH01 (sample SAMEA3882504, study PRJEB24775) | human gut metagenome | biome: human-associated habitat; feature: intestine environment; material: feces | place: Netherlands | collected 2009/2010 | reverse complement strand
TTTAAAGTGAGCAGAGACAATAAAATCGGTTTACATACAAGCAGTGGTGTTTTGATGCTTCCTTGCGAGTACTCTTCTATAACATTAAAGAAAACAACCAGTCTTGAACTAATCGAGGTAGTGAAAGATGGAAAGGTTGGAATTTATGATGTTGATGGTATTCCTGTTATTAAAGCTGAAAAGTATGATAACGTGAAAATCAGTGAAAACGACTTTGTCTTTGAAGTACTACAGAATGGAAAAAAAGGATTGTGTGACATCTCTGGAAATGAAGTGTTGCCTTGTAAGTATAATACAATTGAGCCAATAAAAAAACTAAAAGGATTTTTATGCTCTGTTAATGGTAGATGGGGTATAGTAGGTATGGATGGAAAAGAATTGTTTCCATTTATACAAGCAAGCAATATGACTTTGTCAAAAGACGATTTTTTTGTGCTGCAAATGTCAGATAGGTCTTATGGAGGAGCTGATTTCAACGGAAATATAATTCCTGTTGAGGCTAAAAGTAAGGTCAAGTTTATAAATAAAGTGTATTCCTATAAAAATAAGCATGATTTGGCACCTGCATACAATGCAGCTTTAGAAAAATTAGATAATGCAACTAAAATATGGGAGCAACAGGTAGCTTCTGCTATGAATCATCGCAATTCCTTTAGCTTTTTTGCTCAAAACTACGTAGAGAAAGTTATTAACGATTGGCAGAAAAAGGGTGAGTTCGAGAAATTAACAGATTGGCAGAAACGTGTTAATGAAGAAACGCGACAGCAAAAGGTCTTTTCTTTGACTAAAGACGCACAAGACTTGTATGTAAATGTAGGTGCAAAACGACTGCCACAAGATAAATTAAGGATTGTTGGAGTTTATGATCCTGATAATGAAACTTATAATATAAAGTCTAATTACTCAAAAAAGTTACTCACCGTTCATATTCCTGTTGCTGATGCAGAAAATTTCAAAAGTGAGTTTAATAAAGTAAAGTATGAACCAAAGTTCACTATCGAAAATAATTATTTAGGATTATCAGAGTATATCTTTACTATGCCTAATGGTAATATTTATAGATATCGAAACGATGATGCTTTGAATTATTCTATAGCTAAAGTTGATTATAATTTCGATAAAATAGAACTTGATAATGGTGGCAAATCAGGGTTTTCAACTACTGCACTTACCTTGGGAACATCAGATGTCGATCAGAAAATTCCAATTGCACAAACCAAGCAAGAATACACATTTGCTGTAATTATAGCAAACGAAAAGTATGAAAATGAAAAGAACGTCGAATTTGCGTATAATGATGGTGTTATTTTTAAGGAATATTGTGTGAAGGCACTTGGTTTACCTGCCGAAAACGTACATTTTATTCCAAATGCAGGTCGTAACCATATGGTACAACAATTCAACTGGATGAAGTGAACTGCTGAAGATTTTAATGGTAAGGCAAGTTTTATTATTTATTATGCAGGTCACGGTGTTCCTGATGATGCAACGAAAGAAGCTTATCTTCTTCCTGTAGATGCAGATATAACCAATTTGGAAGAAAGTGCCTATAAGTTATCACGATTGTATGGCATATTAGGAAACATGCCTGCAAAGGATGTTTTGGTGTTTATGGATGCATGTTTCAGTGGTGCTCAGCGCAATGGAGAGGTTTTGGCTTCTGCTCGTGGCGTGGCAATCAAACCACAATTAGAAGTTCCAAAGGGTAATATGGTTGTGTTTAGTGCTGTGACAGATAAAGAGACAGCATTCCCTTATAAGGAAAAAGTACATGGTCTTTTTACCTACTATCTGTTGAAAAAGATACAATCGTCTACAGGAACGTTAGATTTAGGAAGTTTGGCTGATTATGTTAAGACAGAAGTGGCACAGAAATCTATAGTAGTAAATAGTAAACCACAACACCCAACTATATCACCTTCTTCTAATATGATAAATTCGTGGCGTAATTTGAATATAAAGAAAGACTAATATATAAGTAAGATTATGATGAAAAAAATATTTACATTACTTCTTTTGGTGTTTTGCTTGACAATGCAAGCACAGATACAACGCACAATAGCAGGCTGTACTTTAGGTTCTTCAATGTCTGAAGTGAAATCAATTTTGAAAAAAAATGGATTTAAAATTGAATATGTTGACAATGAGACTTTAAGTTTTCAGATGTCAACGTTTGACGGAATGAAAACAGAAAGTGTAAAATTTTGTTTTTATAACGATAAATTATATGATGTTGATATATTTTTTAAAGCATCAACTGAAGAATCTGAAATGCAATCAGAATTTTTAAAGATTAATGAATATTTAAATAGTAAATATGGGAACTACATTATGCATACAGATAATAATGATATTATATCTTATAAGGATGAACAAACAATGTGTTATTTACGCAAATTTTCCCAAAAAGTGAATGAAGAATTAAGTATTTATCTTTTTTTTATTGGATGTTTTGATAATGCGTTAATGAATCAAAAGCAAAAGGATGAGAAAGACGACTATTGGTTCTTTAAGTAGCTAAATATTCGCTCATATCTTGCGTTATGTAAGCGTATCCGCGATGCTGGTATATGCTTCAAAAAGTCTCAATAGTGTAGGAAGAGAACAATAGCTTTCTTCCTACACTTTTTTTTTCTTAGTGACGATTTTAGAAGTCGTCCACGATAACCGTACTTTTGGCATGCTTTAATCGTTATTATGATTGTTGCTGCAATTATGACACCTCCTGATTTGATGACACTTGTGTTGGTAACGATTCCTTTATACCTGTTGTATGAAGTGAGCGTTAGAATCGCTAAAATTGTTGAAAGTAAGTAGGTTGGTATGCGGTAGTGGTACTTATATTATAAAAAAATAAGTACGCTTATTTTGTGTTGTCTTTCTTTTGCATTATCTTTGTATTCACTTTTTTAGTGACTTAGTATCTACGATGTGTATATTAAGTATCTACGATGTATTTATTAGGCATCCACTTGAAGACATAAAACGACATGGAGAATACAGAACAGCAGAAGAAGGACGAGCAGTTTATGCGTCGTGCTTTAGTGGAGGCAGAGGCGGCACGCAACGAGGGCGAGATACCCGTGGGCGCGGTTGTCGTGGCTGGCGACCGCATCATTGCGCGTGCGCATAACCTCACGGAGACGCTTTGCGACGTGACGGCACACGCCGAGATGCAGGCGATAACATCGGCTGCTAATCAGCTCGGTGGAAAGTATCTCACCGACTGCACGCTCTACGTCACCGTAGAGCCTTGTATCATGTGCGCCGGTGCTTTGGGCTGGGCGCAGGTGCGGCGCGTGGTGTATGGTGCTGCAGACGAGAAGCGCGGTTTCCGCGCCTTCGCTCCAAAGGCTCTGCACCCGAAGTGTGAGGTGGTGAGTGGCGTTCTGGAGGAGGAGTGCCGAACGCTGATGACCGAGTTCTTCAGGTCGAAACGCTGAAATAAGAAAACCGTTTAATAACCCTTTCTTTTAGATATTAGAATGAACAACAAATCAGAAACAAAACACACCTGTTGTGGCGGAAGGCAGAACTTCTGGCTGTGGCTTGGCGCATTGGCCGTGGGCTCGTGCCTCGGATTGCTCGGCGTGGAGTGGGTGAACACGATGGCTAACTTCGTGGCTACCATCTTCACACGTCTCTTCCAGTTTATAGCTGTGCCGACCATAGCACTCGCCGTGACAACAACACTCGCAACGTTCGGTATGCAGCGCGAAACACGTCGCATCTTCCGCCACACCATCAGTTATACGCTGCTCACCACCATCGCTGCAGCTGCTGTGGGCATGGTGCTCTATATCATCATCTCGCCCGACAACTTGCCGATGGAAATGGTGAAGAGTAGCCGTTTGGGTGACGGCGTACCGCAGGAGGTGACCAATGGGTCGTACTTCGACTATATGATTGGCATCGTGCCCGACAACTTCCTGCGCCCGTTTATTGAGGGCAATGTGCTGTCGGTGCTGCTCATCGCCGTGGCTGTGGGCTTGGCGTTGGCGAAGATGCCAGAGGGGGAGAACAAGGTGCTGCTTATGCGCGGACTGAGTGCGCTGCAGGAGGTAGTGTCGCGACTCATACGCTGGCTTATCGCTGTGCTCCCCGTGGGCATCGTGGCGTTCGCTGCGCAGCTGTCGGCAGAGGTGTCGGCAGGCACGGTCGTAGCATCTATAGGCAAGTACGTAGCCGTGATATTGGGTGGTAATATGCTGCAGTTCTTCGTGGTGCTGCCACTGTTCCTCGTGGCTCGCGGACTCAACCCCGTGCACGTTATGCGCCGCATGATGCCGGCTGTGCTCATGGCTCTGTTCACGAAAAGTTCGGCTGCCACGCTGCCCGTGACGATACAGACCTCGGAGGAGCGACTCGGCGTGGACAGCAAGGTGGCGCGCTTCGTGCTGCCCATCTGCACAACCATCAACATGAACGGTTGTGCTGCGTTCATCTTCGTGACGTCGCTCTTCGTGATGCAGAACGGCGGCATCGAACTCTCGCTGCCCGTGATGTTGCTTTGGCTGTTCATCTCCGTGGTGGCTGCCATCGGCAACGCCGGAGTGCCGATGGGGTGCTTCTTCCTCACGCTCTCGCTGATGTCGGGCGTGGGTGCGCCTGTTGCGATAATGGGTGTTATACTGCCCGTCTTCACGGTACTCGATATGATTGAGACCGCCGAGAATGTGTGGTCGGATTCGTGCGTCGCGGCAATGGTGGATAAGGATATGAAGAAATGATGGGCGGTGTTTTCCGCTGACGCTGATAAAACAAAAAGATAGAGCCAACGATTGTTGACTCCATCTTTTTTATTTTAAGCCTTCTTTGGGCTGCTTTTAAGCCGAACTAAGCCTTTCTAAGCCTTACTAAGCCTCTTTGGGCATTGTTAACTTGCGTTTATTTGTTTTCTGCGTCGATAGCCTTTATCTTCTGGCGAACCAGTTCGAGGTCGTCGCGCAGGTGCTGCACCTTGCGGTTCATCTCGTCGATGAGGCTGTTGCCCTTCTTGGAGCTTGCGTTGAGGAAACCGAGGTTGTTCTCGTAGGTCTGTATCTCCTGCTTGAGCTGGTCGAAGCGGCGAACCAGACGTCCGCGCTCGTTGTCGAGAGCTTCTTCGCCACGCTTTGCCACGTTCTTGATGTTAGCCTTGAAGTCGTTCAGACGGCGGCGCTTTGTAGAGATGTTCAGCTCTTTGTAGATGCGGTCGAGCACTTCGTGATAAGCCTCGTAGAGCTTGTCCTTCTCCTTGTACGGCACGTGTCCCACCTTGTTGTACTCCTCGGTGAGTGCCTGCACCTTCTCACGTGTAGCTTCGGCAGCGTTCTCGGCGAGTGCTTTCAGCTGTTCGATGATGCCCTGCTTCTTCTCGAGGTTGGCGTGCTCCTCGTTGCGCTGACCAGCGCCGGCTGCGTTGCGAGCCTCGAAGAACTTGTTGCATGCGCCGAGGAAGTCCTGCCAGAGCTGGTCGCCGAGCTTCTTCGGAACCATGCCTACGGTCTTCCACTCCTTCTGCAGCGCGATGAGCTTGTCGCTTGTAGCCTTCCAGTCGGTGCTGTCGGCGAGTGCCTGCGCCTTCTCTACAAGTGCCTTCTTTTTCTCGATGTTCTCTGAGAAGGTAGCCTTGAGTGCCTTGAAGTATTCTGCCTTGCGTCCGAAGAAGTCATCGCAGGCAGCGCGGAAGCGTTCGAATATCTTCACGTTCATCTTCTGTGGAGCGAAGCCAATGGTCTTCCACTCGTTCTGTATGTCGATAATCTCCTTAGAGTGCTTCTCCCAGTCGGCAGCGCCCTTGTTGTCGGTCTTGCAGAGTTCTTCTACCTTCTCGCAGAGGGCAGTCTTGCGTGCGAGGTTCTCCTCCTCCTTAGCGCGGAGATCCTCGAAGTGCTGCTGGTGGCGCTTATTGATTACGGTAGATGCAGCCTTGAAGCGTGCCCATACCTCCTCGCGCAGCTCCTTAGCCACTGGTCCGATCTCGCGGTACTGCTGGTGGAGCTCCTGAAGCTGGTGGAAAGCGCTGATTACGTCTTCCTCGTCGGCGAGCTTTTCAGCTGCCTCGCAGAGCTTAGTCTTCAGCTCGAGGTTCTTCTTGAAGTCGTACTCGCGAGCCTCAGAGTTGAGCTTGAGCAGGTCGTAGAACTGCTCTACATATAACTGGTAGTTGCGCCAGAGCTCGTTAGCCTTGTCAGCCGGCACGTTCTTGATGTCCTTCCACTGCTGCTGCAGCTCCTTGAACTCACCGAACGACTTGCCTGCCTCGTCGGGCGATGTAGCCATGGCTTTGATTTTCTCAATTATTTCGAGTTTCTTCTCCAGGTTGGCTTGCTTTTCTGCCTCCTGCTGCTGCATAATCTGCGCACGTTTCTCGCGGATTACAGCCATTTGCGCCTTGAAAGTTTCCTCGGTTTCGTCGGGCAAAACCTGATAAGCTTCAGGGTTTCCACCGCCATTGATGTATTCCTTCAGGCGTGCTTCACGCTCTGCGATGTGGAGTTTGTAGAATACTGTCTTTAAAAGGTCGATTTCCTCCTTAACTGGAGCTTCGTCGCTTGCGACGATTTCCTTCAGGCGGTCAACGACTTCTTGTTTAGTTTTGTAGACTTTTGTGTTCTCTACTTGCTGAACGTCGGCTGCAGCGGTCTGCTCTACGGCAGTCTGCTCCACGTTCTGCTCTTCTTGTGCACCTTGCAACAGGGCGTTTTCTTGAGAGTCCATCATTTAACTGTTTTAAGTTTATGATAAGGGTAATTCACACGAATGTGGCACGAAGCCACATCCTCACATTATTTATTATAGACTGCAAACTTAAATAAAATATTTTGAATAGCGACAAAAAACGCAATTTATTTTTGCATTTTGCTTTAAAGCAGTCGCTTATGTCGCAGTATAATCCACGAAAGGGCTGATATTATCACCGAGATAAGTATCGCCACGATGAAGCCGAACGGGTATTCTTCCATGCCGTTGATGAGGTTCATTCCGAAGAATGAGGAGATGAGCGTTGGCAACATCATGATGATTGACACGGAGGTGAGTGTACGCATCACGGTGTTCATGTTGTTGTTGATGATGGATGAGTAGGTGTCCATCGTCGATTCGAGGATGTCGGAGTAGATGTTGGTGGTCTCGCGAGCCTGTGACATCTCGATGTTTACGTCCTCGATGAGGTCGGCATCCAGTTCGTCCACCTGCAGCTTGAACTTCAGTTTGGCAAGCAATGTCTCGTTGCCACGGATAGATGTGACGAAATAGGTGAGTGAGTCCTGCAGACGCGAGAGTGCTATGAGCGACTCGTTGTTCACGTTGTGGTCGAGGTTGTGCTTCGCTTTCTCGATGAGCGTGTTAATCTGCTTCAGGCGTTTTAGATACCACACGGCAGAAGAGAGGAAGAGGCGGAATGTCATGTCAACATAGTCGGTAAATCCCTCGCCGCGCTTCTGGTGGTAGGACACGAAGTCAATCATCATGTTCGTCTCGTAGTAGCACACGGTGATGGTCACGTCGCGTTTGTGAATGATGCCGAGCGGCACGGTGGTGTACGGCGTACGTGAGCGTATCTCCTTGACGTAAGGGATACGAAGGATGATGAGCATCCAACCGTCGTCGTACTCGTAGCGGGCACGTTCGTCGGTATCGCTGATGTCGGAAAGGAAATAATCGGGTATGTTAAACTCGTCTTCCAGCAATTGCTGGTCTTCTTCTGTTGGACATGTAACTTGTATCCAGCAGTTCGGCTGCCACTCTTCGATTTGTTTGAGGGTAGAATTGGTGTTCCAGTATGTTCTCATAAAGCTGTCTCCTTGGGTTAAACGATGCTTGGGAGACCGCATTGTGAGAGCGTCCTCCTGCATTACAAATTCGGGTTTTCCGCGTGATAGTCGTCCATAAATTAGTTACACTTTGATTTAACGCTTGCAAAGTTACGTATTTTTGTCGAATAAGTCTTCCTCGTCGCTGTGTTTTTTGCACAAAAGGATGCAAAAAACATAGTCGCTTTCGATTTTTATTAGTACTTTTGTAGTTAGAGTTAGATAAACGTTTCAATTCGATTGCTGCACCAACTTGAGCGTAGCGTAACAATAAAAGTACAACTATGAAGAAGCTAATCGTTATGTTGAGTCTGTTCTGTGCGTGCACGATGCAGGCTCAGGAGCAGAAACACTCCACATTCTATTATCAGCGTGCCACTCTGTTTGAAGTGCTGCCTACCAGCAAGAGCGACATCATCTTCCTCGGCAATAGCATCACCAATGGTGGCGAGTGGGCAGAGCTGCTGGGCAATCCGCACGCCAAGAACCGCGGTATCAGTGGCGATACAACCCAAGGCGTACTCGACCGTCTGAGCACTGTGACAAAGGGCAAGCCGGCGAAGATATTCCTGCTCATCGGTACCAACGACTTTGCGCGCGGCAAGAGCATGGACGAGATTGTGAAGAACGTGGAGAAAATTGTGGAGCGCGTGAAGCGCGAGTCGCCTGCGACGAAGCTTTACGTGCAGAGTGTGTTCCCCGTGAATCCTAAGTTCAACAAGTTTTCTGGTCATATGGACCGTAAGAAGAATATTCCTGCGCTCAACGCAAAGATAAAGGCTGTTGCCGCACGCCACGGTGTTACATACATCGACGTGTACAAGGCGCTCGTAACGCCTTCTACCGACGTGATGAACCCGGAGTACACCAACGACGGACTGCATCTGCTCGGCAAGGGATACCAGAAGTGGGTGGAGGTGCTGAAGCCGTACTTGAAGTAGTATTTGTAGACTCTTAACAGTATGAAGCATAAAAAGTTATTCGTCACCCTTGGCGCCACCCTTGCGCTCTTCCTCGCCATAGTTACGGCAGGGTCGTTCTACCTCGTCGACTATGCCCTTGTGAGTGCTGAGCGCGAGCGCAACTCCAATTTGGTACAGATAGAGAAGCGTTTTCCCGAACTGAAGTCGTGGCTCGACAGCTTGCAAGCCGTGGGCGCACTGCGCGATACGTTCGTTGTGATGCCAACAACGGGTAAGCGTGCCCATGCTTTGTTTGTTCGTTCGCCACGTGCGAAGGGGCGCACCGCCGTGCTTGTGCATGGCTATTGTGATAACGCCACACGTATGTTGCCCATCGCACGCATCTACAATCGTGAGCTTGGGGCTAACGTGCTGCTGCCCGACCTCTATGCGCACGGACAGAGCGACGGCGACGCAATACAGATGGGATGGAAGGATCGCCTCGACGTGCTGCACTGGATAAGCCTGGCACCCGAACTGTTCCGCACCGAAGCCGACTCGATGCGCCTTGTGGTGCACGGCATCTCGATGGGTGCCGCTACGACGATGTGCGTCAGTGGCGAACAGACACCGCAGTATGTGAAGTGCTTCGTGGAGGACTGTGGATATACGAGCGTGTGGGACGAGTTCTCGAACGAAATATCTGCCCGTTTCTCGTTACCCGACTTCCCGCTGATGTACACTGCCTCGTGGCTTGTGCAGGTTAAGTACGGCTGGAACTTCAATGAGGCATCGCCACTGAAGCAGGTTGCGAGGTGCCAGAAGCCGATGTTCTTCATACACGGCGACAACGATACGTTTGTGCCTACCTGGATGGTCTATCCGCTCTATGAGGCGAAGCCGCAGCCCAAGGCGCTCTGGATAGCACACGGCAGCAAGCACGCCGATGCGTATGGCGACTACAAAGAGGAGTACACGCACAGAGTGCTGGAGTTCGTAAAGAAGTATATGTAAGAGTCTTGGCACGGTTCTAAAGTAAAAAGGTAAAATGCAGTTGTGCATTTTACCTTTTTACTCTTTTACTTTTTTACCTTTTTACTTTTAAAACCATTTCCTTCGCAGTGCGCTCCGACGGACTGTCTGCACCAATCTTCTGCCATACCTCCTCGTAGCCGGCAAGCATCTGCTGGCGTGGCTCGCCGTCGGGAAGCAGGCGTGTGAGTTGCTCGGTGACGTTAGCTTCTGAGAACGTGTTAGCCACTAATTCGGGCACCACCTCGCGGTCAGCGATGAGGTTGACAAGCGACACGTATTTTACCTTCAGCACCAACGGGCGCAGCAGTCCCACCAGTTTGGGCAGCGCGGTGTTGTAGCACACCACCTGCGGAACGCGGAAAAGTGCCGTCTCGAGCGTAGCCGTGCCACTCGTGACGAGTGCCGTGTGGGCATGAGAAAGCAGGGCGTAGGTCTCACCGCGCACCACGCGCACGTTGCTTCCGCTGATGTGTGCGTCGTAGAACTCGGGTTCGATGCCTGGTGCCGCAGCAAGCACAAGCTGATAGTTGGCGAAGCGCTGCGCAGCAGCAATCATCTGTGGCAGTGTGCCCGCTATCTCCTGCTTTCTACTGCCTGCGAGCAACGCTATGATGGGACGCTCATCGAGCCCATGCTGACGGCGGAAAGTGGCATCGTCTACGTTGTATGTAGCCTGGAACTGTCTTACCTCCTCCGCAGTAGGGTTGCCTACGTAATGGATGGGGTAGTGGTGCTTCTGTTCGAAGAACGGCACCTCGAACGGCAAAATAGAGAACAGCTCGTCGACGTCGCGCTTAATCTCCTTGATGCGATACTCCTTCCATGCCCATATCTTCGGTGAGATGTAATAATAAACGGGAATGTGCGTGTTGTTGTGCACGAACTTTGCAATCTTCAGGTTGAAGCCCGGATAGTCAACAAGTATCACTACGTCGGGCTGCCACTCCACGATGTCGCGCTTGCAAAACGCCATGTTGCGCAGAATGGTGCGCAAGTGGAGCAGTACGGCGATGATACCCATATACGCCAAATCGCGGTAGTGGCGCACACGTGTGCCTCCGACAGCCGACATCAGGTCGCCACCGAAGAAACGGAACTCCGCTGTGGGGTCTTCCTTGAGCAGAGCTTTCATAAGATGCGAGGCGTGGAGGTCGCCCGATGCCTCGCCAACGATTAAGTAGTATTTCATTTTTAGGTGGTGTTTAAGCCGAGGGCAGGTGGCGTTTAAGCCGAACTAAGCCTCTTTAGGCCTTCCTAAGCCAAGGATTGGAAGGGCTTTTTTACCCTTTTACTTTTTTACTTTTTTACTTTTCTCAAAACTTGTTTTGCCAGTTGCGCAGCAGGTCATAATCCGTAATATCGATGCGTGTCGGTGTGATGGATATGTAGCCATGTGTGAGCGCCCAGTTGTCGGTGTCCTCCTGCTCCGGCTCGTCGTTGCGGTAGGAGCCAGTCATCCAATAGTAGTCGTAGCCGTGCGGATGGCGCTGTTTTACGCATTCGTTGTACCATGTGCCCATAGCCATACGACATACTCTTATGCCCTTAAACTCAGTGAGTTTCGGGAAGTTTACGTTCAGGCATACGCCCTTGGGCAGACTCTCGCTGAGCACCTTTTGCACAATCTGACGCACATACGGGCGCAGCGGCTCGAAGTCGGCATCCGAAGAGAAGTCGCAGAGCGAGAAACCGATAGACGGGATGTACTTCATGCAACCCTCAAGTGTCACACCCATTGTGCCACTATAGTGAACATTTACCGAAGCGTTGTCGCCGTGGTTGATGCCGCCCAAAATCATGTCGGGTAGGCGGTCAGCGAATAGCTCCTGCAGTGCAATCTTCACGCAGTCGACCGGTGTGCCGTTGCACGACCACATCTGCATACCCACCTCGTCGCGGCGCAGCTTGAGGCGTAGCGGAACTGTGGCAGAGAACGCCGTGGCGAAGCCCGATCGAGCCGATTCGGGAGCGCATACGATGATGTCGGCAATGTCGCGCAGCATGTCAATGAGCGAGTTTATACCCTTGGCATGATAGCCGTCGTCGTTAGAAATCAGTATTAATGGCTTTTTCGTATTCATAATTTTGGTTTTATTTCTTATGCAAAAGTACGAAAAAAGGTTTAAACGCGCCTATTCTCATATAAAATATGTACCTTTGCCGAATAATTTTGACTTCAAATGGGAAAGATAATAGCATTGGCCAACCAAAAAGGTGGCGTAGGCAAGACAACAACAACAATAAACTTGGCAGCATCGCTCGCTACATTCGAAAAGACGGTGCTCGTGGTGGACGCAGACCCGCAGGCAAATGCGTCGAGCGGACTTGGTGTGGACATCAAGGAGATTGACTGCTCGCTCTACGAGTGCATCATCGATCATGCTGACGTACACGATGCTGTCTACACCACCGACATCAACGGGCTCGACGTCATTCCCAGCCATATTGACCTCGTTGGAGCTGAGATAGAGATGCTCAACCTGAAGAACCGCGAGCGCGTTATCAAGAATATGCTCGACCAGATACGCGACGACTACGACTATATACTTATCGACTGCAGTCCGTCGCTCGGACTCATCACCGTGAATGCCCTCACCGCAGCCGACTCGGTCATCATTCCCGTGCAGTGCGAGTACTTCGCACTCGAAGGCATTACAAAGCTCCTCAACACCATTAAGATTATAAAGAGCAAGCTCAATCCGGCGTTGGAGATAGAAGGTTTCCTGCTTACCATGTACGATAGTCGTCTGCGCCTCGCCAATCAGATATACGACGAGGTGAAGCGACACTTCCAAGAACTTGTGTTCAAGACTGTCATACAACGCAACGTGAAGCTCAGCGAGAGTCCGAGTCATGGACTCCCCGTAATACTTTACGATGCCGACTCGGCAGGGTCGAAGAACCACTTGGCACTCGCCAAGGAAATAATCAACAAAAACGAAAAAAGAGTAAACAAACAAGACGATGGCAGTACACAAGAAATACAATAGAAGCGTATTAGGACGCGGACTCGACGAGATAGAAGGCGGACGCGGACTCGACGCTCTTATCGACACCGGTGGTGTGCGCACGCAAGGTACGTCCACAATCAATGAAATTCCGCTCAGCCAGATAGAAGCAAACCCCAATCAGCCCCGACGCGACTTTGACCCTGAAGCACTGCAGGAGTTGGCTAACAGCATAAGTGAGATAGGTATTATTCAGCCTATCACGCTGCGTCAGGTGTCTGACGACCGCTTCCAGATTATCGCCGGCGAGCGTCGTTGGCGTGCTTCGCAGATGGCAGGACTCACAGCGATTCCGGCTTACATACGCACCATCGCCGACGAGAACGTTATGGAGATGGCTCTCGTTGAGAATATACAACGCGAAGACCTCAATGCCATAGAGATAGCACTCGCCTACGAACATCTGCTCGATGCCGACGGAATGACGCAAGAGAAGGTGTCGGAGCGTGTAGGAAAGAGCCGCACAGCCATTACCAACTATCTGCGTCTGCTCAAGCTGCCTGCTCAGGTCCAGATGTCGCTCCAGAAGAAAGAACTCGACATGGGCCACGCCCGCGCTCTGTTGTCGCTCGAGTCGCCTACCCAGCAGATTAAGCTCTTCAAGGACATCATCAAGAACGGTTACTCGGTGCGCAAAGTCGAAGAACTGGTGAAGCGCATCAAGAACGAAGAGCAGATGGACAATGACCAGAACAACATACAGAAGAACCCGCTCAGCGAGAAGTTGGGCACACTGTCCAAGCAGCTTTCGGGCGTACTGGCCACCAAGGTCCAGATGACCTGCACCAGTAAGGGCAAAGGCAAGATAAGCATCCCCTTTGCCAACGAGAGCGAGCTGGAGCGTATTCTGCTGATGTTCGACAAACTCAAAGGCTAATCAACGTGAAGTCATACACTAAGTTATATCTCATAATACTGGTGGTTTGCATGGCCATGACTATGCCCCTGACTACCGCTGCCCAAAGCCGGAAGACCGACTGGGGCACCACTCCCGCGCCGCAGAAGAAGGACACGGTCAAGGTGGTAAAGGGCGCAGCCGAGGCGATCAAGGACACGGTCAAGGCTACCAAGGACGCAGAGACAGTTATCTCTACCGAAGCTCTTTCCACGCCCGACACTGCGTCCTT
>OHZH01000216.1_pt1 | contig 14181 bp, 9 predicted proteins | sample 1580541 | NCBI WGS metagenome assembly OHZH01 (sample SAMEA3882504, study PRJEB24775) | human gut metagenome | biome: human-associated habitat; feature: intestine environment; material: feces | place: Netherlands | collected 2009/2010 | reverse complement strand
TGGGAGCATCGTCATATGCAATTTCTCCGTCATTGACTACAATCAGTCTCTCTGCATATTTTGCAATATCCTCCATGCTGTGGGATACAAGGATAATGGTAATCCCTCTTACTTTATGAAGCTCTGCGATCTGGTCAAGGATGTCATCCCGACCTTTTGGATCCAGGCCGGCAGTTGGCTCATCCAAGATCAGAATTTTCGGATTCATTGCCAGTACACCGGCAATAGCAACTCTTTTCTTCTGTCCGCCCGAAAGTTCAAAAGGAGATTTGCTGTAATTTTTCTCCTTAAAACCTACATGCTGCAGTGCTTTCTTCGCTTCTACCTCTGCCTCTTCCCTGGATAATCCCTGATTCATGGGACCAAAGCATACATCAGAAAGCACATCATTCTCAAAGAGCTGATGCTCCGGATACTGGAATACAAGACCAACCTCGCTTCGCAGGGCACGACGATCATATTTCTCTCCCCAGATATCCTCTCCATTATAAGTGATCGTACCGGAAGTTGGACGGATCAGCGCATTGAAATGCTGGATCAATGTAGATTTCCCACTTCCTGTATGTCCGATAATTCCGATAAACTGTCCGTCCGGAATAGAAAGATTGATATCTTTCAGCGCATGGATCTCATAGGCAGTTCCCGGACTGTAGGTATAAGTTACATTTTTTAATTCTATTGACATAAGGCATTCACCAGCTCCTCTGTAGTCAGTATTCCCTCCGGAACATCCACTCCGGCTTTATGAAGTTCGTGTGCCAGAAGTGTTACCTGCGGCACATCCAGTCTGTATTCTTTCAGAGTTTCCACCTGTGAGAAAATCTCTCTGGGTGTTCCCTGCATCACCACTTCTCCGTTGTCCATAACATATACCTTGTCCGCATGAACAACTTCTTCCATATAATGGGTGATCAGAATGACTGTCACTCCTTCCTGTCTGTTAAGGTCACTGACTGCCTCCAGAACTTCCTTTCGTCCGTTAGGATCCAGCATTGCAGTTGGTTCATCCAGAATAATGCATTTCGGACGCATTGCCATGACACCGGCAATTGCAACTCTCTGCTTCTGTCCGCCGGAAAGTTTATTCGGAGAATGATAACGATAGGATGTCATTCCTGTTTTTTTCAGGCTCTCATCTACACGTTCCCAGATTTTCTCTGTGGGCACACCCATATTCTCCGGTCCGAACCCTACGTCTTCTTCTACTACAGTTCCTATGATCTGATTGTCAGGATTCTGAAAAACCATGCCCGCTTTCTGTCTGACTTTCCATAATTCCGGCTCTTTAGACGTGTCAATCCCATCTACCCACAAAGTTCCTTCCGTCGGAAGCAACAGCGCATTCAGATGCTTTGCAAGAGTAGATTTTCCGGAACCATTATGTCCCAGAACAGCCACGAATTGTCCGGCTTCAATGTCCAGGTTTACATCATTGACAGCACGCTGCGTATCCTGCACGTTACCATCTTCATCATACTTGAGATAGTCAAATCCCAGCTTGAATGCCTTGATAATTCCCATAATATTTTTTGTCCTCGTATTTCGTCTGTCTGCTGCTTATTTTCACAGGAAAAGAATCCCGTCAGTAAACAGCGAATATTTATTTTTTCAGGCTTCTTCAGTAGCTGCCAGTCCGGTCAACTCGTCAATCAGAGCCCAGATCTCATCTCTTCCCTGCTTCGTCTCAGCAGAGAAAGGAATAATAATGCCATCTTTGCTCAGCTTCAGCCCTTCTTTGATTGCTTTGATATTTTTCTGAACCTGGCTTCGTTTGAGCTTGTCAAGCTTCGTTGCAATAATGATCGGCTCATAGCCATTGTTCAGAATCCAGTCATACATCATCTTGTCATTTGCAGACGGATCATGACGGATATCAATAAGAAGGAAAACCGCCTTCAGGTTTTTGGATGTATGAAGATATCTTTCGATCATCTTGCCCCATTTTTCCTTCTCAGACTGTGAAACCTTTGCGTATCCGTAACCAGGGAGGTCTACCAGATACATGGCTTCATTGATATTATAAAAGTTAATGGTCTGTGTTTTTCCCGGCTGTGCACTTGTTCTGGCAAGAGATTTCCGGTTCATCAGCCCGTTGATCAGCGATGATTTTCCCACATTTGATTTTCCTGCAAATGCAACCTCCGGTCTGTTGGTGTCCGGGAGTTTGCTGGTAATACCGCATACGATATCTAATGATACATTCTTAATAACCATTGATTTCCTCTCTTTTTTCACAACAAATGGTCAATCTTTACTGACTGACCATTTATTTTATACCAGTGCCTTATTAAGCACTTCCTTCATCGAACTTACAAAGGTAATGGTAAGTCCGTCTGTGATTTCCTTATCTAATTCCTGAATATCCGGTTTGTTTTCTGCCGGCACTAACACCTCTTTGATCTTAGCATATTTTGCCGCAAGAAGTTTTTCTTTCAAACCGCCGATCGGAAGAACTCTTCCTCTCAGTGTGATCTCACCGGTCATTGCAAGGTCTGCCCTTACCGGCTTCTTAATAATTGCGGAAAGGATTGCAGTTGCCATGGTAATACCTGCGGATGGTCCGTCTTTTGGTACTGCCCCTTCCGGAATATGCACATGAATATCGTTTTCCTGGAAAAATTCCGGCTCAACTTTATAGTCAGAAGCAATGGAACGAATGTAAGTAATACCTGCCTGTGCAGACTCTTTCATAACATCTCCCAACTGTCCGGTGAGCATCAGCTCACCCTTGCCGGGCATTACATTGACTTCAATCTGCAGTGTATCGCCACCCACCTGTGTCCAGGCAAGCCCGCGGGAAATACCAATCTCATCTTTCTTATTTGCCATAAGATAGTTAAAATGCTCTTTTCCAAGAAAATCTGACAGATTCTTTGAAGTCACTGTAACTTTCTTTTTATCTTCTTCCATGATCAGACGTGCAGTTTTTCTGCATATCTGTCCGATGGTTCTCTCCAGGTTTCGAACTCCGGCTTCTTTTGTATAATTGTTGATGATCTTCTTAAGAGCCGCTGACTGGATTGTCAGTTTACCTTTCTCGATACCGTTCTCTTCCATCTGCTTCGGAATCAGATGTTCCTTTGCAATATGTTCCTTCTCATTCTCAGTATAACCTGCGATCTCGATCAGTTCCATACGGTCAAGAAGTGGTCTCGGAATGCCCTGAACATCGTTTGCAGTTGCAATAAACAGTACTTCTGAAAGATCCTGTGGAACCTCTATATAATGATCCATAAATCTGCTGTTCTGTTCCGGATCAAGCACCTCAAGAAGTGCCGCAGAAGTATCTCCTTTATAATCACTGCTGGTCTTGTCAATCTCATCCAGAAGCATCAGCGGATTGCTTACTCCCGCCTGCTGCAGTGCAACCGTGATACGTCCCGGCATTGCTCCTACATAAGTCTTTCTGTGGCCCCGGATCTCAGCCTCATCTCTCACACCGCCCAGACAGATACGTACATATTTCTTATGCATTGCTTCTGCAATCGATCGGGCAATGGAGGTTTTACCTGTTCCGGGAGGTCCTACCAGACAAAGGATCGGACTTTTTCCCTTATGTGTCAGTTTGCGGACGGAAAGGAACTCCATCACACGCTCCTTCACATCTTTCAGACCGTAATGACCTTCCTGAAGTACTTTCCATGCTTCTTTCAGATCATCAGAATCTGTGGATTTCTTCTCCCACGGAAGTGCCAGCATGGTCTCAATATAACCACGCAGTACTGCATTCTCGGATACATTGCTGTTGGTATTCTTAAATCTCTCGATTTCTTTGCTGATCTTCTCTTTTACCTCATCGCCGGCCTGAAGTTCCTGGAGTTTCTTCTTAAACTCCTCTGCGTCATCCGCAGTATTATCCTCACCCAGTTCCTCACGTATCAGTTTCAGCTGCTCTCTGAGAATATATTCTCTCTGATTCTTATCAATTCTGGCCTTCACTTTTTTCTGGAGATCTCTGCCAATCTGCATGATCTCAATCTCATTTCCAAGGATTGCACCCAGAACTTCATAACGTTCCTCCAGTGTAAGTGCCTCCAGAATCTTCTGCTTATTCTGATAAGATAAAGGAATATTTACGGCAATCTGCTCAACCAGTTCCTCAACATTATCTATATTTAAAATCTGTGCTACCAGCTCTTTGCTGACTTTTCCATTTTCCATGCAGTATCTGTGGAATAATTCCTTAAGGCTTCTGTGCATGGCTTCCATCACTGGTTCCGGCATCTGCATTTCTTCTTCATCAACAGGTGTGATCTCACTTCTGATAAACGGAAACTCCTGCTCAAATTTCACAAGTGTGGCTCTTCCCGTTCCCTCTACAAGTACCCGCAAAAGGTTCTGCGGAAGTTTCACAACCTGTTTGATATAGGCAATGGTTCCTACATGATATACACCTGCCAGATCCGGTGATTCCACCTCAGGATCAATCTGAGTAACCAGAAAAATCTTCTGGTCATGAAGCATGGCAGCTTCAATCGCCTTGACAGAACGCTCCCTGCTCACATCAAAATGAACGATCATCCCGGGAAGGATGGTAGTCCCCCTGAGAGCGATCGCAGGCAGCACTATATTCTGATTTGTCATTTATTGTTCAGTCCCTTTCATCAGGCTGTTTCCGGTTTATCCTTCTTGTGTGTCCGGGACGTTCTTCTGCTTCCGGCTGTCTTCGCCTGTGCAGGAGCTTCTCCGCGGACGATCTCCGGCTCACCGGTGCCATCTACTACATCTTTGGTAATTGTACACTTGCGGATCGTGTCATCTGACGGAATCTTATACATCAGATCCATCAGTGAACCTTCCATGATCGCACGCAAACCTCTGGCTCCTGTCTTACGTTCCAGAGATTTCTTTGCGACCAGTTCAAGTGCATCATCTTCAAAATCAAGTTCAACACCATCCAGTTCAAATAATCTGTGATACTGTTTGGTAAGTGAGTTCTTCGGCTCTTTCAGAATACTGATCAGCGCATTCTCATCCAGCGCATCCAGAGTTACAACTACCGGCACACGACCGATAAACTCAGGAATCAGGCCGAATTTGATAAAGTCTTCCGGCATTACATCCTTCAGGATTTCACCCACATTTCTGTCTTCCTTAACAGAAACCTCTGCACCGAAACCGATGGACTTGGTATCCTGTCTGGACTCAATGATCTTCTCGATTCCGTCAAAAGCACCGCCACAGATAAACAGAATATTTGTTGTATCAATCTGAAGAAACTCCTGATGAGGATGCTTGCGGCCACCCTGAGGCGGAACACTTGCCACTGTACCTTCCAGAATCTTCAGAAGTGCCTGCTGCACGCCTTCACCGGAAACATCGCGGGTTATGGATGGATTCTCAGATTTTCTTGTGATCTTATCAATCTCATCAATATAGATAATTCCGTACTGTGCACGTTCAATATCATAATCTGCTGCCTGAATGATCTTGAGAAGAATATTCTCAACATCCTCTCCTACATATCCGGCTTCTGTCAGTGTAGTAGCATCTGCAATAGCAAACGGTACATTCAGAAGTCTGGCAAGTGTCTGAGCCAGCAGAGTTTTACCTGAACCTGTAGGTCCAAGCATCAGAATATTACTCTTCTGAAGCTCTACATCAGAATTTTTTGACGCAAGAATTCTTTTATAGTGATTATAAACAGCAACGGAAAGAGCCTTTTTTGCTGCATCCTGACCAATTACATAATCATCCAGAACTGCATGGATCTCTTCCGGTTTTAACAGATTAATATCAGAATTCAAAACCTCGTCATCATAAGGATTTAATTCTTCCTCCATGATCTCTGAGCAGATGCCAATGCACTCGTCGCATATAAATACTTTACCATCCGGACCTGCGATCAGTTTTCTTACCTGATCTTCTGTCTTCTGGCAAAAGGAGCATCTTACTTTTCCTTCTCTCATTTTTTCTGCCATGAATTTATGTCTGTCCTTTCTCTATACTAACTAATAAGACTCCTGTGACGATTCACAGGAGTCTTATCTTTCGCATTATTTATGCATGACTACACCGTCAATCAGTCCATATGCCTTTGCTTCTTCAGCAGTCATATAGTTGTCCCGGTCTGTATCACGCTCAACAACTTCTATCGGCTGACCGGTATTTGCAGCCAATAACTCATTTAAAGTTCTCTTTGTCTGTGCGATATGATCTGCCACGATCTGGATCTCTGTTGCCTGTCCCTGCGCACCGCCGGATGGCTGATGGATCATGATAGTGGAATGCGGAAGAGCAAATCTCTTTCCTTTTGCACCGCCTGCCAGAAGAAAGGCACCCATGCTGGCAGCCATTCCAAGACAAATGGTAGAAACATCGCATTTAATATACTGCATGGTATCATAGATTGCCATGCCGGCTGTTACGGAACCGCCCGGGCTGTTGATATACAGCTGAATATCTTTACCAGGATCTTCTGCTTCCAGGAAAAGAAGCTGTGATACGATCAGTCCTGCACTCACATCATTTACTTCCTCACCAAGAAAAATGATTCTGTCCTTCAGAAGCCTTGAATAGATATCATAGCTTCTCTCTCCCCTGCTTGTCTGTTCAATGACATAAGGTACTAAACTCATGTATATGCCTCCTGACTATACTATGTTGTTATCTGACGTTCTTATTTTTCTTCTGCTCAATGACATAAGGTACTAAACTCATATAAACGCCTCCATTTACGCGGCTGACTTTTTTCCGAAAGAGGCAGACATCTGAGCCTGTCTCTTTCCGGTTCTTAAAATTCGATTACTTTAAAATTAAACTTCCTTAGCAGCGTCAGCGATAACAGTAACTGCTTTCTGTACAGCCATGTCTTTCTTCATCTGCTCAAGTTCACGCTCTCCAAGTAATTCTTTTAACTTGTCAGCTTCCATTTTGTATGCTTCAGCCATCTTGGAAATCTCTTCATTTACTTCTTCCTCTGTAGGCTGAATGTTCTCAACTTCTGCTACTTTCTCAAGAACCAGTCTTGTCTGGATTCTCTTTAATGCCTGTGGTTTCATATCTTCCATCATCTTGTCAGCTGTCATGCCAGTGAACTGGAAGTACTGATCCATGGATAATCCCTGGGACTGCATTCTTCTGCTGAAATCATCAAGCATCTGACGGCACTGTGTCATAAGCATAGCTTCCGGAATATCCATCTGTGCATTTTCGATTGCTTTATCTACTGCTGCATCTTCTTTTGCACGTTTTGCTTCGTCTGCTTTCTTATCTTCAAGGTTTGTTTTTACATGCTCTTTGTACTCTGCAAGTGTATCGAACTCAGAAACATCTTTTGCAAAATCATCATCCAGTTCAGGAAGTTCTTTTGCTTCGATCTTCTTAACTGCGCATTTGAAGATTGCTTCTTTACCTGCAAGTTCTTTTGCCTGATATTCTTCAGGGAATGTAACTTTTACGTCTACATCATCGCCAACTTTAGCACCAACAAGCTGTTCCTCGAATCCCGGGATAAATGTGTTGGAACCAAGTGTCAGAGGATACTCTGTAGCCTGTCCGCCATCGAAAGGTACTCCGTCTACAGATCCTTCGAAGTCGATTGTTACAATATCATTTAACTGAGCTGCGCGGTCTTCTACGCTGATTGTTCTGGAGTTTTTCTCCTGCTCTTTCTTGAGTTCAGCTTCTACGTCTTCGTCTGTTACTGTGATTTCAGTTTTCGGTACTTCTACACCTTTGTAATCACCTAATGTAACTTCCGGTTTAACAGCAACTTCTGCTGTGAAGATGAATGCTTTTCCAGGCTCAGCCTGTGTGATGTCGATTGTCGGCTGGGAAACGATCTCAAGTTCGCATTCAGCTAATGCTTTGCTGTAGTGTTCCGGAATCAGAGCGTTAACAGCATCCTCAAGGAATACTCCTTTGCCATACATCTGCTCGATCATTTTTCTTGGAGCTTTTCCTTTACGGAATCCAGGGATGGAAATTCTTCCTTTTGCTTTCTGGTATGCATTCTGCATTGCTTTTTCTAAATCTTCAGCGGCAACTTCGATAGTAAGTTTAGCCATGTTTTTTTCCATTTTTTCCACCTGTAAACTCATGTTACATGTTCCTCCTTAATTTTCAGGTTATGATTGCGACTGGTTTTTCAGCTGCGTTATATCATTCACAGTTTTTACCTATTTCTATATATTTAAGTCTAAGCTCCGCTCCCACTGTTGCAGAAGCGGGAGACCTCTCTATAACTCAATTATATATTTACAGTCATTGTAGCAGTATAGCACAAAAAATCCAAAAGTGCTAGTGTTTTTTCGCATAAAAATAAGGGTTTGAAGACGATTTAGCGGGTATATACCACTGATTCTGCTATTTCTTTTGCTTTTTCGTCATTTTCAAGCTGTGAAATCAGAGAAAGTGCGAAGTCTACAGCTGTTCCCAGACCACGGCTGGTGGTTATATTTCCATCTACCACCACACTGTCTTCACTGGTCTGAGCACCGTCTCCGGCAATGATTTCCATAAAGGACGGATAAGAGGTGGCTTTGCGGTTTTTGAGGAATCCAAGACCTGAGAATACACTTGGTGCAGCACAGATAGCGGCGATTTTTTTGCCTTTGCTGTTGAAATCTGTCAGAAGGTCTGTAAGTGGTTTGTATCCTGCAAGATATTTGGTTCCCGGCATTCCTCCCGGGAGGACAAGCATGTCGGCATCTGCGAAGTCTGTTTCTGCGAATGTTGTATCAGTGAGCATGGTGATACCGTGAGATGTCTGGATCTGTTTGGTTTCTTTGATGGATACAGTTTTGATATCGATTTCTGCGCGGCGGAGAAGGTCTACTACTGTGAGGCCTTCGATGTCTTCGAAGCCGTCGGCGAGGAAAATGTATACTTTTTTGCTCATTTTGGGTTCCTCCTGATTGATTTTTTTGTAAAAGTTTCATCCTATTTTCTGAAATGGATTATAGCATTTTTTGTTTGGAGTTACAATGTTTGTTTGGAGCTTTCTGGTTCTACCAGACTTCGGGTTTTAAGTCTCCTGGTAATGGATTGGGATATGTTTCACCGTTTAAAGTTTCTGTCAGTTCTTCTCTGGCTTTATTTACTAACTCTGGTTTTTGCAGGAAGTCTATGGCCGTGAGAGCCATGATCCTGGCGGCATAGAGCATTCCTTTGTGGGCGATTGAAGATTTACCCTGGGCTGCTGCCTGCCAGGAGTGGAGGGCGGTTCCTGCTGCGAATGTTGGGATGTTGAGATGGACGGTTGGTACCAGCCAGCTTACATCGCCCACATCAGTGGAGTATTTGAGATCACTGTACAAATTCTGGTATGCCATTGGCTCAAAGATTGGTTTTTTCATTACTTCAGCAGCTTTGGGGCCGAAGTAGTCCCGGGCAATTGTGGGGAGTTGATTTTTGTCCTGATCTGAGAGGGACTGTTGGAATTTTTGTGCGTAGGCATATTCTTCTTCAGTGTAAGTGATCGGACCCAGTTTTTCCAGATACGCATTCATGTGATCTGCCAGGATTTTGCTGGAGATCAGGTTTGAATATGCCGCTACCTGGCGTATTTCTACAGTAGTTTCAGTCATAAGTGCTGCGCCCCTGGCTATGTTGCATACGCGGTTATAGAGTTCTTTTACCTGGGTGATTTTTGGGGCGCGGATAGCATAAAGTACCTGAGCCCTGGACTGGACTACATTTGGGGCATCTCCGCCTGTATCTGTTATGGCATAGTGGATCCTGGCCTCATCTATCATGTGTTCACGCATGTAGTTTACGCCCACATCCATAAGCTCTACTGCATCCAGCGCAGAACGCCCCAGTTCAGGGCACATGGATGCATGGGCCGGAGTTCCGTGGAATGTAAAAAATACTCTGAAATTTGCCTTGGTACTTCCATAACATGCACGCCGCCCCTGCTCCGGGTGCCAGCAAAGAGCCAGGTCACAGTCATTGAAATAGCCATCACGTACAAGAAAGGCCTTGCCGCCTGCATTTTCTTCAGCAGGGCAGCCGTAATAACGGATCGTGCCTTGCAGGTTATGTTCTTTCATAAAGTCTTTTAATGCAATGGCAGAAGCAAGAGTTCCTGTTCCGATAAGCTGATGGCCGCATCCATGACCACAACTACCAGTATTTGCAGGAATTCTTTCTGCTGCATCTGCCTTCTGTGAAAGTCCCGGCAGTGCATCAAATTCTCCAAGGAATGCTATGACTGGTTTTCCTGATCCATATTCTGCAATAAATGCAGTCTTCTCTCCTGCCAGATCTGCTTTGATGGAAAACCCTGCCTGTTTTAATACATGCTGCAGCAATTCAGAAGATCTGTATTCCTGGAATCTGGGCTCTGCAAATTCCCAGATCTTATTGCTGATTTCAGCATAATAGTCTTTCTTACTGTCGATTTTTTCTGAGATTTCTTTTATGTATTCGTCTGTATGATCCATTCTGTTGTCCGCTTTCTTTTTTATATTTCCAGTCACATATCCGCACTTCACTTCACAGCATCAACAGTTATTCAAAAGTCTCTGATTCTCCATTTTCTTTGTATACTCAAGGCACAGCATTGTAATATCATCAAACTGGTCATTGTCTCCTACAAAAGCGTCAATATCCGCCTTTACAAGCTTCAGAGTTTCTTCCGGATTACTGCTTAAGCACTGCTGATTCAGAACATGATCCAGTCTGTCCATTCCGTACAGCTGCCTGTCCTTATCCGTTGCCTCTGTCACTCCATCTGTATACTGGAATATTTTGTCTCCGATATTCAGCTGAAGCTTTTGTTCCTTATATACGATGTCCTCTATCCCTGCAAGGACGAAACCAGCACGTATTTTGTAGGCTTCATAGGTGTTGGTTTCCCTGCGGTAAACAAACGGCATTTCATGTCCGGCGTTTACATACCTGAATTCACCGGTCACAAGATCCAGCACACCCTCAAAGGCTGTAATGAACATTCCGTTTTCATTGGATTCACACAGAATATTATTGACCTCTGTAAAGACTTCTCCCAGGTCTCTGCCCGGCTGTGTATGATCCTTGATCAGGGTTTTGCCGATAACCATGAAAAGGGCTGCCGGAACTCCTTTGCCGGAAACATCAGCCATAACAATCGCCATATGCCTGTCATCAACCATAAAGAAATCATAAAAATCTCCGCCAACTTCCTTTGCCGGTGTCATGGTCGCATAAATATCCATCTCGTCTCTGTCAGGAAATGCAGGGAATATGCAGGGAAGCATGGAAGCCTGGATCTGTGTTGCCACATTCAGCTCTGCTCCGATACGTTCCTTCTCAGCAGTCACCCGGGTAAGGTTATCCATATAGTTAATAATGCTTTTCTGCATGGATTGGGTTGCGTGATAAAGTTCTTCTATCTCATCTCTGGTATGAATATCAAGATCTACGATGTTGTTCTCATCATACCCTTCCTCGCCATTGCCAAATTTGTGTGTTGCTTCTGTAAGCAGTTCAATAGGCCTGGATATTCTCTTTTTGATTTTTCTGGATATGTCCATACCGGCAGCCAGGATGATCAGAATGCAAAGACATACCATCAGTACAGTAAAACGAATGGTATTTCTGACAATCTCTGTCATGTCAATATCTACAAAAGCAACTGCACATTTCTCTCCATCAGATGAAAGTACCGGCTCTCCCGCAGATGACAGCCATCCAAATTCTGTTCTGCTCACAGTAGGCTCCAAGCGTTCGTTTCCTTTCAGTTTATCAAATCTTTTCGAAAGCTCTTCCTTATAGCCAAGAGTCAGATAGCCTGACGAAGGATCAAACAGATATACACTGGAATGATCCTGGATCATCTGAATATACAGATATTCAATATTCATATCTGCCTGTATAGAATGAAGATATTCATTTATCCTCTCATAATTCTGATACATGCCTTTCGCTTTAAGCCAGTCTATGATCGGCTGTTCATCATCAGCCGCTACTGCTTCTTTCTGGATCTGTTCAAATTCCTCTGTGTCTATCTCTTTACACAGTTCTTCGATAAAATCCCCATTTACCTGATCTGATACCGTCTTCGCGATTTCAAGCGCTTTATCATTATAGAGTTTTCTATACTGTCTGTTATTCACAAGAGAACTTCCAAGAAGCATTAAAACCCCAACCACCAACATAGAACCGATGAGAAATTTAATCAGTTCAACATTCAGCTTTCGTCTTTTTTCCATGCTCTTTGACCTCCTTTTTTGTCTCTGTGTGCTGCAAATGTGGTGCTGATCAGGAAAGCTGCTGAAAGCACACTCACAAGGATCAGCACAAAGATAAGACCTCTGCCTACACCAAGGACCAGCACATAGCCAAACACAAAGGAACCCAGAGACTGTGCACCATTCTCAAACAGGCTGTAAACCCCAAGTCCTCTGTCATATCCAAACCGTTCTACATCCTTCAGATCTGTAAAATAGCTGGTAAGTAATGGAATCCCAAAGCTGTCTGCAACTCCAATCAATGCCAGTGCGATCAGAAGAGATGGTATATTCTGAAGCATTGCCACCTCCAGAAAAGCTGCTGCATAAATAAACGCAGCTGCTGCAAGCCCAAAATGTTTCCATCCTCTGTTGGAAAAGAATTCCGTGAGAGGAGTTCCCAGGATCAGTACAAAAATTCCGTTTAAAAGATAGGTATATCCAATATAGGTTTCCGAAAGTCCCCATTCAGAACCAACAATAGGAAACATATAATTCAGGAAATATCCACAGATCAGAAGCGGAATCATCATCAGCAGGAAAAAACTAATAATCCTTGGACGAAAGATAAACTGAACAATATTCATATGTGTATCTTCTGTTTCGCAGTTCTCCTCTTCGTTATCTGAAGTATATTTACTCATATACTTATTTGCTACCAGAAACAGCAGCACACTGAGTACTGCAGTGACAGCAAACAACGCTGTATAGGACATCCATTGCAGAAGGAAGCCACCAAACACAACTGCACAGTTTGCACCGCTCAGGGAGGATACACTGTAATAGGCATAGGCTCTGTTCTTCTCCTCATCAGGAAGCTCCACGATCATAAGATTGACAAGTAAAAGCAATACTCCCCAGCCTGCTCCAAGAAGCAGGGCGCTTAAAGTAAGCAGCCATATATTGGGAACCACTCGCAATCCAAGTCCTGCTGTAAGCAGTACAGAGCTTACAAAAACAGATCTCTTTGCCCCAAGCTTATGTATTACCTTTCCGCCAAGCGCTGAGAAAATGGCGCCGGATAACACCTCTGCAGATATAGGAACTGCTGCAAGCATGGCCGGTGATAATCCCTGTACTGACATCTTCTCAGAAATCTTCATTGCATAGATGGGAAGAATCGCACAGGTCAGATTTGTAAAAAAGAAAACAAGAAATACAATAAATCTGAAAATTTCCACAGGAAGTCTGCTATTGTTTTCCTCCTGTTTTCGTCTTTTCAGTTCCTGCCTTCCCTTTATAAAATAAATCACCTCAAAGGTAAGCATGAAAAATACTACCATAATTGCGATCAGGTTGATGATCAGAGACACCTGGATCTCTCTGCTTTTCTCTGTCAGACTGTTCATATCTGTTCCGACTTCTATAATCCCAATAATATCTCCGCTTTTATCCCGGATGGGACTATGGATAAATACAAAGCTTCCGGAGCTTGAGTTTGTAGCATAGGTTTTTGTAGCCCCCTGCTCCATAACCTCCTGAAGATCTGTGCCTTCATATTCCCAGTCATAGGGATAGGACACACAGATATCCTCCAGGGTATAGACCAGGGTAACCGTTCCGTCTTTTACTTTATAAAGTACACAGTACAGATCCTGTGAACTGTCAAAATCCGAGAAGAATACATCCCTTACTACCTGCCGGACCTGTCTGTAATCCTCATTCATAAAATCAGAAGGCTTTTCCAGCCTCTGAAATGCATCTGCAGGAAGTCTGTTTGTTACTGCTGATGCGGCAAATTTCTCTCTTGTATAGGTTTCATCGACCAGCAGACTTTGAAACTGCGGAAACAAGGTGCCAATAAACAGAGCCGCAACTCCCACAATAATCCCTATGACTGCCATGGTAATCTTTGCATAAAAGCTGAATTTTTTTACCAGTATCTTTAACAAAGTCACCGCAAAAAACAAAACAGCAGCGACAATCACTGCACAGGCAGCCCACAGCAGGCAGTTCCATACCTGCAGTTTTCCTGATAGCGGAACGTCCCAGAACTGTTCATAGTCCTCTCCATCCCACAATATAA
>OHZH01000154.1_pt1 | contig 16816 bp, 14 predicted proteins | sample 1580541 | NCBI WGS metagenome assembly OHZH01 (sample SAMEA3882504, study PRJEB24775) | human gut metagenome | biome: human-associated habitat; feature: intestine environment; material: feces | place: Netherlands | collected 2009/2010 | reverse complement strand
GAAGATAATAGGATAAATTATCTAAAATTTATTTCATGATGCGTTCTACGTCCTGAATGGTGCGGTTGAATGGTCCGTTGTGCTCCAGTTTGATGGTACACATGGCTGCCGCAAACTTGCCGGCTTCTACCGGATTGGCTCCCTGCAGGCGCTTGTAGAGATAGCCTGCCGAATAGGTATCGCCGCATCCGGTAGCATCTACTACTTCATGAGGAGGATAGGCTGGAATGTCGTAGAACGTATCATCTACATAAACCAGCGAACCCTCGCTACCTAGGGTGATGATAACCTCGGCTACGCCCCAGGCATGAATCAGCTTGGCGGCTTCCTTCGGGTCCTTCAGTCCGGTAATGGTCTCCATTTCGGTCTCATTCACCTTCAGATAATAGGTGTTCTTGAGCACATCGAGCTTGTCCTTCCAGTCGATGGCGTAAACTTTCTCGTCTCTCACCTCGCGCAGATATCCCTGCACATCGATGGAAACTTTTCCCTTCTTGGCAAGAAAGGCAACCACTTCCGGCGAGAAATCATCGCTCAGCAGACTGCCCAGGTGGAAGACCTTGGCCTCTACATGCTCCAGCTGCTGGATGGTGAAAGGATCTGCCTTGGCAAGCACACGCTGCTTACGGTCGTTAGGATTATCGCCATAAATATTCTCGAAGAAAACCGTATTGCGCGATGGGTTCAAGGTGACGTCTATTCCAGCCTTGAGCATTTTTTCAACCGGTTCCTTCTCGGTAGGATCCATCGCCGTAATGAGCGAGAAACTTACATCCTTTGGCAATTGGTTGATGGCGTAGGCAAAATAAAAAGAGGTGCCGCCAGCCATGTAAACTGTACTGCTCGGGGTCACGATTTTATCCTTTGTTACGTGCCCAATACAACAAATATCTTTCATTTTTATTACATTTTGCGGATGCAAAGATACTGCAAATCGAGAATAATACAAAAAAAATGGGAATTATTTTGTTTTGTTCGCATTTTAATGTACCTTTGCATCAAGAAAAAGCAATTTTAAAATATTATCTAGAATAGATATAAAGAAACATTATGTGGTTTGATAATTTAATCAACGTGCATTCGGCGGTGCAAGGCATCGTCATCCTGTCTTTGATTTGTACTTTGGGTCTTGCCCTCGGCAAGATTCATGTCAAAGGAATCTCCCTTGGCATAGCCTTCGTATTCTTCGTGGGTATTATAGCGGGGCATCTAGGGCTCTCTATTGACCAGAACATGCTGGAGTTTGCAGAAAGCTTCGGCCTTACCATGTTTGTGTATGTGCTGGGTCTTTATGTGGGTCCTAACTTCTTCGGTTCGATGCGTCACGAAGGCATTTCGCTCAATCTGTGGAGTCTGGCTGTCATCTTGGTGGGAACCTTGTTCTCGCTCGGCTTGTGCTGGATTTTGCCAATCAGTCTGCCTGATATGATGGGCATCCTGTGTGGCGCCACAACCAATACGCCTGCCCTTGGTGCTGCCCAGCAGGCGTTGCAGCAGTTGGGCTTGCCTAGCGAAGGTGCGGCTCTGGGCTGTGCCGTTACTTATCCGTTGGGTGTTGTGGGCGTTATCCTGGCGATGATGCTCTTGCGCAAACTCTTTGTGAAACCGGAAGATCTGGAGATTCGCAAAAATGATGATGACGACCATACGTCTATCGGACAATACGTAATCGTGAATCCTGCCCTGAACGGCAATACCATAGCAGAGATTACGATGATGACGCATCGCAAGTTCATCATCTCCCGTGTGTGGAGAGGCGAACAGGTGATAGTTCCTCAGGCTGATACGGTTCTTCATACGAATGATAATGTACTCGTGGTTACCAATAAGGATGAGGTTTCGGCGATGCAGATTCTCTTCGGAAAGAAGGTGGATAAGGAGTGGAATAATGATAAGGTAGACTGGAATGCGATTGATGCGAAGGTAGAAAGCCGCATTATCGTTGTAACCCGTCCGGGACTGAACGGCAAGCGCCTGGGCAGTCTGCAGATGCGAAATTCCTATGGCGTGAATGTGAGCCGAGTGCTTCGTGGTGATATCCGTCTGCTTGCTACAGATGACCTCCGTCTGCAGTACGGCGACCGACTGACGGTAGTTGGCGACCCTACGAGTATCGACCATGTAGAGCAGTTTCTGGGTAATGCCGTAAAGACCCTGAACGAGCCGAACCTCGGCGCTATCTTCCTCGGAATCATTCTCGGTCTTGCCGTAGGAACCATTCCTCTGGATATTCCTGGAATGACGGCTCCTGTGCGTCTGGGTATTGCCGGTGGTCCTATCGTAATGGGTATTCTGATTGGTGCGCTGGGGCCTCGTGTGCATTTCATCTCTTACATGACGCGAAGTGCGGGTCTGATGCTGCGAGAACTGGGTCTTGCCCTCTATCTCGGTTGCCTGGGATTGGCGGCTGGTGGACAGTTCTTCGAGACGGTAGTCCGTCCGGAAGGTTTGATGTGGGTAGGCATCGGTTTCCTTATCACGGTTGTGCCTGTGGTTATCGTAGGTCTCATCATCCTGAAGACCAAGAAGTATGACTTCGGCAGTATCTGCGGAATCCTCTGTGGAAGTATGGCGAATCCGATGGCTTTGACTTACGCCAACGAGACGCTCGACGGCGATACGCCAAGCATCAGTTATGCTACGGTTTATCCGCTCGGCATGTTTATCAGAGTGGTGATAGCCCAGGTAATCGTGATGTTCTTTGTATAAACTTTAGAAATCAGCCTTTCTTGTTATAGTCATCTTCTTTCCCGTCATCGGGTGCTCAAATGTGATTTCCTCTGCATGAAGATGCAGTCTTGTAGCCGGCTCGTTGCCGTAGAGCGGATCGCCGATGATAGGGGCATTCAGACCTTCCTGATGAGCACAATGCACTCTCAGCTGGTGCGTTCTGCCCGTTTTAGGATAGAGCGCCAGGCGAAGATGGGTATCGTCAATACGCTCTAGAACCTCGTATTCTGTAATGGCTTCCTTGCCCTGTTCGCGGTTTACCATCTGTCGTGGACGGTCTAGGAAATCTGCTATCAGGGGGAGCGAGATGTAACCTCTTCCGCCTTCAGTTTCTTTCAGAATCCGGTTGCACGATTCCTTGTCTTTTCCGCAAACGATGGCTACGTATTTCTTCTGAACCCGATGATTCAGAAACTCCTTCTGCAGGCGATGATAGGCAAACTCGGTCTTGGCAATAATCATCAGTCCGCTTGTTGCCATGTCCAGACGATGGACGATGAGCGGACCGGTAGCTTCGGGATATTTCCTGCGCATCAGAGCGTAGACGGAAGGCTGGGCTGCATCTTTTCCGGGAACCGAGAGCAAACCCTCGGGCTTATAGATGACTGCCAGTTCACGGTCTTCGTAGAGCGTTTCCACCTTATTATATATAGTAGTTTCGGCCTGTTGGGTTTCAAAGACGGTTTTAGGCAGCATCCAATGTAGTATCGGTTTGCATTTTCCGTTGCAGGCAGGATAAAACTGAAGATGATGTCTGATTTCTTCTTTCGGACTCTCTCCCCACCAGAACATCGCCATCTGCAGAGGCTTGTAGCCATGCTGGTAAGCGTATTGCAGGAGTTTCGGCTCGCAGCATTCTCCACTTCCGGCAGGTGGAATCTTAACCGCCTCGTCCTTGAAAATCTCCAGCAGATCCTTGGTTTCTCCTTCCGCATTCAGCATCTGAAATTTCGAAAACAGCCATTGCTGAAGTTCTTCAGATAACTGTTTGCGGAGCTGTTTCGCACTTTTCAAATCCTTTTCGTAGTTTTCATATAGCGTTTCGTACGCCGTCTTTTCGTTTATCGACTTTTTCAGCCTCTTCAGTTCTGCCTTCATAAACTGGCTCTCTTTTATCATCGCTTTCTCCTCTTCCTCGCTCAGGGGCGTTCCAGCCGAAAGGGCTTCCTGGCGCCTTGCATCTCGCTTTTCCTTTGCTTCTTTTATCTTTGTCTGATAGTTTGCGATAACTTCCTGGCGCTTTTGCTGCAAATCATCAATCAGGCTTTTCGCTTTTATCAGGGTTTCGTTGGCTTCAATCTGTCTGATTTGCTGGTTCAATTCCGAAATCTCAGCCTCATGTACCTTGAAATATCCGTCGGGTTGGAGATAATCGAATACGGCTGGTACAAAATCTTCCCAGTCGCTTCTGCCGCCAATCTGTCCGCTATAGGCTCTCAGATAGCCAATCTTACCGTTGCCGTCTTCTACGATAAGTACGCCGAACATCTTTCCACGGTCAATTTCCTCTCGCCAGTCGTTTCGCTGTGAGAGTTCAGCCTGCAGCTCCTTGCATGCTTCGATGCAGAGCGGATGAGGTTCGTAGCTGAATGGATTGTTCATCCTTTCAGGTATATTTTGGGGGTCGATATTTTTTAATAATTGCATTTCCATACTACAAAGGTACACTTTTTATTGCTTTTCTCTTTTTTTTTTATAGAAAAAATGAGTTTTTCTGTTCTTTTTTTTGTTTGTTTGGAATTTTTGTCGTAAATTCGCCACGGGAACTTAAATTCATCTTAAAATAGTCTATCATGGCAAGTGAATATAGAAAGATAATGTCGATACAGATTAAGAACGGAGTATGCCTTCTGTGCATTTTCGCTCTTATGCTGTTGCTTGCCGCTTGCTCCTCCCTTCACACCACGCAGGCAGAGGTAAGATCCTTTAGCGTTATCCTGTTACTAGTCATAGGTTTGCTGCTAATGAGCGTGTTGGCTCTTATCGCTTTTCTCCGATACAAAATATTGCGCAACAAGCAACAGCATCAGGAGGAGATGAACCGGATGATGGCGCTGAAGATGGAGAATGTGCGCAATCGTTTCCCGCCTCACTTCGTGTTTAATGTGCTCAATATCTTTGTCTCTAATCTTCCGAAGGAAGTTGATGTCAAGCCGCTTCATCTCCTGATACAGATACTCCGTTCCTACTTGCTTACATGCGATAAGATGGCGGTAAGTCTGGAGGAAGAATTGCAGATGGTGATGGGTTATTCTTCCCTTCGCCATGAAACCAATCCGTTTCTCCCGAAACCTCGGTTCCATATAGCCAAGGATGTAGATATGAAGCTGATGCTGCCGTCTATGATTATCCAGATTCCTGTAGAGAATGCCCTGAAGCATGCGTTTGTGGGCATGGAAGAAACTGGTGATACGCCTTCGCTGGATGTTAATATCTGGGTAGAGGACGCGATGCTCCGAATAGAGGTAACTGACAACGGATGTGGAGAAGCGGGGGCTATTGACAGAAAAAAGAAGAATGGTTTTGCCAGTACGGGAACCGGATTGAGAATCCTGAACAGCACCATCGAAATGCTTAATGCAAGCAACGAACGCAAGATGTTCTTCAAGATGCAGAGCAACAGAGGAATTCCTGGGGAGGAGAATGCTCCGAAGAAGGGTATGCACGTAAGCATTGGAGTTCCATGTGATTACGATTACGATGTCTTTAAGTAGAAAACTTTTCATAAGAATTTAAAACATACTAATATGCAAGCAATGCAAGATAAAATCAAGGTTGTGATTGTGGATGATGAGCCACAGAGCATCCACAAGTTGCAAGATGATTTGGCAACTCTGGTAGATTTTGAGGTGATTGCCACATCCTCTTCGGCGGTTTCGGCTAAGAACCTTGTGATGAGCATGCAGCCCGATGTGCTGTTCCTCGATGTTGAAATGCCTGGACAGACGGGCTTGGAAGTATTGCAGTCTTTGAGAGAAGAAATGCCGATAGAACTTATCGTAGTGTTTTACAGCGCCTTCGATAAGTATATGATTGAGGCGCTCAGAGCCTCTGCCTTCGATTTCCTGTTGAAACCTTATCAGCAGGAGGAATTAGAACTGGTAGTAGACCGTATCCGGCAGAAGATGGTGGATGGAGATGAAAAAGATTCTTCTGCAGCTCTTGAGTCCTCTTCCGGGCCTTCGGTATCTGCGATGGCTTCTCTGAAAGCTCAGGATTTGTCGGGAGTGAATGGACTGTTGAAAACATCAGCCAAGCGTCTTGCCATTCAGACTATTTCGGGTTTATTAATGTTGAAGCCCGATGATGTGTTTTGCTGTACTTTCGATGAAGATACTCATCTTTGGCAGTTGAAATTGTCAAACGGTCAGATTTATAAGTTGAAGAAGCAGACCACGGCAAAGACCATCCTTTCCATGTCGCCTTCTTTGGCTCAGGTTCGTCAGGATTGCATCATCAATCTCGATTATCTTCTCTGCATCGAGAATTATACGCTCCGCTGCATCTTTTCTCCTCCTTTCGACCATGAGGAAATCACGGTTTCCCGCCGCTGCTATAAGGCGGTAAAGGAGCAGTTGGAGATATTGTAGGAATCGGAAAAGAGAAGAGGGTGTGCAAGATATAGTCTTTGCACGCCCTCTTCTAGCTCTGGTTTATAGCAGGGGTGTCATATAGAGTGGCAGATATACTATCCCATCTTTTTCCGCTAAGTCTGAGGTGTGAATGACGTAAGGAGTCGATAGGTAATTCTTGTACTTTCTGACACACTTTTCCAAAGATGAAATGGTATAACGATTGGTAGACTTTACCTCTATTGGCGAGATGTTGTGCTTGCTCGTAATCGAAGACTTCGCTATCAGAAAGTCGATTTCCATTCTGTCTTCTGCCTCACGTGAATAGTTGGAATAGAAAAACAGCTTGTGCCCCTTTGCCTTCAACATCTGTGCTACGATATTCTCTACAAGCATCCCTTCGTTTACTTCCAGCTTGTCCATCATCAGTTTCTTGTAAAGTGATTCCTGCATGATCCGATTCTCATCGAAAGCCATACTGATTAGCAAACCTGTATCTGCCATGTAACATTTCAAGCTCGAGTTTTCCAGCTTGAGATTAAGCCCGATGTTTGGCTCTGTTGCTCCGTAACAGATATTTGCAACCATAGCTTCGTTCAGCCAAAAGAAAGCCCCCTCGTACTCACGCATTCTGGCACCAGCCTTTATTTCAGACAGGCGGAATTTCTTCTCGTGTTTCTGAAGCTGGCTTGGAATCAGATCAAAGATGCTCGTTACTCTTACCTCGTTGCCTTCTGCGTATTTTTGAATGTCGTTTCTGTAAAGGCTTATTATTGCACGCTTTATTGTATCAACTTTTGTAAAATCGCGAGTCTTTACATAGGTATCTACAGCCTTAGGCATGCCTCCTACTATCATATATTGACGGAATAAGGTCATAGCCTTGCGATGCATGTCGAGGCCAAGAGGCTTAAGCTTGGCAAATTGGTTTTTGATGAGTTGCATGATTGCCTCTTCGTCCATTGCCCAAAGAAATTCTTCAAAATCCATCGGATACATGTTTATTCTGATTTCTTCGGATGGAATCATGATGTTTTTGACATTCTTGTTGATGGAAACAAGTGAACCAGTTTCAATATAGTCGTATCGTCCATCTTTGACAAGATACTTGATGGCGGCTCTCGCTTCAGGAAATGCCTGTACTTCATCGAAGATGATTAGCGACTTGCGCGCTGTTAACTTTACATTGAAGTAGAGTTGTAAGTACATAAAGAAAGTATCAAGGTCGTATAGGTAGTTCCTAAACAAATCTAATACTTGCTGCATCGTATTGTTGAAGTCTATCAAGATATACGATTCGTATTCGTTCTTGGCAAATTCCTCTACGATATAGCTTTTACCGACACGTCGTGCCCCATCAATGAGCAATGCATTCTGCCCATTGTCGTCTGATTTCCATTCTAATAATTGACTATAGATTTTACGTTTCATAACTTCTTGGTATTCTTGTTGTTGCACGTATCCTAGCTTTCAGAGTGCTGGATTTTACACGTTTCCTAGGTTTCATAGTCTTATATTTTACACGTTTCCTAGGTTTTCGTAGGTGCAAAATTACACATTTCCTAGGATAAGGCAATGCTTTTCCCTGAGAATCTTGTCGTTTTTAATGTTTTTTACGTTAATATCAATGATGGGATTTTCCAAGATAGCGTCAATCAGCATAACACGCTGGCAAATCATTCTAGGGCGGTAAAACTTATTCTTGCAGGCTTTTTGATATTAAATTCATCAGAAAAAGACAATTTTTCTTGGTTTTTCCACGGAAAAAACTTACTTTTGCACCATAATAGAGGAGAATTATAACAAAAAGGTGGAATGATGTCCTCACCACCCGACTATTCATTAAAAACTTGTTCTTGAGGATAGACAAGTATAGAACTAACTAGTATGAAAAGAAAGAATTTTCTGTTGGTATCTTTTTTAGCGTTGGCGATGGCCTTTTCTGTAGCGTCTTGTAGCAGTAGTGATGATCCGGAAAACAATTCTGGAAATGGCACCGAGACTCCTGGTGGAGGAAATGACACTCCTGACACTCCTGGAACGAATAAAGAATTTACTGCAGCAGAAGCTAAACAGAATTTAGAAGTTACAGCACAGGAGCTGCTGGGCAAGATGAATGTGAATGATCTGCAGGAGTTCAAGACCATGATTGATGGTGTTGACTACGAAGATGGTAGTGAGGTATCAAAATGGTTCGAGGCATGTGGCGATGCTTCCACGGTTTCAGACAGCAAAGAAGGCACGAAATATCTTATCAAGGCTTCTAAATTCGTAGGGGAGTTTACGCTTCAGAACGGAGTGTGGAAACAGACTCAGAAGGGTGGTGACCATCTCTCATTCATCTTCAATGACAAGCAGGGCAACAAATGCGTGCTTACCTTGAAGGCTAGCAAAGAGGGTACGGAAATTCATCATGATTGCTTTGATGATGAAGGTGGATATTGGGATGGCTACAAGTGGCAAGAGAATAAAGACGAATACCGTTTTATCTTGCCTAAGAAGATGGAACTTACGCTGAGCAGAAATGGTGAGGTGAGAGCCATGACAACGATTAATACAGAGGTGAAGACCGCAGGTGAAATAGACCTGACCAAAGACGAGGTGGAACTCTCTTCCGTAACTCAGATTGGCGCTTATAAGGTAGAGGTAAACAAAGCGGCTTTCAAGGCAGGCAAAAATGCAGAAGCAAAGGCTGTAATCTCTAAGGATAACGAAACGCTGATTACGGTTACTGCTAGTGCTACTGGGGAAATCGACAACAATCTGGAAGGTACATACGGCAAGGTTTCTGCATCTGTTGATATTTTGGGCAAGGCAAAGGTTGTTGCAACATTCTCTGATGTTGATATGCTGATTCAGAATCTTGATAAAGCAGATGAAAATGATGAAAATGAATCTCAGTTCAAGCAGTATCTTGATAACGCCAATAAACTTGTTGATGCCAAGCTTTATCTCGATAACAGCTCTAAGAGTTGTGCTAAGGTTTATCTCGCACCTATCGAGGATGGCTATGGTAGCTATAAGTATTGGGATGCTGAACCGTGGCTGGAATTCTCTGATGGTTCGAAGTATTCTTACTCTGATTACTTTAACGAGAAGTCGTTTAAGACTGTAGTTGATAAGGTGCAGAGCATCGTAGATGATTTCATTAATATGTTTGACTAATATAAGTCAACACAATACAGTAGAATTATCAAAGGAAATATCAGATAGTGAAAAGAGTTTTCTGCATATTTATTTATGTAGTATTTAGTATATTGAAAGGCGTGTCGGCAGAAATGCCCGACACGCTCAATCATTATGGGCTTCAGGCAGTTGAGATTCGTGGCAAGCGCCTTCGTTCTCAGTTGAGAGAAATAGAGGGGACCAGCATTATCAGCATGTCTCTCATGGATGAAATGCCTCATATTCTGGGCAATGCCGATCCTCTGCATTATGCCCAACTTTTGCCTGGCGTGCAAACCAATTCCGAATATGATGCCGGCTTGCATATCCAGGGATGCGACAATTCTCACAATTATGTTTCCCTTGGTGGTGCTCCTGTTTATAATGCGGCTCATCTGTTGGGCTTCTTCTCAATATTCAATGCGGGACATTTTACAGAGATGAGTCTGCAGAAATCTCCTGTTTCCGCTTCTTTCCCTAACAGATTGGGCGGTAGGGTAGATATGTTGACTCCTACTTGGCTTGCGGCGGAAGATAGTCTTTCGGTTGGTGCTGTTCATGGAGAACTGTCTGTAGGTCCGATGTCTTCTCAAGGCACTTTACGCTTGCCTATTGGCAAACGCTCCTTGCTTTTATTATCGGCTCGTGCGGCCTATCTCAATCTATTATACTCTAAATGGCTTGAGGTAGATGGTGATGAGGTGAAGTATGATTTCTCAGATTATAATCTGTCTTATATCACTCAGTTGGATGATGCTAATGTGTTGAAAATTGAAGGTTATTGGGGCTATGATAAAATGAAGATAGGACAGGCCAGTCATGGCTTGCAGGGAAAACTCAAGTGGAACAATACGATGGCAGCGCTCCATTGGTATTCGCGCTCCAAGCATGGGGAAAATGAGAGGAGAAAGAACTGGCAGATGGAGCAGATGGTGTATTATTCCCGTTATGCCAACCGGTTGAATTTAAATGAGTATTCTTTTCAAGTAGGAATGCGGTCTTTCATCTTTGATTTAGGATATAAGGGAAATTTCTCTTGTGGAAGATGGAGAATGGGAGCAGAGGTGGTTCGCCATCAGCTCTTGCCGCAAGATATTGGCATTTCTGGCAACTTGGCTAATTATCAGACTGATACGCAGCATCAGCAGTCGATGGAGGCAAGTGCTTATCTGCAGTATTGTCAACCTTTGGGAGAAAATCTCTTGATGGAACTGGGTGCTAGAGTCTCTGGTTATCATTGTCAGAAATCTTTTTATCGGGTGATGCCTCATCTTAAGTTTAATTACGACCTGTCGCAATCAGCCAAACTGAATCTCAATTTGGGCATCCGTAACCAGTATCTTTTTCAGACTGGCTTTTCTTCGGCTGGACTTCCCACCGAATTCTGGTTTGCTGCCGATCAGAATCATCGTCCGCAATATGCCTATCATGCTGCCTTGCAAGGTGAATTCTGGTTTGCCGAAAAGGAATACCGGTTGAGTGTGGAAACTTATTATAAATGGTTGATGAACCAGATAGAGAACAATAGCAATATGTTTGATATCCTTTTCTCTTCTTATTCTTTTGATGGCTCCTTGTTGCATGGCAAGGGTTACAATTATGGATTGAATCTTCTCCTTGAAAAGCGAAGGGGAAAACTCACGGGATGGTTGAGTGCTTCCCTGGGAAGAGCCATGCGAAAGTTTGTTGGCGAACAATATCAGGGATGGTATCCTGCCGGACATGAACGTATTTACGAGCTGAATGCCGTAGCTACTTATCGTATAAATCGCCGTCTCAATTTAGGGGCAACCTATGTTCTGGCATCCGGAACTCCTTATACAAAAGTGAATTACGCCTATCTGATGTCGGGTAATATAGTTACGGAGTATGGACCTCACAATGGAAACAGGGTTAGTCCTTATATGCGACTCGATTTGTCGATGAGTTATGATTTTTCAACGAAGGGCAGCGTTCGTAGCGGAATAAATTTCTCGCTTTATAATGTTACGATGCACGGAAATGATTTGTTCTATCGCATCAAGGTGTATGATAATCATGTGAGATATAATGGTTTTAAGTTCTTGATGCCCATTATGCCTTCTCTCAATTATTATTGTAAATTTTGAAACGTCAGCTTATGAAAATCTGTCACAATTATCTTCTTATGGTTGTCTTGGCTTTATCCTTTATATTTGGAGGATGCAGCCAGGATGTTTCTACGTCAGATGAATCGCAATTGGTAGTTGAAGGGTGGATTGATGCTGGTGGTTTTCCTATCGTCAAACTGACTAAAACGATTCCTTTGGGTAAGCATGAACTTTCATTAGATAGCCTTTCTCGCTATATGGACAGATGGGCGAAAGTTACCATTTCTGATGGTGAAAGAACAGAGGTCTTGGCGGGGAGGTATGATAAAAGATATTTCCCACCTTTTATCTATACTACTTATGATATGCGTGGCGTGGAAGGAAGGGAGTATGTCTTGAGGGTAGAGGCTTCGGATGGCAAGGTGGCAGAAGCAAAGACCCGTATTCCGGAGGCTGCAAAAATTGACTCCTTTCGTGTAGAACCTACTGATGTGGATAGTCTTTTCCAACTTTATGCCTATACGTCTTATCGGGGAAAATGCAAACTTTTTACGCAGACCGTAGGAAGTCAGAATGAAATGTATTCTGCCGAATTAGGCCTTTTTGACGATGGAATGATAGGAGAAGAGGGACGGATTTCCGTAAAACGGGGTAGAGACAATTTGCAGAAAGATTTTACTCCTTTTTTTAAGGAGAATGAAATAGTAAGGGTAAAGTTCTCTTCATTAGGTGAGGAAGGTTATGCCTTTTGGCGCAGTTTCGAAGATATGGCAGCCTTGTCCCGAATCCCCCTGATGCCTGTCAACTCCAATTTGAAGTCGAATGTTCAGGGGGCTTTGGGTTATTGGCTGGGATACGGTTCCAGTTTCTATGAAGTGAGAATCAAGGTCACAAGCGGTCGTTAATGAAGAGTAAGCGGCTTTAGTTTTATTACTCAAAATGCGCCAGTATGTAGGAACACATGCTGCACCAGCCTCTGCTGCCCTCATCTTCTGGGCTTTCGGACGAGGACAGATTCAGGCTGCAATAAAAAAGTTTGCCGATTTGACGTTTATAATAATAAGAGAACAACAAAAGCGAAATAGTTTTTTTTCTCTTTTTATCCATCACATCCCTCACGTTTCCTCTTTTTAAATATTTAAACATTTGATAATGAGGGGTTTATCTCTCCTGTGTAGCGTGATGGATGGACGAAATATTTACAAAATCCATCACGCTATCCATCACTTATTGACTTTATCCATCACGTCTTTCAGCTTATCTTCTTGCTGAAAGTGCTTTTTTTTATGCACGTGATTCGGGACAAAGATGAAAGTTTTCGGGACAAAGCTTGCATCTGGCTTTAAAATTTTGTATCTTTGCGGAGTGTTGACAACACAGATTCCACAATGGCAATAACCACTGCGAAACCTAATGTTTAATTTAAATATTTTTTTTATGGAATTAAAACTTAATGATCCTGCGTTTATCAAAAGTCTGGTAGATTATCATTGGATGTACTGCTTCAATGCCGATTGTCCTCGGGCAGCAGAATGCATCCGATTCATCTCGGCAAAGTTCAAACCCGATGGTGTTACTGCTGGAAATGCGGTTTATCCCGATGCTAACCTTCATGCATCTTGCTCCCATTTCATGCGTGTGTACCAGTTCAAGGCAGCATGGGGATTTTCCCATCTCTACGACCAGGTAAAACATGTCGAAATGCAGACCATCAAGTACCGCGTCATGGATGTTTTGGGCAACCGTACTACCTATTATCGTGTGCATCGGGGGGAGAAACATCTTACGCCGGAAATGCAGGAGCAGGTGAAGAAGGTCTTTGCTGAATATGGTTATGGGGAACCTGCCTATGATCATTATGCAGAAGAAATCGGATTCATTTACGAATAAAGCAGAATCCCTTGCCGATGTATCGAAAGCGGGAATGCGACGTATCGGTTTGGTTCACAGGGTGAAACGGAGCGTTTCTCCGCTTGGAACAAACTGTTTCATGGTATGAAATAAAGTGTTTCTTCATAATATAAACTTTTAAATGACAGACAATGAAATTTACCATAACACATAGAAATAAAAAGAACCAGCTCCTGGTAAGTACCAAGAGTCTGGAACGTTTCCTGGGGCGCATCGTGAACGATGACGCCAGGAATACCGTGGAGAACTTCCGTGAATATGTACCTTATCTCACGAATGGTTATGATGGGTATAAGGATATGCCAACCTGGATGCATGTTCACCCTGCAGCAGAATTTCAGAAATCGGAGAATGGACTCCTGAAGATGAAGAAAAACAACGGCGTTCTGCTGCTTACGTTTGTTGATATAAATGAGGATGGAGGTATGGATGCCATCAAGCAGAAAGTAGCCAGTCTGCCTTCTACTTTTGCAGCCTTTGTGGGAGCCGATGGCATCAGCCTGCATGTTCTGGCGAAATATGCGCTAGCAAAGGGGACGTTACCTGATGAGGAGGTTGCAGCCGACAGGATTTACAAGCAGGCCTTCCTGACCTTTGCTCCGCTTTATCAGACGCTAGTAAAGGCAAAGATGCAGATGCCCGAGCCTTCTATCTTTTCCGATTTTCTGATGACAAGAGATTCTTTTCCTTATTATCGTGAAGATGCCTTGCCCCTGACGTTGAATGAAGTCTTTCATGGCGCAGAAAAACCTGTGGAGATCGTTGATGAGAAGGAGACTGACCACTCTTCCGGAGGTGTGGATAACGACCGTAAGGAGTTGAGTGACAATATCATGAGTATGATCGGATTTCTGTGTAAGAAATATGATTTCCGTTATAATTCGGTAATGAAATGCACAGAATATAGACCGAAGGAAAAGGATTATTGGGGCTATCAGCCTGTGGATGCTCGTGTGCAGAAGCGTATGACGCTGGAGGTACAGCTCGCCAACATCCGTGTGAGTATCAAGGATGTGCGCAATTATCTGGAGTCGGATCTTCTTTCTACCTATAATCCTGTAGAAAACTTCCTGTTCAAGTGTGAGGGGAAGTGGGACGGTAAGGATCATATCCGTGCCTTGGCGCGCACGGTGCCTACTGATAATCCTTATTGGGAGGATTGGTTCTATACCTGGTTCCTGGCGATGGTTGACCAGTGGCGTGCTTACAGTCATCGCAAATACGGCAACTCTGTGGCACCACTTCTCATTTCCAAGCAGGGCTACAACAAGAGTACTTTCTGCCGGTCTCTGGTTCCGCCGGAGTTGCAATGGGGGTATAATGATAATCTCGTATTGTCAGAGAAACGGCAGGTGCTTCAGGCGATGTGCCAGTCGCTGGTCATCAATCTGGATGAGTTCAACCAGATTTCTCCTCAGGTGCAGCAGGGATTCCTGAAGAATATCATCCAGTTGCCGAGTGTCAAGATAAAGCCTCCGTATGGCAGTCATGTTCAGGAGTTTCCGAGAATGGCATCTTTTATCGCCACGAGCAATATGGAGGATATCCTCTCCGATCCTTCCGGTAATCGCCGGTTTCTGGGTGTAGAGCTCACGGGACCTATCGATGTGAGTCTGCGTCCGAATTATGAACAGCTCTATGCTCAGGCGCTTTCTGCATTACGGGCAGGCGAGAAGACTTATTTTGATGCGGAGCAGACCCGACTGATTATGGCGAACAACAGGAAGTTTGAGGTAGTTTCTCCGGTAGACCAGTATTTCGATCTCTATTTCGACCTGACCGATGATGCCAAACAGGGTGAGTATCTTACGGCAGCCGAGATTTTCCAAGAGCTGAAGAGTCACATCGGTTCATCGTTGAAGTTGAACAGTCTCATAGCGTTCGGCCGCAAGCTTTCTCAGATGCCAACCATCCATCGCAAGCGTTTCAACGACGGAATGCGGTATCTGGTAGTGAGAAAATCGTGATGGATAACCCCAAATCGTGATGGATAGCGTGATGGATATTCCCGTTTTTGGAGTATCTGTCACGCTATTTAAGTATCTGTATATTAGTGTGTTAAGGTGCGTTGTGTATGTAAATCGTGATGGATGATAGATAATTATCTAAAACTTATTCACGAATATGGTTGCGCTGGGTTACGAATATGGCTGCGTTGGGTTACGAATATGGCTGCGCTGGGTTACGAATATGACTGCATCGGGTTACAGATATGGCTGCGTAGGCTAACGGAGCCGTATCCGTAGGCTTACCGAGACGTCTGCATCAACTAACTGAGACGTCTGAACTCGCTGACTGAGCTACTTGAGTTAGCAGATTGAGCTACTTGAGTTAGCAAACTGAACCACTTGAGAATTTTTCTTCATGTGCTTGCGTGCAACCATAGAAAAAATCAATTACGAAAACTCATTTGATTTCGATGCGGAGGGAATCCTTGTTGAATCGGATGCCGTCACGATTGATGAATCTGGATAAGGAACCATCGGCAGCCAGTTCTTTAGGAGTGCCGATAGAGAAACGGCTTTCTTCCATCAGCCAGAGACGGTCGGAGAGCTGGAGCGCCAACTCTACATCATGGGTTGACAGTAATATGGATTTATGCTGTTCGTGCGCCAGACGGCGGAGCATCTGTAGGGTTTCTATCTTGCTGGGGAAATCGAGGAAGGCGGTAGGCTCGTCCAGGATGATGATGCGGGTTTGCTGCGCTAGGGCTTTGGCTATCATTACTTTCTGGCGCTCACCATCGCTCAGTTTGCTGATGTTTCTCTGGGCAAGATGCTGAATGCCCGTTTCCTGAAGAGCAGAAGCAACAATCTGCTTGTCGGCAGCAGATAATGTGCCCCAGAAACCGGTATAGGGAGAACGGCCTATGCCTACAATCTCTTCGGCAGAGAGTTGGGCATGGTCTGTCTTCGATGTGAGAACGATGCTGATTTCTCTGGCGAGTTCCTGGGCAGAGAAATCAGAAAGAGATTTGTCTTGAATCAGAATTTCGCCATCAAGCGCTGGCTGAAATCCGGCTAAAGTTCTGAGTAAGGTAGATTTGCCCACTCCGTTGGCTCCGATGAGACAGGTCAGTTCACCGGCTTGGAGCGAGGCATGAACAGGTGAGGCTATCGCCCGGAGCTGGTGCTTCGAACGATAGCCTATAATCAGATTCTTTAATGTAATGCTTGATACCATCTAAAGAATATTTTCACCTTGAATGTTTACTTCCTGATAGAAAAAAGGAAGAATTACTTGGCTGCCAAAACCTCAACCTCTACGAGGGCGCCCTTTGGCAACTTCTCTACAGCTACGGCAGAACGAGCTGGATATGGCTGGCTGAAGAATTCGGCATAAACCTCGTTCATGGCTGCGAAATCGTCC
>OHZH01000099.1_pt1 | contig 21689 bp, 13 predicted proteins | sample 1580541 | NCBI WGS metagenome assembly OHZH01 (sample SAMEA3882504, study PRJEB24775) | human gut metagenome | biome: human-associated habitat; feature: intestine environment; material: feces | place: Netherlands | collected 2009/2010 | reverse complement strand
GCAGCGTTCACGTCTTGCAGCTTGCCAAGTCCCTGCACCGCCAGCAGCGGAAGTCCCATCGGGCTGATTAGAAACGCCAGCACAAGGAGGATAATGCCGTTTTTTACAGAGTAGGTAATCATCACGGCGATGGCCAACAGGGAGAGCAGGCCGCTTGCCAGCTTGAACACGAAGCCGGAGCAAGACAGCAGCCCCGCGCACAGCCAGACGAACAGGGACAGGATAAGCGATAGCGGCACAAGGATAATTTTCAGAATAGACATTTGACGGCCTCCTTTTCAAAGACGTTATGCTTTTCTAATATCAGAATACCATGACAGCGCGCGCTTTGCAACAATGCGAGGCTTTTGCTTTGTGTGAACAGGGGCGGCGGTTATTACGCCGCCCCTGCGACTTATTTCAGCGCCGCCAGCGAGGAAACAATTTTCTCTGCCGCCGTCCATATCCGTTCCTGACTTTGCTGAATGTCCTCCAAATCGGCCTCATAGATGCGGCCTGTTTCGTGAGCGCGGCGGGTAAGCTGGTTGAGGTTGTTGCTGGAATACCGAAGCAGGGACACCAGCTCCCGCAGCTCCGGAAGGTCGAGCTTCACCACATATCCGTCAATCGCCATCTTGCGGAGATACGCCGCCATGTTGGTGGTGCCGAACTGTGCCATCTTCGTTTCAATCATTTCCCGCTCCTGCGGCGTGACGCGGAATTTGAGCTGAATATCCCGCTTGCGTTTTGCCATCGCTCAACGCTCCGGGGCTTTGGACTTCGCCGAAATTTTCGGCGAAGTTGTTTCAGGCGGCTTTTTCAGCTTATCCCGGACAGAGGTTTTCTGCTGCTCCTGCGCATAGGCTTTGCGGGTCTGGCTGAGAAACAGATCGACCAGACCGGGATGGCTGTTGACGGCCAGATAGCAGTTGCGGTCAGTACCCCATGTGTCGGGATTGGCGGGGATGGACATGGCGTTTGCCCAAACCCTGTTGTCGGGAGAATACCGCCTGTCCCAATCTGCTTGACAGACGGTGATGGCGAGGATATGAAACGCGCGGTCATAGCCAAACTGCTGCACCACCTGATCGACTGCCGCTGTATCCAGCCGGTTATCCCGGTAGTGGTCGCGGATGGCGGCTTCGATAGCTTCCTTGCAGGCTGCATTCGCCTGATTGGAAGCGCGGTAGGCCGCAAGCTCGTCATGCTCTCTGGCATAGGATGCCGGGTGCTTGTAAACGGGGAGATTTTTCATTATCGTGCCTCCATTTCTTTTTTGTGGGGCTTTTCCGGTGCGCCATGAACAGGCGACGCTTTCAGCCTGTCCAGAACGGAAGGCCGCGCCGATTTTGCAATCGCCTGCTCAGGCTGCGGCTGTCCCTTGCCGTCCAGATTCAGCTCCATATCCAACTCAATGAGCCGCGCAGTTTTTGCGGCCAGCTCCTGCTCCTGCGGGAACGGCTTACCGACCTCGGCCTTTGCCGCTGCCTGCTGGTTATAGAGGTTTTCAAGCTGCTCCTGAACGCTGCGCAAACGCTCCGGCATTTTATCCAGCGCGTTCTCAATGCGGACAAGGTTGCCTCTGGCATCCGAACCGAGTTCAACGCGATGGGTCATCTGGCCTTTCAGCGTCAGCGTGTACGTTTTCCACATGGAATCAAAAGCAACGGACATGGTAAAGCCGCGATAGCTGCCGATCTGTACCGGGTCTTTGCCCTTGACCTCCTTGCAGGTATCCAGCAACGCGGCACCGGCGTTTTCCTTATCGGTGAGCCGGTCGCCGCGAATCTCCATGCCGACAAAGCCCTCTGCCGGGAGCGGATGCGCCGCGAGGGTCTGCATATCCGCCTCCAGCCCACGAACAAAGCCCTTGTGTTCTTCTATCTTTTCCGGGAAGTATTTCAGCAGACTGTCCTCCAATCGGAATTGCTTGCTGTTGTGGTCTGCCTTCATAATTTTGAGCTTAGACACCTCAATGTCCAAATCCATGCGCTCTTTGATGCGGGGATCACCGGCACACAGCGCCTTGATCTCCGCAAAGGACAGCGCTGTAGCGTCCACATCCTCGCAGGAGCGAACCGGAGATTTTGAGGTCATGATCTGAGAGATGAATTTCTGTTTGTTCTCAACGGTCTGCCAGAGGTAGGCGTCAAACGTCCCTTCGGTCACATAGCGGCAGACATGAACGAGCTTGTTCTGATTGCCCTGACGCTCGATGCGGCCTTTTCGCTGCGTGAGATCACGGGGACGCCACGGGCAATCCAAATCGTGAAGTGCGACCAAACGATCCTGCACGTTGGTGCCCGCGCCCATCTTGGCCGTGCTGCCCATCAGGACGCGCACTTGACCGCTGCGTACCTTTGCGAACAGTTCCCGCTTTTTGACCTCCGTATTGGCATCGTGGATGAACGCGATCTGCTCCGGGGGCATACCGGCGTCAATGAGCTTTTGGCGCACATCCTCATAGACCGTAAACGGCGTGTCAGAGCTTTCTTCCAACGGAATTGCACTCTCCAGCGCATGGATTTCCGGGCTGTCCAGCGTACCGGGGGAAGCCTTTGCCGCCCGCTGCGAGGGCGTGGTCTTTGGCGTAGAAATGTCGCAAAACACAAGCTGTGTCAGTTTTTCCTCCTCGCCGTCACGCCAGTATTGGAGAATGTTCGCCACGCACTGATTGACCTTGGTGGTTTCTTCGTCGGGGAGCATGGGATTGATGATGCGCTGGTCAAGCCCCAGCTTGCGTCCGTCCGAGGTGATTTTGAGCATATTGTCCACATCCGGGCTGACCGCACCGCTGTGTACCTTGGACGCTCGTTCCGAGAGGGCTTTCACCATGTCCTGCTGGATCTGCGTGGGTTTGGTGGCGATGGTGTGATACGCAACCTCCGGCGTGGGTAAGTGGAGCTGATCCGCCGTTTTGATGTCGGCGACCTCTTTGAACAGATTCATCAATTCGGGCAAGTTGAAAAACTTTGCAAAGCGCGTCCTTGCCCGGTAGCCGGTTCCCTCCGGGGCAAGCTCCAGCGCGGTGGTGGTTTCACCAAAGCGGCTTGCCCAGCAATCAAAGTGGCCCATACCCATCTCTTGCAGCCGGTCATGCTGCAAATAGCGCTGGATGGTGTAAAGCTCTGTCATGGAGTTGGAAACCGGGGTGCCGGTGGCAAACACCACGCCGCGCCCGCCGGTCAGCTCATCCATGTAGCGGCACTTTGAGAACATATCCGAGGATTTCTGCGCATCGGTGGTGGAAAGCCCTGCCACGTTGCGCATCTTTGTATAGAGGAAAAGATTTTTATAATTGTCCGACTCGTCCACAAACATCCTGTCTACGCCGAGCTGTTCAAAGTAAATCACATCATCCTTGCGGTCGCTGGCTTGCAGCTTTTTCAGCCGCGCCTCCAGCCCCTTTTTCGTGCGCTCCAAGCTCTTGATGGTAAAGCTGTTGCCGCCTGCGAGCTTGGTATCCTGAATACCATCGGTGATTTCCTCAATCTGCTGGTGAAGGAGCTGTTCCTGCCGCTCCGGACTGATGGGGATACGCTCAAACTGGCTGTGGCCGATGATAACGGCGTCATAGTCGCCGGTGGCGATACGGGCGCAGAATTTCTTGCGGTTGTGGGTTTCAAAGTCCTTCTTGGTAGTGACAAGGATGTTGGCCGAAGGGTAGAGCCGCAAAAACTCGGACGCCCACTGTTCCGTCAGATGGTTCGGCACGACAAAAATGGATTTCTGGCACAGTCCCAACCTCTTGGATTCCATCGCAGAGGCTACCATTTCAAAGGTTTTTCCCGCGCCAACTTCGTGTGCCAGCAGCGTATTCCCGCCGTACAGCACATGGGCGATGGCGTTTTTCTGATGCTCTCGGAGGGTGATTTCCGGGTTCATACCGGAGAAAACGATGTGGCTGCCGTCATACTCGCGGGGACGAGTGCTGTTCATTTCCTCGTTGTATTGCCGTACCAGCGTTTCGCGCCGCTCCGGGTCTTTCCAAATCCAGTCCTTGAACGCATCCCGGATAAGCTGCTGCTTCTGCGCGGCAAGGGTGGTTTCCTTGGCGTTGAGGACACGGCGCTCCCGTCCGTCTGCGTCCTCAATGGTATCGTAGATGCGAATATCGCGGAGATTCAGCGCATCCTCCAGCAACCGGTAGGCGCTGGCGCGGTCTGTGCCGTAGGTGGTGAATGCCGCCACGTCGTTGTAGCGCACCATGCTCTTGCGGGAAACCTGCCATTCTGCGGTGTACGGGACATAGCTGATCTCGATCTGTCCGCGCAGATAGCGGGGCGTTTCAAAGGTTTCGTACATGAATTGCTCGATGTACTTCTTATCAAACCATGTCGCACCCAGCCGCACCTCAATCTCACTGGCTTCAAGGTCTTTCGGCTGGGCAGCAATCAGGGCGTCCACATTCCCGGCAAAGAATGGGTCGTGCGCTGCTACACGCTGCGCGGTGCGGAGCTTCTGCCGGACGTTGCCGGAGAGATATTCGTCCGCCGTCTGCCAGCCCTTCGCCCAATGCTCGCCGCCGTCCTCCAAGTCAAACGGGCCACTGTTGGGTTCCTTGTAAATGACGCCCTTCAAATCCTCAACGATCTGCGGGATTTTCTCGCTGCCGCCCATGAGGGAGGCCATAAAGCTGAGATCGACGCAGGCTTTTTCTCCGATGCAGACAGCAAGGGCTTCGCTGGCGGTATCCACAGAATCTACGCTGCGCTGCTGCTTGATGGTGCGCTTGTGGAACATATCCGCCTTGCGCTCCAGCTTTCCGTCGTCATCCAGCACTTCCAGTGAACACAGAAGATAATAGGAAGTATCGTCGGCAAACGCGAGGCGGTTCGCACGGTCATTGATCAGGCCGTACTTCGCGGAGAACGCATCATAGAGGCGGTTTAGCTCGGCCTGCGCTTCCTGAATCCGGCTTTCTGCGCTGTACTCGTCCATTTGCAGGGCAATCAGCTCATTCACGCAATCCCGCAGCGCGACCATGCCCTTGACACGCTCGGCGGCGGTGGCGTTCAGCTCCGGTTTGACCATGCGGCTGTTTTCCCGGTAGTACACCTCGCCGTCCACCACGGTGTAGGAGTAGTTTTTCACATTGGGGTCTGCGGGGATGGACGTGTCGATCTGTTCGCCCTCGCCCAGCTCTGGCAGTTCCGCCTCCTGATAGGTGCCGCGAATGTTTTTCACGGCATCATGGAGCTGATCTGCAAGCTCCAGCCCCTCGATGGGGACAACGGTGAAATCCTGCTTGCCGTATTGGGTGCTTTCGGAGGTCTGCCTGCCTAAAATCATCTCCGGGTGGTCAACAAAATAGCGGTTGATGGCAAAGCCATCCTCGTTCTGGCCGAGGTGTACCCAATCCGGTTCGATCTCAATGGGACGGTCACGCTTTTGGAGAAAGAGAATGTCCGAAACCACATCCGTACCGGCGTTGGCCTTGAACGCATTGTTAGGCAGACGAATGGCACCCAGCAGCTCCGCCCGCTGTGCGATGTACCTGCGGACTTCGGGCGATTGCTTGTCCATCGTGTAGCGGGAGGTCACAAACGCGATCACGCCGCCCGGACGCACTTGGTCGAGGGTTTTGGCAAAGAAGTAGTCGTGAATGGAAAAACCGAGCTTGTTATAAGCCCGGTCATCTACCTGATATTGTCCGAACGGGACGTTGCCCACGGCGAGGTCGTAAAAGTCTTTTCTGTCCGTTGTTTCAAAGCCCGCGATGGTAATGTCCGCCTTGGGATAAAGCTGCTTGGCAATACGTCCGGTGATGCTGTCCAGCTCCACGCCGTAGAGCTTGCTGCCCTGCATCTGCTCCGGCAGCAGGCCAAAAAAGTTGCCAACGCCCATAGACGGCTCCAGAATGTTACCGCTCTGGAAGCCCATATTGCCGACCGCTTCATAGATTGCCTTGATGACGGTGGGGCTGGTGTAGTGGGCGTTCAGCGTGGACGCTCTGGCCGCAGCGTATTCCTCCGGGGAGAGTGTGGCGTACAGCTCTGCAAACTCGTCCGACCAGTTTGGCTTATTCTCGTCGAAGGCATCCGCAAGACCGCCCCAGCCCACATAGCGGGAGAGGATTTCCTGCTGCTCCGGGCTGGCCTGTAAGCCCTCAAACTCCAGCTCTTGCAGGAGGCGGATCGCCGCCATATTTGCCCGAAACTTTGCTTTTGCGCCGCCGACGCCGAGGGCAGCATCGGTGATGTGGAAATTCTGCGCGTCGCGGTGGCTTGCCGCCTTGAAGTCAGCGTAAGCGGCCTGCTCCGCAGCGGCAACGCTGGGAAAGCCCTGCCACTCGCCGTCAACGGGGATAGATACCGCAGGACGGTGTGCGGGAGGCTCGTCGATCTCGGCCTGTGAGATGGCATCATCAAAATCAGGCACGAATTCGCCCATTTCCGAAAGTGCCGCGCGCCCTTCCTGTTCCAGAATCAGATCTTCTTCCTCGCTCATGGCGGGCGGTTCAGGCTTGGCGGGTTCCGCAGAGGGCGGGTCATGCTCCGGTTCCGGGATGTGCAGCGTTTGGATTTCTATGTCGTAGGGCAAGTGCGTTTTCTCGGCAGGATAGAACGCGACGGGTTTGGTGACAGGCTGCGGCTGCTCCCGTTCCTGCTCTTCAACAAACGAGCGTATAAACGCAATGTGTTCAGCGCGGAAGATGGGAAAGCCCTGCCTGTTTTGAAAAGTCACATCGCGCAGAGATACTTCATCCGTGCCGAAATTTACGCTGTCAATGACAAACTTCCGTCCGTCAATCTCCAGCTCCATGCCAATGGGGATATACTCCTTGGCATCGGCCTCGTTGATAACATCATAGCCGCCGGTTTCATTTGGCTGCGCAAACACGAAGCTGTGTCCATGCTCCAGCAGCCGCTTTGCGGCGCTTGCCCATTGTCCAAAATCATAGCCGGTCACAGCGGTTTCGCCCATACCGGGAATATCGCGTTGCAGCAGGCGGCGATTCAAAGCGCTGGCGGCTCGTTTTGCATCCGCGCCATAAAAAAGCAGCCGTTCTCCGACACGGACACCGATGAGCTTTTCGGGATGCTCTGCACGAAGCGCCTGATATGCCGAAATATTCGGCGCAAGCTCACGACCCTGATCTGCAATTCGTGTGAGGACAGCAGAAACCGGTTCGGTTCTGTGTTCCGGATCGTGATTGCTCTCGCTGGAGGATGAAACGACGCTGAGATGCGCGACAGTTTCATCTGCGGAATCAACATTATAGAGCTTACCATCAATTTCCACGCGCTGCCCCATAAGGTTTTGAACCGCTTGCGGCGTCTCCGGGGTTGGCTGTTCTGTGTGCTGCGCCGCAATGACGCGCTGCGGCTCCGGTTCAGAAACCTCGAAATATCTGGTGTCGAGGTAGCGTTCAAAGGAATTGCGGTCGATGCTGACAGGTTCCTGTCCGGGTACGTTCGGTAACGTGTGCCAGACGTGATCTTCATCTACACGCGCGATAACGCCGACTGCTGCTATGTGGTCTAACTCTATGGATGAAATGCGATCTCCAATATGATAGGTATAGCCAAGCGGTGTTGTAAACGCCGGAGGGGATAGCTCAATTCCCATATCCCGTTTGATGCCATCCAAGTAAGCAATGGCGTTATTCTGTTCTGCAAAGCGGAGCGTTTGTTCCCCATCTCCGCAGAACCGTTCCAACACCTCATCCCAAATGCCGGTAATTCCGCCCTCGCCTGGATGCAGACGAATGGAGTATCGGTCAGGTGAAAATAACCGCAGTCGCTCATTCTCATCGTAAAATTTATTCTCGCGGATGAGCTGTGCCAACCGCCGCTGTACCTGCGCCCATGTGAGCGTCACCGGCTCGGCGTTTCCTACATGGATATACATGGGAGTTTTGCTATCTTCCCAGCCATATTTTGCAGCCAGCCATGCGGCGGTGCTGCGTTCTCGCCCATGCGCCTGCATATATAGTGCGACTTCCTGCTTGCCCTTTAGGTTGTTGTGCCAATCCAGAAGCGCGTTGTCAATGTCCTCCTGTGTGATCTGATAGGGAGAGGGTGCGACCGTCGCTGCCAGCGTGGGATACAGTTCCTCCAAAAGCTCCTGATGCAGCCGGTTATGGAACGCGGGCATATCAAAGTACAGGCGGACAAGCTGGAGATCATCAGATGCCGTGACAATACGATGGATAGCGTCCGCACCCTCCAGATAAGCGTTCTGGCGGTCTGAATTGCGGCAGGCATTGACAAAAGCTGTATCTTTGGAAAGTGCGTTGCCAACGGTCAGTTTGTATCCGTCAAACAGCTCCCGTACCGTGGGCTGCGTCACATCGGCGGCAGGATCATGGAACACGTTTGAACCGTCAGCGCCAAACTCCGTTTCCTGTACGTCGATGGCGGCTTCTGCTTCATGGTCGATAGAGCGCAGCGTGTAAATGTGGCGCTCACCTCTAAAGTCTGGCGCTTCGGCAATCGTCACATCATACTTATCGCGCAATTTCTCTACATACATCTCTAAATTGTGCGACGGTACGCCGCACATCTCCACACGGCCAGCGCCGGGGATATTGCGGGTGGTCAGGTTCATATCCAGCAGCTCCGCCGCCTGTTTTGCGTCCTCACCGTACATTTCAAAGAAATCCCCCACCTGAAACAGCACGATGTCGTCCGGGTGGGCTTCCTTGATGGCGTTATAGCTGTCGTAGGCGGTGTATCGCACCACATCCTGTGCCTGCGCCTTATCATAAAGCGCCTGTTCGTCTGGTGTAAAATAGCGGTTCATCCGAATCAGCTCAGAGATACGCGAAGCGACCTTGTTCCAATTCATCTGAACATCTGCACAGCCCGCTTTTTTCAGCGTGATGCCTTTGCTGCCGTGATCCTCGTAGCTGCCGCTTTCTCTGGATACGGCATGGGTATGCCCGCCGATGCCGTACTCCTTTTTCAGAAAATCGGCATTCTCCTTGGGAGTGTGCGAAGTCTGGAAAAACGCATAGATGCGGGTCTTTCCACCCTCAAAGCTGCTTCCGTTTGCAAGAGAAGCCGCAATTTCATCTTCGGTGATAAACCTGCCGGTTGCTGGAATAGCCTCCATATCGGAACGGAATTCCTTTCGTGGAAGGGACAGATCTTCTAAACGTGTGAGAAGTGCCTGCGGCCGGTGGTAATGGAAGCGCAGCAGCGCACGGTTTTCGCGGTAGGCGTCCATGAATACCTTGTATTCTGACAGGAGCCTATCCCGGAACGCCGGATTCAGCAGATCGTCCGTCAGACGCTCCGTTTCCTCTGGAAAGCTGGTGCTATGGATATTACCCAAGCAGGACAGATACCCCAGCGACTTTGCTTCATCCGAGAAATCGTGATAAAGGTTCCAGACATCCACAGCAATACCCAGCCGCTCATAGCGCGGGGCTTCCGTGACCTCAAGATTGGTGGCAAATGCGCCGCCGTCCAGAAGCTCCTCAATACGCTCCGCCGCATCTGCCCAGCCTATCACTTGGGCAGAACGAAGATAGCGAGAGGTATCTCCGGTTGCAATATGGATACCATCGTCCCCGTACCATGCGGAAAACCTGCCGTTATCCGTAATCAGGCCGTTGCCGCCGTAGTAAAGAGCTTTCAGAAATGCCGCGCAATCCTCTAAAGGTTTTTGCTTGGAGAATTCCGCAGCAATTTTCATCCGCGCTGCATCCGCATTACCGCCCGTGCGCAGGATGTGGTCAATATCATCCTGAGAAATGAACATAGAAAAAGCGGAGGGTGTTACACTCTCCGCTTCTGCGATGGATTGAATTTGTTCTGCCTCTGAGGGGAAGAAGGACATCTGTGCCCCAGCAGGGGCATCGAACATATTTAGCTGAACACCAGTTCCGTGAGGATCGTTTCCTCGGCCTGCGCTTTCAGCGTGTTCATCAGCCCTACCCACTTCATCGGGTCGCTGGCTTTCAGCGCTTCCGTCACGCCCGCTGACTTCATCAGCTCCGGCATCATCTGTTCCAGTCGGTTGTTCGCTGCCTCGTCGATCTCCCGCAGATGGGGGTACAGCCTCTCGGACAGCAGCAGGCTGTTCCACAGCACCGGACGATGCTCCTTCAAGTAATCCTTCCGCATCCTGCCGTACTTGCCCAGCGGGGCTTGCGGCTGCTCTGTCAGGCTCAGGTCGGGAATCAGATAATCCCCGCTGCGGGTGTAGGTCAGTTCGCTCATGGCTTTCGCTCCTTTCCGCGATTTTCTCGCGCTCATAATTCTTGATGGTGACTTCGATCTGCCGCAGCACCAGCTCGCTGGACTGGCTGATGGCCGTTCCAAGAGCGGCGACGGTCTGAGGGGTGTTGAAATCAAAGACGTTCAGAAAATCCTCATGCTCGAAGTAATCTCCCGGCTGCATCCCGCAGCGGGACAGCAGCGCATAGGTGGTGCTGACAACGGCGGCGTTCCGAAAAGCGGCTCCGATGTTGAACTCATCATAGTCCTCCAAAAAGGAACCGTCAACGATGCCGACAATATCGCGCCGATTGTCGTGCCAGTATTCATCTACAAGCTGCGCCGCCACACGCTCCAACTGATCGGCAAGCCCGCTTTCACCGGAAACGTCGAAGCGCTGCTCCAGCGCCGCAGATACCACCTCACGATGCTCCTGCCGGTATTCCCAAAGATAAGGGCGGCGAGAGTTCTCGCCGCCGCTGGTATCGGAAACATCGAATACATATCGGAGTTTGGGTTGGTCGCTGCTGGTATCCACAAGGGCGATGCCCTTGCTGCCTCGCCGCACATAGCGGCGCATCTGCTTATTCCAAAGGTCGTATCCCGCGCAGGCCGTGGCTTCCGGGCGCTGGGCGAAAATCATGAGCTGTTCATTGTAGGGGTACTTATACAGCCTTGCGGCGGTGGTCAGAAATGCCGTCCACTTCTGGTAGCTTCCCGTGATCTGCTCCGCCGTGCGGTCTGCCATCTGCGCATAGAGCTGTACTTTACTCGGCATCCATATCCTCCTTTTCAAAATCGGGGAACAGGTCGAGCGCGTCATATTCCGCGTCGCTCATCCTGCGCAGCTTTGCGATGGCGCTGTCCGTCAGCTCCCGCAGCTCCGTTTCATCCGCAGCGAGGTAGCCGCGCATTTCCTCCAGCGCCGCGATCAAGCCCGTGCGGGTGCCGGTGTTGTAGAGGCTCATAAGCTGGCGTTCTTCAAAGGTGATGTTCATATCAAAGCTCCTTTTCCGCGCTCTTTTTGGGCGCTGTTTTGTGTGGACGTTCTTGGGCCGGTTGGCTTTTGAGCTGCTCCAGCACAGATTTCTTCTTTTCCCGGTGTGTCGCCTCTGCCAAATCCATCAAGGAGATGGACATACCGGCCTTGACCTGTGCCTCAAGGTCGGCGACGGTGGGCTGCTTGGGGCCGTTGTTGATAATGCCGTCGATCATGCCGTAATCATCCTCCATCGACATCTCGGCGGCTTTCAGATAATTCTCCGGTTTCTGAAAGGCGGGCAGCTCCTGAAATCCCATGCTGTCACAGTAGTGATAGGATACCTTGCCGTCCTGTTTCAGCGCAACGATGTCGCTGACGGAGAGGCTGTGTCCCACAAAATCGCCGGGGCGCTCGTCGTTGAAAATGTAGTAGAAGTTTTCAAGGATTCTGCCGGTATCATCGTCCGGGTACACCTCACGGGTATAGACGGCTTCATAGTTGGCCGGGTCAGGCGGCGCGGCCAGACTGCCGAGGTTGGCAAAACGCAGCTCCACCGGCGCATCCCGGCGCAGTTGGTAGATCGCCATAGAATCGGTGGGACTGTTCAAAAAACGCTGCTCCACATCGCGGGGTGGGATATGGCCTTTGACCGCATCCCAATCCGGTCTTGTAATCCCGAACATTCCATCGTGCTTGATGATGTCCTCGGCCTCAAAAACCATTTCCTCGGCGTTGTCGGGATAGAGCATATAAACCGTGATGTCATGCTCCAGCAGTTCCACCGCCCGATCCTTGGAAAGCGGGAGCATATCGCTGTCCAGATACCCATAGCTGCGCATATCGTCCACCGTCAGCGTGGGGTCGGGCATCGGGGTGGCCTGTTCCAGCTCTGGCGAAGTTGGAAGTGTGCCTGCGGCACGAGAACCGGCCTCCTCGTGAACAACCTGATTGTCGTCCGATGACAATTCGAGTGAGTACAAAATCCCTGCAAACTCATTTGACAAAACTTCAAACGGTACGGTCTTATCATACCCATGTGTTTCACAGATACGAATCGCAGCCGCCAAAAGAAAGTTTACATCATCGTCATGTACTGTTCCGCTTTCCAGAAGGTGTAGAGTGTCCTTGTCGTAAAGTTCATAGGCATATTTTGCACCATCTTCTGTTATGCGAAGATGCTTGCTCCCACCATCAACCGCATACCAACGCTCATTAGCGTCGAGTTCTTTTAAGGAAGTGTGACTTTCCTGAAATGCCTCAACTTCCAACAGCAGCTCATTCGCTCTGTGCGCGTATTCATCGCTCTGCTCAAGTGTTTCGGACAGGAAGCCTTTTATCTCATCTGCTCCTGTCAACAGATCTTCGTAGAAATGCTGGAGGCAATCTTCCTGACTTGCAAATTCGCTGAGAAAGGCAAGGCCATTCGCATCGAGATACAGCTCTGAAATGCTTTTTGCCAAGTCAGCCGCAGACATATTGCTGTTCTCTTTTAATTGGCTTTCCGCTTGCTCGGATTTCTCCACAGAAATGCCGCGCTCCCTGCAAATCTCCGCAAAATGCCGGTCAATGTCCGTAATCAGCTCGGAAGCCGTCTTGTTGATGGTTTCCAGACTGGCGCGAAGCTCTTTCAGCTCCTTGCCCTTTGACCATGTGGCGATATAGCCGAAGCTGTTTTCTCCCGTTTCAATGCCGTAATACTGGCAGACCGCATAGGAAATGCTTTCGGCCTCGACCTCCTCGGTGTTGCGACTCTTTTCTCCGGGGACAAGGATCGTCTCACCATCGTCCGCAAGCTCCGTCATGTGTTCATAGTCGTGGAGCTTGGCATGGGCGATCTCATGGACGGCGGCGCATACCGTCTGCACCTCACTCATACCGGCGCGGATGGTGATGCTCTGCGCCTTAATGCTGAAAAATCCGTCCGTATCCCGCGCAACGGGCTTTATCTCCATCGGAACGGGAGACGCACGGCGCAGCGCCTCCATGAAAACCTCATACTGCTGCACATTGCCACTCAGATCAGCGGCAAGCTGGGGCAAGGGCTTTCCCGCAGTCTGCGACACATCAAAGACGGATACCACCTTGAACATGGGGATACGGATTTCCTTTTCCTCAATGATGGCCTTGCCGTCCGCATCCAGCACCGGCGCATTGGTTTCCGGGTCGGTCTTGATCTCCTCGACCTTTTTCTTATAGGGAGTGGGAGCGATAATGCGGATACCTTTTTCGCCTTTCAGGACGTTCCTGCCGAACTGATCGCGCCACTTGTTGAAGCCCGCCACATGGGTGGCGTCGGGGCGCTGCATATAGATGAGCATGGTATTATTGACCGAGTAGCGGTGAAAACGGCTCATCGTGGAGAGATACTGCCGGTACTTATCGCTCTCAAACAGCTCCTTGATGCCGTTTTCGATGCTGTCAACGATCTCCCGCATCCGGTCTTTGTTGGTTTGCTTTTCAGCCATGATAATCTCCTTTCAGAAAAAATAGCGCCCCTGCGCAGAAGAAAACACATCCTGCACAGGGGCAATTCTCCGCAGATAGATGTTGTTTTCGGGCTTGCGGATAGAATGTCTCAGCCCCTTGGGATTCCGCATGGAAAAAGCCTTGCGGCACGGGGCTTTTACGCCCTCTATCTGCGGAGGTTCCAGTATTGTTCACGCTTCCGTTTGGCGTCCTGCTTTCTCCGCTCCTGCTTGGCGCAGGCAGGACAATACTTGGCGCGGTTGGAGGAAGAATAGACCGGCTTGCCGCAAACGGCGCAGCACTTTCCCGGCCTTTCCCGCATCACGTCGGCCAGCAGCTCATGGTCGGCGGGAAGCACCGCGTTTCGGAACCAGTTGCACAGCAGCGAGTAGGAAATACCCTGTACGCAGACGCAAGGCTCTCCATCATCCAGCGCGAGGCAGTTGCCGTGATCGTAGTTACAGCAGAGCTTCCGAATGAGCTTCTTGGAGCGGCGGAGTTGCTTGTGATCCATACGCGGCGCATCAGCCATTGTCGAACACCAGCTTATAGCCCGTGCGCTGCCCATCGTCCTCCAGAAGAACAACGGCATCATAGGTTTTCCCGGTCTTTTCCGAGTAGCAGCCTTTCAGCGGGGCGCAGCCATTTTTCAAAAGCGCAGCGGCAAGAGATTTCGTCAGCACCTTTTTCTTGGCGGTGAAAAAACGGCTGTTTTTCCAGAGGACAAAGGAACAGGCGCGATTCTCACAGAAAAAGCCCTTCTGCGATTCCGTTACCTCGGCCCCGCAGCGGGGACACCTGCCGACTACCTCACGCCCGGAGGGGAACAGGACTTCCGTACCGGGGATGGGTTTGTAGGTCTGCACCAGCTCATGTAGCATGGCGGCGATCCCATCCATGAAGCTGTCCGGGGCGATTTCGCCGCGCTCGATCTCTTTCAGGCGGTGCTCCCATTCAGCGGTGAGCTGCGGAGACTGGAGCTGTTCGGGCAGAACGGTGATAAGCGCCGTGCCGGTGGAGGTGGGCAGCAGATTTGTGATCTTCTTGGACTTTCTGCGCTCCACAAAACCGGAGGACACCAGCTTTTCAATGATACCGGAACGGGTCGCCGGGGTGCCAATGCCCTTGCGCTCGGCATCATCAGGAATATCCTCCTTGCCCGCGTTCTCCATCGCAGCCAGCAGCGTATCCTCGGTGAAGTGCTTGGGCGGCGTGGTTTTTCCGGTCTTGACCGATGCGGCAGATACGGAAAGCGTCTGATTCTCCGTTACCACCGGCAGCGCAGGCGCTGCCTCTACCTGCTCCTGCTCATAGCGCTTCCAGCCGGGAGCAAGAACGGTTTTGCCCTTGGCGGTGAAGCTCTGACCGGCACCGTCCACCGTAATGACCGTTTCTGCATAGCGGTGGGGTTCATCCACCGCACGAAGCAAGCCCCTTGCCGCCAGCTTCAGCACCTCGCGTTCGCCCAGCGGCAGAGAGGCCATATCTACCTTTTCCGCGCTGATGGTTGGGACGATAGCGTGGTGATCGGTGACTTTTTGGCTGCTGCACACCTGCTTGGCGCAGATGGTCGGCGGCTTCTCCATGCCGCAGACAGCGGCAGCGGCGGCGACAAGGCCGGGGACGCTGCCCTCCATATCGTCGGTCAGATAGCGGCTGTCGGTGCGCGGGTAGGTACAGAGCTTCTTTTCATAGAGCGCTTGGAGATAGTCGAGGGTCTGCTGAGAGGTGTAGCCGAGAACGCGGTTGGCGTCGCGCTGGAGGGAGGTCAAATCGTAGAGCGCGGGCGCTTTCTCAGACTTTTCCTTGCGCTCCACGCTTTTGACCACCGCCGTCTTGCCCTTGCAGGCATTGGCGATAGCGTCGGCGTCCTTTCTGTCCTTCATTCTGTCTGTCGCGGCGGGAAAGCCGCAATCGAGCTGGGCGGTGTAGAACGGTTCTGCCACAAATGCGGAGATCTCCGCCTCACGCTGTACCAGCAGTGCCAGCGTGGGTGACATGACGCGCCCAATGTTCAATGTGCGGCCATACGTCAGGGAGAAATACCGCGTGGCGTTGATACCAACCAGCCAATCAGCCTTGGCGCGGCACAGGGCAGATTGATGCAGGCCGTCATAGTCGCGCCCAGACCTAAGCTGCTGGAAGCCGCTGCGGATGGCATCATCCTCCATTGAAGAAATCCAAAGCCGCAGAATTGGCTTGGAGCATCCCGCAAGGCAGTAAACCGTGCGGAAGATCAGCTCACCCTCGCGCCCAGCGTCGCAGGCGTTGACCACCTCTGCCACACTCTCCCGGCGCATCAGCTCCCGCAGAATGTCAAACTGCTTCTGCTTGTCCGCACGGACGATGAAGCGGAACGAGGTAGGAATGATGGGCAGCGCCGCCAGCGTCCATTTGGCATCATCGGCATTGTAAACGGCGGCGTCGGCCAGCTCTGCCAGATGCCCGAAACACCACGACACGATGTACCCGCCGCCCTCCAGATACCCGTCATGCCGTGATTTAGCACCCAGCACGGCGGCGATGCTCTGCGCCACGGATGGCTTTTCGGCGATCACAAGGCGCATGGTGCAGCCTCCATTCTCTTTACGTCACGGTAGCAGGGGCGAACGCAGCTCTGTCCGAAGCGCTTGCAGCCGTAGCAGAAGTGTTCCTTGGCAGCGTCGGGAGGGCTGTCCTCCCGCGCTGCTTTCGGCTTCTGCATCATCAGGCGTTCCAGCGGATTATTGGTGAAATATCTCATGCGTCCGTATCCTCCGTAGTATCCTGTTCCGGTTCGCCCTCATACGGCTCAAACTCGTATTCGTCCTCGTCCTCGCCGTAGTCATAATCGTCCAGATCGGCGCTGCCCTTGGTCTGCGGCTTGGCCTTTTTCTGCTTGAAGATGTAGAACGCTGCACCGCCGCCCAGCGCGACGATCAGCAGAACGACAAGGATGCCGCCCACGCCGCTCTTTTTCTCCGGTTCCTCGGCGGCGGGTTCTGTCGGCTCGGTGGGGGCTTCGGGCTTTGCCTCCTTGCCCACGCACTCGGTCATGTTGACCGCGCAGACGGGGCAGGATGTATTGACCGTACCGGCCACGCATTTTGTGGTGCAGGAGCAAGTGGCGGGCGTTTCTTCCTCGCCAGTCAGCGCCATCAGGTCGGCCTCATCCACCTGATTCAAGAAGTGGACGGTTTCTTCGCCCTCATCGTCACGGTCAATAATCAGGTAAAATGTATTGCCGTTCTTGCTTTCCAACGTAATGAACTGTTTTCCTGCCTTGGTGCTGGAGCCAATATCGTCGATCAGCGTCAGATTGCCGTCCGGTGTCAGCGCGTCGCTGCCGCCCGTCATGCTGCCAACAAGGAGCTGCCAGAGGTCGGTCAGCTCTTTTTCATCAAGCGGAAGCGTAATGCCGCCGATGCTCACGGTACTGTCGGCGGCGTCGGTGACGGTCAGATAGCTGCCGTACACATAGCCCACACGGGCAGGCAGCAGGATTTTTACCCAATCGCCGTCCCTGCCAATCACATCGACCACCGTGCCGTTGGGGAGCTGCGTAAACGCGGTGTTGTCCAGTCCCGCGCCGGTGCGGACGTTCAGGTTGCCGCCGTTGGTCGTGACCGTGCCGATCTGTTTTGTTTCCTGCGTGTCTGCGGCGCTGCTTTCGACGGCAGGCAGCGTATCATCGGGATAGTCGCCGCTGCTGGCAAAAGCGGAAACGGGGAGAATCCCGATACACAGGAGCATCAGCAGCAGACTGATAAAAATGCGCGGTGTGTTCTTAGTCATGGTTCAACGCCTCCTTTTCCGAAGTGGCCGGTGCAGGCGCGGCCTGCATACGGCGGAACAGCTCGGCAAACTGCTCCATCGTCATGCCGTTCTCACGCACCATGCCGATGATGTCGGTGTCCTCCAGCTCACGAATCTGCTTTTCCAGCTCGCGGTTGCGGCCTTGCAGATCGGAAATTTTGCCTTTGTTCTTCTCCAGCTCCCCACGGAGCTTCATGATTTTCGGGTTCATATCGTTCACTCTCCTTTACGGCAAGCGCCCATAGCGGTAGAAATGGGACTGCCAATAGCTTGAATTTAAGTTTGCATAAGAGATCGGATCTCCGCAGTGGATCATCATATTGTTGCCAACATAGATACCCACATGGCTGACACCGGGGGTATCATACGTTCCGGTGAAAAACACCAGATCGCCCGGCTTGACGTTAGCAGAGGATACAGGCGTACAGATGTTGCAAAGTCCCTGCGCGCCCAGCCTGCCCACATCCCAACCGGAATGATTGATGACCCAACTGACGAAGCCCGAACAGTCAAACGAGGTGGAGGGACTGCTGCCGCCCCAAACGTAGGGGTAGCCGAGATACTTTTCCGCTTCCTTGATGATGGCGTCAAATACCTCATCGTCCAGCGCCTCCGGGGGAATGTCGTAGTCGGTATAGCTGCCCTCCACATACTTGCCGATGTAGCCTGAACCGGGGAACAGGTCGGGACGGTTGCCGAGGGTGGCCATATAGGTGGCGTACATTCCGAGCTGTTCTTCGCTCATAATGTAAACGGGAACATGGGAGAGATTGAAGTTTTCCAGCGTGACCGTGCAGATGTAGTAGTCATACGGAACCTGATAGGTGTCCGTATGGGTGTTGCCGTCCGCGTCCGTCCATGTGTCGGTTTCTGTGCGGTAGCGGGTTTCCACCACCACATCCTCGGTCAAAATGTACTGGCGGTCAAAGAGCATTTGGAGCGTACCCTGCACCTCATCCAGCGTCCATTCCCCTTGATGCAGCGCCGTAATCATGGAAATGAGTACATAGGGGTCATGCTCGATGGTGTCCAGATCAAAGTGGTACTCATCGTAGTCGTGGGTGCTTTCGTAGGTGTCGAGGTAGCGCTGAAGCTCTGCCTCCATTTCGCAATACTGCGCTTCCGCACCCAGCATATCGGCGTCCTGCGATGGATAGGTACTGGCCGCGATCCCGGAGCCGACGCCATCCATCATCACCGAGCAGGAGGACAGGCCGTTGAGCAGAAATGCCAGCATCAGCAGAATCGCGGCGGCAATGGCAAAGCCGCGCCGGTGTTCCCACACATATTTGCCCGCTTTCTCAGCCTTTTCAGCGGCTTTTTTCGCGGCCTTGGCGGTATTCTCTGCCGCCTTTGCCGTAGTCTGCGCCGCCTGATTGTGCTTGGCAGCGGCATACTGCTTCTTAATTGCCTGCTTCTGCTGCCATTTGGAAACGGGATTGCTGGTGGGGCTGTCGATCTCTGCTTTCTTCTGGAGCGCGTCAAGATTGGCTCGTTCCAGCTTTTTCTCTGCACGGATGGCAGTACGATAAGGCTTGAGCTGATGGGCGCGGTGGGCAGACTGCACCAGCCGCCCGCCGCTCTCCACGGCTTGCTCTACCTTGTGCGCGGCCTCTACGCCTACATTGTCATCCTCGCTCTGCCGCACCTCCCGGTGAACCTGAGAGAGAACAAAGTTGGCGGGGGCATCCTGCACGGCATGGGTCAGTTTTGAGGGCGGCTTTTTCTTATCCACTTCCTCAAAACGGAGCTGCGTTTTGACCTTGCCGGTGGCAGGATCAAAGCCGCGTTCCTTTTTGACCACGGTTTTCTTGGGGATTTTCGCCTGCGCCTTATCCGCCTTGGCCTCCGCTTTTTTCACCCGCTTGATGGGCTTTTCCAGCTTCGGCTCGGCAAGATCGGCGTCGGAAAACTGCAAACGCGGTTCTCTTTTCATGCCGACGCCACCTCTTGCGGTTTGGTGGTCATGACGCGGTACAGCTCGGTGTCCTTCGGGAAGTGGTCAATGAAGGGCAGGATCGTGTTGCCGTAGAACAGCAGCCCCTCGCCCTCGCCGGAGTGGGTCACATAAGAGAGCTGATGCGGCGAAATGTTGAGCTGCTTTGCGAGAATCTGCCGGTCACCAGCGGCCTGATTGAGCATATAGATGAAATCGCTGTTCTCAAAAATGTTCTCAACCTCGCGGCTGGATAACAGGTCTTTGACATTTTGCGTGATCCCGGTGGGGATGCCGCCCCATTTGCGATAGCGTTTCCAGATTTCGACACTGTACGAAGCCGTCTGTTCCTCCTTCAAAAGAAGATGGAACTCGTCAAGATAGTAGCGGGTCGTTTTATGGGCGGCGCGGTTGATGGTCACACGGTTCCAGACCTGATCCTGCACCACCAGCATCCCGATTTTTTTGAGCTGCTTGCCCAGCTCCTTGATGTCGTAGCAGACGATGCGGCTATTCACATCCACGTTCGTGTGATGGTTGAACACATTCAGAGAGCCGGTGACGTAGATTTCCAAAGCGGTGGCGATGTACTGCGCTTCCTTTTCATCCTGCGCACGGAGGGCGTTATACAAGTCCTCCAGCAGCGGCATATTCTCCGGTTTCGGGTCATTGAGGTAGTCCCGGTAGACGATGCGAACGCAGCGGTCGATGATGGCCTTTTCCACAGGGGCAAGCCCATCCTTGCCGCCGACGATCAACTCGCACAGCGACAGAATGAAGTCGGATTTCAGGCTCAGCGGGTTATCATCGTCGCTGTAATCCAGATTCAAGTCCATCGGATTGATGTAGCAGGGCGAACCGTCGTAGCCCTTGCCGGTGGGCGACAGCTTAATGACCTGACCGTGCAGGCGCTCCACCAGCGGTGTATATTCGCCCTCCGGGTCACAGATGATGATGTCATCCTTGGGGCAGATGAGAAACGCATTGGTGATCTCACGTTTTGCCGAAAACGACTTGCCGCTGCCGGGAGTGCCTAAAATCAGACCGTTGGGATTTTTCAGCAGCTTCCGGTCTACCATGATGAGGTTGTTGGAAAGGGCGTTGATGCCGTAGTACAGCGCCTCCGAACCGTTCTGGAACAGCTCCTGCGTGGTGAAGGGGACGAAGATCGCTACGCTGGAGGTGGTCAAGCCCCGCTGAATCTCGATCTGATTCAGCCCCAGCGGGAGGCTGCTCATCAGTCCTTCCTCCTGCTGGAAGTCCAGCCGGGTCAGCGCACAGTTATACTTCTGCGCGATGCTGGAGGTCTGGAAGATGTTGTTGTCAAGCTGCCGGGGCGTGTCCGCTGTGTTGAGAATGAGGAAGGTCAGCAGGAACATTCGCTCATTGCGGGACTGCAAATCCTGCAACAGCTTCTTGGCCTCCGCGCCGTAGGTGGCAAGGTCGGATGGGATAATGTCCATGTCATATCCAGCACGAACCGCTTTCTTGTAGGGTAGGAAAGTGACGCCTTACCATGTCACCATGGCAGGTTTCCACAGTCCCCCCTCCGAACAGTGCTTGCACCTCTCGATGCACACTGCTCTCCATTATTGTTTGACTTCAAAATTCTGATTGTGGATTTTTTTATGACATTCCCAACAAACTACCATGGTTTTTCTTCTTTTCGATAACATCATTATTTCCCAAGGTTCTTTGCCTTTTAGGTTACGAATCTTATTTACATGATGGATTTCATATTGATTGCTGGTCGTGCTTCCACAAAGTTCACAACATTTAGCTTTTAATCGACTTTCAAAAGTACTACGTGTATTCTTGTGAATCTGTACCATACTCGTTCTTGTATCCGTGGCATTTTTCCCCTTTTTACAATCAGAATATTTGGATAGGTACAAATAACTCGTACCTTTCTTGGTTTCATAAGCAATGCACCATTTTCCTTTATGGTCACTAAATTTTTCCTTGATTTTGCCTATAGAGCAACGATGCTTTCCTGCAAGAGTTTTAAGGCAGCTATATTCCATAAGATAGCTGAAATAATTCAGCATATAGAAGTTGCTTGCCATGTAGTAATAATTGCAAATCCCTCTAAGTTCAGCATTGTAGCCTGAAACAATTTCAAGGTCTGTGAGTCGTAACATATCATTTCTGCATACCGGTTCAAGTTCGCCATTGTCACATTGCTTAACAATTCCGTTTTTGAACATAAAACCGTTAATTTTCTCTTTTAGCGGAATAGCAAGTTCAACACCGTTAGACATAGTTCTTTGCGTTGCACCTCTTCCATTGGGTTTTACTGTATTAGAACGTCTTACTCTAATGTTATATCCAAGAAATTTCGCATACGTGTTGCTATGCGTAA
>OHZH01000080.1_pt1 | contig 23494 bp, 16 predicted proteins | sample 1580541 | NCBI WGS metagenome assembly OHZH01 (sample SAMEA3882504, study PRJEB24775) | human gut metagenome | biome: human-associated habitat; feature: intestine environment; material: feces | place: Netherlands | collected 2009/2010 | reverse complement strand
TTGTCAACACTTTTTTTAAAGTTTTTAAAAAGTTTTTGAAATCTCTTTCATTACTTTTAAAAGCTTTTTCTGTGTTTTCAAACCTTTCTGTTGTTTGTGCTTTCCTCAAGCGACTTCGTTATTATATCACTCCTTTTTACAAATTGCAACTCCTTTTTTCAATTTTTTTAAATTTTTTATTTTTTCTTAAAAAACAATTTAAAAGCCGCATATTTGTCGCATTTTCATATTAGTGTATAATAAAACTTTCAACGCTTTTAACTATACCCATTATTTAGTCGATTATTCAATTCACTTAAAATTATTTTATCAACTCGTTATTTCAAATGTATATCTGTACTTTATACTTATTACTTCCCATATACATTATATAAGAAAAGTGTATTTTATAGGAGAAATAATCTTGACAAAAGTTTTTATTCTCTATATAATAGTAACAACAAGTAAATCCCTCTAAAAGCGATGACGGGAACAAGATATTTTGGTATTTCTTCAGAGAGCAGCTGTATGGTGAAAAGCTGTGATTACCTTTATATGTATAGCTCATCCCCGAGTTTTCTGTGCGAGGTTATGTAGTGCAGAACGCAAGACTGCGTTATCGGTCAGGACTTTGTTGGAAGTCTGTAAGGGGTGTACAGTGATGTGCACCTAAAACCGGGTGGTACCACGGATGTTTTATTCGTCCCTTTTTAGGGGCGATTTTTTGTGCAATTAATTAGGAGGCACTTTATATGAAACCAGGATTTGAAAAGTATATTCCTTTTCAGCAGATTAAGCTTGAAAACAGAGAATGGCCAAACAATGTAATTACAAAAGCACCGATATGGTGCAGTGTTGACTTGCGTGACGGCAATCAGGCGCTTGTTGACCCTATGAATATGGAAGAAAAACTTGAATTTTTCCACACGCTTGTTGATATGGGCTTTAAGGAAATTGAAATAGGATTTCCGAGCGCATCTGAAACAGAGTACGAAATCTGCCGTGAATTGATTGAGGGCAACCATATTCCCGATGATGTTACAATTCAGGTACTTGTTCAGGCAAGAGAGCACCTCATCCGCAAAACTTTCGAGGCAGTTAAGGGCGCTAAAAATGTAATTATCCATTTCTATAACTCAACCTCTACATTACAGAGAAAAGTTGTATTTAAAACAGATATGGAAGGCGTAACTAAGATTGCCATTGAGGGTGCAAAGCTCATCAAACAGCTTACAGACGAATATACAGGCGATACAAACTTTAGATTTGAGTATTCTCCCGAAAGTTTCAGCGGTACAGAAGTTGAGAACGCTGTTTACATCTGCGATAAAGTTATGGAAGCTCTCGGTTCTACAAAAGAAAACCCTGTTATTCTCAATCTTCCTAATACTGTTGAAATGTGCACACCAAACACATACGCAGATCAGGTTGAATATTTTATTAAACATATAAAGAACAGAGAGGCTTGCATAATCAGCTTGCATCCGCACAATGACAGAGGCACAGGCGTTGCGTCGGGCGAGCTTGCACTTCTTGCAGGTGCAGAGCGTGTAGAGGGCACACTCTTCGGCAACGGCGAGAGAACCGGTAACCTTGACATTGTTACAATGGGACTTAATATGTTTACACAGGGAGTTGACCCTAAACTCGACTTCTCTAATCTTCCAAAGCTCAGAGAGATTTACGAAAGATGCACAGATATGAAAATCAATCCTCGTCAGCCGTATATCGGTGAACTTGTATTTACTGCTTTTTCGGGTTCTCATCAGGATGCTATCAATAAAGGTATGCAGTATATGAAAGACAGCGGCACAGAATATTGGGAAATTCCATATCTCCCTATCGACCCTGCCGATGTCGGAAGAGAGTACGAACCTATTATCAGAATCAACTCTCAATCAGGTAAGGGCGGCGCCGCATTTGTAATGAGCCATAACTTCGGATATGACCTTCCAAAGAAGATGCACCCTGAATTTTCTAAACTTGTTCAGAAAAAGTGTGAAGAACTCGGCAGAGAGCTTATTCCGAAAGAACTTTTTGAAGTATTCAGCGAAAACTATCTTGAAGTTAATCAGAAATACGCTCTTACAAAGCGTAAAATTTACGAAGAAAGCGAAAACGGTAAAGATTATGTGCACTTCAAGGGCAAGATGACTATTAACGGTGCCGATGAAGTTACATTAAGCGGCGTAGGCAACGGACCGATTGACGCATTCTTTAATGCTATTAAGAAATTCGGACTCGACAAATACGAATTTATCTCTTACAGCCAGCACGCTATTTCACAGGGTTCAGATTCAAAAGCTGTTTCTTACATTGAACTCAAAAAGCCTGACGGAAAGAACATTTTTGGTATAGGCATTGATTCAAATGTCAATGTTGCATCTGTTCTCGGCGTTCTTAATGCAATTAACAGAGCTGAAATGTAAAAGCAGTAAATTACAGTATAATATCAATATAATTATTAATCCGCTCAATTTTATTATAATTTGAGCGGATTTTAGTTTGTTGGTTTAATGTAAAAATATGGTTCACCACCAAAAGTTTAGTTTTGCTTTACTTTGTTGCCCGATGGAAAGTATCCTAAACCACAACTTTCGCAACTATTGCAATTAGTCTTTTAACATCTTTATTTATACAGTCACACTTTCTGTATTTTGCAATATTATGTAGTGTAAACAGAAAGGAGGCAAACGCTTATGTGTAACTTTTTCGGTAATGGCAACAACTGCTGCTCATGGGTTATTCTTCTTATAGTTATCCTTGCTTGTTGTGGCGGTAACGAGTCTTCTAACGGTTGTGGCTGCGGCTGCTAAAAATTAAGTATAAAAATAACCCCCTCAATTGAGGGGGTTAAATTCTGTTTGTCTATAAAACTATAATGCGATTATGCACTGTATGCAGACCATGAACCGTGGTTATTGTTTCCCTGAACAGGAGAAGTCTGGATTGAAGTAAATCCTGCCTCCGCAATGTTCTTAAGTTCTGCTTTAATGTCGGTGTATTTCCAGTCAAAGCAATGGAGAATAACACCGTAATAAAATTACACATACGACAAAATAAGCAAAAACCTCTTATTTGCGTATAAAATACATTTTAACGCTTTTATCATAACAAAAATGTATTAAATTGGCAACCTGATTATTGCACAATAAGCGCAAAATGTTTTTGATTATTTTGCTAAATTAAAGCTGCTTGCAGTTTGCTTTTGCTAATATTTTATATATTTAATCTTAAAATAAGCAAATATTTACGCAAATTATTTGTTTGTTTTGTTGAGCAAGTATTTATAGATTTATAAAAACATTAATTTTATTTTGTCAATATATGTGTATTGAAATTTACCGATTTTGTAGTAAAATATCTTTATAGGAAGTGATAATATGAAAATCGGTCTTGTAGTTGAGGGTGGTGCGTCACGCACATTTTACTCCTGCGGCGTAATGGACGAAATGCTGAGAGAAAACATATATGCCGACTATGTAATCGGAACTTCGGCAGGCATTTCAAATGCCGTATCTTATGTTTCAAAGCAGATCGGCAGAAACTATATAATCGGCACAAAGTACTTAAACGACAAAAGATATATGGGCACTAAATATTTGCTAAACCCTAAAAAGCGCTGTTACTTTAACCTTGATTTTATAATGGACGAAATTCCAAATAAACTTGTTCCCTTTGACTACGATACTTTTGCAAAATTTAAAGGTGATGTAATCGCAACTCTTACAAATATAAACACAGGCAAAACCGAGTATGTGCCTGTTTCACGCTATGACAGAAAATTTGAAATACTAAGAGCGACCTGCGCATTACCGCTGCTTTTTCAGCCGATTATAATAAACGGAAACGAATATCTTGACGGCGGAATTACCGACAGCATTCCGTTTAAACACGCTTTTGATGACGGCTGTGACAAATGCATAGTTATACTTACGCAGGCAAGGGATTACCGCAAAAAAGCCGATAAAACGCTCGAATTTTCCGCAAAGCGCTACAGAAAGAAACCTGAATTTGCAAAGGCGCTTTTAAACAGACCGCAAATGTATAACAAACAGCTTGAAGATATAAAAATGCTTGAAGAACAGGGACTTGTTTATGTAATTGCGCCAAATCAAAGTCTTGGCATAGGCAGAACTGAAAGCAACCCCGAAATAATAGAAAAAATATACAAACAAGGTGAGTCAGATTTAAGAAAACACCTTGATAAACTTAGAAAATTTATTGAAAATTAAAGGTGTCCATTTATCTGAATTTGCAAAACAATTGTCAGAAGAATGGGCAAACAGAAGAATTAGTATGGAGCAAATATGATACCTATTTATATGACGATTGCAAAGTTTTGAAAAATTTGCTTAACATACAAAATGAAGCTGATTTAAGCTTAGCCGATAAATACAAATTTAAAAATTATAAGCCTGTTTTGCACGAATACTTAGAAGATTAACTCTTATCTCTTGACTTTTTTACATTCATTTGGTACAATATATTATGTTGCAACGGGATGTAGCGCAGCTTGGTAGCGCACACGTCTGGGGGGCGTGGTGTCGCAAGTTCAAATCTTGTCATCCCGACCATTACACGCTAACCACTCGGTCAGCGTGTTTTTTCTTACTGTAATCCTTTTTTATAATGAGGTGAACATATATGCAGATTTCAAGCAGATTTACTCTTGCCGTTCATATTCTTACCTGCATAAAAACTTTCGGTGACAGTAACAAGATTACGAGCGAGTTTTTGGCTGCAAGCACCAATGTTAATCCTGTAATTGTCCGTAAAATTCTCGGGCAGTTAAAAAAAGCGGGTATCGTGGAAGTAGCACGGGGTTCGGGCGGTGCTGTTCTGGCAAAGCCTGAAAATGATATAACATTTCTTGATATTTATAAAGCGGTAGATTGCGTTGGTGACGGTGAGCTTTTCCATTTTCACGAAAATCCTAACCCGCTATGCCCCGTCGGACGAAACATTCACGCCGTTCTTGACGACAGGCTCATAAAAGTCCAGCAGGCAATGGAAAAAGAGCTTGCTTCTGTTACATTAAAAGATGTTTTGGACGATACGCAAAATATAATAAAATCGCAACAATAAAATAATTTGATTAATAATAAGATTTTAAGTATTTTTCTCCTTTTTGAAAATTCTTAAAATCTTTTTTTATTTTTATCGTTGTAACCGTTGACATTACAACAAGTTTGTGATAATATATCGTTGTAATCATTAATGTTACAACAAATTCAACACATAAATATTTTTACGGAGGTTTTATTATGAAAAAGACAGATTACAAAGAAATCAAATTAGAAAAAGGCACTATCTTTGAATATTCATTCGGTGAAGTAAAGTTATTGGTTTACCGTACAAATGACTTTATTGACGATGAAGCAATTATGCTTGTAAAAAACAACAAAACAGTTGTTATCGAATCGCCTTGCTTTAATGACAACATTGTAGAGCTTGAGCAGTTTATTAAAGATACAGGTACTCAAGTTGAGGGTGTTGTACTCGCTTATCATATGGGCGGCGGCACATTCTTGCCGAATGTAAAGAAATATGCTACTAAAAAGGCAAATACTTACGGCACTGTCGGTGGCGGTAAAGCTTTAGTAGAAAATTTCACAAAGACTTTCGGCAATATCTTCGATTCATCAATTCACTCGGTTACAAATATTATTCCAGGCGAAACATTAAAAATCGCAGATACCGAACTTAGCATTGTAGAAACTGCTGATGCTTTTGATATTGTTTTCCCTGAAATCAATGTTATTTACACTCATATGCTCGGTCACGATTGTCACTCTATTATCGGCAGTGTAGCACATGCCGACGGAATGATTGCCGAACTTGAGGGCTATATTAACAAAAATTATGACCTTATCCTCACATCGCACTATGACCCGGAAGATACAAACGATGTAAAGACTAAGATTGACTATGTAAAGAATATTAAGTCTATTGCAAACAAGTCAGCCAATGCCGAAGAATTTAAGGAAAAAGTAAAGTCAGAATATCCGAATTACTCCGGACTTAACTACCTTGACATTACAGCCGGTGCATTTTTCCCCGCTTAATTAAATTTTCTGCAATAAAATAAATTATAATCCATATTTAAAGGGCAGCCCATTATTTGGGCCGCCCTTTTGAGAAGTATAGTAGTGTCAGATATTCAAAATCGTAATTATTTTTCCTTCATATGTAAGCACATTGCTTTCTTGCAAACTCTTTAATTCTCTCATCAATGTGCTTATATCCATTTGTAAATGGTCTGCGAGCTCCTGCCTTGTAAAAGGAATTTGTAATTTGTCACTTTTTTGCTCGCTTTTTAATTGTCGCAAATACTTAATAATTTTATTTTTCGAAAGAGATTCCGCATTAGCAATTATGCGCTGCATAACATTTTCTGTCATTCTGTAAAAAATACTGATAATGTTTTGCTGAACTCTGTTTTGTAAAAAAATAATTGACGGATCGGTTATTAAAAACGAATTTGTTTCAAGTGACAAAACAACCGATTTTTTCCTTGCCGATACCGTCGGATACGGAGTATCCAGGCTTATAGCTATCAATTCGTTTCCGTCGGGTTCAAAATGATTTATAAATGTTTTCACACCGTCTATATTTGTTTCATAAGAAGCTATTGAACCGTATAAAACAAAAATTGATTTATCGAGTTCAACATTAAGTATTGCACCACGATTAAGTTCAAAAATCTTAAATTTAGTATTATATAGAAATTTCTCAATTTCATCATCGGTAAATCCACGAAAAAGTTGAGAATTTCTTAAATGCTCGATATTTTTTTCGATTTGATTCTCCATAAATATAAACAATACTCCTGATTACAAAATATATACTTAAGCTGTCAGATTGATAAAACCTGACAGCTTTATTATATCACTCTTATTTTTTATTTCAACGCAATTTTTAAAATCATCAGTTATTAACGGTATATTTTCCGTTTGAACTGCCCGAAATATAAAACTTGGCACTGCCTGTAACAGGAATATCAACAGTCTGATTGCTGCCATTGTTGAATATTACATATGTAGCGTCGCTTGGAATATCAATGGTATAAACACTCTGACCTAATTCATTTGTTGTTGACTTTGTCATTGATTTTCCCGGCCATGATGTCATTTTTGTATTGCTGTCAGACCAATAGTAGCAATTCACATTACCCCAGTTGTAGTTATCTGTAAATGTCATAGTATATTTGTCAGATACAGATGAAGTTGTAGGTTGGGTTGTCGGTGTCGGAGCTGTAGTAGGCTGTGTTGTAGGTTTAACCGTTGTCGGCTGTGTCGGAGCGATTCCGCCTTTGTATTGACCTACCTTGGCCTCACTGCTTGGCTGATTTACAATGTACAGCATAATGTATGTAGCATCTCTGATATCAACAGAACCGTCTTCGTCAACATCGGCTGCAATCTTTTGTTTCTGATTAAATGTAATCATTTCATTGATGTAAAGTTGAATTTCAGTTACATCGCTGATTGTAATTTTACCGTCCTGATTTGTATCACCGATAAGTACGCTTTCAGCAGGAGATGTAGTAGGCTGTGCTGTTGTAGGCTTTGCCGTAGTAGGTTGTGCTGTTGTACTCTGGGTCGGTACAGGCGTATTATAATCTTCAAAAGTGTGATTTGCTTTGAATATCTTTGTAGCGCCGTTGAGATTTAATCCCGGCTTTGCATCTGCAGGATAACGCTTGCTTGCAGAATTTGTGCCGTCACTGAAAATAACCGCACCGTTTGCAAGTGAATCTGAAACTTCAATTACATAATAACCTGTAGAAGAATCCAAAGTCATTTTTTCGCCCGGCCATTTTGCATTAGAATCTGCATCTGAATAAATATAAGCATATATATTTGACCAGTTATAAGATGAATTGTCAAAGTAAATTTTTTGCGTTAATGTCGGGTCAACCTTTGTGTAAATGTAGGTTTTATCGGCTGAACCGTTGGCGTTGCTTGCCTTTACATTGATTGTTGTCTTTGTACCGTACGCAAGACCTGCGCCGATTGTAATTTTCGTACCGTCAGTGAATGACTGATATTTACCGCCGTCAACGGAATACTGCGAGTTTTCAGCGTTCTTGGTATTTAATGTAAGTGTGTAAGTTTCTGTTTCGTATGTAGAAGAACCCGGAGTTACACTTACCTTTGGCTTAGGATTTTCTTCTTCATAAATAACGGCAATACCGCTTGAGCCGACCTTACCGCTGATTGACGATGAAGTAACCGTAAATGTGTTGCCCGAAATTTTGTCAACATATGTACCCGGTTTTGCATAGCCTCCGCCGTTTTCAACAGAAACATTACCGCTGCCGCTGCCTTTTACAATAACAGCACCGCCGTCTTTACGGGTAATTACGCTGCAGTCGTTTGATTTTTTATAACAATCGGCTTTTCCGTTCATGGCATTGTGGAATTTATTAACTTCCGCAACCTCACTGCTTGTAAAGTGAGTGCTGCCTTTTTCACCGATTTTTATATTATCTTTAATTTTTGATGACGGACGAGAAAAATAAAGAGCCGTTACTTCATTTTGGCTTGCCGCAACAGCATATGCACGGTCAATAACATTTTGGCTCATATCATTTGAATAGCCCCAATCTTTGTTATTTGACCATGTGTCATGGCTTTCGGCCCAATAAATGAGTTTATCGCGGGAAATACCACGATCACACCAGTTTCCAGACGAATCAGGTGCATCACCGGAATTAAATGAATCACGCAGAGCTTTACCGTAATTGCTGTCGGTTACTGTAATATAGTCTGTATATTCTTTCATTATATCTTCATTTCCGGTTTCTCTGTCATCAGGACCGGTAAGAATTTCGCCATAGTTATATAAACCATACTTTGTTACCGAACTCCAGAAATTATCGCCCTCGCTCGGAACGCCAATATGTTTTGCTGCGTCCCAGCGAATACCGTCAACACCGACTGACTTTAATTCCTGCATATATTTTCCTACTTTTTGCTGAACATATGAATTTTCAGTTGCGATATCAGGCATACCGATTTCTCCGTGCGTTACCTGCCATCTGTTTTTCCAGTTAATACCGCCTCCAAAAGTATGCCAATACTTTGATGGCTTTAAATCTTCTTCTATTCTTGAATGGTCGCCTGCAAGATGATTTGCTACAACATCAACTATTACCTTGATACCATAATTTTCGGCTTCTTTACATAGTGATTCCAACTCTGCCTTTGTACCGAGTTCGCTAGTACCTATATAAAATCCCAACGGCTGATACAACCACCACCATGTACCGGTTCCGCTGCCGGGCTGTGCAGGTGAAGTTTGAATTGTTGTAAAACCTGCCTCGGCAATATTATTTAATTCTGCCTTAATATCATTGTACTTCCAGTTAAAACAGTGCAAAATTACACCGTCCTGAATGTTGTCCATTAAATCGTAATCGCCGGCAGAAACCGAATTTTCATCTGATACAACTGCCGCATTTGCCGACACCGCAGCTGTTGCAAAACAAGGCAACAACATACTTGCCGCAAGAGCCGCACTGATTATTCTTTTATTCTTTTTCACGCTTTTTCCTCCCGTAAAATGTTAATTTCAAAACCTAAAAACCATAAAATTACAAAAAGTTTCTAAATAATTGCCTGCTAAACAAAAATCACCTCCAAAAACAAGGCATAATAACAATGTTTACTATTTATTATAATAATTATTTTTCCCCTTATATAATGGTAAATACGAATGTTTATCTTAAGAGGAATAAAATTTAACCGTTATTTTTTGTTCATTTTCACAAATAAGTTCTTAATAACAGCAAAATTTAATTTATAATATCAATTATAATACAAAGATATGTTAAATTAATTAAAAAGGTTCTGTCTTAATATATTGGAGCAACAATAATACATTACTGTTTAGCGGAATACTTCGTCAGGTAATTATAAAAGTTTGGTAGACACTAATTCACCCCGATTTTTGATAACAAAACAAAATGCCCTACTATGGCGTATAACCATAGTAGGGCATTTAATAAATTCTGTTATTATTTCACAAATTTACCGAGAATATCGAATTTTCCGATAATAGGGAGCTTTTTGCATTTACCCTGTACTGCGTTTACAATACCGTAAATTGCAAGAACAATAAAAGCAATTGACAAAATTGTGTTTATAAAACCGAGTATTGTAAGCAAAACTCCGCCTACTCCAAAAATAATACTTCCACGGAATACGATGCTTATAATTGTGGCTAAAATATAGTAAATAATAGCCTGTGCAACAGATAAAACAGTAATATTCAAACCCTGTGTTGCATGAAATCTTGCGTACTTTGAATCCTTTGCCGCAAAAATAGGTACAAGTACAAGCAAACCGATATAAGCAAGCACTGCCATAACCTTGTTTTCTTTGATATCCATAGGATCAAACTCTGCTGTAACATCATCACTGTTCAAAAAGTTGTTATGCTGTGTGCCGTACTGGTGCTGTTGAGTCTGCGCCTGCGAAGTTGTGTCATAAACGGGTGTTCCGCAATGTGAGCAGAATGTTGCTCCGTCCGGAATGTTATTGCCGCAATTTTTACAAAAAGCCATTGTTTTTACTCCTTTTTCTTTAAATACCTCATTAATTATTAAAATTAACATTATATATGATATAATATATCGCAAAATATGTCAAGTAAATATCAAAAATGGCAACTAAACATAAATATGTGTTTAGCCGCCATTTTATCTATATTGCTTTAAGAATAAGCATTAATTACTTAAAATACTTAACGCCGCTTTCAAAGATAAGCTGGTCCTTAGCAAACGGAACATTCTTGTAGAGGCTGTCGCCCTTTCTTTCGCTGTGGCCCATTTTTCCTAAGATTCTGCCGTCAGGTGAAGTAATACCCTCGATAGCGCATACGGAACCGTTTACATTATATGTAATGTCTGCACTTGGGTTGCCGTTAAGGTCAACATACTGTGTAGCAATCTGACCGTTTTCGGCAAGCATCTTAACTGTTGCCTCGTCAGCCATAAATCTGCCCTCACCGTGCGACACAGGAATAGCAAATACATCGCCTGCATTTACACTTGCAAACCAAGGTGACTTAACGGAAGTAACTCTTGTGTAAGCCATATGAGAGATATGTCTGCCGATTGTGTTGAATGTAAGTGTCGGGTCTGTCGGCTTAAGTTCTCTGATTTCGCCGTAAGGTACAAGACCGAGTTTGATAAGTGCCTGGAAACCGTTGCAAATACCGAGCATAAGACCGTCACGGTTCTTGAGCATCTCATTTACAGCGTTCGCAATTCTTGGATTACGGAAAGTAGTAGCAATAAACTTACCTGAACCGTCAGGCTCGTCACCGCCGGAGAAACCGCCCGGGAACATAATCATCTGTGACTTAGAAATGATTTTCTCCATAGCCTTGATTGTTTCTTCGATATGAGCGGATGTAAGGTTCTTTACGATAAGGAGTTCAACATTTGCGCCCGCTTTTTCAAAAGCTCTTGCAGAGTCAACCTCGCAGTTTGTACCCGGGAATACAGGGATAAATACTGTAGGTTTAGCAGTCTTAATTGCAGGTGAACTTGTGTTTCTCTGTGTAAAGAGCGGAATATCAACCGCAATTTCAGGGCACTCTGCCTTTGTCGGGAATACCTTTTCAAGCGGAGCAGTCCACTTTTCGATAAGTGTATTTACATCAACAGCAGCACCGTTTACTGTAACCTTGCCGTCATCTGTAACTGTACCGAGGTCATAGCTTACTACACTGTTGTCAAGTTCCGCACCGTCTGCAAGCTCAAGAACAAGTGAACCTGAAAGAGGGGCGAAAAGCTCGTCATTTGTGAGTTTATTTGTAAATTTAAATCCATAGCCGTTACCGAAACAAGCCTTACATACGCTTGCGGCAGCACCGCCCTCTTTAACAACAGATGCAGAAAGCACCTTGCCCTCGTCAAAGAGTTTGTAAACAGCCTTGTACATAGCGATAAGCTTGTCCCAATCAGGCATAAGAGTTTCTTTATTTTCAGGAACAGGTACATAAATAACCTTTGAACCTACATTTTTGAACTCGGCTGATACTGTCTTGCTTGCCTTTGTCATAGCAACCGCAAAACTTACGAGTGTAGGCGGAACATCAATTGTTTCAAATGTACCCGACATACTGTCCTTACCGCCGATTGACGGAATACCGAGTTTAAGCTGTGCTTCCATTGCACCGAGAAGTGCAGCGGCAGGTTTACCCCAACGCTCCGGTACATCTTTTAATCTTTCAAAATATTCCTGGAATGTAAGGCGGGCTGTAAGTGGATTTGCACCGATAGCAAGAAGTTTTGAGAGTGACTCAACTACTGCGTATGCCGAACCGTGGAACGGACTCCAGCGTGAAACACCCGGAATAAAGCCGTAGCTCATTGCTGTAGCGTCATCTGTTTCGCCTTTTTCAAGAGGAATCTTAGCGGCCATAGCCTCCTGCGGAGTAAGCTGGTTCTTACCGCCGAACGGCATAATTACTGTTGCGGCACCGATAGATGCGTCAAAACGCTCTGAAAGACCGATCTGTGAGCAAACCTCAAGACGAGCCATATTTTCTTCAAGTGCCTTGTCGGCAGGCATATCCTTTAATACATCAGGACAAGCCTTACGGTAGCAATCCTCTGCCTTTGGTGCTGTAATATAAGCTGATGAAAGCTGTGTAACACCGTTTGTATTCAAAAATTCACGGCTGAGGTCAACAATCTTGTCGCCTCTCCATGTCATTGTAAGTCTTGGGCTTTCTGTAACAACAGCAACCGCTGTTGCCTCAAGGTTCTCTTTCTCTGCCTCGGCAATAAAGGTTTCTACATCCTTTTTGTCAAGAACAACAGCCATTCTCTCCTGGCTCTCTGAAATAGCAAGCTCTGTACCGTCAAGGCCGTCATATTTCTTTGTTACCTTGTCGAGGTCAACTGCAAGACCGTCTGCAAGCTCGCCGATAGCAACGCACACACCGCCTGCACCAAAGTCATTACATCTCTTAATGAGTTTAGCAACCTTAGGATTGCGGAACAAGCGCTGAATTTTACGCTCTGTTGGTGGGTTACCCTTCTGAACTTCCGCACCGCAGGTTTCAATAGAGCTTTCTGTATGAGCCTTTGAAGAACCTGTTGCACCACCGCAGCCGTCACGACCTGTTCTGCCGCCTAAGAGTACGATAATATCATCAGGGAGCGGAACTTCACGAATTACATTTTCCTTTGGTGATGCGCCGATAACTGCACCGATTTCAAGTCTTTTTGCTACATAGCCGCTGTCATAAAGCTCTGTAACCTGACCTGTTGCAAGACCGATCTGGTTACCGTATGAGCTGTAGCCGTTTGCCGCACCTGTGGTAATTTTTCTTGATGGGAGCTTACCGGGCATTGTGTCCTTTACAGGAATAGTCGGATCTCCCGAACCTGTAACACGCATTGCCTGATATACATATGAACGACCTGAAAGCGGGTCACGGATAGCACCGCCAAGACAAGTAGCTGCGCCGCCGAAAGGCTCGATTTCTGTTGGGTGGTTATGGGTTTCGTTCTTAAACTGAACGAGCCACTGCTCTGTTTTGCCGTCAATAGTTACAGGAACTTCGATTGAGCAGGCGTTAATCTCTTCGCTCTCGTCAAGGTCAGGAATAAGACCTTTTTTCTTAAGTGACTTCATACCGATAAGAGCCATATCCATAAGAGATACGATTCTCTTTGTATCTTTTCCGTAAACCTCGTCACGGGTAGCATAATACTCATTGAGAGCGTCCTCGATTACCGAACCGAGAGCTGCCTTTTCAACTTCGATTTTCTCAAGTTTTGTAAGGAAAGTTGTGTGACGGCAGTGGTCAGACCAATATGTGTCAATAACACGAAGCTCTGTTACACTTGGGTCACGCTTTTCTGTATCTCTGAAATAGTCACGGCAGAACTTAAGGTCTGACAATGTCATAGCAAAGCCCATTGAGCCGTAATACTTTTCCATTTCTTCGTCGTTAAATTTTATAAAGCCTTCTACACGCTTAACATCGGCAGGAACAGGAGTTGCAATGTCAAGTGTCTGCGGCTTTTCAAGAGAGGCAAGACGGCTCTCTACAGGGTTGATGAGGTAATCCTCAATCTTTTTAAGGTCATCATCCGAAATATCACCTGTTACGGCAACAACTCTTGCTGTAAGCACCTTGCAGCGCTCGCCCTGAGTAAGGAGCTGAACGCACTGCTCGGCAGAGTCGCCACGCTGGTCATACTGACCCGGGAGATATTCCATTGCAAATACCTTCCAGCCGTCCTCAACAGGAAGTGTTTCCTCATAAATAACATCCGCATTCGGCTCTGAAAGAATAGTACCTTTGGCTGCGTTGTACTCGTCGAGTGAAAGTCCCTCAATATCATATCTCATAATGTATCGAAGGTCGGTAACATTTTTCATACCAAGGTTGTGGCGAATGTCCCACAAAGTCTGCTTTGCAAGAACATTAAAGCCATCTCTTTTTTCTACAAAAATTCTGATTACGCCTGACATAGAAGCTCGTCCTCCCGTAAAAATCATATTATTTTAATAATACCACAAAAGCATTTTTTCTTTTTTCGATAAAGCAATTATAAAAATAATTGACGAATAAAATCGTATAAAATTGGTATAAGCAAAAAATTGTCGGTATATAATCCATTAATGTGCATTGTAGGTTATAAAGTTTAGTTTAAAAAAAGTGATAATTTTTGAAAGGGAAATAATTAAAAGACTTATTTTGCCAAGTACAAATTTTATTAGGAAAATAAAAGTTAGAGGTTCCAAGGTCACTGACCTTGGTCGTCTAAGGAAAAGGGATACTTAAGGGGAAAGGGACTCGAAATCCCTTTCCCCTTAAGCGTGCTTTCTTTTGGAGCTTTTCTTTTCACGCAAAAGAAAAGCGGAATCCGCAGAAATTATATATTACAGTAATAATTGTTTTAAGATAATAATGCAGGAATAAATCCGGAAGTGAAAAGCATTTTAACCGGTTTATCCCACATAAATTAACTTTCCTTTCGCTAATTGTATCTTGTTATGCAGGAAGTGAATAAATAAGTCAAAATTGATAAATAATTACATTAAAACTTTAGTTGACCAATTCTTTCCTTTCTGTTATAATTTGAGTATAGCATAATAGTATGCAAAAATCAAATAATAATCAAATACTTTAAATAATTATGCGGCAAGGAGCAGTTATGAAAAAAATAGTTATTACAGGTATGGGCGCAGTTACACCTATCGGCATAGGTGTAGATAATTACTGGGAAAATATCACAGCAGGCGCGTCCGGTATAGACACAATCAAAAGTTTTGACGCATCTGAACTTGCGGTTCAGATTGCGGGCGAAGTAAAGAATTTTAACCCGTCAGATTATATGCCGAAAGACTTAATCAGAAAAACGGATCCGTTTATGCAGTATGCATATATTGCTGCAGAGGAGGCTTTAAAGCAGAGCAACCTTGAAATTGAACCTGAACGCACAGGTATTGTAATGGGTACAGCTATGAACGGCATTGCTACAATTGCGTTCACTCAAGACGCACTTTCGGGTGCTGCACATAAAAAGGTAGGACCGAGATTTATTCCTAAAATTCTCGGCAACATTGCCGCTGCAAATATCGCAATCGACCACAATATTCAAGGTCCGAGCCTTACCGTAAGCACAGCTTGTTCATCGGGCGGTGATGCAATCAACACAGCTTGTATGTGTATGCAGACAGGCAAAGCCGATGTAATGCTCGCTGTCGGTGCGGAGTCGGTTCTCTGCCCACTCGTAATTTATTCGCTTGCAAACGCAAAGGCACTTTCACGCAGAAACGACTCCCCCGCTACCGCAAGCAGACCTTTTGATGTTACCCGTGACGGTTTTGTAATCGGAGAGGGCGGCGGTGCGCTTGTTCTCGAAACCGAGGAGCACGCGCTTGCAAGAGGCGCAAAGATTTACGGCGAAGTTCTCGGCTGCGGCAACACAGATGACGCTTACCATGTAACAGCTCCGCATCCGGAAGGAAGAGGCGCTATTGCTTGTATGAAACAGGCTATTGCACAGGCAAATATCGACGCATCACAAATAGGTTATGTAAACGCTCACGGCACAGCTACAAATAAGGGCGATACAGTTGAAACAGCGTCTATTAAAAATGTATTTGGTGACAAACTTCCGTATGTAAGCTCAACAAAGGGCGCAACAGGTCATATGATGGGCGCAGGCGGCATCACAGAGGTTATTACCTGCGTAAAGGCTATTGAAACAGGAGTAATTCCGCCGACAATCAACTTAAATGAAGTTGACCCCGAGTGCAGCGGAATAGACTTTGTCGCTAACACAGCAAAGAAAGCCGAAATAGATTATGCTATGTCGAACGCATTTGGCTTCGGCGGACAGAATTCAAGTATTATTGTAGGCAGATACAAGGGATAATCCCTAACGATATAAAGGAGAAATTTATGCAGTTTACTTATGATACAGATATGTTTGTAAAAACATTTGAAAGCGAATTTACATGGCTTAACGGCTTTATGAGAAATGTTCGCCGTTTTGGCAAGAGAACAGCTGTTATTGACCCTGCCCATAACATAAAGTGGACATATACAGAATTAAACACAGCTGCAAATAAGTTTGCAAATGCTATGAAAGCAGACGGTGTTAAAAAGGGCGATGTTGTATTTATGCAGCTTTTTAACTCTACACAATTTTTGCTTGGATATATATCACCGCAAAAACTCGGCGCTATCGGTAATCCCGCAAACTTTAATCTTTCTCCGGGCGAAACGGCGGAAATCATCGGTCACAACAAACCTACTGTATATATGTATGACACAGAAATCCTTGATACCGTTGTAAAGGCTCTTGAAATCACTTCTCATACTCCAAAGGTAATTATCGCCGTAAACAACTCCGGTAAAGAAATTGAACTTCCGCAGGGACATATTCTTTTTGAGGACTATATAAAAAATGCCTCCGAAGAAAATCCGCCTGTAGATTTTGAGCCGCATATATATGATGAGGTTGTTCGTTTGCAGACTTCGGGCACAACAGGCACACCAAAGGGTGTTCCGCTCAACAATGTAAACGAAGTGCTTTCGGCACACGATGTAATTATGCATTTCCCGCTCAACCCTACCGACATTACAATGAATATGACGCCGTGGTTCCACCGTGGCGGTTTACATTCGGGCGGTCCTACCCCTACTTTGTATGTAGGCGGATGTATTGTAATTATGCGTAATTTTAACCCTAAGACCTGCCTTGAATATGTAGAGAGCAATAAGATTACTTTTATAACAGGTGTACCGTCAATTCTCACTCTGCTTGCAAGCCGACAGGAAAAGCACCCTAAGAATATTTCTTCTTTAAAGGGTATAATAACTATGGGCAGTCCGCTTGAAAAAGAGGCTTGTATTCGTTTTCAGAATGTGCTTACACCTAATATTTTTAACGGCTACGGCACAACAGAAACATTTTGGAATACATTTTTACGCCCGTACGATTTACCTGAAATGGCAGGTTCTGCAGGTCGTTCATGTACTGATGATGAGGTAAGAATCGTAAACGTTTACGATGAGGGAAAAGCAAATCCAGATGATACTGTTCCTTGTGACGGCAAGACAGAGGGCGAAATAATTATTAAGTGCCCCGGTAAGACAACCTATTGCTATGTAGGCAACGAAAAAGCTACAAAGGATAAATTTGCCGACGGCTGGATGTACACAGGCGATGTAGGCACTTGGGACGAAAATCAATTTATCACAATTTCGGGCAGAAAAGATGATATGATTATCAGCAAGGGCGAAAATATCTACCCTGCAAGAATCGAAGAGGCTATCAATAAGCACCCTAAAGTTTCGGAATGTATAGTAACGGGTGTGCCTGACAGTGTTCGTGGCGAAAGCGTTGCAGCCTATGTTATTCCGCAGGACGAAAGCCTTACTGCCAAGGAGCTTTTTGAATTTTGCGCAAATTCCCCTGATATTTCAAAGTATCAGGCTCCGAGATATTACCGCTTTGTGACAGAATTGCCACATACGGCGACAGGTAAAAAGCAGCACTTCAAAATAAGACAGCAGGCTAAAGAAGATTTGAAAAACGGTTTGCTTATTAAAAAATAAAGGGTGATTTTTTGCAGATAAAACCATATTCAAGAAGAATCAATTACTATGAAACCGATATGATGAGCATAGTCCATCATTCAAATTATATCAGGTTCTTTGAGGAAGCACGATGTGACTTTATGGAGCAAATCGGCTGCGATGTAAGAGCACTTGAGGATAAAGGTGTTTCTATTGCCGTTGTTGACGCATACGCAAAGTACATTGTGCCGTTGAAATTTGACGATAAGGTTTACATCACAACAAAACTTACTAAGATGTCGGCAGCAAAGATGGAATTTGAATACGAAATCAGATTTGCTGATACCGACATTCTCGCAACAACAGGCAGAACCACGCATTGCTGTGTAAACCGCTCAAACAAACCTATGCCTATTAAAAAAGCTGACGCAAACTTGTACGAAACATTGCAAAATTTAATATAAGTTCTTTATTAAAGGTTTGTTGAATTTTTGGTGAATTGTTGCTTAGCGCAATGCTTTGTCAAGTAATTATAAAAATTTGCCAAAACACAATTCATTAAAGTACCGACATAAAACAGAACCGATAAAATAAGCAACCCTCTGTAAGCAAAAACTTACAGAGGGTTTGTTGTTCAGTATGGATTTTAAGTTGGATTTGACTTTATAATTTACTTTTGTCAACAAAGTGGCTGATTAAATCTTTACGGGTTACAATGCCTATGAATACTCCCGAATCATCTGTGACAGGGATAAAGTTCTGATTCAAGGCTCTCTCGTAAAGTTCTTTCATATCAACGCTTATTTTTACAGACGGGTTGAAGTCGGTGCGGATAAGGTCACGCACAAAATACTTTTCCTGCGATTTCATACCCTGCGTTTGCTTTTCGACTATGTACCATAAAAAGTCGCCCTCACTGACTGTGCCGACATACTTGCCGTATTCGTCAATAACAGGTACTGCGGTGTAGCTGTGCGCTTTCATTTTTTCAAGTGCCTGTCTTATGGTGCTGTCTTCATAAATATAAGCCACTGTTTCTTTTGGTTTTAATAGCATTACAATGTTCATTTTATTTCACCGAATTAACTTTCAGATTTGGCGGTCATATATATTTTGCCTATTGCAAATATAATTGCAAACAACAAAAGCGGCGGGTCTTGCTCAAGCAAGCCTGTAAGAATAAAAATTATACTCGGAAAAATTGCCGTCATCATATGCAGTGTGTGGTTTCTGCTGCGATAAAACATTATACAACTTACAATGTGCAGTAAAATTAAAAATACCGTTGAAACAATCCAAAAGTTGCGCATTGTTTCCGACAAAAATCCTTTACCCTGTATTCCGAATCCGCATACCATACAGAAGATTACCGCAAAACCGCCGATTTGTTCAAATGCTTTTAATCCTCTGTTTACCGTGTCTTTCGGCGGCTTGTACTTTTTGTCAATACATCTGAAAATCATCCAAATTATAAATAAAGCCGCAATAACGGGTATTCCGTAAAAATTAAAAAATTGCATTAAATCATCCTAAATATATTATCTGTTTTTATTAATTCTATCACAGTTTTTGATAATTCTCAAGTGCTTTATTCTACAAATTAGCGCAAAATATATATTTTTTACAACAAAAGTGCATAAGTGACAGAATTGTAAATTGATTTTTCAGAAAAAAGATTGTATTATATTAAAGTACACATTTTTGTGAATAGAAAATTTTGGAGGGGATTTCTTGAGCACCGAGAAAAAGCGAAAACGCTTTAGAATAAGCGGAAAGCTTATTTTTAATATAATAGTTCTTGGCATTACCTTTTATCTTATAGCCTTTTTCTGCGTTTCCGAAAACGGAATGATTGACTTGCTTTCTTCACCCGACGGTTTTATATGGGGATGGATAATTGCAGGCATAGTCGCATTTGATATGAATATAGTTATAGACAGTATTGTAACGCAGATACTTATTAGAATACAATATCCCGATTTCAGATTTATTGACGCTCTCAAAGTTGCGCTGGTCGGTGTTTTTTTCGGTGCTGTCACTCCGTCCAACACAGGCGGACAACCTATGCAGTTGTATCTTCTTTCAAAAATGAAAGTCGGAGTCGGGTTCGGCTCGGCGTGTATGACGCAAAAATTTGTTTATTATCAGATTGTTACGGGAGTATTCAGCGTACTTGCCATTATAATAAAGTTTGATTATTTTAAAGCGGCTTTTACCAATATATGGTCTACCCTGTTTATCGTACTCGGCTTTTTGACCCAAACAGTTGTTACCGTTTTGTTTTTGGTTGTATCGTTCAGTCCGAAAATTACAGGTAAAATTATTAAGTTTATAGATAAAATTTTACATAAATTCAAATTTATCAAAAATCCGGATAAAAAAGTGAAATCGCTTAAAGAGCAGGTTGAGCTTTTCCATACAGGCAACAAACTGCTTTATGAAAATAAAAAGCGTATGATGTTGCTTTATGCTCTCGTTGCACTGCAAGTAATTGCTATCCTCTCTGTTCCGTATTTTGTATATCTTTCTTTTGATATGCACAGCATTGCCGTTGAGCACGGTCAGGTTCCGCTTAATTTTCTTGATACAATTTGTATTCAGTCGTTTGTACTCTTTACTTCAAACCTTGTGCCTCTGCCGGGCGCATCCGGCGGCGCAGAGCTTGCGTTTACAATGTACTTTGGCCCGTTCTTTGTTGTGGGACTTGCAAACAAAATTAAGCCTGCAATCCTGTTGTGGAGATTTATTACATATTATGGCGCAATATTAATTTCCGCTCCGTTCTCTTACCTTACAAAGGGCAAAAGAATTGATGACGCCATTAAGGAAAATGAACTTTCCGACGAAAACGAACTTGAAAAAATAAAAACAGAATAAGCATAATTTTACTGTTCGGCACATTAAAAAGCAATGATAATGTGCCGAACTTTCTTTTATGTAAATCAAATCAATAATTGCGGCAGAAATATGCAATATTTTTTGAAGAATATTGCAAAAAAACTTGTTTTTGGTTCAATTCTGATTTATAATTATAAAGTAATAAGAGTGAAAGAGGAGATTTATATGGTTACACTTGATAAAATCTATCACGCATCTTATGTACTTAAAGATGTAGTTATCCCTACCCCGCTTGTTAAGGCAACCGCTATCAGCGATGATTGCGAAGTTTACCTTAAGCCTGAAAATTTGCAGATTACAGGTTCGTTTAAGGTAAGAGGCTCGGGATATAAGATTTCTCAGCTCACAGAAGAAGAAAAGAAGCGTGGCGTTATTGCTTGCTCGGCAGGTAATCACGCTCAAGGTGTTGCGCTTGCCGCAACAAAATACGGTATTAAATCACTTATCTGCTTGCCTGACGGCGCTCCGATCTCTAAGGTTGAGGCTACAAAGGGCTACGGCGCAGAGGTTTGTATGGTACCGGGTGTGTATGATGATGCCTACAATAAGGCTTGTGAGCTTCGTGACGAACATAACTATACTTTTATTCATCCGTTTGACGATGAAAATGTAATTGCCGGTCAGGGTACAATCGGTATTGAAATTCTTGAAGAATTGCCTGACGCAGACGCTGTAGTTTGTGCTATCGGCGGCGGTGGACTTATCTCGGGTGTTGCTTGCGCAATCAAGAGCCTTAACCCTAACATCAAGGTTTACGGTGTTCAGGCAGAGGGTGCTCCGTCAATGTACGAGTCAATCAAACAAGGTAAGCCTGTTCATCTTGACAAGGTATCAACTGTTGCTGACGGTATTCAGGTTAAAGAACCGGGTGAGCACACATTTAAGTATGTTCAGAAGTATGTCGATGACATTGTAACCGTAACCGATGATGAAATTTCATCTGCTATTTTAAAACTTATTGAATCACAGAAGATGATTGCCGAGGGCGCAGGCGCTGCACCTCTCGCAGCTGTAATGTTCAACAAACTTCCTGTAAAGGGCAAAAAAGTTGTTTGCGTAATTTCGGGCGGCAACATTGATGTTACTATCCTTTCAAGAGTAATTAAGCGTGGTCTTTTAAGATCGGGCAGATCACAGACACTTTGCATTGAACTTCAGGATAAACCGGGTCAGCTCAAGCAGGTAGCCGATATTATCGCTGACAAGGGCGGAAATGTTATTTCTATCCACCACGAGCGTGCAAGCGAGGGTACTGATATTAACGGCTGTTACCTAAGAATTGTACTTGAAACAAGAAACTTTGACCATGTAAAAGAAATTACAGACGCACTTATTAACGCAGGCTTTAAGCTTGTATAATATATGGAGGAATTTATTATGGAAAAAATCTATACAAAAAATGCTCCCGATGCTATCGGCCCATATTCACAGGCAGTTGTAGTAAACGGTCTTGTATTCACATCAGGTCAGATTGCAATTAACCCTGCAAGCGGCAATGTTGAGGCTACTACAATCGAGGCTCAGACAGAACAGGTTTGCACAAACCTTAAGAATGTTCTCGAGGCTTCCGGCAGTTCACTTGAAAAGGCTGTAAAGACAGTTTGTTTCTTAAAGGATATGAACGATTTTGCCGCATTCAACGCTGTATATGGCAAGTATTTCACGGAAAAGCCTGCCCGTTCCTGCGTAGCTGTAAAACAGCTCCCTAAGGATGTACTCGTTGAAGTTGAAGTAATCGCCGAAGTTTAATTCTGTATAAAATCTGTTGATTTTTCGGCTCTATGTCAATAGTTGGGGTAAACCCGAAAAAGAAGAATTGAAATGAACAAGCGATAGTAAATCAAGCTATCGCTTGTTTTTGCATTTGGTGAGAAATCATATGTAAAATACGGTTACGGAAACGCTTGCCACAGGAGCAACGATATCGACGCTTATAAAGATGAATAAAGATGTGCTTGCCAAAGGCAGGAATATCCTTTATAGGCTGTTCACAATAATCGTGAACCTTATCAGTTAAATTGCCACAGCAGGGACATTTATGAGGTTTTCTTTTTAATCAGCAGTTAATATGGATTGAATTATCAATTTCTTCAACTTTTTTCTATATCAACATCTTGCAATACTAAGAGTTTTTCGGTAAAATATTTGTAGAGCATATTTGTTTCTCCGTTTCTGTTTTCAGATATGCTCTAAGTAAAAGGGGAAAATAAGCAGTAATATTTAATATAAATCAAAAATTAAGGAGAGTTGAATTTTGGAAAAGGGTAGAAATTTGCGTAGCGTTAATACTGACGGAGGGGTGAATTTGCAATTCAAACTTTTGTCGGCAATCGGAATTATCATTATAGTTTCCGGACATTGTTATCATGGCGGAATGGAACTTGCTTATAACTGGTTTCCGCCGTATTCGTATAATTTGGCACTGTTTGTATTTATATCGGGATATTTTTACAAAACCGATTATGAAGAAAATATCGGAAAATACATATGGAAATGTGGTGACCCCCAAAAGTTAGATTTGAAAGCGTAGTGGCTTTTAGCTGCTACG
>OHZH01000073.1_pt1 | contig 24419 bp, 15 predicted proteins | sample 1580541 | NCBI WGS metagenome assembly OHZH01 (sample SAMEA3882504, study PRJEB24775) | human gut metagenome | biome: human-associated habitat; feature: intestine environment; material: feces | place: Netherlands | collected 2009/2010 | reverse complement strand
TGGACCAGGCATCAGGTTTTTGATTTTTCTGCAGGGGTGTCCGATGCGCTGCCAGTTCTGCCATAACCCGGATTCTTGGAAGACGGGAGTGGGAGAGGAATGGACAGCTGATGACCTTCTGGACAAGGCAGAGCGATTCAAGAGTTATTGGGGAGACAAGGGCGGTATTACCGTGAGCGGTGGAGAAGCCCTGATGCAGATAGACTTTCTCATCGAACTGTTTGAGAAAGCGCATCAGCGTGGCATCAATACCTGTCTTGATACCTCGGCGCAGCCATTTAAGAAAGAAGGAGAATTCTTTGAGAAATTCGAGCGTCTGATGGCCGTTACAGATACGGTCCTTCTGGATATCAAGCATATCAATGATGAAGAGCATCGTAAGTTGACGCTTCATAGCAATAAGAACATACTCGATTGTGCCCGCTATCTCAGTGAGATTCACAAGCCGGTATGGATACGTCACGTCCTTATTCCAGGTATTACCGACAAGGATGAATACCTGGAAGAATTGCGCGATTTCCTCTCTACGCTCAGCAATATCCAGCGCATAGATGTATTGCCTTATCATACGATGGGCATCTACAAATATGAGAAGCTGGGAATCCCTTATCCGCTAGATGGCATAGAACCTCCTGGCAGAGAACGTGTGGCTCATGCCGAATCTATATTGCAGAAAGCATTATAGACCCGGCAGAGTGTATTTCTTATGATATGCAGTAGGGGCAATTACATTCCGAAGATTGCCTTGTCATCATTATTCTTATTATGCAATGCTACCATAGTTGGGCTTGCCTTGGGGGTAGGCTCAACTATGTTTTCTTTATGGGTTTCTACAGAGCTGACCAGCTGTGCCTTGATGATAGGCTTGCAGATATAGTCGTTCACACCCATCTCATAGCAGTCGTCGATGTTGTCCTTGTTGTTGAGCAGGGAAACCACAATGATTGCCATCTCCGATTTGTCGTAAGAAGCTCTGACGTACTTGATGACGTCCCAGCCGTTTACCTGGGGCATCATCAGGTCGAGCAGGATGATGTTGGGCTGGAAGCTATCTACCAGTTCGATAGCTTTAGCTCCACCATCCGCTTTCTGAATCTCAACGTCTAAGCCTTTCAGCATATCAGCAACTAATTCAATATTCTCGTGAATATCATCTACTACTAATACTTTACATTTACTATTCATTTCTCGCAATTCGTTGCGACAATCCTAAGCCTTTAACTTATGGATTCCGTAGATATCACACACGAAACCCTTATCGGTGAGAATCTTATTCATGTCTAGGTTATTAAATATCTTATGATTGGTACCGATGACTACGATTTCATACTTTTGATCGAGCACGGAAGGGTTGTCGGTAATCTTGATTTCATATTCTTCTTTTACTTCTTCTGCGTCCACCAGTGGGTCGTAGAGGGTGGTTTTGTATCCTGTACCCAGAAGATTGATATACAGGTCGGCTACTTTGGTGTTACGGATGTCATCACTGTCTGGCTTGAACGAGAAGCCCAGGATGAGAACGTTGGTCTCTGCCGGAACGAAGTTTCTTACCTCGCTGGCACTCTTGATCTTTCCTGCCATCCATATTGCCATCTGCTCATTCACCTCGCGAGCCGTAGAGAGGAGGGATGGTACCACATCTACCTCCTGTGCCTTGTTGATGAGATAGTAAGGATCCACAGCGATGCAGTGACCGCCCACCAGTCCTGGGGTAGCAGGCACGAAGTTCCATTTGGTACTTGCGGCTGCCGTAACGTCCTGGATGCTGATGCCCATCTTGTCGTATATCTTCTCCATTTCGTTGAAGAAGGCTATCTGTACGTCGCGCTGGCAGTTTTCCATCAGTTTGCAAGCCTCTGCCACCTTGATGCTCTTTGCCTTGAAGGTACCATGGGTCAGTACGGAAGCGTAGAGCGAATCGATGATCTCGGCAGCTTCGGGGGTAGAACCGCTGGTTACCTTCACGATGTTCTCGATGGTGTGTACGGTATCGCCCGGATTGATGCGTTCCGGAGAGAAGCCTACATAGAAATCCTGGTTGAGCTTCAAGCCGGATGTTGCCTCCAGCAGTGGAGCGCATACTTCCTCGGTGAGCCCGGGATATACAGTCGATTCATATACCACGATATCGCCCTCTTTCAGGATGGCACCTACGGAGCGGGTGGCACATCTTACGCAGCTGATGTCTGGCTTGTTCGACTTGTTGACAGGTGTAGGAACCGCAATGATATACACATTGCACTTCCTGAGCATTTTTATGTCGCTAGTCAGTTTTAGTCCCTGAGCCAAGGCCTTCGATAGCATTTTGTTCTGATTTATCTGCATCTGGGCAAGTCTGTTTACCTTTTTCGCATTGTTATCATAACCCCATGTATCGTATTTCTTTGAGAATAAGCATGCTAGGGGGGTACCTACGTAGCCCAGTCCTATCACTCCAACCTTAAACTCGTAAGGTTTGTTTGTCATATATCTATATTGTTTTAATTATTATTATTACTACTATTTTCTGGTTTACTTTTTACCTTAGATTCCTTCCAGCTGTGCGTAGCGCGATGTCTTCTTCGGGTTCCACTCATCCTTGTAAGAGGTGCGGAAGAACAGTTCCTGAAGATGCGCCTCCAGTCGGGCAAAGCGCAGGAAGTAGCCTGTGTATGGCGACATGAGTGGCATAAACCGATAGAGGAACCAGGCGGTTTTCTTTCTTTCCGTTACCAGCAGCACCAGGATGAATGCCAGCTGCGACAGGCATACACGGATGAAGTAGCCCAGCAGCAGCACATCCACGATATGGGTGTTGAAGGTGATGGCAAGCTGAATCATATACCACAGCCACAGGAAGTTGAATACGCAGTCGAACACCACGCTTTCCATATTCGACAACCAGTTGAGGATGCTCCAGTTCTTGGTAGGCAGCAGGATGTCGAGATGCTTTCGCAGACGGAATCTCACGAGCGATCTCGACCATCTGATGCGCTGGTGATACAGTTTGTACCATTTGGTTGGCACATTGGTCATGCAGATGGCATCTTCGGCGAATTTCACCTTGTAGCCTGCCTTGCGTATCTTCTGCGTGATGTCTCCGTCGAGTCCCGGTCCGATGTCCCAGAATCCCACTTCCTTCAGTGTCTTGCGCTCGAAAGCGCCGAAGGCACCCGAAATGATGTGGTAGACACCCAGGGCGCTGGTTACGGTTCGGCCCACCTGTATTCGCTTCAGGTATTCGAATGCCTGGAGCGATGAGCAGATTGTCTCCTTGTAGTTTCTCACCTCGATGCAACCTCCCACGGCTTTCACCTCGTTGTCGAGGTAGAAGGGCAGAAGCACATTTTCCAGTGCGTCACGGTCGAGCGAAGAGTCGGCGTCGAGGCTTACGATGTATTTTCCCCGTGCCATGTTCGCTCCGTAGTTGGTGGCAGCAGCCTTGCCGCCTCGGGTCTCCAATCTCAGATAGTGCGTGATGAGTCCCGCACGGTAGAGGTCGGTGCATATCAGTTTGGTGTCGTCGTTGCTACCGTCATCCACCACGATGATTTCGTAGTGCCGGTAAGTCTGTTCATTCAGCGACTTCACCATCTTATAGATATTCTTGCCTTCGTTCTTACCCGGCACCAGGATGCTGATGAGCGGGTTTTCTCTATAGAGATAGAACCGGGCAAGCTCCTTTTCCTTGTATCTCTTGTTTCGGGTCATCAACCGGTTGAAGATCACCAGATACTCCAGCAGGTAGTATCTTGGAACCTCGATGAAGAAGAGGAACCAATAGATGTTGGCAATGCTCGAAAACGAGAGTGTGCCAATCCAGTCCCAGAATCGGTTGATCGTATCTACTATACTAAACATTTCTTCAGTTTCCTTTCTTCTCTTATCTCAGTACGGTGAGTGCCATGATGGCGATGAGGACGAGAATACCGGCGATAGCGACGAGTATTCCTACCAGTTCCTTGTAGAGTTTCACTCTCTTCAGAGCCTTGTCGGTTTCGTCTTCTTCCGGAGCTATGTCGAGTCGCTCTTCCTGCTGCTTCACGGTATCTTCATCTGTTATCGGATTCTCCGAATATGTGCAGTAGTCGTCTGGAGTCAGCTCTATGAGATTCATTTTGTCGAAGAAGTCATCATATTGTCCGCTCATTCCCTTATGTTTGGTATTGAGTACGCAGCAGATCAGCTCATCGGGTTCTATCATGTTGCTTACCTTTCGGATAGCCTTCGACATGTCCTTGCTCAGGTGCTGCTGCGCTTCATTCTCAGACTTCTCGTCATATCCCGTATAGGTAACGTAGAAGATATTGTTATTGTACGATACCTTGTGACTGTGGAAGATGCGGCAGAACTTTGCCTGCATCGATTCCTTGATCTTGACGGTCTCCTGTTGCGGGCTGAGAATCCAGATCTTACCTACGATTACTGATACCTGTTCTTCTCGGTAGGTTTCCAGAAGCTGGCGGCGCAGACGGTTCTGCAGCAGACTATACTCCATATAGTTATCGTAAGTATTGGTCATGTTGCTGAAGAGCATTCCGCTCTGGGTCAACGTACGGATACCTTCTTCTGTAATCTCGTAGTCCTCCACATCACGGGGAACCAGTGCATTGACAGGGAAGGTATTCTCGCAATAGCAGCAGGTTGCTTTGGTGATCGGAGTGGTAAACGAGTTCTCACAGTCGTTGCAGGAATAGATCACTGCTGGTCGGTCGTAGTCCACGCCGATGTGTCTCAGTCTCTTGTGGCACTTCGGACAGATGAGCATTCCTCCCACATTGTATGCACTTTCCGGAGCCACGTTGGCACAGGAAAAGTGGTGGATAATGTTCTGGATCTTCAGATTCGAACTTCCGCACTTCGGGCAGCACTCCGTGTATAGCAGGTGACTGTGGTTGCACTTTGGGCAGAGATGCTCCGTGATGAGGTATTTGTGCTTGCGCAGTGCGCCATATTCCTCTAGCGTATCCATGTAGGCGAACATCTCGGCAAGATGAAACTGGCCCATGCTGTGGTAGTGCTCGAAGATAGGATTGATGTATCCCAATGACGATTTCTCCAGAAGCACGTGAGACAGAATTCTCTGGTCTCTGGAGAGATGAAACCTCAGAATGTTGGTGAAGAGCTCGTTGGGCTGAGTTGGGCGTGCCACCTCCTGCTTGATGCCATATTTCTCCTTGGCAACCTTGATCTTGTCAATGATCTCATATACTTTCTCATTGCTCATATCGCTGACAAAGGCATCGATGAGGAATTCGATGATCTGCCCCTTGCCCGATACCGCCGTGTTGACGAATATCGGCTTGTAGCTGCATTTGTACGATAGGATAGGGCTGGCTCCAAACAGGATGGCCTGGAACGTTCGCTCACTCTTCGTATTGATATATATGCAATCGAAGTAGTCGGACTGGATATCTGGTGTTGAGTCTATATCGACATAGCTGTCGATGGTGAGCACCATGTCTCCACGTTTGTTTCTTTTTAGTCCAATCATTTCTTCTGGTTCTTTATTTTGATTTGTCGGTCGAAATCAGCTTCGAACTTCTTACGACATTTTGATTCTTTTCCACTGGGATGGTGTACATCGGCAGTGGTTTCGGATCGAGCATAGCGCTGATCTTGTTGATTCTCACTCTCACTGGCAGCTTGTTGCTCATCACCCATGCCGGAACTCTCTGGTTAGGGTTCAGGGTGAAGACGGCAACCACTGCATTGGCATCATGCGAAAAGTTACTCTGCAGATGCTTCGGAATTTCCTCTACTCTCAGACCCGCCATCTGTAGCTTGGCTTTCAGCTCCAGATCCTTGTTGATGATGACGTCTGCATCGTCAGGACTCTCCATATACTTCACCTTGTCGTTGGGCACGTAGATGATTACTCCCAGATGGCATGCAGCGTAGTCGGTATGCTGGATAGTCATGACTTCCTGGCTCTTGAATACCAGCGTCCTGTCGCTTACATTGATCTTGGTGATATAGGCATCGGCTGGAGCGCAGCAGTAGTGTATCAGTCCCTGGTTGTAGATGCTCTTGTTGCCGGAGTAGGGCATGGCGGCATTGTCGGTGCCGGCACCTCTTCTCGACATGAAGTTATAGGTGGTATTCTTTGCCTTGGCGTAGATTTCCACCTTGTTTGCCTGCTTTCTGAGTTCTTCTTCCACTTCGGCAATCTCTGCATCCAGGGCATTGCGCTTGGTGTTGTCGGTGAGTCCGTAATAGATATCCGAACTCTCTGAAGCCTTCTGCTTTTTCAGTTCTGCCAGACGGGTACGGAGCACCGGAATTTCTTCCCTTGCCAGCTGTGCCTGTACCTCCATATCGTGCGTTTCCTTTACAGCCGAAGGCAGGATGTTGGGGTCATACTGGTTCACGATGTTTCCCAGCAGCACGTAGGAGTAGAGGGTGTCACCCTTGTGTACCACCTCGCCTATTTCCTTGTTCACCTTCAGAATGTAGATGTCATCAACTGCCGAAATCGGGTTCTCATCAATGGTGATGTATCCGTCGTAGATGACCCATATCATTCTTGTGATGATATAGTATGCCGCCAGTGCGATGACGAGCAGGAAGATCAGTGCGAAGATAATCTGCTGTCTTGCCAGTCGGTGGCTCTGCGACTTGAGCATGTCAGACATTGCCTGTTCCTGCGGCGTGCTATTAAATTGAAACTCATTCATAGTTCTATTTCCCTGAAAATAGTATTGTTGTCGTAGATGCTGACTGCCTTCTCGATATTGATGATGGCAAGTCCGCGGTTTAACATCAGCTTATACATTCTCTCCATGCTTTCGAGGAATCCCGTATATTCGTCCATTCGCATCAGGTAGTTGTACCCCTGCTTCTGGTTCTTGTAGGCAAATCTTCTCATATCGATGTATTTGCCGGTCTGTTCTATATGGAACGCCTCGGTGGCGATGGCGTGGTTCAAATTCTCTATTCTCTTCAGCAGGATGCCTACCGACTGCTTGATTTCCTTGACGTCGGTGCTTCTGCTGCTTCTGATGATTTCCTTTTCTGTTTCGAGAGCCTTGCGCTTGCGTGGATTCTCGTTGTAGATCGGGATGGTGAACCGCACTCCGATATCACCGTTGTTGCTTATTTTGTTGTTGCTTTGCCAGTAGGATGACCATCTGGCGAAAGGCGTGATTCTTGTTGTCGATAAGTAATTAGCCAACTTGCTGTCGTTGTCGGCAATCTGTTCTTTTACCATCACGATTCTTGCGTCGATGCTTTCCTCGTCGATGTGGTGCCAGAGAGCGGTTGTATCTACCAGAATCCGGGTTGGCTTCATGCGGTAGATGGGCTTGTTGGAGATGTCGCGGTTGGAGCAGAGGATGGAGATATCGTATTCTGCTGCCAGTTTCTCGTTCATCACCTTCAGCATCTTGTCGTTGCTGATTCGGTCTTTCTCCAGCATGTATTGGTATGCCTCGTTCATGATGTCGAGGTTGTCCAGTCGGTGAGCGATGATGGTACCGATGTAGAAGTTATATTGTTCGGTCAGCTCTTCAGCTGCCTTTTCATAGATGTCTGCTGTCATTCTCTTCTTGCTTTGCAGCCTGGAGAGTTCGTTAGCCAAAGCTACTTTGGCTTTCTTTTCCTTGCCCTGGTAGAACTTGCTGTTGATGATGTTCCATCCCAGTTCTGCCTGGGTCTTTACCTTGTATTTGGATACCTGGTCTTCGTTGTCGTTGTCGGCGTCGAAGTAGGCATCGGGTCTGGCATACACCTGTCCGGTTACTTCCAGTCCGTTGTGTCTTGCTATTGCCAGTTGCTCGTGGGCAGTCTTAGACCAGTAGAGCGAGTCAGTGTTTCTGATGTCAGCCGTGTGCTGACTGTTGAGTCCCAGGTTGATGACCGGCGACTGTACCCATATAGGGTGGTTGAGTAGGGTATCGAGTTGTGCGAAGCGATTCTTGAAGTGCTTGAGCACATTTTCATTTTTCAGATTTTCATAAACGAGCATCTTCGGGCTGAATGCTTTTTTCAGGGTCTTTTGCTTCAGATTTTGAGCCATAACACCCCTTCCTCCGATATTCATCAGAAGAACAGCTGTAGTGTATAGTATCAATTTTCGCTTCATCATTCTCTTAGTTTAAACACTATGAATGCAGCTGCAAGCTGTTGCAGCTGCATTCAACCAGTGTCTTTTGAATTCTATTGCTCAATGATAATTATTATCTATTTCTTATGAATTGAACATATATCAGATTCCTTATTTAGTATAAGAAACCTCAGGATCGGCATTCTTGAGTTGGAATACCTGCAGTCTGCTCTGTCCGTAGGCTACGTAGATATAGCCATTATATTCTATTACATAGTTGGCAGAGTGGGCAAGGTTGCGGTGTGCAACCACCTTGTGAGTTTCCTTGTCGAGAACTACAAGTCCGAATCCGCCGTATGCGATATATACATACTTCTTTCCTACGTAGCAGCCATTGGCATGACCTTTATACTTTCCGGCATTTTCGCCTTCCGTGATAGTAGGGGTAGGCATCTGGTAGTGCCAGAGTTCATTGCCTTCCATATCGTAAACATACATACCGGCTGCACCGCGGCAAACGTAAATCTTGTTATCATCTACACGAACCACGTTTTTACCGTTGTTTGGTTCAATGGTGCTGATAGCGAAGCTCTTGATTGGGTTGCTGAGGTCTTCTGCCTTCTGGTCGAAGATTTCCACGGTAGCAGGGATAGCCTCTGTCTCGTTGGTAGCTGCTCTGTCCAGATAAACAGTAACGATCTTACCATTACCGATAGCTATGTGCTTTACCTTTCCTGGCTTGTTAATCTTGTCAAGCTCATTATAGGTATCTGCATTGTAAACCAGATAGCCCTTGGTGGTTGCAACGATCAGATGGTTGGTTTCTTCGTTATAGACCACGCAGTTCTCATCATAACCCTTTTTCGCAAATTCTGCTGTTGCAGGATTCATCTGTATGAACTGCAATGGCTTCTCGTAGATCACGGTGTCCTTGCCATTGATGGTTGTTGTGATAGACTTTGATTGGTCTGCCAGCAGATGATTGTCCTGGATAGGGATGTATGCGAGCATAGCACCCTTCTTGTTGGAACTTCCTGGTAAGTAAACCATGCGCTTGCCAGACTTGAGCTTGACTGCCAGCAGATGGTTGAAGTCGAGGTCTTTCTGGTCATCGCAGAGATACTGCTCCAGTGTTACCTTGTTGTTTTCTACAGGACTGAATACCTCAATACAGCCACCGTGTTTCTTGTCACGGGTATGGTAAGACATATACAATCTGCCATTGTGTACCTGTACGCAAGTCGCAGAGATGTCATGGTCGTGATTATAGTCGATACTTGAAATCAAGTTGAGTGTAGGCTCCTTTGTAGGCTCTTTGTCTGCATTGTAACCGTTAGGATTGCACTCTGTCTTCTTGATGACGTAGTTTTTAGCTTCTGGATTATCCTTGAAGAGGACATCGGCATTATTGTTCCATACAATAGTTGTATTGTCATCTGTAATCGGAGTGGTAGCCCCTTCACTTCCATAGATAACATTTGTATCCAAGATGATATGTGCATTATCTCCTGATGTGGAGAAAACAGAGCAATCTACCGTTTTGGCTCCACCTGGATTCCAATCTCCCTGTTTTCCTGGCGCATTGTAATAGAAGGCATCTGCCTTGATCACAGCTACACCGTCCTTGTCTGATAAGTCTGCATAACCTTGTTCTTGGTTCAGATTTATGTATTTGCCTTCGATGTCAACCATACTCTGGTTTTGCAAGTGGAGTTTTGCACCAGAATCTTGCTTGTAGTACTTTGCCTTCAGATACATGACGTAGAGATTTGTGCCATAGGTGGCGTTAACATCTCCTTCTACCTTGAGGGAACAACCGCTATGGAGCTCTGTTGTATTTTGAATCTTCACGCTGGTAGTTGTCATGATGTTTACCCAGGCGTATGACTGGTCTGACATTTCGAACGCTCCAGTCAAGGTAGCATTGTCTGTTACAAACAGATTGGCTTTTTGGGACATAGTAACTTTATCAGCAAAGAGGGCGTTTTTGACATAGAGCTGAGAGCCTTCTACCATTTTCAAATCGTGTCCTTTTATATTTAAATCCCCAGCATTCTGATAAAATGTATTCTTGATGATATATTCTTTTTGGTTGGCTGGAAATTCAATTGTGCCCCAGTTGGATACCTTTGTATCTCCAAATACTTCAGTGTGATTTTTCGCAATCAGTTTACCTCCGCTCAATACATTGATTGAGGCATCAGAACCGTTGGCATTATTAAAATCTAATGTACCTTTCACATAGATGGTCATTCCTTTTATGTTGTAACCATCTGCTTTGAGGGTTTCACCAGCTGGTACTACATAGGTTCCTGGATGTTCTTCCCATTTTTTATCTGCTAAGGAAGAAAGATTAGGAGTTCCTGTAGGAACGGCTGGCTCTGTAGCATCAGCTCTGGTTGCCAGAGCTCTAGTTTTTGTAGTTGTATTAGCGTATGAACCTTTATAGTTCCATACTCTGGAAGCCAGCTGGTCTGCATACTCTGCGGTTACGTCTGTACCAACGATAGTAGCAGCTTTACCGATAGGGTCTATGACAGAATCGTTGCCGGAATCGCTACAAGATGCCAAAAGCATTGCAGCAAATGAGAACGTTGCAAGTTTAATATTTATAGCTTTCATATTCATTTACTTAACTTTTATCGTTAACATTCTTGTTGAACGTATTTCTTGTTTCAGCTAGTCAACTTAGCTCTAATAAGGTGAATGTTCTCTCCCACTCACAGAGGAGTGGGAGAGAGCAAGGATTATTTCTTTTATTCGTATTACTTCTTGGTATCTGTAAGCTTGAATACCTGTACACGGCTCTTACCGTATGCAACGAAGATGTTGTTGTTGTTATCTACTGTTACGAAGTTGGCAGACTTGCCGTTGTATGCCTTACGGTGGCAAACTACGTTGCCGCTCTTGTCGAGAACAACCAGACCGTATGAACCGCAAGCTACATATACGTTGCTTGCTGTAACGTAAACTCCATTAGCGCAACCCTTCACGTCGCCAGTCTTATCTGCATTTACTGGTGCCTTGAATGTTGGGCATTCGAAGAACTTGCTAGCTGTACCATCAGCAATCTTTGCGATACCATTCTCGCCCAAGCAGACGTAGATATCACCATTTGCTTCATCTACTGCAATCACAGCCTTGTTGCCCTTAGGAGAGATTGTTGTACCGACCTGATATGTTGCTGCAACGTCCTGCATTTCATTGTCGTTATATACAGTCAATGTGGCATCACTTGTCAATGCGTAGAGCTTGCCGTTTGCTGCAACAAGATACTTACCCTCAGTGCTACCCTCGTTCCACTTGTTCATCTTTGCATTAAAGATAGTGAAGCCATTGGTGGTTGCAACGATGTGGTTATTCTTGAAGTTAGCTACACAGTTGGCATCCATGCCTTTGGTCTTCCTGTCGATAGCAGAAATTTTAATCTGGTTAGCGAATGTACCATCGCTGTTCAGTGAAATCTGTCCCATGAAAGGACCTACACCTGTTACCTCATCAGCATGGCTCTTGTTTCCACTCTGGCTACCAGCTACCCAAAGGGTGTTGCCATCTACCAGGATGTGGTTGTAGTCATTGGTTGCATTGTCTGATTCTACGCTCTGATCTATAGTCAAGGTGTTGTTTGCCAGACTGATAGCCTCGATAGCTCCATTAGAAGCCTTGCCGTTTGTATGGTAAGCTACATAGAACTTGCCGTTTACTCCTGGCTGGATGCAAGTAGCAGACATGTCATTGTCTTTATTCTTGTCTTCTGCAACCAAGTCAAGCTTTGGAGCTGCGATGATAGTTGCAGGATCACCTGCCCACTCAAAGCCATAAGCCTTGTAGTCTGCGCCATCTGCTTTCTCCTTGACACCCTTACCATTAGTTGCCTTATCGTAGTCGAGGTAAGAAGCTGCAATGTCGAGATCCTCGAAAGTATTCTCCTTAGTTGTACCAGAATAGCACTCTGTGAACTGGAGGAGGAAGGTTGCGTTGTTGCCAGATGTAGCCAAAGCCTGAATCTGGTTGTCACCATTGTTGGTGAATTTCTTAGCCTTGATAACAGCGATGGCGTTGTCATCGTTCAAGGTAATCTGGCCAGCACTTGCGTTATCAGTTACGATATTGTTGGTATAGATATCGCTCTTGTTATTGATATTGATCTTGCAGTTACCCTTCAGATTGAGAGTAGCATCTTTCTGATCGTTGGTAACGTTGATGTAATCTGCAGTGATCCTTGAACCAGCCTCTGCGTTGAATACCTTTGAAGCCTTGATAGCAGAATTCTCGCTGGCTTTCATCTCGCCCTTAACGTTCAAGGTCTCTGTTCTCAAGAATCCACCGAACTGCAAAGCACCATTTACGTTAACTGTTGTAGCGTTCATGATGTGCTTGGTTGCGTTTACGGTAGCGCCTTCTTCGATGTTCAGCTCAACGGCGCGGATAGAACCGCCGATGTATGCCTCAGAACCATTCTTGAATGTGATGTTGTGCTTTGGTGTGATGATGGCCTTCTTGTCGTTCTTGTCATAAGCGTTGATAGAACCGATACCGCCCTTTTCATTTGTATATTTAGCGTACAGCTTACCAGCTACGGTAATATCGTTTTCTGCAATGATAGAACCGCCATCGTTGATGATGGTTGCGTCAGCAGGAATTTCCAAGGCACCTTTGCCCTTGTACTCCAATGTGGCACCGCCGTCAACGTAAATGGTACAGCCTGCAATAGAACTGTCGAAAATCAACTTTGAACTACCCTTTACGAAGATGGTAGTACCAGCTACTTTGTGACCGCTCATGTCGAGTGTAGTCTTGCTGGTGATCAAATATGTCTTGCCTGGAGTCATGTCTTCTGCACCGCTCCGCTGTCTTGCATCCTTAGGAACAGCAGGGATAGTAACTTTGTCGGCAGAAGCAAATGCTCTTGTCTGAGTTGCTCTTGAGAAGAAGAACTTTCTGGCATTAGCTGTTGTGTTCTTGTAGTTTGAAACGCGAGCTTTGAGTTCTGCAGCAGAGCTGCTTGTAAGATTTGCAGTGATAGTCTCTGCAACATCCACTTTAGAGTCTGGGCCACCAGTAGGATCGCTGTTGCTGTCGCTACATGATGCGAAAACAAATGCCGCCAAACCGATGGCAGCAAGCTTGGAATTGATTACCTTCATATCTATTAATAGTTTTAATTTTATTTTAGACTTTATTATCTTTACTTCATCATTACCTTGTGTTTCATTATTACCTTTACTTTTACTTATTTTTTAAGTTCTGTTCGAATAATCGCTTTTTAAGTTCAGTTCGGACACTTATTTTTAAGTTCAGTTCGAATAATAAATGTTTTTTTAGCAGGTGTTAGGGCAACTGCAAAGTGCGAATGCTAAGCCATTACTCTTCTATCTGCAAATTCACGGTGCAAATATACTGTAATTATTGCAAATAGAGTAGATTTACGGGTTAAATATTCTTAAAGTGGAAAATCTTTTGTACTGAGTGCTATGGAGTTACCTTTTGTTAGCGATAACGAAGTTGTGAAAATGTCTAAAATCCGGGTACGTTTCTTATGGTATCATATATGTTTCAAAAGTATGCGACGTTGGCTTATGATATATATGATGATTGCTTATGTCATATATGGCGTTGGCTTGTGTCATACATGACGTTGTCTTGTGTCATACATGGTGTTGGCTTGTGTCATACATGGTGTTGGCTTATGCCTTACTTGACGATGAATTAAGCCTTACTTGCTGTTCAAAAGAGCCTTACGTAACGTTCAATTAAGCCTAACGTAAACCTTAATTGAGGCTTAATTGGATGGTAAGTAAGGCTCTATTGTAAGACAATTGAGGCTCTATTGTAAGGCATTTGTGGCTCTTTTTGCAATCTTTTTGGGCTTTTTTGCAACCTTTCGGGTTTCTTTTGCGTCTAAGCATCAGAATATAGGAAATTTAAAATCGAAAAAGTATGAAAACAATGAGTATTTGGGTTGCTTCGGCAACTTTGTTTCTTGCCTCTATGGGCATCTGTTCCTGCAGTATGGGTTCTACTACCTCTTCTGAAATGAGAGGAAGCCTGGAGTTTACGCAGGATGATTTGAGAGAGAAGCCTTTCAAGGCTATCGACGTGGATATGGTTGCCAGTGTCTATTATACACAGAACGACGGCGATGAATGCAGCGTTCGACTGGATTACTCTGCCATCAAGGATGCTGAGTTCGTTCAGAAACTCAAGGAGAAAATCAAGGTGGTGTATCGAGACGGCGAAGTGAAGATCGGTCTGACGGGAAGACTCAAGGTGCCTGCCATGTGTAACTCTGAAAAGTATAGATTGAAGATTTATATCACCAGCCCCGACTTGGTGAAGATTACTCAGGAAGGGGTAGGGGCTTTCTATGCCAAGTCTATCAACAGCGACCGCCTGGAAATCGATAATGAAGGCGTAGGCTCTGTCAGTATCAATAAGATTCTTGCCAACAAGCTGGATGTTACCAACGAGGGGGTAGGCTCCGTCAGCATCGATCATGCCAAGGGCGACGTGATGAAGATTGACAACGAAGGTGTAGGCTCCGTAAAGGTTGGCAATGTGGCGATGAGCGACCTGAAGGTGGATAACGAGGGTGTAGGCTCCGTTACGCTCGATTTCTTCAAGGGCGGAAACCTGAAGATCAACAATGATGGCGTGGGTAAGGTAAGCGCCAAGGTTGATTGCCAAGTGTTGAATGTTGATCTGGATGGTGTTGGCGGCGTGCATCTGAGCGGTGTCACCGGCAAATATACCCGTCATAAGGACGGCGTTGGAAGTATCTCTGACGGAGGTCTGAAGGTTGGCAGATAATCGGGAGAATTTTTTAGAAAATGCAACTTTTGCACCCCGTTACATACTTGTTATATTTTTCTTTTATATATTTTCTTTTTAATATATATGATTAATATATAACGGGGTGCAAAAGTTGCTTGGATTTGGGCAAGAGACGCTCTTCTTTCAGAATCTCTTGCCTATATTTTCGGAGCTTTAGAAGTCCCATTTTACACCCAGGCAAGGGCGAACCTTTGCTCCATCGGTGCTGCCGAAGTTGTTGGTAATCTCTACCTCACCACCCAGGCTCAGGTTCTCGCAGCCGAAGTGCTGACCTACCTTGTACCACAGCTGTGGCTCGGTGATGAATACTGTATGGCGGGTCTTAGCCTTGCCGTCGCCATCTACGGTTCCGTGGGTTTCCCACCAGAAATCAGCGAAGCCGTCAAACTTCAGTCCCTTTACGCCGAAAAGGTCGTTGCAGGTCCATACGGCTGTCAACTGCATCGGAACATTCTGGTCGGTCTTGCGGATGGTCTTATAGAGAACGTCCAGATTCAGGGTGTTCTTGTAGGTAGCATCGTGAATCAGATACTCCACACCGAAGAGCCAGGCATTGTTGATAGGGTAGTTCTTGGTGATACCGCCATTGTACTCTACGTGCAGGCTCCAGTTTTTCATACTGCTGTTCTGCCAGAAGTTCAAGGCACGTGAAATCTCGGTATAGGTGCCGCCCTGTGCTACGTTTGGACTGTTAGGGTCCATCTTGTCGTAGTTGAAGTCGTGGTCAACGAAGAAGTAGGTGCTTCCCCATTTGTCCTGCTTGAACATCTCCAAGGTCAGGGTTACATACTTACGGTCGTTACCGAAATCATAAAGAATCTGTGCATTGGTCTGTGCTAGAGTCTTGCTTGCTGGAAGCAATGCCAATGCCATCAGCAGGAGGCTTTTTAATTTTCTCATAACAATGTTTTCTTGTTTTTGATGATGAAGTTTAAAATATGATTTGAAACTAAAAGCTCAAGTTTCGCAAGTAAGCCTTACACGCCCTGGGCTAGGAGCTTTTGGGCCTTCAGCCCGTACTTGAACCACATGCGAAACTTCAGTAAAAAATAAAATATGATAAAAAAGACTGCGAACTTGATACCCGCAGTCTTTTTTTTGTATATATATATCAAATTGAATTTTCCTTTGCTTAGATATAAATCCAATCTTTTTCCTTTGCTTAGTAAGCGAAGAGAGGATAATCCTTCATGGTCTCGTTTACCTTTTCGCGAACGCGGGCGATGACCTTCTCATCCTCTGGTGAATTCAATACTTCCTCGATGAGCTCTGCGATGAGATGCATCATATCCTCCTTGGCGCCACGGGTTGTCATGGCAGCTGTGCCCAGGCGGATACCTGAAGTCTGGAAGGCAGAACGTGAATCGAATGGAACCATGTTCTTGTTCACTGTGATATCTGCTGCAACAAGCGCATTCTCAGCAACTTTACCTGTGAGGTCTGGATATTTGCTTCGGAGGTCAACGAGCATGGAGTGGTTGTCTGTACCACCGCTTACGATGCTGAAGCCACGACCCATCAGATCGTCAGCGAGAACGGCTGCGTTCTTCTTCACCTGCATGGCATACTCCTTCCAGGATGGCTGCAGGTTCTCATTGAAGGCAACAGCCTTGGCAGCGATGACGTGCTCCAGCGGACCGCCCTGCTGACCAGGGAATACGGCAGAATTCAAGAGCATGCTCATCTTCTTTACCTCACCCTTCTTGGTAGTCAATCCCCATGGATTGTCAAAATCCTTACCCATCAGAATGATACCGCCACGAGGACCACGGAGAGTCTTGTGGGTAGTAGAAGTAACGATGTGGGCATACTTCAATGGGTTGTCGAGCAGACCGGCTGCAATCAGACCAGCAGGGTGAGCCATATCAATCATCAGGAGGGCACCTACCTCATCTGCAATCTTGCGCATGCGGGCATAATCCCACTCACGGCTGTAGGCACTACCACCACCGATAATCAGCTTAGGCTTGTGCTCCAGAGCCAGCTTCTCCATCTCGTCGTAATCCACACGACCCGTCTCCTTGTTCAGGTTGTAGCCGATAGGATTGTAGAGAATACCAGAAGTATTGACGTGGCTGCCATGAGAAAGGTGACCGCCGTGATCGAGGTTCAATCCCATAAAAGTATCACCTGGTTTCAGTACGGCGAGCAATACAGCAGCGTTAGCCTGAGCACCAGAGTGAGGCTGCACGTTGGCATACTCAGCACCAAAGACTTTCTTCACGCGTTCGATGGCAAGGTTCTCTACGATATCCACCACCTGGCATCCACCATAGTAGCGCTTGCCAGGCAGACCCTCTGCATACTTGTTGGTAAGGTAAGAACCCATAGCGTTCATCACCTCGTCACTCACGAAATTCTCAGAAGCAATCAGCTCCATACCTTTCAGCTGACGCTGATGTTCTCTTTCGATTAAGTCGAAAATCTCTTGATCTTTAACCATTCTTATTTATTTTATGTGATTGATGCTACTTGCAAAGCTCCACTTTGCCCAGTTGCTGCTCCTTATCGCAGTAATGGCAGCGTACGATACCGAGTACCTTATCTACGGTGTGGAAGAGGGTCTGCATAGGCTCGTTGTTGGTGATACACTTAGGGTTGTTGCACTTTACGATGCCCCTGAGCGTATCTGGAGTTTCTACGGTCTTCTTCTCCACGATTTCGTAGTCCTTGATGATACTCAGTCCGATGTTAGGAGCCACCACAGAGAGGCGGTTGATTTCCTCATCGGTAAAGTACTTGTTGGCAACCTTGATGATGCCCTTCTTGCCGATCTTCTTGGAAGGCAAGTTGTAGCCGATGGTAACAGGAGTGTCCATCTTCTCCAACTGGAGCAGGTTGACTACCTGGTAGGTTTTCTCGGCTGGTATATGGTCGATTACGGTACCGTTCTCGATAGCCGCAACCACTAATTGACTTTTATTGTTTCCCATAATTAATCACTAATAAATAATCACTAAACACTACTCAATAATGGTCTTGTCATTCTTCACATCCTCCAGTGTGATACCGAGGCAGTGGCAGAAGATAGCCTCACGTGCATAGAGACCATTCTGAGCCTGCTGGATGTAGTAAGCATGTGGATCATCATCTACATCGTATGCAATCTCGTTGACACGTGGCAGTGGGTGCATGATCTTCATGTTCTCCTTTGCCTTGCAGAGCATGTCGCGCTTCAGGATATACACGTTCTTCACACGCTCGTACTCCATCAGGTCGCTGAAACGCTCCTTCTGTACACGGGTCATGTAGAGAATATCGGCGTCGGCAATCACATCCTCGTTGAAATCCTCGTGCTCCACATACTTGATGTTGTGCTCCTTGCAGTAGAGTTTGTACTCTTCTGGCATGGCAAGCTCCTTAGGTGCGATGAAGTGGAAGGTAGGATTGAAGTGGCGCATAGCGGTGATAAGTGAGTGAACGGTGCGGCCATACTTGAGGTCACCCACAAGATAGATGTTCAAGTTCTCCAGGGTTCCCTGGGTCTTGAAGATAGAATAGAGGTCGAGCAAGCACTGGGATGGATGCATGTGGGCACCATCGCCGGCATTGACGATAGGCACTGGAGCTACCTCGCTGGCATACTGGGCTGCACCCTCGATGAAGTGGCGCATGGTGATGACGTCGGCGTAGTTGCTCACCATCAGAATGGTGTCCTTCAGCGTTTCGCCCTTGGTAGTGCTGGATGTCTTGGCATCAGAGAAGCCGATGACACGTGCGCCAAGGCGATTGGCAGCTGTCTGGAAACTGAGTTGGGTACGAGTAGATGGTTCGAAGAAAAGGGTCGCTACGACCTTTCCCTTCAACAACTCCCTGTTGGGATGTTTTTCAAACTCTTGCGCCATTTCGAGGAGGTACATGATTTTCTCCTTCGAGAGGTCAGCAATCGTCACAAAATTATGTTTTTCCATACGAATTTTGATTGAATGTTCTGAAATCGCCCCCAAAGTTACATATAATTTTTGATTTATGTGCGAGATTTCAAAACTTTTTAGTAATTTTGCACAAAATAAATGAAGAATAGAGATGAGAAAACATTTTATCTATACGTTATGGGGCATTTTTGCCACCTTTGTCGTGTCGGCTATGCTGGCCTTCTTTGCCATCTGGAACGGATGGATCGGTTACATGCCGGACATCGAGGATTTGCAGAATCCTATCAGCAGATTCGCCACTCAGGTGTATTCGTCTGATGGAAAGGTGCTGGGTACATGGAACCTGAATAAGGAGAACCGTATCGTGATACCTTACAAGAAGATGTCACCTTATTTAATAAAGGCACTGGTTGCCACGGAGGATGAACGATTCTACGAGCATTCGGGCATCGACTTCCGTGCGCTCGGTCGTGCCATCGTGAAGCGTGGACTCCTGGGACAGACCAATGCCGGAGGTGGATCTACCATCACCCAGCAGCTTGCCAAGCAGCTCTATTCCGAAAAGGCATCGAGCACCCTGGAGCGACTGCTGCAGAAACCGATAGAGTGGGTCATCGCCATCAAGCTGGAGCGATACTATACCAAGCAGGAAATCCTGGCACTCTATCTCAACTACTTCGACTTCCTGCACAATGCCGTGGGTATCAAGACGGCGGCGAACACCTATTTTAATAAGGAACCGAAGGATCTTACCCTCACCGAGGCGGCTACGCTCATCGGTCTCTGCAAGAATCCTTCGCTCTTCAACCCTGTGCGCTATCCGGAGCGTGCCCGCGACAGAAGAAACGTGGTGCTCTCGCAGATGGTGAAGGCGGGCTATCTGGATCATGCTGAATACAGCCAGTATTCGGCAGAACCGCTCACGCTCAACTTCCACCGTACCGACCATAAGGATGGTTCGGCTACCTACCTGCGCGAATATCTGCGCAAGTATCTGATGGCTACCCGTCCGGAAAGAAAGGATTATGCATCGTGGAACTATGCTCAGTTTGTTACCGATTCCATCCTCTGGAATACTGATCCTCTGTATGGATGGTGCAACAAGAACTTCAAGAAGGATGGTTCTCCATATAATGTATATAGCGATGGATTGAAGGTGTTTACCACTGTGGACAGCCGTATGCAGCGATATGCCGAAGAGGCTGTGTATCAGCACGTGGCACGCTATCTGCAGCCAGCCTTCAGCAAGGAGATTTCAAGCAAGCCAAGTTCGCCATACAGCGACAAGCTGACCCCTAAGCAGATCAAGGCTATCCTGAACCGCAGCGTTACCCAGTGCGAGCGCTACCGACAGATGAAGGAGGCGGGATGCTCGGCAGAAGAGATTCACGATACCTTCCGCAAGAAGATTCCGATGACCGTGTTTACCTATCATGGCGACATCGATACGCTGATGAGTCCGCTCGATTCCATCCGCTATTACAAGACCTTCCTGCGCAGCGGATTCATGAGCATGGATCCTAAGACGGGTGCCGTGAAAGCATACGTGGGTGGATTGGACTATACCCACTTCATGTATGATATGGTAAGCCTGGGAAGAAGACAGGTGGGTTCTACCATCAAGCCGTTCCTCTACAGTCTGGCGATGGAGAACGGATTCTCGCCTTGCGATAAGGCACCTAACCGCCAGCAGACCTATATGGTGGCTGGCAGACCATGGACGCCTAGAAATGCCAACCATTCGAGATACGGCCAGATGGTTCCGCTGAGCTGGGGATTGGCACAGAGTAACAACTGGATCAGTGCCTATCTGATGAGTAAGCTGAACCCATCGCAGTTTGTCCAGCTGCTGCATGACTATGGTATCAACAACCCTGATATTCACGCATCTCTGAGCTTGTGTCTCGGTCCGTGTGAGGTGAGCGTGAGTGAGATGGTGAGCGCCTATACAGCTTTTGCCAACCATGGTATCCGTACGGCTCCGATGTTCGTGAGCCGCATCGAGGATAACGAGGGTAACACCATCGCCACCTTCCAGCCACGAATGAACGAGGTGATCAGTGCCGACAATGCCATGAAGATGCTCACCATGATGATGGGCGTAGTGGATAATGGTACGGCAGGAAGACTGCGCTACCGTTATAAGCTGGAGGGACAGATTGGTGCCAAGACGGGTACCACCAATAATAACAGTGATGGATGGTTCATCGGCTTTACTCCGCAGCTGGTAAGTGGCTGCTGGGTAGGCGGTGAGGATCGCGATATCCACTTCGATTCCATGAGTATGGGTCAGGGTGCTACCATGGCGCTTCCTATCTGGGCTATCTTCATGAAGAAGGTATATGCCGATGTCTCGCTGGGCTACAGTCCGGAGGTGAAGTTTGATATCCCTGCCGATTACAACCCATGCTACCATGTGGGCAGCGGCGGCGAGCAAGACTCCTTTGAGCAGGTGAATGCCATTGACGAAGTATTCGAATAATTCCTCGGGAAGTGCTCCTGATGCCTTCATCAAAAGACTATCCGCCATTTTTGCACTCATTTCTTTTAAATAGTGCAAAAATGGCGGATGTTTTTTGCTTATCTCCATTATTTTTTGTATTTTTGCAAAGTTTTAGGGCTCTTGTGCCACAAATGCGTGATGACGAGGAGGTTCCCAAACACTTGATAAAGAGAAAATAATAAAAAAACATTATAATGAACGTTTCATACAAATGGCTTAAAGAATACGTCGATTTCGACCTGACACCACAGGAGACTGCCGATGCGCTGACCTCTTGCGGACTCGAAGTGGACGCTTTGGAGGAAGTACAGTCTATCAAGGGTGGACTGAAAGGTCTTTACGTAGGTAAAGTGTTGACATGCGAGGCGCATCCTAACAGCGATCACCTCCACGTAACAACCGTTGACTTGGGCAAGGGTGAGCCACAGCAGATTGTCTGCGGTGCGCCTAACGTGGCTGCCGGTCAGAAGGTAATCGTTGCCGACTTGGGCTGCGTGCTCTACGACGGCGACCAGAGTTTTACCATCAAGAAGAGCAAGCTCCGCGGTGTAGAGAGCTTGGGTATGATCTGTGCTGAGGATGAAATTGGCGTGGGTACTTCTCACGACGGTATCATCGTGCTCCCTGAGGATGCTCCAGTGGGTCAGCCTGCTGCCGAGTACTATCACCTGGAGAGCGACTGGCTCATCGAGATTGATATCACAGCCAACCGTGCCGATGCACTCGGCCACTGGGGCGTGGCTCGCGACCTCTATGCCTGGTTGAAGCAGAATGGTTATGAGACCAGTCTGCATCGTCCATCTTGCGATGAATTCGTAGTAGATAACGAGGATCTTCCTATCGATGTAGAGATTGAGAACACCGAGGCTTGCAAGCGCTATGCCTGCGTAAGCATCACCGACTGCGAGGTGAAGGAAAGCCCTAAGTGGTTGCAGGACAAGCTGAATATCATCGGCCTCAGACCAATCAACAATATCGTGGATATCACCAACTACATCATGATGGCATACGGTCAGCCATTGCACTGCTTCGATGCCGACATGGTTACCGGTCATAAGATTGTAGTCCGCACCCAGCCAGAGGGCACCAAGTTCGTGACCCTGGATGGCGAGGAGCACACCCTGGGTGAGCACGACCTGAGCATCTGCAATGCCGAGGAGCCAATGTGTATCGCAGGTATCTTCGGCGGTAAGGGTTCCGGTACTTACGAGACCACCAAGAGCGTGGTTCTGGAGAGTGCTTACTTCCACCCAACATGGATCCGCAAGAGCGCTCGCCGTCATGGTTTGAGCACAGATGCCAGTTACCGTTTTGAGCGTGGCGTAGATCCAAACGGACAGATTTATGCATTGAAGCAGGCTGCCATCCTCTGCAAGCAGTTGGCTGGCGGCAAGATTTCCATGCAGATCAAGGATGTATATCCAGAGCCAATGCAGGATTTCCCAGTTCGCCTGAACTATGAGTATGCTCATCGCCTCATCGGTAAGGAGATTGGTGCTGAGACCATCAAGAGCATTGCTACATCTCTGGAGATGAAGATCGTGAAGGAGGATGCTGAGGGCATCGACCTCCTGGTTCCTGCTTATCGCGTGGATGTTCAGCGTCCTTGCGACGTGGTAGAGGATATCCTCCGTATCTATGGATATAATAATGTGGAGATTCCTACTCAGTTGAAGAGTTCTTTGACTGTTCAGGGTGATGAGGACAAGGCTTATCACAGCCAGAACCTCGTGGCTGAGCAGTTGGTAGGCGAGGGCTTCATGGAGATTCTCAACAACTCTCTGAGCAAGACCAGCTACTATACCGACCTGGAGCTGAATAAGTATCCAATGGAGAACGTAGTGAAGGTGATGAACCCATTGAGTGCAGATCTCGGCGTGATGCGTCAGACCATGCTCTTCGGCGGTTTGGAGAGCGTAGCACGCAACATCAACCACAAGAGCCAGAACCTGAAGTTCTTCGAGGTGGGTAACACCTATATATATAATAAGGAGAAGTGGAGCGAGGAGAGTCCTATCAAGGCTTACTCCCAGGAGGCTCACATGTCACTCTTCATCACCGGTAAGCGAGTAGAGGGCAGTTGGGCTCATGCAGATGAGCAGAGCAACATCTACGAGCTGAAGGCTGTGGTAGAGAATATCCTCCGCCGTGTAGGTATGCCACAGAACAACCTCGTAATCAAGCACAGCGACAACAACATCTTTGCCAAGGGCGTGAACTACGAGACCCGTGCCGGCAAGGTATTGGTAGAGATGGGTATCCTGAGCCACAAGCTGAAGAAGGCATTCGACATCGAGCAGGATGTATTCTATGCTGATGTTCACTGGGATAACGTGGTGAAGACCGTGAAGAAGGTGAACCTTACTTACACAGATATCAGCAAGTATCCATCTGTGAGCCGCGACCTTGCACTGCTCGTTGACAAGAACGTGGAGTTTGCACAGATTGAGCAGATTGCCCATCAGACGGAGAAGAAGCTCCTGAAGAGCGTGGTACTCTTCGACGTATATGAGGGTAAGAACCTGCCAGAGGGCAAGAAGAGCTATGCCGTAAACTTCATCCTGCAGGATGAGGAGAAGACATTGAACGACAAGCAGATTGATGCCATCATGAAGAAGCTCATTGCCAACCTCACAGGTAAGCTCAACGCAGAACTGAGATAATGCAGAATGCGATTGACGCAGAATTGAGATAATATTATAAACAAAAACGATAAACATTTAAAATTTTATTCCAATGGGAAGAGCATTTGAATATCGTAAAGCTACAAAGCTGAAAAGATGGGGCCACATGGCCAAGACATTTACTAAGTTGGGTAAGCAGATTGCCATCGCTGTAAAGGCAGGCGGTCCAGAACCAGAGAACAACCCATCATTGCGTGCTATCATCGCTAACTGTAAGCGTGAGAACATGCCTAAGGATAACATCGCTCGTGCCATCAAGAACGCTTGTGGCAAGGATACCAGCGATTACAAGGAGGTAACATACGAGGGATATGGCCCTCACGGAGTTGCTGTCTTCGTTGATACATTGACAGATAACACAACCCGTACAGTGGCTGACGTTCGTTCTATCTTCAACAAGTTCAGCGGTAACCTGGGTACAACAGGTTCTCTGTCTTTCCTCTTTGACCACAAGGCTGTGTTCACATTCAAGAAGAAGGAAGGTCTGGATATGGACGAGA
>OHZH01000059.1_pt1 | contig 27670 bp, 26 predicted proteins | sample 1580541 | NCBI WGS metagenome assembly OHZH01 (sample SAMEA3882504, study PRJEB24775) | human gut metagenome | biome: human-associated habitat; feature: intestine environment; material: feces | place: Netherlands | collected 2009/2010 | reverse complement strand
GCCGTGATCAAGGCAATCAGGGAGGGCAAGACCAACGTGGACCTCAACGTTCCAGAAACTCCTGACGGAGGTGGCGACGGAGACGGAACCACTGGCAGCGGAACCCAGGGCGGAGGAACGCAGGGCGGAGGCAGCAATGCTGGCGACAGTGGAACTACTGGTGACCAGGGTACCAGCGGCGGCAATACCGGAGGTGAAGACGGCGGCGGCGACAATGTAAATTTTTAAATCTTGCTTGATGCGGATTGCAAATCCGCAAAGCTAAAAGAGGTTAGGACGTTTTTTAACGGCGGATTGCAAATCCGCCGGAACGCCTAACGGAATTAAACACTAAACATTAAACACTAAAAGACAATGAAGAAGGATACTTGGAAAATGGTGATTCAGATTGCGATTAGCATTCTCACCGCAATAGCGACAACAATATTTAAACATCCTACTAGCTATTATTTCAAAAAAATGTTGTATCTTTGCCAGCGAAAATAAAAAATTAAAGTGTTATGGCAAAGGTATTATGTATTGTACGTTCTTCAACTGAGGCACAGGAGATTGAATCACAGAAGAAGGAATTGATTGAGTTTTGCAAGACCAAGGGATTTGCGGATGGTGACATGCTTTTTATTGAGGCGCAAGGCGCAAGTGCAAGGTCTTTGAATAAGAAGTATATCAAGATGCTTGAAGACATCAAGTCAACAATCTTGAATGACACTGACATCAAGTCTGTTGCTGTTTGGGCATTGAACCGTCTTGGAAGAGTTGAAAGCAAGTTGCATGAAATGAAGGAGTTCTTTGTTAAGAATAGAATCCAAGTTTACTGCAAAGACCCTTCCTTTTCTCTATTGAAAGAAGATGGAACTGAGGACACAGCAGGAAGCATGATGTTTTCCGTTTATGCTGCAATGGTGAAGCTTGATACTGAGGAAATGTTTGCTAAGATGCAGCGTGGCAAGAAAAGAAATGCTGAGATTGGCAAGTGCAATGGAAGTCACATTCAAATGTACGGTTATCAACTTGACAGTAACAATTTTGTCATCCCATTGAAGGAAGAGGCTGAGGCTGTCAACATGATTTATGATATGTATATCACTGGGAAGTACTCAACCTATACTTTAGCAACAGAGATGAATGAGAGGGGTTTCCGCAATAGAGGAAAAAAGGTCACACAAGCTTGGATTGGCAAGATACTAGGTGAAACCGCATACATTGGCTATACCAATTGGGAAGGTTCACGTTCAAGTCATAGAAAGTTCATTCCCATCATGTCCAAGGAAAAGTGGGACAAATGCCAAGCTATTAAAAAGTCAAAGCAGAATGGCGAATATGTGGGGAAGACCAAGGAATCTAGGAACACCAATCTAGGGTGTGGATTGATTAAGTGTCCGAAATGCGGTGGCAATTACATGGCAAGTGGGTTAAATTACCTATGCTACCATAAGAAAGCTCATTTGGGTTGTGAGAACAGTGTTTCAATGCGTATCAACACCCTTGACCAAATCATCTATGAGGTTGCAAGCATCCTTCACATTGAGTTTATGAGTCAGCCAAACAATAACTTGGTAGAGACATTGGAGAATGACATCAAGGTATTGGGTGATAAGATAATGGGAAGTGAGAAGGATTTGGAAGAGATTGATGAGAAGAAGGCTAAGATTGCTGATATATACGTTGATGGCATCAATACCAAGCAAGGATAGCCAAGATTGACGCTGAGAAGTCTCAATCTGAGAATGATATTGACAGGTACAAGGTTGAGATTGGCAAGCTAGAAAGACAGCTTGAATCAGCCAAGAATCCAACGTTTGATAATCTGCTAGAATATGCGGATGACTTATCATCAACTGACATTAAGAAAATGAAGGATATTGTAAACCAACACATATCAAAGGTTTGGTTTGACGCTGAGGAATGCAATTTATTTAACGGCAAGGTTAAGACATGCAAGCATATCCATATCATTGATGAGAATGGCAAGGATTGGGAATTTATATACATTTCTCACCTACCATGGAAGGGTTTTGAAAAGAAGCTCTACAAGCTGATTGATGGGAAAATGATTCCGCATTGGAGAACTGAGGAGCATGAGTTGTTGGCAGACATTGCCACATATCAACTCATAAAGGGGGATGGTGATGAATTATTGGATAAGTAAATAAAAAAGGGAGCGGCAATAAAACCGTTCCCTTCAATTATATGAAAAAAAAAAAACATTGAAATGGTGGTAATACCAACATTCTTAGACTACTTCAAAGATAATCAGTTCTTCATCCTTCTTGACAAATTTAAGTTCCCCAACTTCCAATACAATTTCACTCTGTGGGTTCATAGTGATGAAGTCATTGTAATGACTTTTCTCAGCAATTATTGGCTTTTTCTTGAAAGCACGTTCAAGGCAAATCTTTAAAACGTTAATTTTTGTTGTGCTCATTTCCTTGAGCCAAACCTTGGCAAAAGCTATTGCCTCTTTGTTTATTTCTTTCATAATATGAAATTATTAAAATTACCCTTCAATTTTCATGGTATAATGCTAGGTGAAGGGTTTCCCTAGTCATTGAACTATCACCGTTCGTTAACATGGCAAAGATATACAAAAGAATTGGTAAAGAGAAATCCTCATAACATTCTTTAACTAAAGCTATACTTTTCCAATAACTTAGTCTCTAGCCTTGGCAAAATGTCTTCAACTGTCAGAGGTTGGCAATTGTTAGGGATTCTAGGATAGTTCTTATTAATGTCCTTCAAGGCTGTTATGTTCTTTGATGCTGCAATGTAGCAAGCAAAAGCGAATCCATCATGCTCAAAGTAAACTATTGATAACCCCTTCAATCCGCTTACAGGAAATGATATGCCATATATTGAGTTGTGTTCCCTTGACCATTCAATGAGTTCATTGAGTGCTTCTTCCTTTCTATCAATGTTATCATGTCCGTAATATCCCAAATCATGTTTGCATTCAATCATTGCGTTTTGAGCATCACCAATCTCCAAGGCTAGTCTAAAGAACTTTGCAGCATCATCACCTTTCTTTATTAAAGATGTTAGTTTGTACTTGGTATTGGTCTTTCCAATGCCACAGAAGGTTTCAACGTAGTTTTCATACCAACTTTCTTGCTCAGCTGTTAGGACATTGTACTCATTCATTTTTCTGAATCCACTCTCAGCATCAAGTAGGAGGCATTTCTCTACATATTCCTCATATCTTTCTTGTCTCTCACGTTCCTTCCTTTGGGATTCACTTTCATAGAAGTTCAACGCTTCATCTTCAATGGATTTATCTTCAATGGATTCCCTTTCATAGGATTCATCTTCATTGTGATGTTCTGTCTTATTCCCCTTCTTAATGGCAACATAAAAGACAAGCACAATCGCTAGAACTATAATTAGAAAACTTCCCATATCTCTTAATCTATTTAAATGTTATTTTATTGGTTTCTTGTGATGCAAAGATACTCAAAATATTTGAGATAACAAAGATGTTTAACGCATCTTAACATATCCCATATAATGCCCTAGAAAGCCCTTAAAATGCTCTAATGGTATAGTTATCCACCTTCAATAAGATAATGCCTCAGAACGTCAGGAAATGCCCTTAGAATCAATTTATCATATAGTTATTATCATATAATATCATTAATAATGGCAGATTATAGAAAACTAGTTCCATTCATTAAGAAATGGGAAGGTGGATTCAGCAATCATCCGCAAGATAAAGGTGGAGCAACCAACAAGGGTGTTACATTGTCAACCTATAGGATGATGTATGGCAAGGACAAGACTGTTGATGACTTGAAGAACATGACTGAATCCCAATGGAACTATATATTCAAGAAACTATATTGGGACAAATGGAAAGCTGATTCAATAAAGAATCAATCCGTTGCTAATATATTGGTAGATTGGTATTGGATGAGTGGAAACATTGGTGTTAAGAAAGTTCAAGAACTGTTTGGGCTAACTGTTGATGGCATTGTTGGTTCAAAGACCCTAGGAAAGATTAACTCAGTTGATGGAGAATGGCTTTTCAAGAGGATTTGGGAGATGAGGTTGAACTTTTACAATTCAATAGTAAAGAATCATCCATCACAGAAGGTTTTTCTTCAAGGATGGCTTAACAGACTGCATTCAACCGTTTATCATGACTAACCCCAAATTTGCGTTCTAAGGCTTTATTTTTCTTGAATGGTATAGTTTATCACCTCCAATGAGAAAGTGGCTTAGAACGTCAGGAAATGGGCTTAAAATCAATCTATCATATATCCGTTGGTAAAGTGTGCAGGAAGACCTCTAGCCAAAGGTGGTATAGTAAACCCAACAGTACGGAGAAACGGCTCAGATAGCCCTCCCACACACAAAATACGCCATATTTATATTATTTTATTCTATTGTAGATTCTTGTAAAGAGACCTTTCAAGTAATACTCATGAAGCTTGGCTGTCTGCTTGTCCATCCTCATGACACTTGGTCTTATATTCCTTGCAATATACTTTTCAAGGGCTTGTACCAAATCACTTCCCTTTGTTGGGAAGGTGAAGTTTCTCTCATCAATTTCATCATAGAAGTTGTGCTTATCTAGTGTATTGACCTTTCTGTCTTCCTCTAGGGTTTCTTCATCTAATGGTTCATTAGAGAACCTTAGACCTTTCCTAGTCTTCTTCTTTTGGTTCTTGATAGTACAAATGGTTGAATCTGAAAGGTTTAAAACTTTGCTAGCCTCTTGACTTGACTTATAAACTCCAATCAGTTTCCCATCCCTATAGGCATATATCTCTTGCATCCATCTTTAATGCTATTCTTTGTTAGTGTCTCTTGGTAGTGGTTGGTTGGGATTCCAAGCCTTTGTCACTCACCTTGGCGTATCTGATGGATGGTCACTGTCCGAGGTCACATCTAGGGCTGTATGAGCAACTTATCCTAGGGCTATATATTCATTCAAGTCCGTCTTGGAAATCCCTTCCTTACAATGCAAAGATATATAAAAAAATTAAGAAACAGAAATCTAATTGGAATTATTTTGTATCTTTTTTATCTAGAATGGTAATTGTTCATCCTCACCATCATTAGCTTCAACTTGTCTAGAATCCTTCTTTGAAAGAGTGAAACATTCCCTTGCCATCTCATCCCTTATTTCCTTCTTACTATCAAATTCCTTTTTTAATATTTCAAACACTTCTTTTCTTTCAGAATCGTTCAATTTTTCAAGAATCCCATAGACCTTTTCTTTGAAAATCTCCTCCTTCATCTTTTTGAGGTTGGATGCAATTGCTTCAAATGTCTCAATCATTGAATCTAGTTCACAATCTCCACCGACTGCTATTTCAAAACCACTTGAAGAGCCATCTTTGTCTTCATCAATCTTTCTAATTTGATAATCACTAAGGACACCGCCTTCTACCTTAACGTAGGTTCTAGAACCATGCCCCCAATCACCACCTTTGCAGCCATTTGTACCACAAGTAACTGTCGTAAATGGAGTTTTGGTTGTTACTGTAGGAATGACTTTACCGCCATAAACCACTTCACCATATTCCCCACTAATTTTCTCATTCAGAGCGTCTTTGATGTTGTTGATACATTTGTTGTCTTCATCATTCATCAATGACTCTTTCATTGGTTCTAGTATTGGTTTGCTCCTATCTATAAGGTCATGAAGTTTGTCACAAAAGCAACGTGCAGTATGCATCATGTCATTTATTGAACAGAACCGACCTTGCATCATATCAGTAAGGCTACTTTTCTTAAATATGCCTTTAGAGACCTCATTATAAATGGCATATACCATTTGAGTTGAAAACCTCCTAGGTTCAATTCCAATGCTTCTACTTAACGCATCCCTCTCTTTGTCTTGCTCCTCTTTACCATCATGTGAACTTCCATCAACCTCAACATCATATTTTTTATTGCCAATCTCAACCAAGAAATCATAGATGTACCCATGTTCTTTACCTTCATCGTCTTCAATCATCTCTAGGTGTTGGTATTCATAGTTAATGCCAAGCTCATCAAAGACGGATTTCAACGCATTCTCAGCCTTATTTCCGTTATCAATTTGCTCTTTCCTTTTCTCTTCAAGGAATCTCTTTAACCCTTCGTGTTGTGTTTCCACTTCTCTCATCTTTTGTCCTTCTAGGAGTTTCTTATAATTGTCTAGACTTGTCTCATCCATTTTCTTAATGTCTTCTTGGGAGTATTTCATAACATCATCACAAATGTCTTGGGAAGGTTCAATCATTGTTACCGTATATTCCCTTTCATTTGTCATCCTAAAGTTTATCACCTTATGTTTCCATTTCAATGAATCCATGCACAAGGTAGCTGTCCCATTTGTTATAGAAAGGAGGCTAGCAATTGTATCTCTGTGTATATCAAAAGTATTGGAATCAAAAATCTTGCTCAATGTCGTTAGAAACGCATGTACCTTTTTTCACATTTTCTGTTTGTTTTCCCATTATGCAATCTCCACTTCTTTAAAGTTATCTTTCTTCAATCTATATAGTTTTGCCTGACTGACAACTATACCTTGTTCTGCAAGCCATTTCAAGTTTTCCTTGACTGACAAGTTGAAGTCATATAGAGCACCAACCCTTTCGGTATTTATCTTTTTCCTTATCTTATTGGTGAGAACCATCATTCCGTTCTTGCCTTCATCATTCCACTTATTAATCAAGTCAATGAAATGTGATTTCTGAATCTTGAATGTTCTATTCTCTGGGACAATAGGATTCCTTCCATTCATATCATCTATCCTAGCATTCTTGATGGCATTCAATATCCAAGCATTGTTTAGTTTTCCGTCAACGTTGTCAAAGAAATGATAACGCTCAACAACTACATTAAAAACTAGGTTTTCATCCGTTATCCTAGGATTTATTTTAAGCATAGTTGAAATCATATTGAGAAGTACAACCCTTCTTTTCTCTCCATGCTTAAACGGTATAGTACGCCCTTCAACCTTGGAGAACTTGTTCTTGATTTGATAATATTCCTTGTCCCACAATCTTGCAATTCCATCATCATCATAGGTTACAGGACTTTCCATTAGATAGATGTATTTATTGCTCCACTTTGCAATAAACTCGGAATCCTTCATTTCATTCAAGTCATTCTTCATTTCATCCGATATATTCAACTCAACATCCTCTATCTTGGAATCATTTGCAGTGTCCTTAACACCCTTCATTTCCTTCTCATACCTCTCATTCATTGAGAGCTTGTTGATGTCTTCCAATTCATATAGAATGTTGTTATATACCGTGGTTATTTCCTTCTTAGGATTTCCTAGGAACTGTTGGGATGGTGACTTCATGCAGTTGTCTTCCATCCTAAATCCGCTGTATATCTCTAGGTGTGAAGCTAACTTATAATAAACTCTCTTATAGAAAGATTCAGATTTCATGATGGTAAAGTCTAGGAAATATATAAGTCTAAACCTATGGTCAAGCTTGGAATCATTTGTTGTGGTATATGCCAATGTAGGCTTCAGTGGAAGTTTGTTAAGATATTCATGGATATTAGCTGCACAATGGTCAATGTCAAATACTATGAAATTGGTATGGTGGAAATTATCCATTCTCTTCTCTCTCTGTCCAAAAACCCTTCCATTGTCATTGAAGCAGTAACAGAATGAATAACCGTCTTCAATTCTATTGATAAAGTCTGTAAATGTAAGGTTTTGCCTCTTGTATTTTATCTTACCAAAGTTGCAATTGTTCTTATCCTCTATTGGGAGTGTTGAAACACTTATGTCAAAAGTGTATTGACCAAACTTGATAGTTTTCATCAATTCTAATCTTTTATTGTATTAGTTATCAATAATGTCTTTTTTCTTCTTAATAAAGAAGGACGGTCGGAAAAGCAATAAAAGACTAAAAAAACCTTTTCCAACCTAGGCTCTTGCAATAGCCCCCTTCTACTATATAAATATCACATTACTTTCAAAAGTTCATGAAATGTGAAATATTTTTTTGATAATTTTCATATCATCCTACCAACATAGCAAAGATATACAAAATTATTGATAAAACCAAATAAATCTTAAAATAATTTAATAGAAGCATGAAATTATCATCCTATCATGTAGTATTAATTTATTTCTAGTGTTATCATCCAGTTTAGTGTTCTCTTCCTTATTTCTCTTATTATGATAATAAATGATAATATTATATTATATATTATTACTAGTATATTATATTATAAATTATATATTATATTATTCTAGTATATTATTAATATTATAAAATATATTATATAACAAGAGTTATTATTATTATATTATAATATCTAAGAACCTATAGAAAGAATAACTTATATACTAAGAATCCCCCTTAACATATCAAGGGTTTATTGCTCGGAAACCACCATCCTCAAAGATGAGTGGTTTCACGTTAGCTCTTGCAATATGACCTCTTGGATGCCATTGCTCTTGCTAGTTCATACAATAAATCATTCTTCAATTGAATATTTTTTCATTTAACCCTTACTTTTTTCATTTTATCTGATATTTATTAATATAAAGATTAATTTTTGACAATGATTAAGTACACAAACCAAGAACTTATGGAGAAGTCTGAAACTGAGGATTTCTTGCAAGCAAGGGAGATTATTGAAGAACTTTTCAAGGAAAAGGGAATAACCATCAAAGACCTAAAACCAACAGTCAATGGAACTAGCGTTGATTTCAGATTCAAGGCTGTCACCAAGAAAGGGAAGGAAATTAAATATGCGGTTGAGATTAAGCGCAACAATGGGAGATATATTTCAAGTAAGACCCTTCCACTATTGTTCACAAAGTACATTTCAATGATGAAGGAAAGGAAGGAAGATGAAAGGCTCATAGAGATATTCTTACTTCCAACCATGTTTATTATCTTTGACATTGATAAGATTGTCACCAATGTACCTTTGGGACAGCAGAACATAGCCAATTGGAATATACCCTTGGAAAACTATTCCACTAGAATGAGGAATGAAAAGATACCTCAACCTACAATATGGCTTCCCACTGATAAATGCTCAATAAGCGGATATACCAAGAAAAATTAAAAAAAATTAAGAATAATTTCTGTTTTCCAATAATTTTGCATATATTTGCAATGTTGGTAGAGGTAATAAAGTAAAGAATAATTTAATGAGGTTTGAGGTAGTTGGTATGGCGTTAACTGAGTTCCCAAACTTGAAGGGGAAGAGATTTGATGATATTCAAGAGTTGACAAGCCAAGGTGTGAGGGATATTGAGATATACGACCATGAGGAAGGTCATTGCTTGACAATGGAATGGATAAAGAATCATAAAGATTACATTCCAACCACGTTACTTAGATAAGTAAAAACTATTTATATAAGATATAATATCTAGAGAGAACATTTCTAAAATTCAGTTCATTTGTCTTGGGAGGGGCATCTTTTTGTATTCTAAGCCCCTCCTTTTTGAAAGGCGATAGTTACAAGGGAAAGATGAGATAACGCCTTAGAAGCGCAGGAAATGCCTTTCTAGGGGATTTAATAAAGGGTGTTTGTAATGCCGACAATCAACAGATTAAAGAAGAAGGAAAGAACGTCTGACAAATCCAATTTAAGGAAGAAACTTTATTCGGATAGGCTTTATCAGAAGATTAGGAAGCTGTATTTTATGGAGCATCCACTTTGTGAGGAATGCTTGAAGGAAGGTAAGACAGTTCAAGCTAGAGACGTTCACCATAAGCAATCACCATTCATGGATAACCTATCAATGGTAGAAAGATACTCCTTACTGAGGAATCCAAATAACTTCATTTCCTTATGTAGAGAATGCCACCAAAAGGCACATGGCAACATCAAGAAAAAAAGTTGAAAAAAATATCCGAAAATCAAGTAATTTTGAAATCAATGTGATATTTATATATAGAAAAGGAACTAATTAATGAAAGTATATGACGATTATGACGATTGCATGATTGATGGTACAATAACTGATAGTGATGATACCATTTCTTGCGGTGAATATTAAATATGATTATAATCTATCAATCTTATTCATAAGATGAATTATATATGTATGTATTTGTAGTATAGACATTGTTAAGTTTAAATTTATTTAAAGTTATTTTTGCGGATGGTGGCTTGTGAAAGTAGCCATCCGTCTTTTAGAAGGATTTACTATAAATTATTATATGTTTTAGAGCTATTTAACTCATTGTTTTTAATTAATCTTTGCCTAGTCAGTGTTTTCCACATTGGCTAGGCTTTTTATTTTGTATTTATTATAATAATAATATTGCAATATTTTAATAATGAAGTATATAAGAAACTTTAGTGAGCATTCCCAATATGAGGCTGGAAAGACCAAGATTCCTTCTCCATCTGTCTCATATTGTAGGAAAGAGAATGAATGTCACTTCATGCCAAATAACGTTATAATGTTCAAGGTTGGGGATTTGAATGGTAACACCAATCAAACGGTGAGGGTGACGTATTATAGAATATATCCTAATGATGATGAAGTCGTAACAATTCCAATTGTTGAGGGAAATAGGTGGTATGTGCATAGCATACCAAGTGGCAAAAGCCTTAAAGAATTTAAAGGAATTAAAGAAATTACAGACACTATCATTTCAGCAAAGATTAAAAAAGGATTTCAAAATTCTATCATAAATAATGTCAGCGGAAATTTATCATTTGTGGCTTGTGATATAAGTGAGTGCACAGATATGAGTTGGGCGTTTGATAGATGTGAAGTATCTTCTTTAGATGTATCTAGCCTAAATACAAGCAATGTTACTGAAATGAACCGCATGTTTTCCTCTTGCAAATCACTTCAATCCTTGGATTTGTCAACTTTTGACACTTCAAATGTTACTGGAATGGCTGGTATGTTTGCCTTTGACTCTTCACTTAAATCCTTGGATGTAAGCCATTTTGATACATCAAAAGTTACTAGAATGGGTGGTATGTTTCGTGAATGCGATAAACTTCAATCTTTGGATTTAAGCCATTTTGATACTTCAAATGTTACTGAAATGGATTACATGTTTGCCTTTGACTATTTCCAATCCTTGGATTTGTCAACTTTTGACACTTCAAATGTTACTGAAATGAGTAACATGTTTACCTTTAACCGTTCACTGCAAGTCTTAAATATTAGTGGTTGGGATTTAACAAACGTGACGAATACGACCGATATGTTTTACTATTCATTTGCCTTGAAGACAATTATCATGAAGGGCTGCAACCAAATAACCATAGATAAAATCAAGGCTCAATTGGAGAAAGATAAATTAAAGAATGTGACAATAATAACAGAGTAATATGATATTTATTGGTGATTGATTTCTGCATAGATTTCAATCACCTTTTTTAATATATATAAAAAATTATTGCATAATAATGGCTACAAAAATCCCAAGAATAAAGTTCTTCAACTCTGTTGTGAAGAACAAGATGCCAGAGGCAGAAGGAGCATCAATCGGTGAACTTTTTATAAACGCCAATGCTGAGAGACCTTTCATATCAACCAAGCTTTCAGATGGCAATATGAAGAAAGTCATCTTTGAAGATGAAATCAACGCTGACATGGAGGCTGAGGCAACCGCAAGGAAGAACGCTGATGATAAACTTCAAGAGAATCTTGACGCTGAAACAAAGGCAAGAGAAGATGCTGATAATACTCTCACAACCAACCTCAACAATGAGATATATAGGGCTAAGAAAAGTGAGGAAGCACTAGGCGTTAGAATTGATGACGAAACCACTAGGGCTAAGGCAGCAGAGAAGACTCTAACCGACAATTTGAACGCTGAGACTTCAAGGGCAACTGATGCAGAAGCCACTCTTACCAAGAATCTTAATGCTGAGATAGCCAAGAGGACAAGTGAAGTATCAAGGCTAGACACCAAGATTGAAGCTGAAACCCAACGTGCAACTGAGGCAGAAAACACCCTTACAACCAATCTCAATGGTGAGATTGCAAGGGCTAAGGCAGCTGAGAAGGTATTGACCGACAACTTGAATCAAGAAATCCAAGATAGGACTTCTGAGGTTGCAAGACTTGATAAGAAGATTGAAGCAGAAACCACTAGGGCAACAAATGCTGAGAGCACTCTCACCAAGAACTTGGATAAGGAGATTCAAGACAGGAAAGATGCTATAACAACACTTACCAATAAGCATAATGAAGACGTTTCCGCAATTACCAAGTCTATCACTGACAATAAGGTGAAGATTGTTAAGGTTGCAGATGACCTTTTACCTGCAAATGTAAAAGAAGCCTTCAAGTTGACAAATGGTCTTGACGTTCAATTAGGTGAAACCATCAACATATACAAGGATTCTAGTTTGCAGAAGGTGGAACTAGTTGACCAAAAGTTGAGGTTTACATATAATAACGCTAGCGGTGGTACTGATACTGTTGACATTGATTGCTCAAAATTCTTGGCTGAATCTGAGTTCCAAGACGGTTTCCAAGTTCATGCGGATGGTACGGTATATGTAAGGATTGCAGACGATTCTGAAAGTTACTTGACGGTTGATGAGAACGGATTGAAATTCAGTGGACTAGACTCATTAAATACTGATATAAATTCCAAGATTGAAGCTGAAACCCAACGTGCAACTGAGGCTGAAAAGGTCTTGACAACCAACCTCAACGGTGAGATTGATAGAGCAAAGAATGCTAAAAAAGTCTTGACAGACAGCCTCAATACTGAAATCACCAATAGAACTGATGAGGTTGCAAGGGTTGATGGTAGGATTGATACTGAGATTGCTGACAGGAAAAACGCTGACAGTGCATTGACCAAGAGCATCAATGCTGAAACCGCAAGGGCAAAGGCAGCTGAAAAGGTCTTGGCTGACAACTTGAATGCTGAAATCACCAATAGGACAAGTGAAGATTCTAGACTTGATGGTAGGATTGACACAGAGGTTGCAGATAGAAAATCTGAGGTTACACGCCTTGATAAGAAGGTTGATGCTGAGGTTTCAAGAGCTAAGACTGCTGAGAGTGGTTTGACTGATGCCATCAACGGTGAAATTGCTAGAGCAAAGGAAGCTGAGAAGGTTCTCACAACCAATCTCAATACTGAAACCACCAATAGAACTAATGCTGACAATGCAATTATCAAGTCTCTTGAAGCTGAGATTGCAAGGGCAAAGAAAGCAGAAAGTGAGATAAGTGGAATAATGTCTGGGGACACTTCTGCACTAACCAAGTCTCTCAATGCAGAGATTGAAAGAGCCAAGGCAGCTGAGAAGACTCTCACAGACAACTTGAATGGTGAGATTTCAAGAGCAAAGACAGCTGAGGGTACGTTAACAAAATCTATCAATGATGAGATTACCAATAGGACTTCTGAGGTTACTAGGTTGGATGCGAAGATTGATGCTGAAACGGAAAACCGAGTTGCTGATAAGAAGTCATTAACCAAGTCTATTACTGATGAGATTGCAAGAGCAACTTCTGCTGAGACTGCAAACAAGAATGCCATTGATGGTGAGGTGACAAGAGCAAAGGGCGTTGAGAAATCACTCCAAGACCAAATCACCAAGCTAGCCAATGACACTTCATCTACTGATGCGCTCAACAAAGAGATTTCCGCAAGGACTGAGGCTGATAAGGCATTGGAAGCTAAGATTAAAGCGGTTGGCGATACAGCTTGCAAGGTTACTGTTGTTAAGGTTGATGGCGTTTCTGTTGTGGCTGAGAAGGTAGCAAACATAGACCTTTCAAGTAAGGCTGATGTTTCTGCATTGACCACTGAGGTTAGTGAGAGGAAATCCGCTGATACCAAGTTGACAAGCTCAATTGCCAAGGAAGTCACTGACCGAAAATCCGAGATTACAAGAGTTGAGGGTGTTATCGCCAACGAAACTTCTGCAAGGGTTTCTGCCATTACGTCACTAAATTCTGAGATTGCAGACTTGAAGGCTAACGGTGGCAAGATTCAAGATGTTACTGTTAACGGTGTTTCTGTTGTGGCTAACAAGATTGCAAAGATTGACCTTTCAAGTTACTTGGACAAGTCATCATACAACACTGACAAGCAAGCAATTGATGATACTCTTACCAAGAAAGCTGATTTGGTCAACGGCAAAATCCCATTGGAGCAGCTTGGAAACATTGATACCAACATCTTGATAATTGCAAATGACCTTCCAACAAGTGACATTAAGGAGAACAAGATTTATCTAGTTCCATCCCAAACAAGTGGTGAAACAAACATCTATACAGAATATGTTTACATCAACTCAGCTTGGGAGATTCTAGGAAGTTATTCAAGTAGTGTTGATACTTCCAATTTTGTTTTGAAGTCAGAGTTGGAGAGTGATGAGCAAGCGATTGCAGCAGCGTTTAACGTTATAAGGAAAGAATATACTGATAAGTTTGCCAATATTGACCTTTCCAAGTATTGCTTGAAGAGCGATTATGATGCTTTGAAGGCTGATTATGATGCTTTGAAGGCTGACGTTCTGAAGAGGTTGACAGCTATAGAAAGTGTTGATACCTTAGATGCAGGTGATTACTAATATATGATTTAAGGATAAGGTGATAAAAATATCACTTTATCCTTATTTTTTTTCTCAAATTCTTTGTATTTTTTAAGATTACCATATATTTATATATAAAGAAAGATGATACAATGGAAGTAATTGGAATAATACTGATGGCAGTTGGTGTAATTGGTGCAATTGCCACTTCACACGTTCTAGGTGCAATGCTATTTGCTAAGTGGGAAAAACATAACAAGAAAAAGGAAGAGGAATGAGAGGCGAAATATGGAAAGTAATTGATGGCTACTCACTTTATGAGGTGAGTAACATGGGAAGGATAAAGGTTAGGGAAAGGAAGATTATAACTAGTGGTGAGAAAAGAACTTGCAGCAAGACCATCAAGGAAAAAATCTTGTCACCACACCCAAACAAGAATAATGGCTACTTGCAGATTATGCTAACACCTGATGATGGTGGAAAAAGGAAGCTACTCTATGTCCACAGGCTAGTTGCTCTTGCATTTCTAGAGGAATCTGAATGTAAAACGGTTACCCACTTGAATATGAAGAGGACAGATAACCGTGCAATCAATCTCCAATTTGGAGCACCAAAGAGAACACCAAAGACCAAGATAAAGCGTTGGTGGATTGTCAAACAGAAGCTATTGAATAATGCTTGCATTGCCATTTATAATGGGTTTGACCAATTGGAGAAAAACGGATTTCATAAGACTTCAATTCTTGCAGCAGCACATAACAAGTATTTGAGCGGAAAGAAATTGACGGATATATATAAAGGATATAGGTGGGAAGCCACTAAGCATACAGAAAAGGAAGAGGAACAAGAGAATGGCGAAGATTGAGAATATTTCAAACACTAGAATGATTGATACAAGTAACTATCTACCTGCTACACAGCTATACATTAAGAACGTGGAAGATTACCTATTGGGAAAATACGGTGAGATAAAACCTGTTTGGGTGGGATTGCTTGATAGCCTTGCATTCCAATATGATATTTTTCAAATGAGCAAAGAGGCGATTAGGTCAAACGGCATGGTCGTACAAACTTCAAGGGGGTTACAGCCAAACCCATCAATCAAGATTATGAATGATGCTAGCATACAGGTTCAGAAATTAGTACAATCATTGGCAATATCACCAATGGCTGAGAGCAAGTTGAAGATGGAAGAGAAAGACACAACAGATGAATTTTTGTCAGCTCTAACAAACTAAAGATAATGAGTGAGGTATGGAAAGTAATTGAAGAACACCCACAATATGAGGTGTCAAATCTAGGAAAGGTGAGGGATATTGAAAGCCACTCACCTTTACCTATTATATACAATGTAGTTTCTTTTGACAAGTTCAAGACCTTTGTCAATGTAGCTAGATTGGTTGTTGATGCCTTTGACAAGGAAAACAAGGGTAAGAAATACTATTGGAAGAATGGCAATCAAGAGGACTGCAGGCTATCCAACATAACATTAGAAAGACCAAAAGGGCTAAGGAAAAAACCAATAAAGAGGCGTTTTGGTGAGGTTGTTCAGCTGACATTGGATGGTGAGTTTGTGGCTGCATTTCCGAATGCTTGGAAGGCAGCTCTTATGAACGGAAAGAAGGGCGCAAATTCCAAGATTTCTGATGTCTGTGATGGGATAATACCAAACACAATCGGTTATAAGTGGATGTGGAAGGAGGAATATGATGAGCGAGTTAGAGAAAGAAATCAAGGAAAGGATAACTAGTTATGCTTGGGATGTGGTTGAAGGTAAGATATTGGCGTGTCAGAATATAATTCTTGCTTGCAAAAGATTCATTGCCTTTCTTCAAAGGGATGACATGTACTTTGACATTGAGGAAGTTGAGAAAACAATCAGATTCTTTGGGAAGTTCAAACACTTCACAGGACAGTACAACCACCATTCCTTCACCTTGCAGGAGTGGAAGAAATTCATGATAAGTGGCATCTACGGTTTCAAGTGGAAGAAAGATGACACTAGGGTGACAAGAACCTTCATTTTATCAGTAAGTAGAAAACAGGGAAAGACGAGTTGTATATCAATCATGGCAATAAAAGCTCTTTTGGAAGAGAATAATGCCCAAGTCATTGTTGCTGCAAACTCAGCATCCCAAGCTTCCATCCTTTTCAAGATGGCATCATCTTATTTGAAATCACTTGGTGGTAAGGTTGACAAACTATTTAGAAGGTTTAGGGATAGAATCATGTTTGACAAGACTGATTCTGTTATGAGGGTGGTTTCCGCTGATGCTTCAAGATTGGATGGTTTGAACTGCAATTTTGCGGTTGTTGATGAAATTTCCCAAGCACCTAACAGTGACGTATATGATGTATTGGAGTCTTCAATGGGTAGCAGACAGCAGCCTTTGATGTGTTGTTGTACTACAAGAAGCAATAACCAAAGTGGATTCTACAAGGAACTTGAACAGAGTGGTATAGATGTTATGAGGGGATTGAAGCAAGATGATTCTGTTTTCTGTTTGGTTTATACCTTAGATGATGGTGATGATTGTGAAGATGAAGAAGTCTGGAAGAAGTGTTCACCAAACTTGGGTATTTCTGTATCAGAAGATTTCTATAGGCAGCAGATAACAAAGATGAAGAACAACCCTTCACAGACAACAGCAATAATGACAAAGGTCTTCAATGTATGGACTTCAACAAGCAACGTTTGGATTCCTTCATCTTACATTGTTCAGAATATGGAGAATATATCTGACGATTCATTCAAAGATAAGACCTTATATCTATCCTTTGACCTTGCGAGCACATCTGACTTGACATGTTTGACAGCCATGTATGAGAATGATGGGAAGTTTTACTTTAAAAACTGGTATTTCCTTCCAACTGATACATTAAAGACTTCAACGAACAAAGACAAGTACAAAACATGGCATAGACAAGGTTTTCTGACACTTACTCCAGGTAATGTAACTGATTATGATTATGTTTTCAATCAGATTCAGAAATTGCATGAGTTAAGCGATGGCATACAGAGGATAAGTTTTGATAGTTGGAACTCAACTGACTTTTCAATCCGTTTGACAGAAGCAGGATATAACATGCAGCCATACAGCCAATCAATAGGTTCAATGAATAGACCAACCAAGGCAATTGAAAGATTGATAATGGAAGGGAAAAACATCATAATTGATAAGAACCCAATCACTATGTTCTGTTTTGAAAATGCAGTTCCAAAACCTGACTATAATGACAATATCAAGATTATCAAGGAATCTTATGAAAACAAGATAGATGGTGTAATTTCAATTATAATGGCTTATGGAGGCTATCAAGAGGAAAATCACTATGACGGAAGCTTAATAGATGCGATAACCTTCTAATATTTATATCATATATTAGGATTTTTTTAATGGATAAGGATAAGAAAAGAAGCCCAATACTACGTGGGCTTTTCGGAGTTAGGGAAAAGAGAAGTGAAGAGGATTCTTCATCATCAAGTGGATTTTACGGTGATGGAAGTCTGTTGTTTGGAAGTCTCTCAAACGCACAGTATGGTGGCATGAATATTCCTGCACTTTTCGCTTGTACGCAACTGATAAGTGATGGTGTGGCTAGTCTTCCAATTGTAATTAAGAAGAAGTCAGCAAGAGGGAAAACAAGCGTTGTTAAGAATCACCCAGTTGGAGATTTGTTTGATGACAAGAATAACATCTTGACCAAGTTTGACATTCTCAAACTGATAGTTCAGAGCGTAATTTTAAGGGGTAATGCTTTTGTTTACATTGAGCGCACAAATGAAGGTCTTCCAAAGGGTTTGAGATTCTTAGAAAGCAATGATGTGACCATAGTATATACCAAGGAAAGGAATGAATTATACTATCAAGTTCCTATGCTTGGAAAGATGAGGGTTAAGCCTTCTGATATGCTTCATTTCAAGAAAAACACCTATGACGGTGTTCATGGCATTAGTCTTTTGAACTTTGCCAAGAGAACAATCTCAATTGCTTCTGCAACGGATAACCAATCAGAATCTTTCTTCAAGAATGGTGGGAATCTGAGCGGTGTAATCAAGTCACAGAACGTGATGAGCGCAAAGCAAAGGCATGAGATATTATCAAGTTGGGCAAGCACCTATAGCAATGGAAGCAATGGTGTTTGTATATTGCCATTTGGTATGGAATATCAGCCAATCAGTATATCATCAAAGGATGCTCAGCAGATTGAATCAAGACAGTTTAACGTGGAGGACATTTGCAGGTTTTTTAACGTAAACCCTGTTCTTCTAGGTCTTGCAAATCACTCTTCTTACTCCAATTTGGAGGATGTTCAGAATGATTTCTTAGTACATACATTGCAGCCATGGATAACCATGATTGAGAATGAGTTGGATAGGAAATTGCTCAATAATGCAGAAAGTAATTTGAAGATAATTCTTGATACCAATTCAGTATTAAGGGCAAACAAACAAGCACAAGCAAACTACTACTCAACCATGATTTCAAGTGGTATTCTTTCAAGGAATGAAGCTAGGAAGGACTTAGGAATGAATGAAGTTGAAGGCGGTGATGAGCTTATCATCCCATTCACTGATATTGCTCAAAACACGATAGGAAAAGATGAGAATCCTTCTGAATAATTATTATTATAATAACGTTATTAAATGAAGAGAGAAATTGAGTACAGGAAACTTTCCTCTGAGTTGCGTTCTGACGGTGGAAGACATTTAAGTGGATATTGTGTGAGGTTCAATGAGCCTTCCCAATACCTAGGATTCTATGAGACCATTTCACCTAGTGCAATCACTGAGGAAACCTTGAAGAAAAGTGACATCTATTGCCTTTGGAATCACAACCAAGATGATGTCCTAGGGCGTTCAAGATTCGGTGAAGGAAACCTAACACTAACCCTTGATGATAAGGGATTGAGATATGACCTAGACTTATTGGATAATCAGATTGGTGATATGGTGCTTTCTTATGTCCAAGCAGGCATTGTCCGTGGTTCTTCCTTTGCCTTCACAATCTCGGATGAGGAAGGTGCTGATGAGTGGTCAACAGATGAGCAAGGTGTAAAGCATAGGGTAATCAATAAGATTGATATGCTGTTTGATTGCAGCCCATGTTTTGAACCTGCATACCTCTCAACGGAAGCCCCATCTTGCAGAAGCTATGAGAAGTACTTGGAGAAGGAAAAACAATCAGAGATACAGGACTTATGTGATGAGATTCTGAATCTTTAAAAAGATAAAAAATATTGCTAAACATTATGAAAAAACGTTGGCAATGATATATTTATAATAGTAGAACATTATTAAGTTTAATGACGAAGAATCTTAATAAGATATATGACTTGGTGAAAAGAGCTAAGGCAGAAAATAGGGACATTACAGATGAAGAGCTTCAAGAGCTTCAAGACGAGACCCCAAAGGAGGATGAAACCCCTACTGAGGATAAGGAAGAGAAGTCTGATGAAGACGTTGAGACTCCAAAGGAGGATGATGAGAATCCTGCTGAGGATGATGAAACACCTACTGAGGATGACCCTAAAGAAGATGATATAGAAGATAAGTCTGATGAGGAGGAAACACCTACTGAGGATGAAACCCCAACAGACGATGATAAAGAAGATAATTCTAACGTTAGAATGAATAAGAATTTTTCACTATTAAAGACCGTAAGGTCAATCAGCAAGAATCAGCCACTTGATGAGCTTACAAATGCAGTGGTTGAGCAGGGTAAGAGCGAAATGAGGAAGGCAGGACTTTCTGCACAAGGTCAGTTGGTTATCCCTACAAATGAAGTAAGGGCAATCCATTCTGTAACAGCAGACGGTGAAAGTGTTGTTGCAACTGACGTATTTGACATCTTAACCCCATTGCGTGCTAAGAACGTACTTGCACAGGCAGGTGCTACCATCTACAGTAACTTGACTAGCGATGTTAAGATTCCTATCATGTCAAAGTCAAATGTTACGTTTGAGGATGAGAATGGTGAGGCTAAGGATGGCGCAGGTGCTTTCAATTACTTGAAGCTTACCCCACACCGCTTGACAGCATACGTTGACATATCAAAGGAACTTTTGGCACAAGACAGCGTTGACGTTGAGAACGCAATAAGGACTGACCTTGTTAACGCAATCAACGGTAAGTTGGAAGAGGCTTTCTTGTCAGATTTCACTGGTTCTACAGTTCAGCCAAAGGGTGTGTTTGCAGTAGTTCCACCTGCCGAGGAGGTAACTAAGGATTTCGCTACACTTGTTGCAAATGAGGCTAAGGTTGAGGATGCGAACATTCTGAATGAGCCAGTTTACGTTCTTTCAAACAAGGCTAAGGCAGCTTTGAGGGCAATGGCTAAGGGTGCTAAGTCAACTGAACTTGTTTACGAAAATGGCGAAGTAGATGGAACAAAGGCATACAATACTTCAAACGTTCCTGCTTCTAACTACCTCTTTGGTGACATGAGTTCACTTGTGATTGGTACTTGGAGCGGTCTTGATTTGATTGTTGACCCTTACACACAGGCAGCTAAGGGTGCTGTAAGGCTTGTAGTTAACATGTACGTTGACTTTGGTGTTGCAAGACCAGAAACATTGGTTGCAGGTAAGTTGGCATAATTACTTTCATATACATCAATTATATAACACAGGGTTTGTTGCTGTTTCAATCTAGCAGCAAGCCCTTTTTTAATAAGAATAACCAAGAATGGAATATCTTAACTTAGACTTGATAAAGAAGCATCTAAACATAGATGAAGACTTCCATGATGATGATGATTATCTTACACTTCTTGGTGATGTTGTTGAGCAAGTAACAGAACGCCACATAGATGACAGCTTCCAACTTATCATGTTGAAGAACCGTGGCAAGTTTCCACCAACCCTTATGCAAGCAATGCTTCTGTTGGTAGGCAATTACTATAATAATAGGGAATCAGTTGCCTTCACAGGTGTTTCTGAGTTACCTCAATCCTACTTGTACTTGTTAAGCCTCTATCAGAACTATGGTAATGAAGGACTTGACAGGATTTACTTCTACCATGAGATTAACAAGCTGCATGACCAAGCAGACAAGAACACTGATGAGATTAAGGATATTAGGAAGCATAAAATCAGTGGTGGAACTTGGATTGATGTTGACAATGAGGCTGACAGCGGTTACACACATGTTGTGAACGTTGATGATGTTGACCAAGGTGAGTATTAAATGAAGGGAGGTATTAATGAGGTGTGGACTTTTAAGGGAAAGCATTGATATATATCGCCCAATCACCACTCAGAATGAGTTTGGTGAGATGGTTCAAGAGTACAAGATTTGGTACTGCACAAGGGCAAGAGCTGTCAGTAACGGAGGTTCAAGGGCATTGGTTAACACTGAAATTTCTTATCCGTATCGCAAGGTGTTTGAGGTTCACCAATACGTGGATGTGAGAGAGACAGACGTGATACATTGGATGGGAAAGAAGTACAGGATATTATCCATTGAGCTTGACCGCACACAGATGAAGAAGGTGATAACAACTGAGGAGATTGATGAGTAATGGTTGAGTTTGATTTCACCAACGTCAAAAGGGCTTTTGAGAAAGCTAGCGTTGAGATGCAGAATATATGCGGTAAGGCTTTGGATAGCGCACTTGACGTTATCCAAGAAAGGGCAAAAACCAACCTCAAAGGGAGCGGCATACATTACTCACATGAAATGCTAGAAGGCATTCAGAAATCAGTTGCAGACACCTCAGATGAAGGTAAGGTCTATATAAGGGGAAATGCTTATGCAGGTACCAAATCCCACGGTCAAACCTACTACAAGAACTTATGGCTAGACAGCGGTACAATACCAAGGTACACAAAGGATGGCGTAAGTAGTGGAAGCAGGAAGAACCGTGCAAAGAAGATGGAAGCCCTTTATAAGAAGGGAACTAGAAAGGGATATAGAGGAAGCCTCAAAGCAACAAACTTCTTCCAAAACGCTAAGCAATCCATCCCACAAGCCGAGAATGTTGTAATAGACAAGGTTAAGGATGGAGTGACAAAGATAATTAATGATAACTAATGGAGACAGGACTTTCAGTAAACAAACACATATTCCAAATCCTTTCAAAAGATGAGGCATTGGCTAAGATGGTGGGAAAGAACATCTATCCATTGGTAGCGGAGGAAGATGTTAAGTTACCTTTCATAACCTTCACCAAATCATCCGTTGTTCCATCCTACTACAAGGTTGGAGTGGCAGATGACAAGGTTTCATTCACAGTCAACATTGTGGCAAATGACTATGTTACAACAGTCAACATTGCCGAGAGGATAAGGCAACTTTTGGAAGGAAGAACCTCTAGCTATTTCAAGAGGATTGAACTTCAAAATTGCTATGAGAACTATTCAAACGACAATTACGTGCAAAACTTGCAGTTTTTGGCGGTAATATAAAAAGATAACTAATTAGGTAATATATTTTCACATTAATGGGAAAGATAATTATGGGCGAGAAAGTCCAGTTATGGGTAAAGGATAAGGTTTCTACAACTCCAACATGCCTTGCAATGGCTACTTCACTTTCTGTAGAGGTTTCAGCTGATGCAGTTGACATAAGTTCAAAGGATAGTGGGCGTTGGGCATCTAGCTTGCTTGGAAAGATTTCTTGGACAGCAAGCGCAAGCAACCTATTCACTGTTGCAGATTACAGTAAGCTCATAGATGTCATGGTCGCAAATACCCCTATAGAAATTGTATTTGCAACCGTAAAGAACTATGACACTATTACTAGTGGCACAACTGATGCTGAGGGTCTTTATAGCGGTACACCTGCTAATTGGCCAAGCTCAGATGATATGTATCATGGTAAGGTGATAGTAAACTCTGTTTCATTGTCAGCAAACAACGGTGAGGTTGCAACGTTTGATGCTTCATTCACAGGAGTAGGTCCACTTATCAAGGGTGGTATCACACCAGGTAAATGAATAGCACAATCATTCTCAGATGAGAAGAAAAAGCCAAATACCCAAGACACCAAGGAAGTGATTGAGGGTAAAGCATAAAACCATAAGGGGAAGCATCATTAATTTGGTGTTTCCCCTTTCTTTTTTCCAATACATTTTATATTTATTAATATAAAGGAAAATACAAATGAAAGTAATAATCAATGACAAGGAAATAACCTTAAAAAGCTCTTTTAGAGCAATGGTTGCTTATGAGCAAATTACAGACCATATTTTTTCACCATCTACAGTGACAGATATTCTAGTGTACTTCTATTGCTGTATAATTTCCTCAAAGGAATATGATGGTACAATGACATTTGATGAGTTCATGGACTATCTAGATGACAATCCAACCATCTTGCAGGAGTTTTCAGAATGGATGACGGAGACTAGCAAGCAAAATGAGGTCTTCAACAAGGAAGCAAAAAAAAAGACAACGGCAAGGAAGAAGTAACGTTCACCAAGCTCTTTACCCTTCTATGTATTGAGTATAGGATTTGCTCAATCCCTTACTTCATGGATGAGATGCAAAGGTGGGAACTTAAACCAATACTTGATAACCTTAATCTAGCGGTTAAGAATGATTGGGAGATTGCAAGACAATTGATGTACGTTCAATCCCAAACGCATACAACCAAGAGGATGAAACCAACTGACATCATGCAGTTCCCTTGGGATGAGGGATATAAGACTAAGCCAAAGATGGCAGACGTTAAGATGACCAAGGCGTTGAGACAGAAGATGATTGATGAGATGGAAAGGAACAAGCAATTATTGATTAATAATCATATTATTTAGAATGGCAGAAGCAATTATTAAAATAGGACTTGATAATTCCAACTTCCAAGAGGGGTTGAAGACTTGCAATGAATCTCTAAATAAATTCAACAAGCAGCAGGGAATTACCAAGGATAAATTCATCAACGTCAACCGTGAGATTGGGAGGAACAAAAGAACACTCATGGATGTTATCTACAGATACCAACAGCTTGGGGAAGAAGGACGTAAGACAGACGCAGGGCGTAAGCTCCTAGACATAAAGGAGAAGTGTATTCAAGACATCAAGGCGTTGCAGAATGTGAAGGATGAAATGAATGCCTTGACAAAGACCGAGGCAAAGGTTAACATTGACACATCCAATATTTCAACAGCCAATGGTGGAATAAGCTCACTGATTGGGAAATTCTCTTCTGCAAAAGCAGCAGTTGGTGGATTCCTAGGGGCTTTTGCTGCAAGCGCATTAGTTGATTTTGGAAGAGAGGCAATTGACGCACAAAGCAAGGTTGAACAGCTTGAAATCTCATTCAGAACACTCTTGGGAAGTCAGGAAAAGGCAAACGCCTTGATTGCAGAAATCAAGAGCTATGGAACTGTCACACCTTATGATACAGAAGGGTTAGCGCAAGCTGCAAGGTTGATGCTATCCTATGGTATGTCCTCTTCCAAGATAATGCCAACGTTGAAGATGTTAGGTGACATTGCCATGGGCGATAAGGATAAGCTACAGTCACTTACCCTAGCATTCTCACAGATGTCAGCAAGTGGTAGGGTTTGCAAGGAAGACTTGAACCAAATGGTGGATGCAGGTTTCAACCCACTTCAAATCATTTCAGAGAAGACAGGAAAATCAATTGGTGAACTTACAGATGAGGTTTCCAAGGGAGCTATCTCAGTTCATGACATTGAGCAAGCCTTCAAAGATGCTACAAGTGAGGGTGGAAAGTTCCATAACATGGTCAACAACATGTCTGATTCTATTGCAGGAAAGACAGCTCAAATGACTGATAATTGGGAAGCCTTCAAAGCCTCAATTGGTGGATTGCTGAAACCAGCGTATTTGGGAGCGATTCAAGATACCACTTCTGCAATAGATGCCATGACCAAGGCAATAGAACGTCTTAGAGCAAGTGCAGGAGATGTTACTGTAGGTGATGCCAATTATAGCAACTCAACGCAAAATGCCCTTAAATACGCAACCGACAAGGGAAACAAGGGTGGCAAGACCCAAAAGCAGAAGGAAGCCATAAGGAAGAAAACCATTGGCAGGGGTATTGCTTACGAGGTAGCTAGGGGAAAAAGAATTGACAATGCAATATCACAAAAATCTGCTGAACTCCAAACTAGACTTCACCATCCAACATGGACAGGTAAGAAGACAAGAGCACAACTTAAAAATGAGATAGCATCATTGATTCATCAAAGGAGGCAGACAGACGCTAGAATCAAGTCATATAGGGCATCATTGAATGAGAACCCTTATGAGACTCCAACACCAACAACCCCATCAATCCCAAGCGGTGGTGGTGGCGGTGGCAGAAGGAACGTCACCAATAAAGGTGGTGGTGGTGGAAGAAACACCAATAACACCAATACAGAAATCATCCCACATGGAAGTCTAGCAGAACTAGAGAAGGAACTAACTCAGGCGAGGAAGGCAGCTTCACTTGCAGTGGGTGAAGAGGCTTACAACCAAGCCATGGAGACAGTAAGCAAGATTGAGGACAAGATAGGAAACTTCAAGTTCAACTCCTACAAGAATGCAGAAAATTCTCCAATCAAGGACAATGACTTGTCCAAGATGAAAATGCCAAAGAATGGCGTGCTTGGGGTTAGTCTAGGTCTTCCAAAAAAAGATGAGTTGGATGATTTTGCAAAGACCATTGCTGACAGCATGGAGAAGGTAAGGGAGGAAACCCAAAGGACTGAGGAAGAGTTCAAGAATTTGACTGACAGCATAAGAAACCAATATGGTGGTCAGATAGCTGATTTTGCAACAAGATTTGCTGAGTTGGCTAAGTTCATCAAAGACGGTGGAGACACCACAGAGGCAGCAGCAGCAGGGCTTGTGATGCTTGGAGATAGTCTTCAAACAATCGCAGGTGATGGAGCTATTGCAAAGGCAGGTGCAATTATGGCTGCAATTGGTCAATGTGTACTTGGTTTTGCAACCGCATCCGCACAGGCAGCAGCCCTTGGTCCTTTTGGTTGGTTGGCATTTGTCGGAGCAGGTCTTGGAACTTTAGCAACAATGATTTCAACAATTCAAGGATTCTCCAACGGTGGTATTATAGGAGGTGGCTTGAACCATGGTGATATGCAGCTTGCAAGGGTCAATGCAGGAGAAATGATTCTCAACAACTCTCAACAGGCAAGACTTTTTGACCTTCTAGACGGTGGAGCTGCAATGATTGGCAACAACCAAGGAAAGGTAGATTTCAGAATCAGCGGACAGAATCTAGTTGGAACGCTAAGAAATTACAACACTAAGATGAGTAAGGTTAGGTAAAATGCTTTACAAAGGAACTTTCAAGGATATTAACAATAAACAATATACAGTCAGAATAATAACGAATGGCGATACTTCAAGGGTTACAACATTAACCCTTGGAACGCCACCGTTTACCACTTCAATGGATTCTGATGGTGATACCCTATATAAGAATGCCAAGTATCAGTCAGCAACAATCAAGTACTTAGAGAAAAATGAGCACTATGACATCTATTCTTCAAAGGCACATGACACGAAGGTTGAACTACTTGGAGAAGACGGTAATGTTGTGTGGACAGGATATGTAGAGCCTTCAACATTCAATCAAGATTATCAAGGTTATGAAACAGAAGTGGAGGTTAACGCAATTGACGGACTTTCAACACTCCAATATTACAAGTATAGCCCAATCAGTGGCAGCAAGAGTGTTGTGAGCTTCCTAGGGTTGTTGAAGTACTTGATAAAGAAATGTGACTGTTATCAATATATCTACATACAGGATTCAATAGCAATTGCCAAAGGTAGCAATACCAATGGTTTTATAAAAAGCTGTTACATTTCAGAACAGAACTTCTTTGATGATAAGAATGAGGGTGAAACGGATGAGGATGTAGCTTGGACTTGCCAAGATGTCTTGGAGGAGCTAGCACAGTTCTTGAATATGACCGTAATTGCTTGGGGTGATTCAGTTTATCTACTAGACTATGACGCTATCAAGAACGGAGCTACAACATTTTGGAAATATCCACTTTCAAATGAAACAGTGAAAAGTGTAACAATTGGTAACACCTATACAATAACAGGTGATGACATAGCAGAGAGCAATCAAACTGTCTCACTCATTGACACATATAATAAGGTATCAATCAAGGCTGATAATTACACATTTGACAGTATAATACCAAGCATTTATGAAAACTTGGAGAACATCACTGTATATACTAATTTAAAAGTGTACCACTTTCTAATTAAAAAGTGTACCACTCCA
>OHZH01000037.1_pt1 | contig 35034 bp, 26 predicted proteins | sample 1580541 | NCBI WGS metagenome assembly OHZH01 (sample SAMEA3882504, study PRJEB24775) | human gut metagenome | biome: human-associated habitat; feature: intestine environment; material: feces | place: Netherlands | collected 2009/2010 | reverse complement strand
CGTTGAGGTCTATCTCTCCCTCCATATAGTCTTGTGCCGGCGAAGGGAAGCCTGCCTTTACGCTTTGTTCTGCCAGCGGAATCGGCATCTTCTCTCCAAATTCCGCAGGGTGAAATGTCAGCTTTATCTTATTATCGTTATTCTTATTCATTTTCTTAGTTTATGGAGCCCATTTTTTGAAAGGGGCTAATTTTGCATCTCATTGGGTTTTCACCTTCAGTATTTCGTTGATGTTCGTAGTGAATCGCTTTGACATGTATTCCCGTTTCAAATCGAATTGGCAATCGGTGCCTTGTATGGCTTGCCTTATCGTGCCATAGCCGTTCTTGCGGTTGATGGCATCGATGGCTTCCATCAGCGCCTTCTGCCTTGTGCGGTCGATAGGGTCGAAGAGATCCTGCTGGCGAGGATTGTCGGGGGAGATTTGCCACAGGATGACGCCAGCTTTTTTGAAATGGAATGCCAAGTCTGTACGATCAGGTCGTCCGTCGGTTATCGGTTTGGGATATCTGGCTCGAAGGATGGCAAGTGCAGCGCCCACAATCTCATCCTGCGCATTGGTGGCGATGGGTAGGGTGAGGGAGTCGTGAATGGTATATTCGGGTACGTTCTCATTGAATCTTGAGGTCCATGCAAATACCGTAATGCCCTGGCATACGCTACCTTGTCTTCTTAATTTCTCAGTACAGCGCACGGCGAAATTAGCCACGGCTTCTTCTACCACATCCTTATCGCTGATGCCTTCACCGGCAAAGCTCCGGCTGGTGCAGATGCTCTTCTTCTGGGGCAATTCCTCGATGCTGATGCAGCTTTCGCCATTCAGTTCCTTCCACGTTCTCATCGTGGGGATGTTGAAATGACTGCGCACCCAACTCTCTTTTTTATCAGCAAACTGGGCGGCAGTTCGGATACCCATATAATCTAATTTTCGGGCAATCTGTCTTCCGATTCCCCATACATCTTCTATCGGGAACAGCGACAAAGCCTTGTGTCTCCGTTCATCCGTATCAATGAGACAGCAGCCCTGATAGCCCTTGTATTTCTTGGCGAATTTGGAACCGATTTTCGCCAGGGTTTTCGTTTCCGCGATTCCGATGGAGATAGGGATTCCCACGGCTCGTAGCACATCGGCAGAAATCCTGGCGCCGTATTGTTGAAGGAGGGAACCATCTGTGACGGAAGAAAGGTTTTCCACCTCGAAAAAGCATTCGTCTATGGAGTACTGGTCGATGTGCGGCGAGTAGTGCGAGAGCATCGACATTACCCTGTTGGAGAGTGAGCCATAGAGTGTATAGTTGCTGGAGAAGATAGCCACGCCTTCAGCCTCCAGTTTTTCCTTTACCTGATAGAATGGATCGCCCATCTTATAGCCCAGAGCCTTGGCTTCTTCAGAGCGTGCAATGACGCACCCGTCGTTGTTGCTCAAAACAACCACGGGCTTTCCTATCAGGTCGGGGCGAAACACTCGTTCGCACGAACAGTAGAAGTTATTGCAGTCGGCTAATCCTATCATTTTCTTATCTTACAAATCCTTTCGTGTTGCAAAACTACAAAAAATATTCGAAACGCTAGTCTTTATCTAGGATAATTTCCCTTAAGGTTCGAAATATTTTCCCTTAAGGCTAAATATATTTTCCCTTAAGGGTAAATAAATTCAGGAAAATCATAGGATGATTAGAAAGAAAATCTCCGAAAGGCTTGGGCTTTTCGTGGATTTTTTGTAATTTTGCCTTTTAAAAAGGTGAATGCTTTCGATTTCTGAAAAGAAAAATAGAATGTGTTTATAGAAGGATTAAAAGGATTAAAAAGTTTAAAACGAAATGGTATGAAAAATATGTTGGCATTGAGCCAGGAGCGTTTCTCGGCTCGCAAGTTTACCTCCGAGGCAGTAAGTCAGGAGGATGTGGATTACATCATGGAGTGTGTGCGACTGGCTCCATCGGCAGTGAACAGACAGCCTTGGCATTGGCTCATCGTCCGTTCGGATGAGGCTAAGGAGAAACTCCAGGAGTGCTACGACCGTGAGTGGTTCAAGACAGCCCCAATGTATATTGTGGGAATGAAGAACGTGAATGAGAACTGGGTTCGCAGATACGATGAGAAGCCTCATGGAGATATTGACGTGGCAATAGCTGCCGAGCACCTCTGTCTGGCTGCCACTGAAAGAGGTCTGGGCACCTGCTGGGTCTGCAATTATGATACAGACAAGATGCAGCAGTTTTTCCCTCGTGAAGGTTTCGAGGCTGTAGTGATCATCCCTCTCGGTCATATTGCCGAGGATTGTCCTCATACCGAGAAGAAGCGCAAGGAAATGAACGAGATCGTGGAAGAAATCTAAAAACGAAGCTAATGGAAATGAACGAAGAATCCATCCTGGCATGGAACATCATAGAAAAGACCAGCGCTAACCTCTTCCTTACGGGCAAGGCAGGCACAGGTAAAACAACCTTCTTGAAACAGCTCAAGGAGAAGTCGCCTAAACGAATGGTTGTGCTTGCCCCAACAGGTATTGCCGCCATCAACGCCGGAGGAATGACCATTCATTCGTTCTTCCAGCTTCCTTTTTCGCCATATATTCCGGGTACAACCTTCGGAAGTGGCGAACAGAAACGCTATCAGTTCAGCAAACTCAAGCGAAACATCATCCGAAGCATCGACCTGCTGGTCATCGATGAAATCAGTATGGTGCGCAGCGATTTGCTCGACGCCATCGACTCGGTGCTTCGCCAGTACCGCAAGCGCCACGACCTGCCTTTTGGCGGTGTGCAGCTCCTGATGATAGGCGATTTGCAGCAGTTGGCACCAGTGGTTACGGCGCAGGAAGAGCAGCTTCTGAAAGAGCATTACGATACACCTTTCTTCTTCAGCAGCAATGCGCTGAAGCAGGTGGGCTATCTTACCGTAGAGCTCAAGAAGGTTTACCGCCAGCAGGACGAGCAGTTTATCTCCCTGCTCAATCAGATCAGGGAGAACCGGGCTTCGGATGCTACCTTGCAGGCATTGAACCAGCGCTTTATTCCCAATTTCGAACCGCCGAAGAACAGTAACTTCATCCGCCTGACCACTCATAATGCGCCAGCCCAGCAGATCAATGAGCAGCAGCTTGCCGCCTTGCCATCCAGGGCTTTTTCCTATACGGCAGAGGTGGAGGATAACTTCCCGGAATCATCTTATCCGGCTGATTTCATGCTCACCCTGAAGCCCGGAGCACAGGTGATGTTTATCAAGAACGACCCGCAGCACCGCTTCTATAATGGTATGATTGGTGAGGTGATCGGTGTGAAACCCGATGAAGAAGGAGATAAGATCATCGTGCGCAGCAAGGATTCTGATGAGGAGTTTGAGCTGGAGAAGATGGAGTGGGTGAATGCGAAATATACGATCAATGAGGAGACCAAGGAGATAGAGGAGACGGTAGAGGGAAAATTCCGACAGTATCCTTTGCGCCTGGCTTGGGCGATTACCATCCACAAGAGTCAGGGCCTTACCTTCGAACACGCCATCATTGATGCTTCCCATTCCTTTACCCATGGTCAGACCTACGTGGCTTTGAGCCGCTGCAAGACTTTGGAGGGAATGGTGCTCAGTCAGCCTCTGTCTCGTGGAGCCATCATCAGCAGTCAGACGGTGGATGCTTTCAACAGTCAACTTGCTGCGCCTACCCAGGAGCAGATCAGCTATCTGGAGCAGCAATACGTGCTTCACTGCATCGGCGAACTTTTTGATTTCTATGCTATTAGCGGAAGTTACGAGCATCTGATGCGCTGTCTGGTAGAATTCTTCAACAGCAAATATCCTCGTGTGGTGAGCGAGTATCAGAAGTTGCAGGTGGTGCTGAAGAGTCTGATAGGTGTTTCTGATAAGTTCCGTCTGCAATATACCCGCATGCTTTCCCAGAATCCTGATATCCTTCAGGCAGAACTGCAGGAGCGTATTCACAAGGGTGCTGAGTATTTCTTTGATAAGATAGGTATTCTGAGCGATTTGATCAGAAAGTCGAATCTCGATACGGATAATAAGGTGGCAAAGAAACAGTTCCAGGACCGCTTCTCAGTCTTTTCTGAGGATGTGAAGTTGAAGGAACGTCTTTTGAAATACGAGCGCAGTGCTGTGTTTACGGTGACTGATTATCTGAAGAAGAAGGCTCAGTTCATGCTGCTGGATGAAATGGGCGAAGGTGCGTCTTCAAGTGCCGGTTATGGTTCTGGTAGAAAAGCCAGAAAATCGAAGAAATCGAATGAGCCGAAGGAACCGAAGATTCCAACCAAGGAGGTGAGTTTCAATCTTTACCAGCAGGGTATGACTGTGGATCAGATTGCTGCAGAACGTGGCTTTACCAAAGGCACCATCATCGGTCATCTTACCTCATACGTAAAGGAAGGAAAGGTTGGATTGCGTGCGTTGATTTCTAGTGCCCACGAAAAGAAAATCCGTGAATTCATGGAGGCTCATCCCGAGATGGAGCATTTCAGCGAAATCAAGGAAGCATTGGGAACCGGCATTGATTATTACGAAATCAAGCTGATACGTGATTTAATGGAGGAGGAATAAAGGTCTTCCTCCATTAAATCTTTTTTATATTAATAGAACTTCGTCGGTAAGCCCCATACGCCCTGAAAGGGCAGAAGCTCATAGCCCAGGGCACTCGCCCTGGGTCTTGTTATGGATTTTAACTTGTCGCCCTGTAAGGGCAAAAGCTTTTCTTAATATTCTAGAGCTGGGCTACAGCCTTTACCAACTGTTGCAAAGCCTGCTTGAGAATGCTTCTAGGGGTTGCAACGTTCAGTCGCATGAAGCCTTCGCCGCCAGGACCGAACATTTCACCATCATTCAGCGCCAGGTGCGCCTTGTCGATGAATAAATCGAGAAGCGCATCGTGGGAGAGATGCAGGTCTCGGCAGTTGAGCCAGACCAGGAAGGAAGCCTGTGGACGCAACGGACGAATGCCCGGAATATGCTCGCGGCAGTAATCCTCTACGAATCGGATGTTTTCCTCTATATAGGCAAGCATCTTCTTTCTCCATTCCTCACCCTTGCGGAAAGCGGCGATGGTGGCGATTGGAGCGAAGAGGGTTGGCTCATCCAGTTCGTTGGCACTCAGCCAAGGATAGAATTTCCTGCGGATTTCTTCGTTTGGAACGATGGCGTAACTGCTTACGATTCCTGCAATGTTGAAGGTCTTGGAAGGAGCCTGGAAGGTAATGCTGATGTTGCGCGCCTTGTCGGAAACCGAAGCAAATGGGATGTGCTTGTGTCCGAACAGAGCCATGTCTGCATGAATCTCATCGCTGATAACGAGCAGATGATGTTCGTAGCAGAAGTCGGCAAGTCGCTGCAGGGTTTCCTTGCTCCAGGTAATTCCACCCGGATTATGAGGATTGCAGAGAATCAGGATCTTGCACTTCTCATCATAGATTTTCTCCAGGTTTTCGAAGTCCATCTCGTAATATCCATCCTCCTTCATCTTCAGCGGATTGAAGATCACCTCTCTGCCGTTGCCCTCAGGAGTGAGGCGGAATGGGTGATAAACGGGTGGCTGGATGATGACTTTCTCATCTGGGCGGGTGAAGACATTTACCACGAGTCCGATACCTTTTACAATACCTGGAATGAAGCGAATCCACTCTCGCTTCACATCCCACTGGTGGTGGTCATGCACCCAGTCGATGATGCTGGGCAGATAATCTTCCGGCTCCATGGTGTAGCCGAAAAGAGAGTGTTCCAATCTTGCCTTGAGGGCATCTGTAATGAAAGATGGGGTCTCGAAATCCATATCGGCTACCCAGAGTGGCAGCAGATCATCTCGTCCCCAGCGGGGCAGCAGGGCGCCATGCTTCAGGTCGTCGCTGCCCGAACGGTCTATGATCTTATTGAAATCGTACATGTTTTTACTTTGAAATTTAACTTTATGATTAGCATTTTTTATGCTAACTTTTAAAGTTTATTTTTGAATTCCTTCTACCGACTGCTTGATGTCTTCGAAGAGATCATCCACATCCTCCAGACCTACGCTGAGGCGGATGGTGGTGTCTTTTACATCCATCGACTTACGCATATTCTCGGAGAATGCACCGAAGATGGTGCTTGCCGGATGAATGGCGAGCGAACGGTTGTCGAAGAGATTGGTGGCACGATGGATAAGCTTCAGATTGTTCAGGAAACTGAAGCAGGCTTCCTTGCTTTCCAAATCAATGCAGATCATGGCTCCCGCCGTCTTATCAAACTGGCGCTGCGCCAATTCGTGGTAAGGATTATCCTCCAAACCTACATAGTTTACATACTGAATCTGAGGCAGGGTGCGCAGTTTTTTGGCAAGTTCCAGGGCATTGCTGCTCTGTACACGATAGCGCGCATCGAGTGTTTCGAGTCCGATGGTCTGCATATAGGCAACCTGTGGAGTCATATAGGCGCCGAAGTTGAAGAGCATTTCTCCATAGAGACGCTTGGCGAAATCGCCGTTATAAGGAGTTCCGTAGTCGATGACCAGACCGCCGAGCGAAGTAGCACCACCACTTACATATTTAGAGCTGGAAACCACCTCAATATCTACTCCCAGATTCTTAGCTGAGAACTGTGTGAACGGAATCACGGTAGAATCCACTACCAGCGGAACATTCTTTTCGTGAGCCACTTCCGAAATGGCTTTCAGATCGGCAACCTCCAACTGTGGGTTGGTCAGGATTTCCAGGAATACGCAGCAGGTGTCATCGTCGATGGCCTCACGTACCTCCTCGATATTGGTTAAATCGCGCAAGCGGACCTTTACGCCAAATCGACGCAGGGTAGCAACGAGCAGGGCGTAGGTGTTGCCGAAGAGATGCTTCGAGGTAACGATGTTCTTGCCCTGTGCTGCCAAGGACATGAAAGTGTTGCTGATGGCCGCCATTCCTGAGTTGAAGGCTGTGGCGTGGGTTGCATCGGTGAGGGCTGCCACTCGGCGCTCCAGGTTGGTTACCGTAGGATTCTCCACACGGGAGTAATCAGGTGCCTTGATCTTGTCGGTGAATGCTTCTGCCATGACGGCAGCATTGTCGAATTCGTAGGCAAGGGTGTTATATACTGGAACGCTCAGCGAATCGTAAGCATCGCGGCGTTCGTATTCCAAATGAATGGCTTGCGTTTGTTTCTTCATTCTTTTATGATTTTATGTGATATTTTGTTTGCAAAAGTACAAAAAAGAAATCAAATAGACAATAGATAGCATAAAAAAACGAGTTGCGAATGCTTTTTTTATGCATTGCAACTCGTTAGAAAGAGTATTGGTTATTCTATTCTATGTTTCCTGTTGTTTTTGGCCTTGTTAGTTTCCACTCATACCACCCGTCTGGATTCCCTGCTTTTCTTCCTGGAAATCGTTCTTGATGTTGGATTTCGCCTGCTGGAATTGCTTCTTGGTGTTGCCGAACTTCCAGGTAAGGGTGAGACTGATCTGGCGCAGAGGCACCTTCACCGTCATATTCTGAACATAGTCAGAACCCATGGTCTTCTGCTTGATATTGAGCTTGTCGTCGGTTGGTGTGAGAAACATCAGACTCAGGTCCAGCTTATCCTTGACGATGGATTTGGAGAGGGTGGAGTAGAAGAAAGCCATTCCGCTCTGATAGCCCTGCAGGTTGTGCTGCTTGCTCTGAATGATGCTTCCTACCGTCCATTGTAGTTCCCAAGGCAGAGTCTGTTGCAGATTGATCATCGTACTGCTGTTCCAGCCATGGTTCTTCCATCCCAGGATTTCGCTGCGCAGATCGTTGTAGCTCAGACTCTCGTTCAGCATCAGTCTCGTCTTCTTGAACACCAGCCAGTTGGCAAAGACATTCAGACTGGCGTTGCGAGTCTTCGAAACATTGCCGTAGGTGGTGTTGAGCAGGTTGTCTGCATCGATGAATGAATACTGCTCTATCTGGTTGTTGCAGAATCCATAGCCCAGAGTCGTGCTCAGGATGAATCTAGGGTTGTAATAATTGAACACCATGTTCAACTGATGCGACTTCACCACGTCGAGGTCTGTATTACCATAGCTGATGGCGGTAGGATTACTGCGATCTACATACGGGTTGAGATAGGTGATTCCCGGACGGGTGATTCTCATGCTGTAGTTCACGCCGAGATTCACTCCTGGAGTGATGCTGTAGGAGAGGCTGGCGCTTGGCACTAAGTTGCCGTAGTTTTTGTCGAAGTTGTCGCCCTTGCCCTGCTCGAATTTCACTTTCTCCCAGGTCTGTTCGTATCGGGTTCCCAGCATGGTTCCTATCTTTCCGAAGTTTCCTTTCCATTCTGCATAGGCAGCCAGGATGTTCTGGGTGTTCTTATACTCCATACTGTTGGCAGGATTCAGCGTTTCGCTTTTGTCAGCTGCTACATCGTAGTATCGGGAATCGCTCTTGTTGATGCGGGCAATATACTTGGCTCCGAAGTTCAGGCGCTGGGTGGCGCTGAGCGAATGGGTGAAGTCTGCCTGAAACGTATGCTCCGTTCCGCGTGTCTTGCTCTTCGAGAGCAGGTCGTTGAGCTGGAGAGTCGTCACATGACTGATATTGTCGTAGAATTTATAGTTGTCGGTGTGAGAAGGGTTGGTGCTGAAGAGATAGCTGAGGATGAGATAGTTCGTACGCTCCTTGTTGAAGAATCGCTGATAATCGAGACTTCCGTTGAAGGAGGTGTTGCCCATATCCTGCTTCATCTCATTGCCGTATTCGAATCCTTCGCCGTAGATTCCGCCTGCCATCTTCGTGAGAGGGTGACCCGTAATCTTCTGGTTGAAGGTGGTCAGACCAGCCGTGGCACTGATGTTGCTCAGCGAATCGAGTTCGTAGCTCAGACTGATGTTGCCCATGGAGAAGGGCTGCTTCATATCCGAATTCTGATAGTAGTTCATCGTGCTTCCATCCTTCTGGATTCGGTCGAAGGAGATGGTGGTTCCATCCATGCGCTGATGATTGTACATTCCGTTGGCACTGTAGGTAAGCTTGCCCTGCTGTCCGCTGATGAAGGCGGAGATGCGCTGCGTCTGGTTGCCGGCAGCAGCACTGATGTTGCCATTATAGCCATTGCTGAGGTCGTTGCCTCCGGTGCCGTTCACGGCTTGCTTGTTGAGTACGATGTTGAGCACGCCTCCCGTACCTTCAGCATCATACTTGGCTCCCGGATTGGTGATTACCTCAATGTTCTTGACCATGGTAGCCGGCATTGCCTTGAAAATCTGCGATGGGTTGGCTGAGAACATCGGGTTGGGTTTTCCATCCACATACACCTTGAAGCTGGATGAACCGTTCACGGTAATGTTATCCTGTCCATCCACGGTAACCATCGGCACCTTGCGCAGCATGTCGAGAACGGTAGAAGCCTTGGCGTCAGCATCCTGTTGCACGTTGTAGGTCATCTTGTCGGTCTCCATCTTTACCAGCGGCTTGGATGCAACCACGGTAACTGCGTTGAGATCCACGTCTTTCCAGAGGGAATCTGTGACCTCAGCATCGCTCTGCGCGAAACTTTCTAGCGAGCAGACGAGCAGAGTACTCATCAAAATCATATTTTTCTTATTCATATTCTTCGTGTTTGAATATCCTTGTTTATTGACTATCTTTTTGCCTTTTTGTTTGTTTGACGATGCAAAGATAATAGATTCTTTTGTAAAGACAATGACACCGGGAGGGGTTTAACCCAACAATAACTTTCTGAAAGCCGTCCTTAACATTGAAATAACATAAATTTATCAGAAACTCTGCAAAAAGCATAAAATGTAAGCCATTCATTCGTTTATCTCAACTTTATTTTGTAATTTCGCAGCGAAATAGAAAATTCAGAGTTTCTTGGATGATCATAGAATAAACAATAGAATAAAAATATAAATCAGTTATGATGAAATCAACTAAAATGAGCCTCCGGGCTCTTACGTTTAGTGCTGCACTCTGTGCTTCGCTCGGAACATCGCTTTCTGCCTTTGCCGAGACCATCGAAGTGCAGAAGCTGAAACATGCAGGTCCTTATCCTGTAGCTACCCCTTGGATGGCGGATAGCGTGAATGTGAAGGGTGAGAAATTCTCGATGGAGGGTGTGCTCGACTCTCCGCTCTCGTTTACCTTATTGAATAATGGTAAGGAGGTGGCTGCTTCTCAGCTCCTGGCTGATAGCAAGCAGAATGCTCTCCACCTGGCTTCGTTCACCGTATCGAACACCAGCCGTACTCAGGCTACCATCGAGGTGAAGGGATTGAAGCAGTATCGCCTCTTTGTGGATGGAGAGCAGGTGAAAGTGAATGGCGATAAGGCGGAGACAGTACTGATGCCTTCTACCCATACCGTAGTCATCAAGTACCTCACCGCTTCATCAGCCGATGCTTCCGCTTCAGAAAAGAATGCATCAGAAAAATCATCTTCTTCAGAAAAGAAAGCTGATCAGGATTTCAAGATCAGCATTACTGCGGCAGACGGCAAGCAGCTGAGCGTGGGCGAATCTTCTGCCAGCACCAAGCGTACCTTTAATATATACGATGTAATCTGCATGCCTAACTATGCAAGTGTTCAGATGTCGCCGAACGGCAAGTTCATGATCGTGAGCAAGACTTGGGTAGATCGTCAGGGCAAGAACCATAGCGTCAATGAATTGAGAAACTGTCAGACTAACAAGGTGGTTGCTTCTTTCGAGGAAAGTGTAAGATGGATGCCTCGCACCAACAAACTCTACTTTACCGAGAAGGCGAGCGACAGTTCCATTGCCGGCGAAGGAAAGGCTGATGGCGAGGTGCAGCTCATTACCATCAATCCGATGAATATGGAGCGAGAAGTACTGGCGGCAAACATTCCGGAGGGATGGTTCCAGTTTACTCCTGATGAGAAGTCGCTCATCTATACGCTCTATGAGGAAGGCAGAAAGAAAGATCCTCAGGTTTATGATGTAAAGGAACCTGATGACCGTCAGCCAGGATGGAGAACCCGCAGCTATCTGGCTAAGTTTGACCTGGCTTCAGGTATTCTCCAGCCGCTTACCTTCGGCTACCACAATGTTTATCTCAACGATATTTCCGCAGATTCCCGCTATCTGCTCATCGGCAAGAGCGAGGAGCGCCTTACCAAGCGTCCTACTACTCTCAACTCCCTCTATCGTCTCGATCTGAACGATATGAGTGTTGAGGCGCTGGTAGAGAAGGGTGAGTTCCTGAACAGTGCCCAGTTCTCGCCAGACGGCAAGAGCATTCTCGTTACCGGTTCTCCTGAGGCTTTCGATGGAATTGGAAAGAATGTGGAGGAGGGACAGACTCCTAGTATGGTTGACACCCAGCTCTATCTGATGAACCTGGCGGATAAGAAGGTTCGTCCGATGACCAAGAATTTCAATCCTAACGTGCAGAGCGTGGATTGGAGTAAGGCGGATGGCAATATTTACTTTACAGCCGAGGATAAAGACTGCATGCATCTCTTCCAACTGAACCCTAAGTCGGGTAAGTTTACTTTGCTCAAGACTCCGGAGGAGAACATCAAGAGCTTCTCCATCGCAGCGGCTGCTCCGGAAATGGCGTTCTCAGGACAGAGTGCATCCAATGCCGACCGACTCTACAAGATGAGCACCAAGGCGCAGAAGTCGCTGCTCGTAGATGATCTCAGTGCCCGCCTGCTGAAAGACATCGAGCTGGGCGAGTGCAAGGCTTGGAACTTCGTGAATTCCCGTGGCGACACTCTTTGCTGCCGTTACTATCTGCCACCTCATTTCGATGCTTCCAAGAAGTATCCGATGGTGGTGAACTACTATGGCGGTTGCAGTCCTACCACCCGTATGTTCCAGAGCCGCTATCCTCATCATGTCTATGCTGCGATGGGTTATGTGGTGCTGGTAGTGAATCCGAGCGGTGCTACTGGTTTCGGTCAGAAGTTCTCTGCCCGCCACGTGGATACTGCCGGCGAGGGAGTGGCTGAGGATATTATCTCCAGCACCCAGGCTTTCTGCGATGAGCATAGTTTCGTAAACCGTAAGAAGATAGGTTGTATCGGTGCCAGCTACGGTGGCTTTATGACTCAGTATCTTCAGACCAAGACCGATCTCTTTGCCGCAGCTATTTCTCATGCCGGCATCAGTGACCATACCAGCTATTGGGGCGAAGGCTATTGGGGGTACAGTTACAGCGAGGTTTCCATGGCGAACGAGTATCCTTGGACCAACAAGCATCTCTTCGTAGATCAGAGTCCGCTCTACAATGCTGACAAGATTCATACTCCATTGCTCTTCGTGCATGGAACAGCCGATAACAATGTGCCTGTGGGAGAGAGTATCCAGCTCTATACGGCTTTGAAGCTTCTTGGCCGTCCAACGGCGATGGTTCTGGTAGATGGTCAGGATCACCACATCATCGATTATGAAAAGCGCATCAAGTGGCAGAACACCATCTTCGCATGGTTTGCCAAGTGGCTGCAGGATGATGGCAGCTGGTGGAAAGAGATGTATGGAGAGGAAAAGATGTAGTTGAAGTCTCGGCAGAAATGCCGGCTTCAGTCTCTATCAAATAAAAAAGAGATTATATTCCTGTTTGGCTGGGAATATAATCTCTTTTTGTTTTTCTTATTTCTTGTTACTCAGTGAAATCATCAGGGAGATGAAGGCGAAGGAAATGCCTACGATGCAGACTCCCAGCCAGTCGGCTTGGGTCCACACGTATCCGGCACAGAACGTACCGAGCGAACCACCGATGAAATAGGTCGTCATGAAGATGGTGTTGGCACGGTTGGAAGCCTGCGGAATCTCCTGCAGGCAGCCGCTCTGATTGCTGAGCTGCTGACATTGCAGTCCGATATCTACCAGGATGATGGCTGCAATGAGTCCTGCATAGGTGTCGCCGAAGAGGAGGGCTATTGCCCAGGCGATGATCTGCATGGCTGCTCCGAAGAGGCTGAACTTGTGGATTCCGAACCTTGGAACCAGCTTTCCTACGCTGCTGGCAGCCACGGCTCCCATGATTCCGCAGAGTCCGAGCATTCCCACCATATCGCTGCCTGCATAGAAAGGAGGCTGGGCAAGATGGAAGGCGAGGCACGACCATATCGCCATCATGCTTCCGAAACCGAAGGCGGCACGGATGGAGTAGATGCGGATGGAAGGGTGGAGGATGAAGATCTCAGCCACGGTAGTCATCAGTCCTCTGTAAGTACCCACATAGTTGCGCTTCATCTCAGGCATCATCAGCATCATGATTCCCATGCAGACCACCATGACGAGGGCGGCGATGAAGAACATCTCCCGCCATCCCAGCCATTCGCCGATGTAACCGCTGATTACCCGCGAGGCAAGAATACCCGTGAGCAGTCCGGAGAGCACAAAGCCCATGTTCCTGCTCTTGTTTTCGGGTGTGGAGAACTGTCCGGCTATCGGGATGAAGAACTGGGGAATCACGGAACAGGCGCCGATGAGCAGGGAAGCTCCCCAGAGCATCCATACGTTTTGTGCCACAGCCATCACGATTGCCATCAAGGCTGCAATGGTCATGTTCACGAGGATGAGTTTCTTGCGCGAAAACATATCTCCCATAGGGATGAGAAAGAACAGTCCCAGCGCATAACCTATCTGGGTAATCACGGTGATGAGGTTGGCGCTCTGCTCGGTAATGTCCAGATCGTGGCGGATCAGTTCGAGAAGCGGCTGGTTGTAGTAGCAGTTGGCTACTGTGAGTCCTGCGATGATAGACATCATCAGGAGAATGCTGCGGGGAATGCCCTGATTTTCTTTTAGCTGTATCATTTTTCAGTTTATCTGTTACTCTTTTCTTGTTTGTCGAAGATTCTTTTCTGTTTGTCAAAGACACTTTTCTGTTTGCCTATGGCTCTTTTTCGAGTGCAAAGTTACAGAAAAGTTTGCTGTCAGCCAAGTTTTGAGGCTCAAATTCTCGGAAAAAGTTTCCCTCTTAGCAGAAAAATCCTCCCTCTCAGCAGAAAAAGTTTCTGCTTTCTTCCTCGCGCGTACCTTATTATATGTATATAGCTCGGCTCAGCCGGGGTGTTGGCGCGCACCTTTGTTACGCTAAAAAACACCGAAAAGTGTTAAAATCGGGCTGTTTTCGGACACATTAAAAACTTTAACTTTCGTTAGCACTTTGTAAATGACTGAATATCAATAGATTGTGATTTTGTTACAAAATGCCCCTAAAAAAAAACACAAAAAAAAGTTCGCCGTATCAAAAAAATGCTTACCTTTGCATCAGTTTTAATAAACGAATGATTGTTTTACAGATTTAAAAAGCAAAGAAAATGAAGAAATTAGTTTTTATGTTCGTAGCTATCGCAGCTATCTCTTTCGCATCATGTGGTAACAAAACAGCTCAGACAACAGCTACTGCTGATTCTGACACAGCTGTAGTTGATTCAGCTGCTGATTCAGTTGCTGTTGATACAGCTGCTGCTGCTACAGATTCAGTTAAGTAATTTAGAATTACTTGCGAACGAAAAATGAGAGAAACAACCGCTGGACTTCGGTCTAGCGGCTTTTTCGTTTTATAGAGACTATGTTTCATTTTTTAGGTTGCTGAACTTTCGCCTGTGGTTTAAGTACGGGCTGAAGGCCTAAAAGCTCCTAGCCCAGGGCAACGCCCTGGGTATAATAGCAATTTGCGAGGCGCCCTGTAAGGGCAAAAGCTTTGTTAATTGTCTGATATTTGAAAGCTTTTGCCCTTACAGGGCGACAGGTTTGCGTCCGTAATTACCCAGGGCGCTGCCCTGGGCTAGGAGCTTCTGCCCTTTCAGGGCGTATGGCGCTTACTTGTGAAAGTTCAGTTAGGTTACCTTTTAGAAATATTAGAAAAAGATAAATATATGATAGATTCAAGTGCCTTCCAAGGCAAAAAGGCTGCCTACTATACGCTGGGCTGCAAACTCAATTTCTCGGAAACCTCCACTTTCGGCAAGATGCTCGAAGATATGGGCGTCATTACGGCACAGAAGGGGGAGAAAGCAGACATTTGTCTCATCAATACTTGCTCGGTGACTGAAGTTGCCGATCATAAGTGCCGTCAGGCTATCCATCGCATGGTGCGACAGAATCCTGGTGCCTTCGTCATCGTCACCGGTTGCTACGCGCAGCTGGAGTCGGAGAACGTGAGCAAGATAGAGGGTGTTGACCTGGTGTTGGGCGCCAACGAGAAGGCCCACTTGATTCAGTATCTCAGCGATGCATGGGCCAAAAAGTTTGCCGTAGAAAACGGACTTTCTGTCACCGGCGAGAACCTGGAGTCTTCAGATTCTGCGCTTCATCAGCACCACAGCGTGAAGACCAAGGAAATCAAGACCTTCCAGCCTTCATGCTCCCGTGGCAACCGTACCCGCTACTTCCTGAAGGTGCAGGATGGTTGCAACTACTACTGCACCTATTGCACCATTCCTTTCGCCCGTGGCAATTCCCGCAACCCAAGCATCGAGTCGCTCGTGGCTCAGTGCGAGCAGGCGGCAGCTGAGGGCGGCAAGGAAATCGTGATTACCGGTGTGAACATCGGTGATTTCGGACAGACCACCCATGAGCGGTTCCTCGACCTTGTGAAGGCGATGGACCAGGTGGAAGGCATCAAGCGTTACCGTATCTCCAGTCTGGAACCGGATCTCTGCGATGATGACCTCATCGCCTACTGTGCCGAGAGCCGTGCCTTCATGCCTCACTTCCATATTCCGCTGCAGAGCGGAAGCGACGAGGTGCTTAAGCTGATGCATCGCCGTTACGACAAGGCGCTCTTCGCCCACAAGGTGAACCTGATCAAGGAGAAGATGCCTGATGCGTTTATCGGCGTAGATGTGATGGTGGGCTGTCGTGGTGAAACTCCGGAGTGCTTTGAGGAGTGCTATGAGTTCCTGAAGAGCCTGCCTGTTACGCAGCTCCACGTGTTCCCATACTCCGAGCGTCCTGGAACAGCAGCCTTGAAGATTCCATACGTGGTAGATGAGAAGGAGAAGAAGCTGCGCTCCAAGCGTCTCCTTGAGTTGAGCGACCAGAAGACTCAGGAGTTCTATGCCCAGTACATCGGTACCGAGGCTGAGGTTCTCTTCGAGAAGGCGCCAAGAGGCAAGGCGATGCATGGTTTCACCAAGAACTATGTTCGTGTGGAACTTTCGCCAGCTCTCGCCAAGGAGGAATACGACAATCAGCTCATCAAGGTTCGTCTGGGTGGTTTCAATCACGACAAGACGGCATTGAAGGCAGAATTGATTGGATAGCTCAAAGTAAAGGCTGATCATAAAGTTCAAAGTTCAAACCTCAAAGTTCAATGTACTACAATGATTTTGGCTCCTGGATCCGGAAGCAGTTTCCTGACTTCCGGGTTCAGAAGATTTCGATAGATGCAGGATTCTCCTGTCCTAACCGGGATGGAAGAATCTCGAGCGGAGGATGCACGTACTGCGACAACCGTACGTTCAATCCCAGCTATTGCGACCGCAGGAAGTCGATTACGGAGCAGTTGGAGGAGGGCAAGGCCTTCTTCAGCAGGAAGTATCCGGATATGAAGTATCTGGCTTATTTCCAGGCTTATACCAATACCTACGCCAAAGTGGAACTTCTCCGTCAGATGTACGAGGAGGCGCTGCAGGTAGAGGATGTGGTAGGAATCGTGATAGGAACCCGTCCTGATTGCGTGAGCGATGAATTGCTGGATTATCTCGAGGCGTTGAACCGGCGCACCTTCGTGCTGGTGGAGTATGGCATTGAGAGTGCCAACGATGAGACCCTGAAGCGCATCAACCGTGGTCATGATTTCGCCTGCTGCCGGGATGCGGTGGAGCGAACCCACGCCAGGGGAATCCTCACGGGTGCCCACATCATCATCGGCTTGCCGGGTGAGGATGCGGCAGAGAGTCTCCGTCAGGCGCCCATCATCTCTTCCCTTCCCATCGACATCCTGAAGATTCACCAGATGCAGATCATCAAGGGAACCCGCCTGGCACAGGAGTATGCAGAGCATCCCTTCCACGTCTATACGGTAGAGGAATACATCGATGTCATCGTAAAATACATCCGGCTCTTGAGAAAGGACCTGGTGCTGGAACGGTTCGTCAGCCAGTCGCCTAAGGAACTGCTTGTCGCACCGAAATGGGGACTCAAGAACTATGAGTTCACCAATCTCCTGAATAATAAGTTAAAGAGTTTACAGTAAAATATGGCTAAAGTTGCAATCGTAATATTAAACTGGAATGGGCAGAAGATGCTTGCCAAGTATCTGCCTAATGTCGTGGAATATTCACGGCAGGATGCTGAGATATGGGTGGCTGACAACAATTCGTCAGACCAGTCAATGCTTCTCCTGGAGACTCAGTTTCCCCATGTCAAGACCATCGTTCTGGAGCAGAACTTCGGCTTTGCCGAGGGCTACAACCGTGCGCTGGAGCAGATAGAGGCAGAATATTATGTTCTCCTGAACAGCGATGTAGAGGTGGCTCATCACTGGCTCACTCCGCTCATCGAGTTCATGGATTCCCATCCCCAGGTGGCAGCCTGCCAGCCTAAGCTCCTGGCGGAATACGACAAGGATATGTTTGAGTATGCGGGAGCCTGCGGCGGTTTCCTCGACAAGTTCGGCTATCCGTTTTGCCGCGGCCGCATCTTCGAGACCGTGGAGCGCGACAACGGACAGTATGATTACCAGCAGGAAGTGCTCTGGGCTACGGGTGCCTGCATGATGATCCGTGCCAAGGATTACTGGGAGGCAGGCGGACTGGATGGCCGCTTCTTTGCCCATAACGAGGAAATAGACCTTTGCTGGAGATTGCGCCTGATGGGTAGGAAGATCTACTGCATTCCGGAGAGTGAAGTCTATCACGTGGGTGGTGGAACCTTACCGAAGAGTAATCCGATGAAGACTTTCCTGAATTTCAGAAACAATCTAACGATGCTCTATAAGAATCTGAGCGATAAAGAATTATCTCATATTATGAGAGTGAGATGGTTCCTGGATTACTTGGCTGCTTTCGAGATGCTGATCCTGAAACGCAACCTGGGCGACTTCAAGGCAATCTTCAAGGCGCGCAGGGCTTTCCAGGCATGGAAGCACGATTTCGATGAAGACCGCAAGAAGATTCAGGAGAATAGAGTGGAGGAAAAGATACCCCAGGTTTTCGATTGCTCCATCCTCTGGCAGTATTACGCCAGGGGCAAGAAGCTCTTCTCGAAACTGTAAGAAGACGATAAAACAAACTTAAAATAAGAATCTATGATGAAGAAACAAATGATGATGGCGCTCGTGTCGCTGATGGCTTTGACAGCCCAGGCACAGGCGAATTTCAATGTGACGGTGACCAATCCGTCAAAGATGGTGAAGACAGACGAACCGGTGGTAATCGACCTCAGCAAGCTGGGAAGCATCGGCGAGATTCAGCGTGCGGTGGTAACCGTGGATGGAAAGGAGATTCCTTCACAGCTCGACGACACCAACCGCGACTGTACCAATGATGAACTCTGCTTCCTGCTCAATCTCGACAAGAAGGAAACCAAGAACTGCCAGGTGCAGCTCTTTACTGAGGGCGAACAGGCGCAGTATCCTGCCCGTACCTTCGCCGAACTCTGTCTGCCTAGCAAGAACAAGAAGCTTGCCAAGAACAAGCAGGACATCTATCTGAGAAGCATCTCCTTCGACAAGAAGACCAAGGATGTCTATCACTATGTTCATTCCCACGGTGTCTGCTTCGAGAGTGAACTGGTTGCCATGCGCATCTATTTCGACCATCGACAGACCATCGACCTCTACGGTAAGATCAACAAGGGACTGGTAATCTACGACACACAGTTCTATCCATCCGAAGAACAGCTACAGGCTGGTTCTGGCGACGACTGCCTTTGGGTGGGAAACACCTACGGACTGGGAGCCTTGCGTGGCTGGGACGGCAAGAATCAGCTGCATCTCACCGATGTGAAGTATCAGGAGCAGCGCGTCATCTCCGAAGGTCCGCTCCGTGCCATCGTCGAGGTGGTGGATAACGGCTGGGTTCCGGCTCCGGGGCTGAAACCGCTGAATGCTACCATCCGCTACACTATCTATGCCGGTCATCGTGATTTTGATGTAGATGTGTTCTTCAGCAAGGATGCTTCTGGTTATCAGTTTGCTACCGGACTCATCAATGTAAAGGGATCCAGCGAGTTTGCCGACGGCAAGGGCCTGCGTGGCTGCTACGGCAGCGACTGGCCTACAGGCAAGGACGACGGCAAGCACAAGTTGGAAACCGTAGGCTTGGGAATCTACGTGCCGCAGAGCGCCCTGGTGAGCCAGGAACCAGCCAACAAGGACTGCTACACCCAGGTGGTGAAGCCTTCCGGCAAGAAACTGAGCTACAAGCTCGCCTATACCAGTGCCAACGAAACCTATGGTTTCAAGGGTGAGAAAGAATGGTATCAGTGGTTGAAGGAGTGGAAGAAGCAGATCGAGGAACCCGTGAAGGTTTCCGTTTCCTGCACGATTCGATAGTAAGGAGCTAACTCCTTGACTCCTCAATAAACGACAGAATATTGCACAGATAGCCAATAGTGAGTAAAAGTGTTAGCATTTTGCTCGCTATTGGCTGTTTTTTATTATTTTTTTGAGATTTTGCTTGGTAATTTAAATATTTTTTAGTATTTTTGCAGTCGTAACCAGAAGACTTTAAAATTACGTGAAAAGAATATTTGATTATATCGTCATATTAGCATTTATTATGCTCTGTTCGGCCTGCGAGTTCAAGTTCAAGCCGAACGAGGAGGCTGACGCTGTCCCATTAACGGTGCAGCGCTACGACCGTCTGCAAAGCAGATACCTTACCACCGGTGATTTCTCTGCCCTTCAGCAGATGAATACCGACTATCCGATAGAAACCCGAACACTGATAGAGAAGATGCTGCAGCTTGGCACCATTACCGACGCCAATATCAGCAACCGTTTCCTGATGTTCTATCAGGATTCCACCCTCCAGTCGCTTATCGCAGATGCTGAGGCCATGTATGCGAACATGGACGACATCAACGAGCAGCTGAAGAAGTCGTTCGGCCGTCTGCACGACTGGCTGCCTGAGCTTCAGCAGCCATACTTCTATGCCCAGATCGGTGCGCTCGACCAGAGCATCGTGGTAGGTGAGCATTCGGTAGGTATTTCGCTGGATAAGTATCTGGGTCCGGAATATCCGCTCTACAAGAAATTCTATACAGCCCAGCAGCGTGCTACCATGCAGCGCGAGTATATCGTGCCCGACTGCCTCACCTTCTATCTGCTGAGCATCTATCCGATGAAGGATTTCGATACCCGTCCGCAGCTGGACCGCGACCTGCACATGGGCAAGATCATGTGGACCGTGAACAAGGCATTGGGTAAGGATATCCTGGACGCCAAGTATGTGAAGACCATCCAGGCTTATGTGAAGCGCAATCCGAAAATCACAGTCAAGGAACTGCTGGAAGACGAGGACTATTCGCCTATCGAAGCGCTGCATAAGGACTAATCAGCAGGATAAGGACTAATCGGATAAGGATTAGTCTGCTGCTGGATGAAGCAGGAAAAACAAAAGCATTCAATACAATACATGAAAAGATTTTCAATTTTTGTTGCAACGATGATGATGGCATCAGTAATGCAGGCAGCTGAGAAGCTCGATTTGAAGTCGATTACTTCAGGTGCATTCTCTGCCTCATACGTTACAGGAATCAACCCTATTGAGGGTACTGATCTCTATGCTTCCATCAGTTCCGATGGCAAGCAGGTAGTAAGTTATTCTTTCAAGACTGGCAAGCAGGTGGCTGTGCTCTTCGACGTAGAGGCTGCCAAGGCTCCGATGAAGTCGGTAGAGGGCTACGTGATGAGCCCGGATGGCAAGAAGATGCTCGTCTTTACCAAGAGCAAGGCTGTGTATCGCCGTTCGTTCAAGGCTGAGTACTTCATCTATGATATTGCCCGCAAGACCATCAAGAAGCTTTCTGAGGGCGAGAACCAGCAGGTGGCTACCTGGTCGCCGGATTCACGCCACATCGCCTTCGTCAAGGACAACAACATCTTCGTAACCGATGGCGAGAAGGAAGTACAGGTTACCAAGGACGGAAAGTTCAATGAAGTGATCAATGGTATTCCCGACTGGGTATATGAGGAGGAGTTTGCCTTCAACCGTGCCTTCGCCTGGAATGCTGACGGAACCTCACTCGGCTGGATCCGTTTCGACGAAAGCCACGTGAAGACCTATTCGCTCCAGCTCTTCGAAGGCGCCAAGCCTACCCGCAGTGAGTTTCACGATTATCCGGGAGAGTATTCCTACAAGTATCCTAAGGCAGGACAGGACAACTCCAAGGTGAGCCTCTGGAGCTACGATATGAAGACGGGCAAGACCCTCGCACTGGATGTTCCGGTAGATGCAGACGGCTACTATCCTCGCATCAAGACCACTCCAGACGCCAACAGTCTCATCGTCTATACGATGAACCGCCACCAGGACGATATGCGCCTCTACTCCGTGAATCCATTCACCGGCAAGAGCAAGCAGATCATCCAGGAAAGCGTGCCTAAGTTCATCAAGGAAGAGGTGATGGAGAACAGCATCGTGGGCAAGAAGAACATCCTGCTCCCTAGCGACCGCGACGGCTACATGCACCTTTATCTCTATGATATGAAAGGCAAGCTGATCCGCCAGGTAGAGAAGGGTAACTACGATGTTACCGCCATCTACGGCATGGATGAGAAGACCGGCGACATCTACTTCCAGGCAGCCATGCTCAATGCACACGACCGCCAGGTTTATGTGGCTCACAGGAACGGCAAGGTGGAGCGACTCACTTCTGAGGAGGGTTCCAACTCGGCTTACTTCTCAGGCGATTACCGCTATTTCGTGAACAACTGGAGCAGCTACAGCCATCCATACGTTTACACCGTACGCAACAACAAGGGTAAGGTGATCAAGACCCTGGAGGACAACAAGAAGCTGTTGGAGAAGACCAAGCAGTATAACTGGGGCAAGCGCGAGACCTTCACCTTCACTACATCAGAGGGCGTGAAGCTCGACGGATGGATGGTGAAGCCGGTAGATTTCGATGCCAGCAAGAAGTATCCGGTCATCCTCTTCCAGTATTCCGGTCCGGGCAGCCAGCAGGTGCTCAATTCCTGGAGCACGGGAAGTATGGGTTCCGGTGGAGCCTTCGATTACTATCTGGCTCAGGAGGGATTCATCGTGGCTTGTGTAGATGGCCGTGGAACCGGTGCCCGTGGTGCTGAGTTCGAGAAGTGTACCTATCTGCGCCTCGGCGACCTGGAGTCAAAGGATCAGGTGGAGACAGCTCTCTATATGGGCAGTCTGCCATACGTGGATAAGGACAACATCGGTATCTGGGGATGGAGCTATGGTGGTTTCAATACCCTGATGAGTATGAGCGAAGGCCGCCCTGTGTTCAAGGCTGGTGTGGCTGTTGCGCCTCCTACCTGCTACCGCTTCTATGATACGGTCTATACCGAGCGTTACATGCGTACTCCTCAGGAGAACGAGGATGGCTACAAGGTAAACCCAATCGAGCGTGCCGACAAGCAGCATGGTGCCTTGCTTATCTGTCATGGACTGGCAGATGACAATGTTCATCCACAGAACACCTTCGAGTATTCAGAGGCATTGGTTCAGGCAGACAAGGATTTCAAGGAGCTTTGGTACACCAACCGCAATCACGGCATTTCGGGAGGTAACACCCGCAATCATCTCCTGCGCCAGATTACCAACTGGTTTAAGGATAAAATGAAATAAAGACATCAGGTTTATTCCTATAAAAAAAGCCCCCGGAGGTTTCACAACTTCCGGGGGCTTTTGCCCTTGGAGGTTTCACAACTTCCTAGGGGCTGAACTAAACTACATTCAGCGGTAATCTAGTACCGCTGACGCCCTAAAAAATAATTTTTAATATAGGTATTAACTACTAAATATTTTTTAAAAACTTCTTTTCTTTATGCTTCAGCTTTTTTCTTGGCTTCCGCCTTTTTCTGCTTCAGTTCTGCCTTCTTCTGCTTCACTTCGGCTTTTCTCTGCTTCAGCTGGCTCTTCACTTCAGCTTTCTTCTGCTTCAGCTGAGCCTTTGCCTCCTTCTTTTCAGCCTTTCTTTCAGCCTTGGTCTTTGGCTCCTCCATGTCGCTTGGCTCTACCGCCTTGAACATGAACTTGCTCTCGTCGATGTTCTTCATCTGCCATGGAGTAGGGAGGTCCTTCGGCTTCTCGCCGTTCTTCAGGCGCTTTGCCTTCGCCTGCTTGGTGTAACGGTCGTGCAGCTTGGTCCATTTCTTCTCCGCCTTCTTGAAGTTGCGGTCGAAGATCACGATGCAGGTTCTCTTGGGTGCACCGATCGACTCCAGGTATTCCTTCAGCTGCAGGGAGTAGTTCTCTCTGTTGTCCAGGAAGAGCTTCTTGTGAGTCAGATATACAGAATCAACTCTCTGCACGCTGGTCATATACACCGTAGAGTCGCTGAACGACGATGCGAAACCGAACATATATGCAGTTGTCGGATCATTCTTGGCGTGGGCCGTGAATGAAGAGATGGCTGCGATAGCCAGTGCTAATGCGATTTTTAAAACTTTCATTTATTCTTTTCTATACTTATGTTTTGCGCTTACTGTCCCAGATAGGATTTCAGCAGTTTATTCTTCGTGTTGTGTCTGAGTCGGCGCAGGGCTTTCTCCTTGATCTGCCTTACACGCTCCCTCGTCAGGTTGTACTTTTCACCTATCTCATCCAGGGTCATTTCCGGCGAGCCGTCTATTCCGAAGAATGCTCTCAGCACCTTCTGCTCCTTGTCGGTGAGCAGCTTCAGTATGCGGCTAACCTCCGCCTTGAGCGATTCTATGGCGAGTTCCCTGTCGGTATTGGATGAGTCGCCAGACAGGAAGTCGATCATGCTGCTGTCCTCGCCGTCGGCGATAGGTGCATCCATGCTCACGTGGCGTGAGTTCGCCTTCATGGCGTCTGCAATCTTGTCTTCGGGCAAATCCACACGCTCGGCAATCTCATCCACGCTCGGCTTGCGCTCGTGTTCCTGCTCGAACTTGTTGAGTTCCCTTGTTATCTTGTTGACGCTACCCACCTGGTTGAGGGGGAGGCGTACCAGTCTGCTCTGCTCAGCTATAGCCTGCAGAATGCTCTGTCTGATCCACCAAACGGCATACGAGATGAACTTGAAGCCGCGTGTTTCATCAAATTTTTCTGCAGCTTTGATAAGCCCAACGTTTCCTTCGTTGATAAGGTCAGGTAAGCTGAGTCCCTGATTCTGATATTGCTTGGCAACAGATACCACGAATCTCAGGTTGGCTTTGGTCAATCTCTCCAGGGCTCTCTTGTCCCCTTTTCTTATGCGCTGTGCGAGTTCCACTTCCTGGTCGGTTGTCAGGAGCTCCTCGTGTCCAATTTCTTGGAGATATTTGTCCAACGATGCGCTTTCGCGATTCGTTATAGACTTTGAAATTTTCAGTTGTCTCATGGTAGCAATTTAATTTTGTAGATGCAAAAGTACACTTTTTGTTTGGAAAAACAAAAAAAATAGCAGATATTTTTCAAAATACCTGCTATTTTGTCATTTTTTATCTTTTCAGAGGGGATTAAGTTCTCTTTTCTTAGGAACTTCAGCCGGTTCATCCGGTGATAGGCGCCCCTCAGCCGATTAGTCCTTCTGCAGTGGAACAGCGAAGTAAGCCTTCTTGCCTGTAGGCCATACACCCTGGATGTAGAGCACAGGATCCTTGCTGGTAGAAGCACTCTTCACAGCCTTCTGCAGGTCATCGAGCGATGTGATGTTGCTGTCGTTGATGCGCTGGATGATGAATCCGCGTGAAATGCCGGCATCCTTCAGGGCACCGCTGTTCACCTTCATCACCTCTACACCATACTTGATGCTGAGCTGGTTCTTCTGGCTCTCTGTAACAGGACGGAAGGTTCCGCCGAGAACGTCGAGGTCTGCGCTCTTGATTACTGAGGTGTTGCCCTGGGCATTCTTCAGGGTGATGGTCTTGGTGCTTGCCTTCTTGTTGCGCAGGTAGGTGATGCTCATCTTGTCGCCAGGGCGCTTGCCGTTGAGCGACTCCTGCAGTTCTGCCATCTTGGTCACCTTCTTGCCATCCACCTTGGTAATCACGTCGCCTTCCTTCAGTCCGGCAGCAGCACCGTTGCCGTCTTCATCTACCTTGGCGATATAGACACCCTCGTTGGTTCCCAGGTTCACGTCCTTGCCGTTTTCCTTCTGGGCGTTGATGTAGTTGAGCACGTCGCTACCCTGGATGCTCAGCATCACGCGCTGTACGCTTCCGTACTTCTTCAGGTCATCCACCACCTTGTTCATGATAGAGGTAGGAATGGCGAAGCCGTAGCCTGAGTAGGAACCGGTCTGGGAGTAGAGCATGGCGTTGATGCCCACCAGCTCACCCTGGGTGTTGACGAGTGCACCGCCAGAGTTACCTGCGTTGATGGCAGCATCGGTCTGGATGAAGCTCTCCACGCCGTTGGCGCCGAGCGAACGTGCCTTGGCAGAGATGATACCTGCGGTAACGGTATTGTTGAGTCCGAATGGATTGCCCACTGCGATGACCCATTCTCCCACCTTCACATTGTCGCTGTTGGCGATAGGCAGGGTAGGCAGGTTCTTGCCATCCACCTTGATGAGGGCGAGGTCGGTGGTCTTGTCGGTACCGATGATGCGTGCTGAGTATTCGCGGTTGTCGTTCAGGGTCACGGTCAGCTCATCTGCGCCTTCCACCACGTGGTTGTTGGTTACGATGTATCCGTCTGAGCTGATGATCACGCCCGAACCCGTAGCCTCTCTCTTAGGAGTCTGCACCTGCTGCTTGCGTGTGCCGCCCTGACCTTCAGGATTGCCGAAGAATCCGAATGGGTCGAAGAAGCCTCCGAATGGGTCGCTCTGAACATCTACGGTCTTCACTTTCGAGTTCTGTACGTATTTGATATGTACCACGGCTGGCAGAGCCTTCTCTGCTGCGTAAGTGAGATCAACTGGTTGACCTGGTGCCTCTGCTGTTACAGCTGGTGAAGCGTTCACCTTCATAAAAGCACCTGTTGAGAATGCTAGCGAACCTACGCATAGCACTGCCATTACATAATTAGTTACCTTTTTCATGTTTAATATCCTTTTTATTATTATTTCCTTTTTATTGTTACGCCTAGCCATCAGCCAAATCTATGCCAAATCCCTCGGGTCTGCCAAATCTGTCAGCTTCTTGCCTCAGCTTTTCGGTTGCAAATATAGAGTCATTTTTTGATATACGTATAACTTTGAGCCATTTTTTATTCCGTTTTAACATTTAAAATTAACACTTTAACGGCTCTTAAACAAGAATAGCCCTATTTTTACAATTATTTGCTACTTTTCTGAAAAATGATAGTTTTATATATGAAATTAAAACTTCTTGATATGCAAACGAATGTGAACGGAATAAGAGAAAAAGATGACTGGAATGTCAGTCTTTCGGGATGAGAAAGCAGTAAAATCATCCCCAAAAAGCGAAAAGAGTTTAAAAACTCAGAGAAATTGGCGGTTAAGTCGAACTTTTTTGCTATCTTTGCATTTCGAAAGCAGTGCTCCGGCTTGTCGCTGGCATTCTCTACTGGGGGGTGCGAGAGGAAAGTCCGGGCAGCGTAGGGCATCCCACTTCCGAAAATAGAAGCTATTGGTGACAGTAGGTGTCGGTAGAAGAAAATTACCGCCCGAAACTTATTCCGTAGCGAAGTCAGGCTCCGGCAGGGCATCGTGGTTTAGTGTCGGGTAAGGGTGAGAAGGTGGTGTAAGAGACCACCAGCTGGCGGGTGATCGCCAGGCTGTGCCATCTGGGAGCTGTAAGCTCATGTAAACCGCAGATTGAGGGCGGCTCGTCCGATTGCCTTCGGGCTGCTGCGGAGGGTAGAGTGCTTGAGCCCAGGGGTGACTCTGGGACTAGATAAATGACAGGCGCCCGTATCGTTTCTGACGGTATGGGTACAGAACTCGGCTTATAGGAGCACTGCTTTCTTTCTTTTAGTTCTTTCTGCATCATATATATAATAAGGTATGGAGACATATATACCTGTCTATGCAATGTATGGTGCGGTGTTTCAAACCATTTAAAAATAACCAGCAATTATGAATCTTAGAGAACCGGAAAAGCAGATATTAGACGATTTTGAGCACAAGGTAACCAACAAGATGCAGAAGTATGGCGATGAGCCCGACTTTCCTAAGTTGGAGAACTATGGACTTACCCGCATGGAGCTGGATGACTATCTCTTCGATAAGCAGGCCATCCTCGACATGGGCGGTTCCAAGCGTACGCAGCTCACGGTGGGCGGTTTTATCACCGTCATCCCCGTATTGGTCCTTTCCTGCTTCCCAGATAAGTCGCCTATCTATGAGAACGGCAAGGCAATGACCACCATCATCGCCATCATCATCGGTCTGCTGCTCGCCTGCTTCTGCAAGGCATTGCTCCAGATGGTGATCCTCTACCGTGTGAACAAGCACAAGGAAACGAAGATGGAGACCTTTATCAAGGCAGTACTCTTCTATGAAAAAAGATAATAACTTTAAAGCATTGAAGATATGAATTTACCTGATTTTATGGCTTATAAGGACAAATTCACTCAGAGTGCATTTGTCGAGAAGATTTCGCACGTGGCAAAGCGTGCAGGTGCCAAGATGGTTTATGCAGCTCTCATTCTCTATTATACGCTGGAGAGTGACAAGGTGGCGCTCAAGGACAAGGCGATGATTATCGGCGCCCTGGGCTACCTCATCAGTCCGCTCGATGTGATTCCCGATGCCATTCCGATAGCGGGACTGAGCGACGACCTGGCAGTGCTCATCTTCGTGCTTCATAAGGTATGGGGAGATGTTTCTGAGGATGCGAAGCAGAAGGCTCACGACAAGCTCGCACAGTGGTTTGATGAAGATGAGCTTCCACAGGCAGAAGATCTCTTCAAGGAGAATCCGGAAGATACTCCGGTCTGATTCATTTTGAACACATTCATTTTTCGGAACCCGTTTCTGAATTTCGATTCAGGACAATAGCAAAACGGCGGACTCTCACGAGCCCGCCGCTTCTATTAATAACTAATAAATGATTAAATCCTTTTATCTTTTTACGATTTTTATCTTTTTTATACGATACCCTGAGCCATCATAGCCTTAGCTACCTTCAGGAATCCGGCTACGTTAGCACCCTTTACGTAGTTTACGTAACCATCGTTCTCAGTACCGTACTTCACGCAGTTAGCGTGGATATCGTTCATGATGTCGTGGAGCTTGGCGTCAACCTCCTCGCGTGACCACTTCAGGCGCTCAGAGTTCTGGCTCATCTCAAGACCAGAAACAGCCACACCACCAGCGTTGGCAGCCTTACCTGGAGCGTAGAGGATCTTGGCATCCTGGAACACCTTGATAGCCTCTGGAGTAGAAGGCATGTTAGCACCCTCGCTCACAGCGAATACACCGTTTGCGATGAGAGCCTTGGCAGCCTCCTCGTTGATCTCGTTCTGAGTAGCAGATGGCAGTGCGATGTCAGCCTTCTCAAACCAAGGCTTAGCACCCGCAACATATTTTACACCATACTTCTCTGCATACTCCTTGATACGGCCACGCTCTACGTTCTTGAGCTCCATGATGTAGTCGAGCTTCTCGCGGTCGATACCGTCTGGATCGTAGATGTAACCATCAGAGTCTGAACATGTAACAGGCTTAGCACCCAACTGGAGCAACTTCTCCATGGTGTACTGGGCAACGTTACCAGAACCAGAAACCAATACAGTCTTGCCCTTGATGTCGATGCCCTTGGTAGCGAGCATGTTGCAGAGGAAGTAAACGTTACCGTAACCAGTAGCCTCAGGACGGATGAGAGAACCACCGAACTCCTGACCCTTACCGGTCAAGACACCCTGGAACTGGTGAGTCAACTTCTTGTACATACCGAAGAGGTAACCTACCTCACGGCCGCCTACACCGATGTCACCAGCAGGAACATCCTCGTCTGGACCCATGTGACGGTAAAGCTCAGTCATGAAAGCCTGGCAGAAACGCATCACCTCGTTGTTGCTCTTGCCACGTGGAGAGAAGTCAGAACCACCCTTTGCACCACCCATAGGGAGAGTAGTAAGAGAGTTCTTGAAAGTCTGCTCGAAAGCAAGGAACTTCAGGATACCCAAGTTTACAGACTTGTGGAAGCGAAGACCTCCCTTGTAAGGGCCGATTACGTTGTTGTGCTGAATGCGGTAACCCATGTTAGTCTGTACGTTACCCTTATCATCTACCCAAGATACACGGAACTGGATGATGCGGTCTGGGATGCAGAGGCGCTCGATGAGGTTTGCCTTCTCGAACTCAGGGTGCTTGTTGTACTCTTCCTCGATAGTACCGAGAACCTGACTAACTGCCTGGATATACTCCGGCTCATTTGGGAATCTTCTTTGGAGATTCGCGATTACTTCAGATGCTTTCATAATCTTTATCTTTTATTGTGTTTGAAATTTCTTTTTTATTGTTTGCGATTGCAAAGATATAGTTTTTTCTTGAAATAACCAACAAAAAGAAAGAAAAAATGCATAAAAAGTAGAAAAAAGATAATCTTTTAACTTTTCGTAAAGGTTCATGTAGCCTAATTGTGTGCGTACACCTTATTATATATATAAAGAGCAGTACTCTTCGATGAAAATGACCCGAAATGACCTTGACCCGAAATGACACTCTCGGAAAAGTGAGAAACCGCCCCTCCTGTCTCAGGAGGGAGCGGTCTGATTATTTGCTTATGTCTAATTTAATCTGATTATGAACTAATTTAAAATGATCATGAACTAACTTTTCTTTTGAAAAAAAACTACACGCAGCTTGAAACACCAAGCGAAGTGGCTACTGCAATGGTCAATGTTCCTACAATATAACCTATTGATTATCAGCGTTTTGCAAGATACGTTAAAAATTACTAACGGATAGTGGTATTTATATTATGAAATAATGGGGCTTGGGACACTTTCAAAAAATACCTCGCGGTAAAGCATGGGCTGAGGGCGATAATCAGCTGATATTCAATGAGTTAGACCATCCCCCCACTTATAAACAGAAAATATAAAGCATTGATAGTCAGATACTTAGGTATATCCATGTTTTTTGTATGATTCTAGGGGAAAGAAAGAAGGGATGACAAGCTAGAATCAATCTAACCCATCATCCCTTTCAATTTACTTTAGGCTTTGTCATTACCAAGTTTCTCTTGAACTTTTGTCTGAATGTCAATCAGACTGTTCTTCACAATCAACGTCAATCCTAACAATGCCATTGCAGTTGCTAAGAACTCACCACTTGCTCCCAAAATTGATGCTCCTACTTGGAGTGTCATAAAGAAGCAAGTGAAGACTAGAACAACTGCTGCAAGGATAAGGAATGCTGCCATTAAGATTTGACTTTTCTCTTTGGCTGGCAAGTTATCCCACTTCTGAACTTTATTGATTATTGTATTTTCCATTTATCGTTATATAGTACTTTGGTATATACCAATAAATAGTTTCTCAATAACCATTATTCAAGATTCTCATGATACCAAACACCATCAATGTATGTGAACCTCCATGGGTTATTATGGTTTAATTCACCATTGGTTACAACTTCCATATCACCCCCATAATTTCCTGCATATTGCACCTTAGCTCCATTTGTAGAAAAATATCCCATTTCACTTTTATCAAAGATTGTAATCATATATCCTTGCGGTGGATTCTTTGGGAATATCACCTTGCAGTTATCACCCTTGAATAAAACGGTGTCTATTGGTAATTCTATAAGATATTTGTTAGGTGCTTCTCGTGAATAACCTGTTCCATCAACTACCTTAACATTTCTTTTATTGTTGTTCCAAATTCCATTACTAGTTATCCTAAACTCTTCTCCACCATAGCTTGCAATCAATCCATCCTTTCCGCAATAGACCGTCTTGTTATTACCAAAGTTAGCACCCCAACCATCATATCCAATAAGCATGTGTGCGGTTGTTGGCAATGTCAATGTGCAATTTACCTCAGCAAGAGCATTTGGCATTGGCATTGGTTTTCCTCCTTGCATTACATTATAGTTTCCTATCCATCTTGAATATAATGTATTACCGCTGAATTTTACATATATTTTAGCGTTAGTAATATCTGAACCAAAGGTATATGAAAATTCTTCCTTTGTAGAAATTGTGGTCCAACCACCTGTGCCAAGTGAACCAAAGCTATTCCCCATCTTAGCAGAAAAACTACTAGATATTGGGAAATTTTCAGAGAATGATGAACCATTCCAACCGTTTGTCACATTTGCTGTAAGAGAGTTGAACTTGCACTTTATGAAATCGCCTTTCTTCCTATCACCAAAGTAAATTACCAAACTGCCTTCAAATCTCAATATATCGTCAACAGTTGATTTTGCACCATTGCAATTGATTGTCTTTACCACTTGTTGGGTGTTAGTGTTTGATGACTTGAAATCTGCATACGTACCGATTGATTTTGGCATGATTTCAGTAATACCATCAGAACCAACAAGCTTGAAGCCTTGGTCAGTCTGTGTAAGTGTCAAGCTACCTTTAACAGTGGTATTTCCACCAAGGGTAATGTTATCATCACCAATCTTTATATAGGTGTTGTTTACCTGTGCAAGGATGCTGTTACTAGTCTGTGTCAATTCAGACTTGGAAGCATAGTTGTTATTGATGGTTTGTACCGTGCTTGAAATACTATCTGCCTTTTGGTCAATCTTACTTATTGCCGTTGCTTGGTCTTTAATCTTCCCACTAAGCTCATCAATTGATTTGGTGTTTGTTGATACAGTGGTTGAGATTCCATCAGCCTTTTGGTCAAGTGTTGAGTAATTATCCTTTACTGTCTTGGTTAAGGCTGTTATGGTGCTGTTGGTGCTTGTCAAGCCACTCTCCAAGTTGGAAATGCTAGTTCCTTGTGCTGTTATGGTCTCAGTATTGCTACCCACTTTAGTACTAATTCCATCAGCCTTTTGGTCAAGTGTTGAATAATTGTTCTTAACAGTTTGCGTCAAGGCTGTTATGGTGTTGTTGGTGTTAGCAATGGCTTTATCAGTTGCAGCCTTATTGTCATCAACTTTCTTGCTTACAGTTGTAATGCTCTTGGTGTTTGCTGATACCCTACTTGATATACTATCTGCCTTTTGGTCAAGGGTTGAGTAATTGTTCTTAACAGTTTGTGTCAATGTTGTTACAGTGCTGTTGGTTGAAGCAATGGCTTTATCTGTAGCTGCCTTATTGTCACTAACAGTTTTGGAAACGTTTGAGATTGATGTTTCTGTATTGCTTACCCTTGTTTTGATTCCGTCAATTGTTTGGGTAATGTCAGACGTTTTATCAGTCACTGTTGTGGACAAGTCATCAATCTTGGTGTCAAGTTTTTTTTCTGCATTGTTTAGGTACGCACCTTTGAACTGATTCAACCCCTTTGAAATCACGTTAAGCCTATGGGTTTTAAGAGTGTAGTCATTTATCCCTTGATATTGTGCTAGGGATGGGGCTTTTATCTCTGGGTCTAGATACCCATCATTGTAGGCTGATATGACTATTGCAGCTTGCCTGTCTTCCTTAGTTCTATTGCCCAATTGTACTATATTATCGCCACTCCTAGGTGCTGAAACAGAGTACTTATCCTTATCTGTCTTGGACAAGTCAACATAGAAGAAATCCTCATCTCCGATTGTTATGGTTGAATCTGACACACCCACACATAAACGCCAATAGTAGGTATTACTTACATTATAGGAAGTTCCAACTGAGCAATTGAACGTTTGACAGATTATTTGGTCATCCTTCTCAAACTCTTGGTATATCTGTTTCTTACCGTCACTAGCCTTGAAGTAACAGCGGAAACGGTCTGATAATTCATCCACATGGTGTATTTCTGCGCTTGCAGGGGTTATTATCAGCCTTCCACCTACAGCCTTAATCTCATCAATTACCAATTTGAAGAAATGGGCTGCTTTTGTTACCTCCAAGTATTCAGTGGTGATTTCCTCTGACATAAGTGTCTGTATATAACCGCTTACAGCTTTAAGCGTCTGTGTCTCAAACTGATTGGTCTTTATCAAGCCATTATTGGTTATCGTCTGTGATGTCAGTGTACCAACGTTCTCTGTCTTGGCTGTTACGTCTCCCATATTGGCAGTAATTGAAGTTAGGTTGTCAAATGAGGCTGTTTCTGCTGACAGTCCACTAGATGTGACTATCAGACCGTTTTTCCTACTGTCTTCACCGTCTCCAATTCCAACTGTAAAGATTGTTTCACCGCTTATACTTTGGTTGTACTTTCCCACTGCTGTTTCATTGTCATTGACAGCTTGTAGGTTATGGTTTTTCTCAATTACTGAGTTATTTCCTTCTCCCTTTTCCCATAAGATTTGGGTTTTAAGGGCATAAGGCTCTAGGTTTACGCTAGGTGCAGGAGTGGTGTTTGTATATATTCCACCCCCATTTCCACCTAGTGTACGTGTACCACCTGACATGGTTTTGCTTTGGTTATATTTGATAATCTTCATTACATCAATCCTTTATTTTTTCTCTATTAATATTAGGTTTGTAGAAGCGCATTCATAATCTATGTCCATTTGGTCAATTATGAATTGCTTGTTACTCATAAACTTCTCCTTTACCCTTGTGAATGGTGAGAATGGTGACAGCTTGGTTGTCATGGACAATGATATTGAAGGTGTTGAGTATTGGTTGACCAAGCGGTAAATCATATGCTCCTCTTGCCTTAGTTTTCCAAACTGTGGTGCATCCTTATCACTGTTCTCCCATGATAGTTCACCCTCTTCCAATGCCTTTACATAGGTGTCTTCCAAGTACTTGAAAGTTCCATCTGTGTTTTTCCATGCAACAGCAGAAAAAGACGGTTTCTTGTTGTCAAAGGTGCTTATCTTCCACGTTATATCCTCAAGCTCATTGGTGAAGTCCTTATTGATGATGTTTGTATATACCGTATCAGTGTCTAACTCCCCACTGAAGGTTGGGTCTCCGATTACCGCTTGGATGTCAAAATCCTTTAAGAAAACCCTAGACATCTTGTAATGTTGTCCCTTGTTGTCACCACTCTTGGCTGAATGGAAGTTAGGGTCAAATGGGCAGTAAAGCGTAAACTGTGGCTGTCCTGCAATAACACCATCATTTGGTGCTTTAATGCAATAACCCTCTTTATCTAACCCCAAACGCCATGATACAGTGTTGACAAATTTGTTGTCCTTGAACATTGTAGCATCAGCCCTGCGGTCTCCTTTGCTTGCACCCTCAACTATATACGGTATCTTGAAAGTGGATTTGCTTGCTGTCCAACTTTTTCCATTCCAATACTTATCACCCCATTTAAGGCTAGCCAAGAGGTATGCTTGTCCGTCATCAATGGCGTATCTTCCTTCCCTAATGTCCGCTTGTGACTGTGGGATAGGGTAAGGGTCATCATCAAAGACGTGATATTGATAGCTTCCTGTAATCAATAGATAAGCGTTCTTACCTCCAAAAAATGCAGTTGTATCAGATGAATTTGTCTGCAAGAATGGATAATTAGCAATGTTGGATGATGGTATATGGTTATCTAGTGGGTTAAGTAAACATAGATAATTGCTGAATGATATATTTGATACCTCATTCTTAGCCATCCAATCATCAAAGGTTATTGTGCCTCCTGTCAAAGCCCTAAAGTAGTAGTCCCAATATGAAAATGAATTATTCAACTGCTTAACAAAGAACTTTGCTATGACAGCACCTTTGTAGCTCTTGGAGTCAGTGTAATTCATGGTCTTCTTGCGCTTCCCACTGTCATACCTATAAGAGATGTAGTTAGGATTCTTGTAATACTTAACACCAACCGCATTGTAGGCTTGATACTTCTTCTTCTGCGGATTGTACGTCCTATCCAACATCATTATCATGTTTTCGCTAGTCTTGCTCCCAAGGCTAGAGCCGATAACCTCACCATACATTCCGTTGTTCACGTTTGCAGATGACTTCAAGGTAGCATCAGATGATGATGTGATGTTGTAGATTCTAACTTAAAAGTGTACCACCCCTAATAATTAAAAAGTATACCACCT
>OHZH01000029.1_pt1 | contig 38996 bp, 40 predicted proteins | sample 1580541 | NCBI WGS metagenome assembly OHZH01 (sample SAMEA3882504, study PRJEB24775) | human gut metagenome | biome: human-associated habitat; feature: intestine environment; material: feces | place: Netherlands | collected 2009/2010 | reverse complement strand
AGGTGGTATACTTTTTAATTATTAGGGGTGGTACACTTTTAAGTTAGAATCTACAGTAGTTGGTGGTGGAAATAAAAAGAAAAGAAGACGCTCTAAGACCAACTGGGATAGACTAAGCTATTCCCAGAAGGCTTGGCTCCATGACCATTCACTATAGTTTAATGGCAAATCCTGTAGTTTAAATTGCAAAATCATTATATATAAGGTTCAACGCTCCTGGTTCGAGAGAATCAGGAGTTTTTTGTTTGTAAGCCATTAAAACTCATAAAAGTTTGGAGATTAGAATTATTTGTCGTACTTTTGCAACGGAATAAATTTAATAAAGTCCCTTTGTGGCAAAAAATATGTGTAAGGTATCAGAAGAGACAATCCTCAAGGCTAACGAGAGGATGAGAAAATATAAGATAGGGCAGAACAACAAGAATGTCTCACCTATGGGGTTTACCGTGGACACTCATGTCCAAGGTAAAACCTATAGTCAAACATTTACAGAGAATAGCATTAATGCTATCTTTGAACGTGTACTAAGCAATAGGCAGCATGGCAAAGCACTATAACTTCATTTATGAGGAATTGGTAAGGTATGAGGGTGACTTGGTAGGACGTGTTGCCTACTCACTGTATAAAAGGGAAAAGATTGCTTTTATAGAACAATAGAGTAGATGTAGGGGAGTAATCCCCTACATCTACTCTATTTGAAATATTTCGGTGCTATTTTACTTTGCTTGCCCTTTGCACATAAGTTCGGCATAGGCAAGGGCATCTCTGATAATGCAATTGCTTTCAGTCTCTTTGTCTTCCTTGCAAATGGCTCTGTATTGTTGCTTGAAGACATCTGGACATTCCTCATAGGCATCGATAAGGACATATCTTATCCATTTGTCATAGTCCTTGGGATGAGGAAGCTTAAGTCTTCTCAGAAAAATACCTGTGGCACGCTTCAAGGTGTTGGCATCGAGCTTGACGGCCTTGCCTGTTTCCATGTCTATCCAGGCAAACAACAGGTGGGCTACCTGCACAGAGCGATCTATGCTGATTTGAAAACATGATACCTTGAATCTTTTTTCAAATGCCAGACTTACTTCCTTTATTTGCTCCAGTGTGGTGGATGCTGGAACCTCAAAGGAAATTTCCCTGATGACCTTTGTGTTGCGATATGGCAGAAAAGAGGTCTTCTTTTCTATCACTCTAAGAAGTTTCTCGTATCTTGATACGTAAGTCTCTTCTATCCAATATTCTGGTTGCATGGGCAAATCTGCCCTAGCAACGTCAATGTTAAGGATTCCGTTATTTCTCATAAGGTTTGCGTTTAATATCATTTACTTTTTCCATAAGTCCCCATCTCTGTAAGTGAACTTAATCTCGTAGATGAAGGCGATGATGATGCCAATGACGGCAACACCGAATGCTATTCCCACTATTTTCATAGGCTCTCTTTGTTTTTTATGAACTTGTAATAGGCGTATGAGCGAAGGCTCTGAAAGTGTATGTAACTTCCCGACCAGTCCGCTGCGGCCGGATTTCTGTCCATGATGGTTCTCGTTAGCACCTTTCCTGCTGAACTGTTGGGCAAGAACAGGTTCACTTCCTCGTACTCCTCGCTTTCTACGAGAAAGTGAGAGAGGTTGAAATGGTGGTTGAGGATGATGCAATCGCATTCCTTGGGGAGTGCAATCTTGCCGTCCTTCGACAAAGAGAGATAGGCCAGATAGTCCATGAAATTACTAAAAAGGCAGCAACTAGCGACTGAGCCTTTTTTAGAAGGTTGCAATGTGATGCCCTTGCGATGAATTGTCGTTGGTCTTTTCATCTCCGTCAGGCTGATGAACTCCACGCCTCCGTGTACGTTTCTCATTCCTATTCCGTGCCACACTCTGTTCAGGCTGCTACAGTCGATGGAATATACTTCTTCTGGTATCGAGGAAGGATTTATGCCAAATTCTTGCAGTTTTTCTTGATCTTTCACTGTCAAGGACTCAAAGCAGATTTCTTCTGCTGCGTGTTCCAAATGCAGTGCTTTTCCGTTCTTTTGCTTGTTCATGATTGTTAAATATTTATTCGTTTTACTCATTTACTTTTATCATCATGATGTTCCTACATCTTGTTTATTAACTTTTGTAGGTCTTGTGTAGTTCTTCCTAAGGCGAAATAGTCGCTAATGTCCTTTTCTTGCTTGGTTCCGCTGAGAGGTAACTCCAATCTGAAAACGTTGTAATTGCCATTGTGCTCTTCCACTCTGCTCTTGGATTCCTTGATGCCTGTAGTATCAGAATCGTAAAGAAATATAATTTTTCTGAACCTCTGGGAAAGCAGCTTTATTTTGTCTGCAGGTATCTTTGCCGTCTCGCTGTTGAATGCTATGGCATTGTAGCCATGGGAAGCAAGGGACAGGACATCCTTTTCTCCACCAGTGATGAACACCATGTCGCCGTTTTCTTGCAACTGTTCCCATCCAAACACATATGGCATTGGCAGGTCGCCGCCATACAGAAATCTGTTTTCTGCCTTAGGACGATATACTTTGATGCCCTTCATGTCGTTGAAGAAATAGCCGTAGGCTGGGATGGCCTTGGAACCAAATATGTTGAAACTCTTGCCGTCGGCTTTATAGAAAGTCACGCTTCTTAGGCTGTGAACATGATAGCGACGTAGGGTGTTGACATCGATTCCATACTTGTTCCAATACTCTAGTTCCCAAGACATAAATTCTTGTATGACAGGCATGAAAGTCTTGATACTTGATGTCTTGTTCTTGCTGATTTCTTGCTTGATGGCAGCTCTGTTGAACTGGGGCTTTGAGGAATACTTTCCCTTGTTCTCCTCAAAGACTCCCAGGCACAGATCCTGGTCGATTCTCTCCAATACGGCCTTGAAATCATTGCGGATGCTCATGTTCAGCACCCTTGCAGCGATTGCAAAGGCGTTGCCGCTACATCTGCTGTCGCCAAAGTCCTGGAGATAGTAGTAGGCTTGCTCTCCTGGAGGCTCGTTGAGATACAGATGGCAGGACGGACGGTTGTCGCCACTTCTGAAGGGGCTCTTGAACTTTTTCTTCAAGCACTCCTTACCCAGATAATAGCTGAAAATATCCAGTCCTCCATCTGTTTTCTCCAAAATTGTTTTGTATTCTTCCATGTAAAACCTAATTTTTGCCGCTTTATTTGCGATTTGAGACGTTTTGTTTGTTTCTGTGAGGAATTTATTGCTTGCCTCGGAAAAGTCGTCCTGAGCGTTGTTTTTTTACGTTTTTTAGTGAATCTTGCGGAAGTTGATGTCTGGCATGTGTACCACTTCCATCAGCTCGTTGAGCCTTTCCGCAAGCCTGTCACCATATTTCGGGCGTATGTCTGCCATCGGCAAGTTGGTGGTGATGATGGTCGGGAGCATCTTGTCGTAGCGATACGACAACAGCTGCTCGATGGGCTTGTATCTGTTCCCGTACTCGCAGAAGTCCGTTTCTTCCGTTCCTAGCTCGTCGATGGCGAGGATGTAGGTGTTGGCGCATCGCTCAAACTTGGGCTTGTTACTTACGAACATCTGGTAGAGTTCTCTAGCCGTGACTAGCCAGATTCCTGCCTTGGAGCTGAACACGCTGCCTTCTCCATTGCTAGGATCGGGAATCTTGCAGCAGTTGATGAAGCTCCGCATCCCCTTCACGCAGGTGGTCTTTCCGTTGCCTGTGATGCCGTTGAGGACAAGCCAGCAGTGCTCCTTTCCGGTTGTTAACCACGAGGCGACTTTTTTCATGCTTTCCATCTGGGATGGTTCGGCAACGAAAGACTTCTCTCTCTTTTTCACCTCTTGGGCGAAATGATAGCGCAGATGCTCAAAGCACAGCTCTGGGGTGAACCCCATGTTAGAAATTTCCTTCATAGATGCCTCCTTCCGAACTTTTTGGTACAAACTTCTCGCCGCTCCAACGCTCTGAGGTTGGTGATGGGGAACGGTTGGAAGCCTGAGGTTGGTTGATAGTTCTCAAATTCTTTTCAAGCCAGTCGCAGAAATGACACTTGAAGTCTTTCATATCCTCATGCTTATCCTTGCCACGGCAGACTAGTTCAATCTCGAACTCGTCAACTTTGTTCTTCACTGCCTCTGATGTGAGGAGCTTGAATTTCTTCTGAATGGCAGTCAACCATGTGGTTTCTGACTTCACGAGGTCGGCAAAATTTTCTTTGTTTGATTTCTTTTGCTCGTTTTCTTTCTCCACCTCGGTCACTTCTAAAACTTCGACGAAATCCCCCTCACGCACGTGCGCGATGTCGCCGTCGATATTCTTTATTTCTTTTATTCTTTTATTCTTATATTCTTTTTGTGTTGCCCAAGTACTGCCAAACTCCTGTCCATCTTGTGCCAAGGTTGTGCCTATGTCTTGCCCACCTTGTGCCACCATTGTGCCGTCTTGGAATCTGGTTGAGCTGTAACTTGCTGTTTTATAATTATTTGTATCTCCGTTATTTTGTGTCGTTATTGCACCTTCTTTTGTGTTACTTTTACTTTCTATCAAGTTGTGCCCATCTTGTGCCACCATTGTGCCGTCTGAAAAATTCTTTTTCTGATAACTATCATAATTACAGATGGTTATGATGCTTTGTTTATGTGACACCCCTGGCAAATATTCTATTTCGCCAGTTCTCTGTAATCTTGTTAAGCAGGTTCTGATGCTTCGCTCGGAAATACCTGTTGCTTTCGTCAACAATCTCAATGTGGTATTGAGTTGCCATGCTTCACTTGTACCATTATTACCTACGACTAGTTTTGCTTTCAACATGAAATATACGTACAGGTGTACCATGTTTGGTTCATGGTACCAACCCCAATCGCAGATTTTGCGATATAGCTTTATCCAATCTGGTGCATTTTCATCTATGCCAACAGGTTGAAACTTGTTGAAATCTACAAGAATGATAATCCTGCCATGCTTTAGTTTCTTGTATTCGATTTCTTTGGTTCGTTGGAGTCTTGCAAGGCTTGTCCTTAACGACTTCAATGAAATTCCAGTTTCTTTGGATAGCGTGTTGAGAGAAACAAGACATTCGCCACGTTTGATGGTGATGTCATTGTATTTGACATCATAAACGTTGGCGTTGAGAAGAAGGTACAGATATAGCTGCACCATGTTTGCGTCATGGTACCAACTCCAATTTACAAAGTTGCGTGGCAACTTAATCCAACTATTGTCAGCTATGTTCATGATTCTTTGGCTTTTGATTCCTCTATTTTGAAAGACACGCAGGGCTTGCCGCCTTTGTAGCTGATGATGATTTCATCGTCTTTCTCTGTTATGTCTCGTATGTAGGAAAGGAGAAATTTTCCTCTTTTCCAACTTAGCTCTTGCTTTTTTATGTCCTCGCCTAGGTTGTGGAGTGCAAGCTTGCACTCTTCTATGCCTTGGCAAGGGGCAAAGTACGAAGGCTTCAACTTCACGAGGAGGTCTATAAGCCAAGGTTGCTTCTCTGCTACTTGATAATATCTTTTGATTCTGTACATTGCTCTTTGCTTTAAAAGTAGTCTTGCTCTCTTCGGTGTAACTCCTGAAGGTCGCTGACTTTGTATTCTGTCTTTCCCTTTCTCTTGGAAAAAGGTTTGAGCTTGCCTTCCTTAATCCAACGGCGCACATTCCCAGAACCGAACACTCTCATACTTTCTCGCTCACTATAATACTTTTTTGGAGGATTCTTTATCAAGAGCGCAATCTTTGGTGCCAGGAAAGTAGCTAAGTCTTCAAGAAATGTCTTGTAACTGACATTCTTGTCCTCAAACACGATTCGCTGTTCCATAAATTTCTGTTTTATTGTTCAACTCACTTGGATATACCACAGGATTTGAACGCCCATGATATATTCCTGCTTCCTTCAGTATCTTCAAGACACCACAGCGAGAAAAGTTGTATTTCTTGGCAAGGTGTTCCATCACAGGGGTTGGTTTCAGCACCTTGTTCAGGATGAGTTGCCCATACACGTTGAGGTAGTCGCTGATGACTTGCTCCCTCTTTTTTATTCTTTCGCCTATTGAGGTTCCTGAATAAACTTCGGTTAAAATTTCAAAGTTATTCTTGCTCATATTGTATTTTTTATGTATATTTGCAAACGTATTTCGTTTTAAGAACGTTACTATTTCGTTATTTCGAGTGCAAAGATAATAAAAAGCTGATAATATTATTAATAAAGGCTGATAAATTTATGATTAATTAACTATAATATAAATAAATATGAATGGATTGGAGTTGCGTAAGGCTTTATCAAAAAGTAAAGTGAGCATCGTTGATTTGGCAGAAAAACTAAATATGACTCAGCCAAATTTGAGCAATGCCTTCAAGGTGCAGGATGTTAAATCTGGCATGTTGGAGAAAATTTGTGATGCTCTCGGTGTAACTATTGATTTCTTCTATGGCGGAACAAAATACATGAAGAATGGCGGCGAAGGCTACGTTGCTAAAGAAGAAACTGTAGGCGTGGCGCAGGAAGAGGATGCAGCAATCCTATATAAGAAACGACAACAGAGCCTTGCTGATGCAAAAGACCAGGAGATTATATTTCTAAAGGGACAGGTGCAAGCATTGAAGGAAACTATCCAAATGCTTGGCGGCAAGAACTCAAATGTGGATGTGCCTATGCCGTTGCAGAAAAAGAATGCGTAATCATCCATCACGATTTCATGAAAAATAGATAATGAATTAACTATATATATAAATATGTATATAAATATAATAAGGTGTAAAGCCTTTACATAGACAGAAGGAAATATTATCCTATGTTTAGAGTAACCTACGGAAAGGGCTTCCCATACTGATAATATTGCTGCGGCGCAGGCTGCTGTTGAGGAGTAAATCTTTTCTGAAGAAGATAAGTACGATTAATAGATTAGACAATTTGAGAGGGAAGTGTTTCGCCAGAAACACTTTCCTCTTTTCCGTTTTTTTAGCGATTGTTGGATAGAAAAACACGAAAAAACTTGCAGATTACAATTATTTTCTGTACTTTTGTCGGAAAATAGAGAAATATGGAAGGATTGGTAATGATTTATGCGACGATTTCCCGGCACGCCCTGAAAGGGCAGAAGCTCCTAGCCCAGGGCAGCGCCCTGGGTAATAGTTGTTGTAGCTCTGCGCCCTGTAAGGGCAAAAGTTTTAAAAATATAGCTGCAGTATGGAAGCTTTTGCCCTTACAGGGCGTAATTACCATCTCTATATTATCCCCAGGGTGTTGCCCTGGGCTAGGAGCTTCTGCCCTTTCAGGGCGTATGGGGCTTACTTGCAAAATTTAGTAAATAATTTAAAGGCTTCAAAAATGAATACATTGGCTTTAACTTTCGCAATATGCTTAGTTCCGGCTACGGCATTTTTGATTTGGCTCTTTACACCTTGGGGGAAGAAATGGTCGAAGGAATTGTAAGAATGAAGAAGATAAAATATATATTATGCGCTTGCCTGATGATGGCAAGCTTGGGCATGGAAGCCAAGTCGATGAAAGACCTGCTGGTTTCGATGCCTGATGAAGTAATGCCTTGTCTCAACAAGAACATGCGACTCGAATTTGCTGAGTTGCAGGAGATGGGAGTGAAGGCTGAAGTGAAGAATCTCCTGGAAGAGGTGAGCGTGATGGATACGCTGACCCAGGACTTCGTGCAGATCCGTATGACCAAGGCTTCTACCTTGCAGGTGAAAAAGTTGCCTGTGGAAAACGGAGATTCTTTGCTCTGTGTAGTCAAGACTTTCGCTGGTCCCGAGAAGGAGAGTGAACTCTATTTCTATAATCAGGATTGGAAGAAGATGGATGCCACTCGGCTCCTGGATGGCAAGCGAATGGAGGATTTGGCAGAAAGCCTTATCCAGAAACCGGATACGATGAGCGAAACTCGTTTTGCAGAACTGAAGGCAATGATAGAACCTAGAATGGTGAGTGCCTTGCTTTTGCAGAACGAAAACTCGCTGGTTGTACGCCTGTCTTTGCCATTGCTCTCTGCTGATGATAAAAAGGCAGTAAATGCAATAAAATTGCAAAGAAGTTTTAAATGGAATGGAGAAACCTTTAAAGAGAGTTAAATCTCTGTAGGTTTTTGCAATAAAATATGGAAAGTTGCAGGATTATTTGTAATTTTGCAACGTGTTTTTCATGGTATTAGATTATTAAGGTTAATAAAAGATTGGTTGTCGGGAGACAATCAATTTTTTTTTGTGCCTATTTGAAGGTGTTTGGGTTGTTTAGAAGATAAACAACCCGATGATTCCACAGATGAAAAGCAGCAATATCGGATTCGCTTTCCTTACTTTCGTAAAGTAGAAGGCACCCAGGAACAATGCTACGCTGGCACCGAAAGCAAATGGATCTTCTGTTGGCGATCCAAAATTCTCCTTATTCATCAAGAGCACAGCTGCTGCAGCAATCAGTCCGATGATGGCAGGACGGAGACCCGCAAAGACATCCTTCACAATCTTGGAATCCTTGTGAGACATCAGATAATGGCTGATGAGAATCATGATGATGAATGGCAGCCACATGATGGAAAGGGATGCCAGGAAGGAGCCCAACCAGGCTGCCCAGACAGGATAACCCGCATGGAGACAGGAGGTATAGCCTACATAGGTGGCGCAGTTGATGCCGATAGGACCCGGAGTAGATTGGCTGATAGCCACGATATCCGTAAACTCGGCATTGGTGAGCCAATGGTTCTTTACTACGGTTTCGTTGTGGATGAGTGACAGCATCGCATATCCTCCACCAAAATTAAATGTACCAATCTTGGTAAATATGATAAATAACTTTAGAAATAGCATTTTTCTTACTTTGAACTTTTAGCGTTGAACTTTATGATTAGCTTTGCTTCTTGTACTTGCCGTAAAGCCAGCCAAGCACGCCGGCAGCAATGATGATGTAGATAGGCGAGATGCCGAATGCAGCAATCAGCGCACAGCATACAAACGGAATCCAGATATTGTAGCGGTTGATGTTCGCCGTCTTTGCCATCTTGAAGCAAGGAGCCGCAATCAGCGCCACCACGGCAGGGCGAACGCCGGCAAAGAACTTGCCCACCCAGTAATTATCCTTAAACTGCTGGAAGAACATGGCGATGATGAGAATGGCGATGATAGAAGGCAGGGCGATGCCGACAGCTCCCACTATGCCGCCCCATACACCCTTCATCTTGTAGCCGATATGGCTCGCCATGTCAATGGCGAAGATGCCCGGGGTAGTTTGAGCCACCACCATGATGTCCATAAATTCCTGTTTGTCCATCCATCTGTTCTTATCCACGAATTCTCTCTCCATGATAGGTATCATGGCGTAGCCTCCACCTAGCGTAAAGGCACCAATCTTATTACACGTTAGGAAAAACTTTAATAACATTTTATCTTTTGTTTTGATTTCGGCTGCAAAATTACATATTATTTGTTAAATAAACTAGCTTTTTGGCGGATATTCTTAAAAAATCTGCGTTCTTTAAGAGATTTTGTGTATCTTTGCAAGATATAATCTGCAATGGTGTATCCCTTGAGAAGGAGGACGCAGCAGACAGAAAAAGAATATTAAAACCATAAGGAAATATAATAATAAGAAAATGAATCTAAAAGTTCGCTTGGCGCTGATGAACTTTCTGGAGTTCGCAGTTTGGGGAGCCTATCTCACATCTATGGGCAACTATCTCGGCAAGGCCGGAATGGGTGCTGAAATCTCCTGGTTCTATACCATCCAGGGTATAGTTTCTATCTTCATGCCTACATTGATGGGTATTGTTGCTGACAAGTATGTGCAGCCGCAACGCCTCTTGGGCTATTGCCATCTCCTGGCTGGCTTGTCAATGATAGCTCTTTTCCTGATGGGAGAGGCGAGTGCTACTCCTAACGAGACTGTCTTCATGACGATCTATACCTTCAGCGTAGCTTTCTATATGCCTACGCTGGCGCTGTCAAATACTTCGGCGTTCACCATTCTGAAGAATCATGGACTTGATACCGTGAAGGATTTCCCTCCAATCCGCGTCTTCGGTACCGTAGGATTCATCCTTACCATGTGGATTGTCAACTGTGCTACCTGGGATAACGGTTCGTTTATGTTCCTCTTTACCGAAAATGCACATAAGTTCCAATATACCCACTTCCAGTTCCTGGTATCTGGAGTATTGGGCATCGTCCTCTTCCTTTACTGCTTCAGCCTGCCACAGTGCCCGTTGGTGAAGAAAGAGGCACGCAGCTGGATGGAGACCTGGGGCTTCGATTCCTTCAAGCTCTTTAAGAGCCGCGAGATGGCGATGTTCTTCATCTTCTCGGGTCTGCTGGGTATGAGCCTGCAGGTAACCAATGGTTATGCTACTCCGTTCATCACCAGTTTCAAGGGCGATCCTTCGATGCTGGATACATTTGCAGCCAATAATGCCACTCTCCTGGTTTCTATCTCCCAGGTGGCAGAGGCACTCTGCATTCTCTTGATTCCATACTTCCTCAAGCGCTATGGCATCAAGGTAGTGATGCTCATTGCTATGTTTGCATGGGTATTCCGCTTCGGATTCTTCGGATTGGGTAACCCTGCTTTCCCAGGCGTAACCCTCTTTATACTCTCATGTATCGTCTATGGTGTGGCATTCGATTTCTTCAATGTATCGGGTGGACTGTTCGTAGATCAGAAGTGCGAGCCTAAGGTGCGTGCTTCTGCCCAGGGACTTTTCATGCTGATGACCAATGGTTTGGGAGCCTCTGTTGGTACAATTCTTGCGGGACAGGTTATCAACCATTATTGTCATTGGGAGAATGGATATTTGATGGGCGATTGGCAGACTTGCTGGTTTATCTTCGCAGGTTATGCACTCGTGGTCGGTGTAGCCTTTGCCGTATTGTTTAGACCAAAGAAAGGATAATGAAAATGGAAAAAATAAAATTAGTTTATCAGGGAGCTTTTGCAATTCCAGATGCAGAGGAGGCTTGTGTTGTCACTCTTACTGATGCCGAGGAGGAACGTGCACTCTCCATTGTAACAGATAAGCCGATGGCTAATGAAATCAAGTTTCGTCAGCTTGATAAGGATGTCAAGCATCCGCATCTGGTAGATGTGTTGGCTAGAATGATTTGTGAACAGGGTCCTCAAGCCTATCACGTTGTTTTCGAGGCTAATGGAAACATCGGTCCTAAGGCAAAACTGGTGAATGCTACTTCTGGATCAGCGTATTCTCTTCCTCAGGATGAGGCTGTCCTGCTGGCGTTGGCCGCCGGTCTGGAGATCTTTACCAATATGGAGGTGCTTCAGAAATTCACTACACCTTTCCGCAAGGATGTGATGAGTGTGGCACTTCCTATCGTGGGATTACCGGATTCACTTCTCAAGAAAGCACTGGAGAAAGCGGTAGAAGAAGAAAACTACGAGGGAGCTTCCTTTATCCGTGATGAGATGAAGCGCCGCCAGGAAGAAAAGGATGAAAAGAACTTGACTGATTGATCATTGATGATAGATAATTGATAACGAATGAAAGAGGTTAGATATTTCTATGTGCCGGATGCGGCAAACCAGGTGGAATTGCCCGCAGAGGAGGCTACCCATGCGCTGAGAGTGTTGCGACTGAAGGGTGGTGATGAGATTTTCCTCATGGATGGGGAAGGGTCTTTCTATCGTGCTGAGGTGACAGCAGCCTCCAGTAAGCGCTGTCTTTATGAAATCAAGGAGAATATGCCTCAGAAACGTGCATGGAAGGGGCATATCCATCTTGCCATTGCACCTACCAAGATGATGGAACGTATAGAGTGGATGGCTGAGAAAGCTACGGAAATCGGGTTCGATGAACTCTCTTTCCTCAATTGTCAATTTTCTGAACGAAAGGTAGTGAAGACTCCTAGAATAGATAAGATTGTCATCTCTGCCGTGAAGCAGAGTCACAAGGCGTGGAAACCGGTCGTGAATGAGCTGGAGAGCTTCAAGGAGTTTATCCAGACTCCTCGTCCGGGTCGCAAGTTTATCTGTCATTGCTACGAAGAAGTAGAGAAGAAGGATTTCTTCACGGAAATCAATTCGTGCAGTATGGATTCTGATGCATCTCAGGATTCATCTGCATCCCAGGAATCCGGTGCTGCTGATATCACGGTATTGGTAGGTCCAGAAGGCGATTTCTCTATTGATGAAGTTCGTCTAGCCTTGGAGAATGGTTACGAAAGCGTATCGCTGGGAACCAGCCGACTTCGCACGGAAACGGCGGGACTTGTAGCTGTTCACATGGCGCATATTGCAAGAAGAATATAAGAAGATTATATAAGTGTTAGTTTTTGTGATGAAAAGATTGTATAAGAATTTGGTTTTGATGAGCTTAGCACTTCTCGTTGTAGTGTTAAGCTCATGCTCTGGCAGCGATTATCTCAATGCCATTCCTAAGAAAAGTACAGCTCTTATCTCGGTGGATTTGCAGCAGATGGCTTCCGATAAGAATGCGGAAGACAAGGCGGGTATGCTCAAGTCTCTGCTCCACGTGGATGATGTAGATAAGTGTGGCATCGATATCTCTGAAAAACTTTATCTCTTCGAGAGTGCCGATGGCAACCTCGGTCTCTGTGCCAAGGTGAGCGATGAGGGGGATGTGGAAGACTGGCTTGCCTCGCTTGCCAAGAAGCGCATTGCTTCGGAAGTGAAGGAGCGCAAAGGCTTTCATTTCGCAGTCTTGAAGGATTCGTGGCTTGTGGGCTTCTCCGGTCAGGCGCTCCTCGTGATGGGTCCTGTGGTGGCTGATGCCCAGGCTCAGCTCCAGCAGCAGATGGTAAAATATCTGAAAGCAGAAGAGGAGGATGGTATCACCGTTTCTCCTATGTACGAGCGTCTGCAGACCCTCTCTTCTCCTATGGCTATGGTGGCTCAGGCACAGGCTTTGCCAGAGAAGTTCGTAGCTCCATTTACCCTGGGTGCTCCTAAGGATACCGATCCTTCGCAGGTGGTCATCGCTGCCGATATGAAGGTAAAGAATGGTATTCTGCAGATTCAGGGTGAGACTTTCTCCTTTAATGAAACCATCGACAAGGCGCTGCAGAAGGCGGCACAAAACTATCGTCCTATCAAGGGCAGTTATGTGAAATCGATGCCGGATGATGCCCTGGCAGGTATCTTCATGAATGTAAATGGTGAACAGTTCCTGCCGATGATGCAGAGCAACCGCAGCCTTCAGACCCTCCTGATGGGTATCAACCAGGCGGTGGATATGGATAACATCATGCGAAGCGTAGATGGCGATATGGCCATTGTCTTGCCTACACTGGGCGATGCAGACCTGAAGATGATGATGGCTGCTAAGTTGGCGCATAGCAAGTGGTTGGGTGATGTAGATTACTGGAAGACTTCATGTCCTGCTGGTGCCAAGATTGCCAACTGGGGTAAGAATTCCTATTTCTATACCGATGGCAAGACTTCCTTCTATTTCGGCGTAACCGATGACAAGCAGTTCTTCAGCGGCAGCGATGAGCTGACAGCTCAGTATGCGGTGAAGGCAAGCAATCATCCGATAGATGCCAAGATTCAGAAGCTTATCGTGGGACAGAAGCTGGCGATGGTCATCAATCTCGCCAAGAGTTCTGATGGCAGCGGCACAGGCAAGGATGATGCCATCTCAACTGTTACTGGTCTGCTTGTTCCAGTCTTCGGAAATCTTACTTCTGTGGTTTATACTCTGAAGTAAGTTCCTAGCGATTCCATCGCTAGTCCCCCTGTCCTTTTTTTAAGCTCAAAAGATAAAACATTAAATAAAAAAACAAAGTGGAAAAGATTCAGCTTCATTCCGTTCTTCCTCAGGTTTTCGCCCAGCGTGAAGACCTGCATTCGGAGATATGGAAGCAGGATGTTACCTTCGAGAAAGGTCATCTCTATCTGGTTGAGGCTGAGAGTGGTAGCGGAAAGAGTACTTTCTGCAGCTACGTGCTCGGCTATCGTCACGACTACAGCGGAAGCGTGATGTTTGATAATGATGTTACCGCCAATTATAAGGTTTCCGATTGGGTAGAGATGCGAAAGCGTCATATCAGTCATCTCTTTCAGGAACTCCGTCTCTTTCCAGAGCTTACGGCGATGGAGAATGTAGAGATCAAGAACAAGATTACCGGTTTCAAGAGCCGCGAACAGATTCTGCAGTGGTTTGATATGCTTGGTATCGCCGATAAGGTGGATGCCAAGGTAGGGAAGATGTCGTTCGGTCAGCAGCAGCGTGTAGCGATGATGCGTGCCCTCTGCCAGCCTTTCGATTTCATTCTTGCAGATGAGCCGATCAGTCACCTCGACGACAACAATTCCCGCATCATGGGCGAAATCATGATGAAGGAGGCGAAGGAGCAGGGGGCTGGCGTCATCGTGACCAGTATCGGTAAGCACATGGACTTAAACTATGAACATATATTTAGATTATGAATCTCGTTTGGAAGTTACTTCGTCAGCATATCAGCATACCTCAGTTTGCAGGCTTCGCCTTTGCTAATCTCTTCGGTATGCTCATCGTACTTTTCGGTTTTCAGTTTTATCAGGATGTGCTGCCTGTCTTCACTCAGCAAGACAGTTTTATGAAAGCCGACTATCTCATCATGAGCAAGAAAATAGGTATGGGCAATACCATCAGCGGTCGCTCCAATACCTTTTCGGGAGCAGAGATGGATGATGTCAGCGACCAGAAGTTCGTGAAGAAGATAGGCAAGTTTACCTCTACCGAGTACAAGGTAGATGCGCAGATGGGCGTAAATGGTGTGAATGTATTGAACAGTGAGCTTTTCTTCGAAAGTGTTCCTGATGGTTTCGTGGATGTTCCGCTCAAGGATTGGAAATACACACCTGGCGAGAAGGTGGTTCCAATTATCCTCCCGCGTACCTATATTAATATGTATAACTTCGGATTCGCCCAGAGTCATTCGCTCCCTAAGATCAGCGATGGTCTGATGGGAATGATTGATTTCAATATCTGCATTCAGGCTGGTGGCAAGAAAGAACTGTTCAAGGGAAAGGTCATTGGATTCTCCTCCCGTCTCAACACGATTCTCGTGCCACAGGCGTTTATGGATTGGAGCAACCAGGAGTTTGCGCCTAACCAGAAGAGCGATCCTACCCGTCTGATTGTGGAGGTAGGCAATCCGGGCGATGAGAATATCACCAAATATCTAGATGACAACGGTTATGAGGTAGAGACTGATAAGCTCGATGCCGAGAAGACCACCTATTTCCTCCGTATGATGGTATCGATGGTGATGATTATCGGCCTTGTGATTTCTGTTCTGAGTTTCTATATCCTGATGCTCAGCATCTATCTCCTGGTGCAGAAGAACTCTTCCAAGTTGGAGAATCTGCTCTTGATAGGTTACAGTCCGGGCAATGTTGCGAAGCCATACCAGGTGCTCACCATCTCTCTGAACATCGTGGTTCTGGTCATCGCCTGGATCATCCTCTTCTTCCTGCGAGGATACTACATGGATTTCATCGAGGCACTCTTCCCAGACATCGAAGAGGGAACGATGCTGCCAGCCATAGCCTTAGGCTTTGCCCTCTTCCTGGTAGTTTCGGTTCTGAATATAGTAGCCATCCGTCGCAAGGTGATGAGCATCTGGCAGCGAAAGGAGTAGCCGCTACCCCTCAAAAAAACTATAAGCAAACCCCCGTTATTAATAACAATTTAAAGAAAATCTGCGTTATTTGCTTAACGCAGATTTTTTTTATGTTATAAAACATCATTTTTAATGCAGATGTAACATTTATATCGATTTTTTTGTTTATATTTGCACTCGAAAACGATCTTTGGGGATCCTTTCCCCGTATTATTAATTAATTTTTATAAAAAAGGTATGCAGAAAAGATTGCATTTATTAATGGCTTTGCTGGCCTTTATGGTTACTACAGCCATGGCACAGATTACTACTTCTGGTTTAAGTGGTTCTGTGACTGCAAGTGGTGAAGACGTGATTGGCGCAACGATTGAGGCCGTTCACGTTCCTTCAGGAACCCGTTACAAAGCTGTAACCAACATTGATGGTATGTTCACTATCAATGGTATGCGTGTCGGCGGTCCTTACGAAGTCAAGATCAGCTACATCGGCTACAAGACTAAAGTCGTAAAGAACGTCACCCTTCAGCTTGGTGAAACTTACAACTTGAAAGAAACTCTTGATGAGGATGCTAAGCAGCTTGGCGAAGTTGTAGTAGTAGCAAAGGGTTCCAAGTTCAGTGTAGAGAAGACTGGTGCTTCTACCAACATCTCTAATGCACAGATTGCTAACATGCCAACTGTTAGCCGTAGCATTACAGATATCACCCGTCTTTCTCCTTATGGTGGAAACGGAATGTCATTCGCAGGTGCTGATGGCCGTACAGCCAACTTCACTGTGGATGGTGCAAACTTCAACAACAACTTCGGTTTGAGCTCAAAGCTTCCTGGTGGTGGTGCTCCTATCTCTCTGGATGCTATCGAGGAAATGCAGGTTGTTATCTCTCCTTATGATGTTCGTCAGACTAACTTTGTTGGTGGTGGTGTCAATGCTATTACCAAGTCTGGTACCAACAACTTCAAGGGTAGCGCTTACGTATATCACAAGAATGAGAACATGCGTGGTGATGCTATCGAGCGTGAACAGATTTCTGGTGCACGTGAGAAGGATCAGCAGACTACTTGGGGTTTCTCTCTCGGTGGTCCTATCATCAAGAACAAGTTGTTCTTCTTCGCTAACGGTGAAATGGTCAAGACTCCTACAGTGGTAAACCGCTGGAGAGGTTCTGAGGATGGTATCGGTGATGCTGAGAACTATATCTCTCGTACCAAGCTTGCTGATTTGGAGAGAGTTTCTAATTTCGTTAAGGATAAGTATGGTTACGATACAGGTTCATGGACCAACTTCCCTGCAGACGAGAGCAACTACAAGCTCCTCTTCCGTGTTGACTGGAACATCACAGACAAGCATCACTTGGCTGTACGCTACAACTATACCAAGAACCGTTCTTGGCAGGCTCCTAACGCATCATCTATGGATGGTGGTACACGTGCATCTGGTAGCCGTATGTCTCAGTACTCTATGTCATTTGCCAACAGTATGTATGCCAATGACAACCTCGTGAACTCTTGGACTGTTGACTTGAACAGCCGTTTTACAGATAATCTGTCTAACCAGTTCCTGTTCACATACTCTAAGTTGGATGATAGCCGTTACACCAATTCTTCAGAGTTCCCATTCATCGATATCCTCGATGGCGGACAGAAGAGTGTAGATGGAACTGCTGATGCTGATGGTACCAACAACTATATGGCTTTGGGTTATGAGTTGTTTACCTGGAACAATGCCGTACACAATACTGTATGGAATATCAAGGACGATGTAACTTATTATCTCGGTAAGCACAAGATCATCGCTGGTCTCAACTATGAGCACCAGATGGCTGACAATGCTTATCAGCGTAATGGTTCTGGTTATTATCGTTACAAGAGCCTCGACGACTTCCTGAATGGTGCTGCTCCTGAGATTGTATGTTTGACCTATGGTTATGGTGGTAACAACAATCCAGCTGCCCGCGTACAGTATAACAAGGCTGGTATCTATGCTCAGGATGAGTGGCAGATGACTCCTCAGTTCAAGTTGACCTATGGTCTTCGTCTGGATGGTCTGTTCTTCAATAATTCAGATTTGATGACTAACAATGCCATCCTCAATCTCGACTACAACGGTCGTCACATCGACTCTGGTAAGTGGCCAAACAGCTCTTTGACAGTTTCTCCTCGTATCGGTTTCGTATATGATGTATTTGGTGACAAGACATTGAAGTTCCGTGGTGGTACTGGTTTCTTCCAGGGCCGTTTGCCATTGGTATTCTTCACCAACTTGCCAACCAACTCTGGTATGGTACAGTATCAGGCAAACATCAATGCAAAATCAACCAATCCTCTTACAGGTGAGAAGAAGACAGATATGAACCAGTTTGCTGGTGGTCTGATTACTGATAAGGATGGTAAGCCAACCGCTGCAGCTCTCCGTGATAAGTTGATTTCTATGGGTTATCCAGAGAACATCACTCCAGATGAGGGTACTGTTCCTTCTGCTATCTCTGCTGTAGATAAAAACTTCAAGTTGCCACAGGTATGGAAGACATCTTTCGCTGTCGATTATCAGGTTCCTGTGTCATTCCCAATGTCTGTTTCTGTTGAGGGTATCTTCAATAAGACATTGAATGCTGCTACATTGACCGACTGGAGCGTACAGGATGCCAAGGGCTTCCCACGTTTCAATGGTGCAGACAACCGCCCTGTATATCCTAAGGGTTCTTCAGTAGGTACTCATGCTTATGTACTTGAGAACACAAGCCGTGGTTACGGTTGGTCTTTCTCTGCACAGGTAAATGCTCAGCCATGGGAGTGGTTGAACTTGATGGCAGCCTATACTCATACAGTATCTAAGGAGGTTACATCACTTCCAGGATCTAACGCATCTTCTGTATTGAACTATATCTCTACAGTATATGGTCCTAACAACATCAAGTTGCACAACGGACAGAATGTAACTCCTGATCGTATCATTGCTTCTGCAACGATCCACGACAAGAGCAACAACCACTATAGCTTCATCTATGAGGCATGGCGTGGTGGTTACAACTACTCTTACATGACTGTAAACGATATCAATAATGATGGTTACAACTATGATGCTCTCTACATCCCAACAGACAAGCAGGTAGCTGATAATGAGTTCCGCTTCAAGTCTGAGGATGATAAGACCCGCTTCATGGATTATGTACATGCCAACAGCTACCTGAAGAACCATCAGGGTGAGTATGCAGAGGCTTACAGCCTTTACAACCCTTGGGTACATCGTATCGACTTCAGCTATAAGCACGACTTCAAGTTTGATGTGGCTGGTCACACCAACACAATCCAGTTGAGCTTCGATATGAAGAACGTACTCAACTTCTTCAACTCTAGCTGGGGTGTCATGAAGTACTTGAACCCTGAGATTGGTTCAGATCCACGTATCTTGCGTTACGAGGGTCAGGATGCAGAGGGTTATGCAACCTTCTCTACTCCAAAGTCAATCAATGGTAACACCAAGACTTTCGTAACAAATCACGCTATCGGTCAGTGCTGGTATGCATCAGTGGGTCTCCGTTACATCTTCTAATTAATAAAGTATAGAAATTATGAAATTTAAATATTTTTTCATCGCATTGATTGCCGTTGCAGGCTTCTTTGCAAGTTGTAGCGATGATAAGGACTTAGGTCAGCTTGATGGCATTCAGGTTTCTCAGTCATCTCTCTCTATTCCTGTAGAGGGTGGAAAGGTTGAATTTGATGTTACTTCTGCTGCTGACTGGAAGTTTGTAACCAATGACAAGAAGGGAAATCCTGTGGATTCTATTCCTGCCTGGATTAATTCCTCTTGCACGGGTGGTAACGCTGGTACAACTCATGTTGTCTTCAATGCTGCTGCCACTAAGGGTGCTAACAACAGCACTTTCAAGTTGGTAAGTGGTGCTCTTACTCAGTATATCACTGTGATCCAGGGTGTATTGAATCCTCCATTCTCTACTTGTAAAGAAATCCTAGCTGGTAATGATGGCGAAACCTATAAGGTAAAGGGTACGCTCACCAAGCTTTCTAATACTACATATGGTAACTGGTATATCAATGATGGTACTGGTGAGGTATATGTTTATGGTACACTGGATGCCAATGGTAGTGAGAAGAACTTCGCTAGCTTGAAGCTGGAGGAGGGTGATGAGGTTACTATTCAGGGTCCAAGAGAGACTTACAAGGGTACTCCTCAGTTGAAGAACGTTACCGTTTTGAGCTATACCAAGTCTTTGATCAAGGTTGAAGAACTCGATAAGGATACCTTGGATAAGGCTGGTGAGGACTTTAAGGTTACTTTGACCGTAAAGGGTGAAGGCGTAACTGTTGATATCCCTGAGGCTGATCAGAGCTGGTTGTCTGTTAAGGGTATCGTTACCAGTGGTACAAAGGCTGAGATTACATTCCATGCCAATGCCAATGCAGGTGGTGCTCGTTCTTCCAGCATCGGTTTCACTTCTACCAAGGGCAAGCAGAGCTCTACTGTTACTGCTAAAGTTTATCAGTTGGGTTCTATCATCGAATGCCCTATTGCTGACTTCAACAAGGCTGAGAAGGGTTCTACCGTTTATCGTCTGACTGGTGTCATTACCAAGGTTGCTAATCCAACATACGGTAATTGCTACATCAAGGATGCTACTGGCGAAACATACGTTTACGGTATCGGTGCTAAGGGCGACTTCCAGAAGAAGGGCTTGAAGGTTGGCGATGTTGTAACACTTACTGGTGTGAAGGACATCTACAATGGTACAGGTCAGATGAAGAATGCTACTTTGGAGGCTGTGAAGGTAGTAACCAAGATTTCTGTAGCTGACTTCCTGACTAAGAAAGATGACAAAAACGTATATTATATGTTGGAAGGTACCATCACAGAGTTTGCCGGTCAGAGAAATGATTTGAAGACATACGGTAACTTCGGTTTGACAGATGCAACTGGTTCTGCTTACGTCTATGGCTTGACTGCAGGCTGGGATGGTGAAAGCAAGAAGGCTGGTGAGCTTGGCTTGAACTTTGGTGATAAGATTACCATCATCGGTTATCATACATCTTACAAGGACGCTCCTCAGGTAGGTGGTGCATTCCTCTTCTCTAAGGGAAAGTAATCTGATACGTAAGTTTAATAAATAAATAAGGTTAAGCGAGAACGTTGCTGAGTAGGTAATGTTCTCGCTTTTCTTTTCCATAAGAATAGAGATATTCTACAATAGATTATTCATTTATAAATAAGTGTAGTTATGAAGACAAAATGGATTTATCTTCTTTCCTTGAGCTTCCTGCTGGCTTTCTCTGCGTGCAGTAGTGATGGTGATGACCAGGGCTCTCTGAAAGATTCGAATGCGAATAAGAATGTAGTTTCTGCTTCTGTTCCAACTGAAGCAACAGGGTTGGAATTCCCTAAGATTGTGGCGAATGGTACCACTAGAAATAAGGTGCTCGTTCGCAGAACGGCTGACTATGGCGTAACCTATTCCACTTACTACGATTTGGATAAGAAGTCGCCAAGATGGTGCTGTTATCAGATCTGCCAGTCTAACAATATGAAAAACTGGAGTAGAAAGCAGTGGGAAGGTGCTACTTGGATGGGCAAGAAATGGAGTGGGGGGCCGTTCCAGAAAGACCCGGATGTAGATGCCGATTGCCAACCACCGGTTAGCAAGGAGTTTAGCGGAAGTGGATATGATCGTGGTCACATCGTGGCTTCTGAGGATAGAGTTTACAGTCAGGATGCCAATGGACAGACATTCTATATGACCAATATGTATCCGCAGATGCATAATTTCAATGCCGGTATCTGGGAAGATATGGAGAAGCAGGTCCGTAATTTCCTTACCTACGATATGAGTACCCAGGCATCTCATGCCAAAGATACGCTTTATGTGTGCAAAGGTGGTACCATCGACTCTTCTGGTCAGATTCTGAATTATACGAAGAATGGTTATATCGTTCCGAAGTATTTCTTCTGTGCGGTTCTTCTGAAGAATGCCAAAGGTTATCAGGCTATCGGTTTCTGGTTCCGCCACAACGCTTATGGTTCGTCTGAAACGGTTAAGGGTCATGTGGTCAATATCAGAAAGCTGGAAGAGCTGACAGGACTTGATTTCTTCTGCAATCTTCCAGATGATATTGAGAGAAGTGTAGAAAATGCTTCTTGTGATCCGAATACGGTCAAGGAAAAGTGGGGTTTCTAACCACTTCTCTTGTTGTATGCAATAAGAAAGAATCCGTATATGAAAAAGGGTGCGTCATCAATCCGTGACGCACCCTTTTAATTTATATGATACCAGTTGGATATTAGAATAGCTGGGCGAATGCCTCGGCTGTCTTGCCTGTATAGGTTACCATCTCTGTAACTGGCTGGTAGCCGAAATCCTTGAAGGCAAGGAGCTGAGTGGCTACAAACTGATGGTCGTCAGAGAGACAAGCTTGCAGCTTCATATTACCCATGCTGATAGCTGATACCGGAAACTTCTGGATAGAAGATTCTACCTCGCTAGGGGCAGAGCTCAGGATGTTGATGAGTTTCTTGCCATCCTCAGCAGAATATTCCTTCTCCTTGATCTTGATAGCACTGTTGGTTGGTTTGTAGATCAACTTGATGGTCAAACCCATGAAACCCTTCTTTACCTGTACATCGTCGAGTGCCAATACTTCCGCACCCATATCTAAATGATTAATCTTAGCCATAATCTTATTTCTTCTTTAAATATATATATAAATCTGTTTTTTTGTAAATAATCGTATGCCATGCATACGCCCTGAAAGGGCAGAAGCTCTTAGCCCAGGGCAACACCCTGGGTATTTAAGGGCACAAACCTGTCGCCCTGTAAGGGCAAAAGCTTTACACCTTTTATAATATATATAAAGAAGAACTAACAGATGAGATGCCGCAGGCAAATGACATAATACTTGCTGGCGACATCAAAGTGGATAGGGGCAGTTTCTTGGCGGAAAGGCTCCTTCGCACCTTCTATGACTGATAAAAGGGATGATAAAAATCGGATTCTATGGATTAGCAATCTACTGCTTGCAGATGGGTTGCCATGTATATTGCCACTTGGCAACAAACGCTGTGGACGACTGCTGCATACCCGATAGGCGGCATTGGATGCATCTTCCAGCTGGGCATCCTGCTCCTGCTGGTGGGGTGTAACCTTGGCAAGTCTATCCTTCGTCGTATGACCGGCTTCTGCCGCATACGATCCATCCTTCTTGTGCGCAGCATCAGCAGTTTCTACAGCTAAAGAATCCTGATGGGATAAAGAAATAGAAGCAGCAGATACCTCTCCATAGCCTGAGAAGACCATGGACATCAGAAAAATGATGTAGAGTATCAACTGCTTCATATTTGATATTGGATGGTGCCGGGAATCTCCCGACACCGTTTTTTAAATAATTAATAGCTTCTTGCGATGATCACGCGAGCTACGGCAGGCTTGCCGCTCACCATATCAACACCAGGAGTCTGCTCGTAAGCGAATGGCACGCAACGGATGGTAGCCTGAGTCTCCTCCTTGATCTTTGCCTCGGTCTCGGCTGTACCGTCCCAGTGGCAGAGGAAGAAACCGCCATTCTTTACACGCTCCTTGAACTCCTCATAGTTGTCGCACTCATATACGTGAGCATCACGGTAAGCACGAGCCTTCTCGAAGATGTTCTTCTGGATGTCTTCCAGCATATCCTTCACGCGCTCTACGATGCCGTCGAAGCTTACGTTCTCCTTCTCCAAGGTATCACGACGCATGATCTCGATGGTGTTGTTCTCCAAGTCACGGCCACCCATAGCCAGACGAACAGGTACACCCTTCAACTCGTAGTCAGCAAACTTGAAGCCAGGACGCTTAGCTGTGTTGTCATCATACTTCACGCTGATGCCCAACTCGCGGAGCTGGTCGATGACAGGCTGCAGCTTGGCTGTAATCTGAGCCAACTGCTCGTCGCCCTTGTTGATAGGAATGATTACCACCTGGATAGGAGCCAGCTTTGGAGGCAATACCAGACCGTTGTCATCGCTGTGAACCATGATGAGGGCACCCATCAGTCGGGTAGAAACACCCCATGAAGTAGCCCATACATACTCAGGCTTGTTCTCCTTATTCAGATAGGTAACATCGAAGCTCTTGGCGAAGTTCTGACCCAGGAAGTGGGAAGTACCGCTCTGCAGAGCCTTGCCATCCTGCATCATTGCCTCGATGGTATAAGTATTGAGAGCACCGGCGAAGCGCTCTGTCTCACTCTTCACACCCTGCAATACAGGAACACCCATATACTTCTCAGCGAATTCAGCATATACCTTCAGCATCTCCTGAGCCTTTGCTTCAGCCTCTTCCTTGGTAGCATGAGCAGTATGACCCTCCTGCCAGAGGAACTCAGAAGTACGGAGGAATGGGCGGGTACGCATCTCCCAACGCATCACGTTACACCACTGGTTGCAGAGGATTGGGAGGTCACGCCATGAATGAATCCAGTTCTTATATGTGTTCCAGATGATGGTCTCTGAAGTAGGGCGGATGATCAGTTCCTCATCGAGCTTGGCATTAGGATCTACTTCAACCTCTGTACCATCTTCTGTAGAACGAAGACGATAGTGAGTAACCACAGCACACTCCTTGGCGAAACCTGCCACGTGCTCTGCCTCGCGAGAGAAGAAGCTCTTCGGGATGAGGAGAGGGAAGTATGCGTTCTGTACACCTGTCTGCTTAAACATCTTGTCGAGCTGCTGCTGCATCTTCTCCCAGATTGCGTAGCCGTATGGTTTAATGATCATACAACCACGAACTGGTGACAACTCTGCGAGGTCAGCCTTAACTACCAAATCATTGTACCACTGACTGTAGTTGTCAGCGCGCTTGGTTAAATTCTTAAGTTCTTTAGCCATATTACTAATTATATATTTTGTTTTTAAATTCTACTATATATTTTGAGCGTGAAAACACGATGTATCTTGAGCGTGAAAACACGGCCAATAGGGAATTTCCGCCCCGAAATAGGCGATTTCCTTTCGCCATTTGGACAAATACCCTTAAATTTGCATGCAAAATTACAAAAAAATATTAGAAAACCCTCCATATTGGAGAAAAAAGACGTATCTTTGCATTTAAATAACATAAATATAGGAGAATTATAGTATGAAAAAGATGAAATTTACTGCTGCAGCGCTCTCAATGCTGCTCGTTTTGGGAAGTTGTGGAACTAGTCAGAAGACTGGTACTGCTGCTGGTGCAGGTGCTGGTGCTGCTCTTGGTGCCTTGGTTGGTGGTACAGCGGGTAACTTGATTGGAAAGCACATGGATAAGGTAAAGGCTGAGGCAGAGGCTGTGAAGAATGCGCAGGTTTCTACCGTTACAGATGCCAATGGTTTGACAGCTGTCAAGGTAACCTTCGATTCTGGTATCCTCTTCCAGACCAACAAATATACGCTCAATGCAAGCGCTAAGAACGACTTGGCTCAGTTTGCCCAGGTCTTGAAGAACAATGCCGACTGCGAGGTAGCTATCCAGGGTTACACCGATGCTACAGGTAATGATGGCATCAACTTGCCTTTGAGCCAGAATCGTGCCAATGCCGTTTCTAACTACTTGAAGTCATGCGGTGTTACAAGCAGCCAGATCAAGAGCGTAGAGGGTTTGGGTTCAGCTAATCCTGTGGTGAATACTACAGCAGCCTGTGCTCAGAACCGTCGTGTAGAGGTTTACATGTATGCTAGCCAGGCAATGGTGAATGCTGCTAACAATGGTACATTGAAGTAAAAACGAATGAGGTTCCCGATAAGGGAAAAAGAAGATAGATGATTCTAAAAAAGATCAGAAATATCGTAAGATGGGTGGTGGTGCTGTTTTTCAGTACCACCATTCTTGCTGTAGTAGCCTACCGTTTTATTCCGGTATATGTTACTCCGTTGATGATTATTCGCTGTTTTCAGCAAGTGGCTGATGGTGAAAGTATTACCTTGCATCATCACTGGGTTTCGATGGATAAGATATCCCCTCACATGCCTGTGGCGGTGATGGCGAGCGAGGATGCCCGATTCCTCAAGCATCATGGCTTCGACTTCAATGCCATTGAGAGTGCTGCCAAGAATAATGCCCGTGGCGGTAAGGTGCATGGTGCCAGTACCATCAGTCAGCAGACCGCCAAGAACGTTTTCCTCTGGCCGGGCCGTTCCTGGACCCGCAAGGGATTTGAGGTGTATTTCACCTTTCTCATCGAAATGATGTGGAGCAAGCAGCGCATCATGGAGGTCTATCTCAACAGTATCGAGATGGGACCGGGTATCTATGGTGTCGATGCGGTGGCTGAGTATCATTTCAACAAGAAAGCACAGGACCTCTTCCGTGGCGAGTGTGCCCTGATAGCTGCTACGCTGCCTAATCCTAGAAAGTTCAGCTCCCTGTATCCGAGCGCTTATATGAAGAAGCGCCAGCGACAGATTGAACATCAGATGAAATTCATCCCTTCGTTCCCTCGTGAGGGTGAAGACTACGACCCAAGCACGGCTGTAGGAGGATATAGGGGGAAGTGAAAAGTGAAAAGTGAAAAGTGAAGAGTGAAAAATCTGGTAAATATTGATTAATGGATTTATTGAACGACTTGAATGATGCGCAGCGTGCTGCGGTAGAGTATATTGACGGACCTTCGCTGGTGATTGCCGGTGCAGGTTCGGGCAAAACGCGTGTGCTTACCTATAAGATTGCTTATCTCCTGAGCCAGGGTATGAAGCCTTGGAGCATCATGGCGCTTACCTTTACCAATAAGGCGGCAAGGGAGATGAAGGAACGTATCGGAAAACTGGTGGGCGATGATCTCGCCCAGCATCTCTATATGGGTACCTTCCATAGCATATTCTCCCGTATTCTCCGTGCTGAAGCTGAGCATATCGGTTTCAATAATAATTTTACCATCTATGATGAAAGTGACTCTCGCTCACTGCTGAAGGCAATCATCAAGGAGATGGGACTGGATGACAAGACCTATAAGCCTGCTGCTGTTCACGCCCGGATTTCGATGGCGAAGAACAACCTGGTAACTGCTGAAGCCTACGATAGCGACCCTGCCATCCTGGAGCAGAACAAGCGTGCCAAGATGCCTGCCATCGGAAAGATTTATGTGGCATACGTGCAGCGTTGCCGTCAGGCGAATGCGATGGACTTTGATGATCTCCTGATGCTTACTTTCCAGCTTTTCAGAGATCACGAGGAAATCAGACAGAAGTATGCCGGCAGGTTCGATTATATCCTGGTGGATGAGTATCAGGATACCAACCATGTGCAGATGTCTATCGTGATGCAGCTCTGTAAGGAAAAAATGCGTGTCTGTGCCGTGGGTGATGATTCGCAGAGCATCTATAGCTTCCGTGGTGCCAACATCGACAATATATTGAATTATCAGAAACAATTGCCTGGAACACAACTCTTTAAACTGGAACAGAACTACCGATCTACCCAGACCATCGTGGAGGCAGCCAACAGTCTGATTCATCATAACCGCAATCAGATTCAGAAAGAGGTGTTCAGCAAAAATGATAGGGGAGAGAAGATCCAGTACAAGCCTGCCTACAGCGACAAGGAGGAGGCACTGATAGTGGCGAAGAATATCCAGCGCATCAAGCGGCAGGATGATTGCGGATACGATCAATTTGCCATTCTCTATCGTACCAATGCCCAGAGCCGCAGCTTCGAGGAGGAATTCAGAAAGCAGGGTATCCCATATCGTATTTATGGTGGCTTGAGTTTCTATCAGCGTAAGGAAATCAAGGATATCATCGCCTATTTCCGACTCGTTGCCAACCCTGACGATGAGGAGGCTTTCAAGCGTATCATCAATTATCCGGCTCGTGGCATCGGTGCTACCACCGTGATGAAGATTGCCGATTGTGCCCATCAGAACCAGGTGAGTTTCTGGGAGGTGATAGGTAATGTGGAGCATTACGGACTGAATGTCAACAAGGGTACGCAGACGAAGCTCGAGAATTTCCGCCTGCTCATCTCTTCGTTCATCGACCGTTCGCATACCCTGGATGTCTATGAACTGGGTGATGCTATCATCAGGGAGAGTAGAATCAGCGAGGATATCATGTCGGGCAAGAATGCCGATGACCTGGCTCGCCAGGAAAACCTGGAGGAGTTTCTGAGTGGTATGCAGACCTTCGTGGCTGGACGCCAGGAAGAGGGACGAATGGATGAAGCTTATCTTACTGATTATCTGCAGGATGTGGCGCTGCTGACGGATGCGGACAGTGAGGGAGAGAAGGATGAACCGAGAGTTTCGCTCATGACGATTCATGCGGCAAAGGGTCTGGAGTTTGCTACTGTTTTCGTAGTAGGTTTGGAGGAGAATATCTTTCCGAGTCCGCTTGCTGCAGTTTCTGTCAGGGAGCTGGAAGAGGAGCGTCGTCTGCTCTATGTTGCGATTACCCGTGCCGAGAAGCATTGCATCCTGACCAATGCCAAGAACCGTTTCCGATATGGCAAGATGGAATTTGATAATCCGAGCCGCTTCATCGATGAGATTGATGCCAGTCTGATAGAGGGAGGCGAAGAGACTCCTGAATCTTCATTCGGTGGGGGAAGAAGTTCGTATGGTGGCTATGGTTCTGAAGGGGGCTATGGCGGAAGAATGCCTTGGGATAGAGACCGGTCAGGCTATGGTCGTGGTTATCAGAACGCTAAGCCTGTAGCTTCGCAGTTCATGGCTGATCCTAAACCAGGATTTAAATCTGTAAGAGCTGTGAATGCGGTGCATAGAATCATGGGTGATACCGCTAGTTCTTCATCCGTTGCATCAGCTGGTTCTTCAGCTTTTAATGCGTCCTCAGCTGCAGGTTCTCTCAGCGAGGGCTGTAGAATCGAGCATCAGCGTTTTGGAATAGGAACGGTATTAAAGATAGAAGGTACCGGAGAGAACACGAAGGCTACCGTAGAGTTCCAGAATGCAGGAACCAAGCAGTTGCTTCTGAAGTTTGCCAAGTTCACCATTCTCTCATAGAAAATAGAAAGAAGATAAAACTGAGGATATGAAAAAATCCCAGCTGGAAAAGAACTTCCAGCTGGGATTTTTTCATATAGAATCTTTTATAAAGCTTCATCATCAGGACGCTGAATGACAGGCTTCTTGATTTTGGGAAGATGCTTCTTGCGTCGCAGCCAGGCAGCCTTGCGCTGCTCGTAATCTTCGCGGTGGCGTTCAAGAAAATTATCTGCCATGAATTTATTCCTTGAACTTACTGTAGATCACCTTGATCTGGACAGGACCTGTAGCCACCCGCTTGCCGTCCTTGGTGGTGTAATCCTTGTCAGGATCATTCGTCGCCTTGATCAGTCGGGTAGAGGTGAGCTGCATGTCGTGATTGATCTTGGTTATCACGGTAGCATTGTTCTGTGTACTTGTGGTCAAGGTCACAGGTACCAGCACCACCTTGTTCCAGTTTTCACTCTTGCCCTTGTTCCTGTACATCGCCGTAACCAGGTTACTGATGTTATAGAAGGTATAGGCATTCTTCACGCCTGTAGAGTTCTTGTTGTAAGAAGCCGTATAGGAGGTGCGGTTGTCTGTCAGCTTGTTCTTCTCGAAGAAGGCATCCAGACTGTCTTTCTGTACCATCAGGATAGTAGAAGGAACACTGAACTGATAGTCGTTGTTGTTATCTACATTGTTCATTCTTGGGAAAGAGATGGTAGCTGTATTCAGCGTATCCTTCTCATGACCCTTCATGATATCCTCTACTGGCAGCGTTACTTCTGTGAAGATGCCGGCTGGAGACTTCAGGTAGGTGCAGCTCTCATCCTTTGCCAGATTAGCCAATGTCATGGTGTCGTTGGTAATCTTGTTGAGCTGCAACACCTCTTCTGTACCGTCAAAGCGGTTGAAAGCGAGACCTGTTACGGTACTGTCGTTGCCCGCAGAGTTCTTCACCTTCTTCTGGATCTTGTAGTAGAACTGCAATTCGGTATTCCAGATGTTGGCTACGTTTCCGATACCGCCGGCATGCTTGATATAGAAACCAGGACAAACCTTATTGAGGAAGTCCCAGTTGGTCTTGAAGTACTCAGGGTGATCCACGAAGGTATTCATCACATAAGAACCGTAGTTCTTGTAGGTCTTGCCATCCTTTGCCGTATATGGCTTGTTCAGATAAATCTTGAAAGCCATCGTCGTGCTGTTCAGGTTATAGGTGGCGCTCGCCTTATAGTTGTTCTCGCTCACCCAGTTGTTCTTGAAAGCATCATAGTCTGAGTAATACTCCTGATCCTCGCTCATCGGCTTGCTCATTTCGTAGGCAGTAGCCTTCATCGGTGCGAGGGTATCACCGTATGTAGTCCTGTATGATACCAGGAGATAGCATGAGTCCGCCTCGATCCTGCCTTCGTGTGCATTGCGGATGTACTCCAAAGTGTCCAGACTGAATGATGACAGTACGCCAAACTGGGTCATATAGTCGCCAGCTACGTAGGTACCAGTCTCAGGATCCTTCACCATACCGATCATACCCGTATTGTTTCGGCTCAGAACCGGACGGGAAACGATGGAGCGTGAGGTGACGTTGAACACCTGGTCTTTGATAGAGATGTTATCAACGTCGTTGGTGATCGACGATCCGATGTTGTCGGTGGTGTCATCACATGCAGCAATAGTCATCGCTGCTATAAATAACGCTGTAAATAGTCTTAAAATCTTCATTATCCTTGAAATGTGTCTAATTTCTGAAGCTTACTCCTCATCAGGGCATACTTCGTTGATGAATGTCTTGTAGGCATCCGCAAAGTCATCGCCAGGATAAGCGAGGGTTGGCTTGCTCTTCTCATTGGCATAATCCAAGAGAGTTCTGTCTGACAGGCTTTCGCCTTCAATCACGCCGTCGCTGTAGTCGATGGCCATCTTGCCCAACTCGATGAAGTCGAAGTCCTCCTTGTAGTCAGCGAGCAGTTCCGACTTGGCATCACGGAACTCCACGCAGCGCTTGAAGTGTGTGCCGAGTTCGCCCTTCAGCTCGTTGGTATAGAGTGAGATGATCACCTTTGAGTTGGCGAAGGAAGGCTCCTCAGCGTATGCCGTCTTGATATAGAAAGGAACCACAGCGCTTACCCAGCCCTGACATACGATGACGTCTGGCTGCCAGCGAAGCTTCTTCACGGTTTCCAGTACGCCGCGTGCGAAGAAGATGGCGCGCTCCCCATTATCTTTATATTCCACACCCTGCTCGTCGGCTGCCATCTGGCGGCGGGTGAAGTAATCGTCGTTATCAATGAAATAGATTTGTTGACGTGTTGTTGGTATAGATGCAACCTTGATGATCAGCGGATGGTCTGTATCATCGATGATAAGGTTCATACCAGACAGGCGAATCACCTCGTGCAGCTGGCCGCGACGCTCATTGATGGTGCCCCATTTAGGCATAAAGGTGCGAATCTCAAAGCCTGCTTCCTGCATTTTCTGAGGTAATTCGCGTCCCATGATAGACATGTGGGTCTCGGCTACGTATGGGTCGATCTCCTGATTGATAAATAATACTTTCTTTGCCATAAATTTAATTATTATTCTTACGAATTAGGTGCAAAGGTACAAAAAAAACTCCAAAAAAGCGTATTTTTCTTCTGAAATTCAATAATTTCGGCAATAATTCGCATATTTTTAGGTTTTTTCTTTCTTATTTGAGAAAAAAGTTGTTATTTTGCACCCGAAAACAGATAAGAAGATGAAAGTAATCAATAAGATTGTTGACCTCCAGAACGAACTTTTCGATCGTCGCAAGGAGGGAAAGGAAATCGGCCTTGTGCCAACTATGGGTGCGCTTCATGAGGGTCATGCCTCTCTGGTAAAGCGCAGTGTTGAGGAAAACGGTGTTACGGTAGTTTCCGTTTTCTTGAATCCTACTCAGTTTAATGACAAGGGTGACCTGGAGCGTTATCCACGTACACTCGATGCTGACTGCAAGCTCCTCGAGGCTTGTGGCGCTGACTATGTGTTTGCTCCTTCTGTAGAGGAGATGTATCCTACACCGGATACCCGCCACTTCGAGTTCCCTCCGGTAAGTACCGTGATGGAGGGTGCCAAGCGTCCGGGCCACTTCAATGGTGTATGCCAGGTAGTTAGTCGCCTGTTCTTTATCGTTCGTCCTACCCGTGCTTATTTCGGTGAGAAGGATTGGCAGCAGATTGCTGTCATCAAGCAGCTCGTGAAGTACCTCAACAGTGATGTGCAGATTGTGGAGTGTCCTATCATCCGTGATGAGGATGGTTTGGCTAAGAGCAGCCGCAATACATTGCTCTCTGCTGATGAGCGTGCCATCGCACCGAATATCTACAAGGCTCTGAAGGCGAGCGTAGAGTTTGCCAAGAATCATACTGTGCAGGAAACTCACGACAAGGTGGTGAGCGACATCAATGCCGTAGAGGGGCTGGAGGTAGAGTATTTCCAGATTGTGGATGGCGACAGCCTGCAGGATGTGGCTTCATGGGAGGATAGCGCCTACGTAGTAGGTTGCATCACCGTATATTGCGGCAAGACTCCTATCCGTCTCATCGACCATATCAAGTATAAAGGATAATTCCACTATAGATTTCTTTATTAAGTTTAATCCGTAATAGATAAAAGTAATAACAGAACAATGCAGATTGAAGTATTGAAGAGTAAGCTCCATTGTGTGACTGTAACTGAGGCTAACCTGAATTACATGGGTAGCATCACGATAGATGAGGATCTGATGGACGCAGCTAACCTGATAGCAGGAGAGAAGGTGCAGATTGTGGATAACAACAATGGTGAGCGCCTGGAGACCTATATCATCAAGGGTGAGCGTGGCAGCGGTTGTATCTGCCTGAACGGTGCAGCAGCCCGCAAGGTGCAGGTGGGTGATACCGTCATCATCATCGCCTATGCCCTGATGGACTTTGAGGAGGCTAAGACCTTCAAGCCTACCGTGGTTTTCCCTAAAGAGGGAAATAAGGTTTAATATTCAATGGAAACAAAAGAAAGGGTGTGTCATAGACTTATGGCACACCCTTTCTTTTGTTATGGTGAGGACGAATCACATCGCTCTTGTTAACCACGTTGTCGCCATCCTTGGCGCTGATAGGGATAAATAAGGTGTAATTACTATATAATTTAAGGTGTAATTGCGATGGGTTAAGGATAGATCTCGATATGGCTGCTGCCGGAGTTGCCATTCTTGATAATCCTTATCTGGGTGGTGATGCGCTCGCTCATCGTGTCGGTATGACTGATGACGCCCACCTTCTTGCCTTGTGAACTTTGAAGCATGGCGAGGGAGTCGATGACAGTGGCGAGGGTATCGGGGTCAAGGGTTCCGAAACCTTCGTCGATGAACAGGTTCTCGAAGGAGATGTTGCGGGAGGATAACGCCGACAAGCCCAAGGCGAGGCCAAGACTCACGATGAAGGTTTCGCCACCTGATAGGGAGGTGGTGTCTCGAATATCGTCGGCACGGTCGTGGTCGATGACTCGGATGCCCAGCGAATGCTTTACCTGCTGCAGTTCATAACGGCTGTTGAACTTTCTGATTTCCTGGTTGGCGTGCGCTATCAGGAAACTGAGCGTATAGCATTGGGCTATCTTGCGCAGCGTCTTTCCGTCTGCTCCGATGGCATCCGTAATGGCTGTCCAGTCGTCCTTTTCCTGGGTTACGAGCTTCAGAGCCTCAGCCTTGTCGCCCAACTGTTTGAGGGCTTCCTGGTGGTTCTGCATCCTGGCTTTGGCAGCAATCAGTTCGTTGCGCTGACTTCTCTCCTGATACTCCTGCTGAATGGCTAAGAGAGCATCACGGGTTTGGGCTGGCTGATGTTCCAAGTGCTGCTGATGCGCCTTTTCTGCACTCTGGTAAAGGGCGGTGGTTGAAGCCACGGCTTTCTCCTTTTCGTCCTTTTCCCGACGGATGGCATTCCAGTCTTCGACAGAGTGAAGCATCTCCCGGATGGTATTTCGTTCGATAAGGCTTGGCTCGATACTTCTTTCATCGATGCCTTCCTCTTCGGAGTCTTTTCCTTCGATGCTCTTTTCTTCAAGCTGCTTGTTATATTCCTCAATCCAAAGGTCGAGTTCCTTTTCCTTCGCTTGCAGATTCTCTTTCATCGTCTTGTTCTGAGACAGCATGGTTTGATGTGAACCTTTACTGTTGGCGAGTTCCGCCTTCAGTTTGTTGATATTCTCGTTCTGAGTATCAGCTGCTTTCGTTGCCTCATCCTTTGCTGCTGTCAGTCTTTGTTCAGCCGCATCAGGCTCTTCTCCATTCAGAATCTGCTTGTATTTCTCCTGCCATTCCTCCATTTCCTTCTTGGCGCTATTCCATATCTGAAGGGCTTTCCCGTAAGCCTCCTCCTTACTCTTTTGCTGTGAAGTGAGGTTGATGGTAAGTGCTTTCTGCTCAGCCAGTTTTGTTGTGCAGGTTGAAGTGTTTTCCTGGACTTCATTCAGTATAGTTGAAGCCTTGCTTTCATACGCAGCTTCATCCTTCACAGCCTTGTCCTTGAGTTGGGTCAGCCGTTCTATCTCTTTCTGAATCTTGTTAAAGAGGCTCAGTTTGCTGCTCGCATCTTTCGCCTTGTTTTCATAGATAGGCAAGAGCGATTTCAGTTCTGCCTCTGCCTTTGGAATCTTTGGATACTGGGCGATGAGAGCCTTCCATTCCTCTTCGTAAGTTGCGATTTCACCCGACAGTTTTTTCTGTTGTTTCTGGAGCGTCTGTACTTCGCCGTCGTTCTGTTTTCTTTCGCCGGAAAGACCCTTCTCCTGTTTCTGCTGCAGTTTTAGCAGATCTTCCTTGGCTTTCAGAAGTTGCGAGAGTTCTGTGGTGGCTTCCTCAAACTGTTTGTTGTCGGTATGATAAGGATGGGTCGTGCTGCCGCAGAGCGGACAAGGCTTGCCTTCCGTCAGGTTGGCACGATGAATCTCCCATTTTTCACTTACCATCAGGGTGTAGGCTTTTCGCAGCGTTAGGGTCTCTTTCTCCAAGATCTCGATGGTCAACTTGCCCAGGGCTTCATCTATCTCAGCATTTCTCTTGCCCAAGACCAGGATGCGCTCCTCATTCTTCTGCTTTTCTGCTGTGGCAGCATCGAGATGAGCCACAACCTTGATGGCTTGCTGGACATCCTGCAGTTTCCTGTCGGCTATGGTCTTGCTGTTCTGCAGTTCCTCTATATTCTGTCCGGCAGTCTTATTTCTTTCCGTCTCCCAAGCCTGTTCTGCGGCTTGCGTCGCTTCGTACAGAACCTGTTTCTGCTTGGCAATCTCTTCCTGTGTCGCTTTGAGGGCAAGGTTCGCTTTCTCCGTTTCAGCTTCCCATTTTTGGATGTTTCGGGCGTTTTCCTCCACGTCTTTCTGGGCAGTTAGATTCTCTTTCTGTGCCAACTCCAATGCCTCTTTCTTTTCTTTCAGATTCGGCATTGCCGCTTCCATTTTTGTTTTCAGTGCCCTTGCTTCAGCGATGACCGGCAGCGCCTTTTCCAGCTGTTCCTGTGCCTTGCTTACTGCTTCCTTCAGCCTGGCGAGAGTTTTCTCGCTTTCGCTGATGGCAGACTCTTGACTTTTGATGTTTCCTTCCGCTTTCAGGATGTTTCCTTCCTGTTCGTGGATGCTTTGCGTCTGTCGCTCTACTTCCTGCAGTAGGTTGACGGCTGGCTGTACTTCATCGTGCAACTGCAGACGGAGAACCTGGGCTTGCATCTCTTTGATGGCATTTGTTGCTTGCTCCATATCTGTCTGGCAGGTAGCGATTTGATTTATTTGCTTATCGTTTTCCTCAAACCATTGCAGGTCTTTCGAGATGGCTTGCAACTGGCTGCCGAGTTCCTTCTCTGCCTTTTCCAGACGGGCGATTTCCTCCTGCAGTTGGGCGAGTTCTTCATCGTTCAGCAGGTTCTGTTTTACGGCTTCCACCGATGCAGACATCTGGTTGTAGGCATCCGTCGCCTGGTCTTTCGCCTTCTTGATTTCAGTAGCGATGTTCGTATAAGTTTCCTCGCATCCGATGAGTTTTTCCAGGAGTTCGTACCGCTCGTTTTCCTTCGCCGTCAGGAAGTTGGCAAACGAGCCTTGGGCGATGAGTACGGTACGGAGAAACTGGTCGTAGTCGAGTCCGATGATGTTTGGCAGTTCGTTCCAGTCGGCAGTTTCCTCACTTATCTCTTCTCCGTTTCTTGTGATTTTATAGAGCGCAGTCTTGGCGTTCTCGTAGCGTACCCTTTGGAATCTGACGTGCCATTCTGCGCGGTAGATGCTGCCGTTGTTGGCAAGGAAGGTGAGTTTGCTGTAGCCTTCCTTCTTGCCACGGGTCAGGATGTTTCTACTGTCGGTAGGAGCCAGTCGGTTGTTTTCACTGGCATCTGCAGCCCCGAAAATCTCGATGTTCTGGTTCTTGTCGCCTTTCTTCCTGGGGTAGCGAGGGGCGCGGTTGTAGAGTGCCAGACAGATGGCGTCGAGTAGGGTAGATTTGCCACTGCCCGTCGGACCTACGATGCTGAAGATGGTGCTCTCGCCTAAGGCACCTTCTTCAAAGTTGATGACCTCGCCACCTTGTTTGTCAAGCGAAGCGAGGTTGAGTATTTCGAGTTGTAGGAATTTCATAATGATGATGTCGTTAATAAATCGGATAACATTTTCTCCTGTCTTTCGTTCATCGGAGCGTTGTGCCTGATGGCGAAGGCTTCCTTCAGCGTATCGAGCGGAGGACGGTTGATGATGTCTTCGATGCTGGTGATGTGCTGGGAACCCTGTATGGTGGAGAGGTCTAGCTGCGGGATGATGCGCTGTATTTTGCAGAGCACGGCATCCTTTTCGTTGACGAGTTTCTCCAGTTCCTTGATGTCATCGCTGGATAGCTTTTCCTGTTTCACCTTCAGCATCACGTAGTCGAAGTGGTCGCTCAGTTCGCCGTCGGTTCTTTCCGAGAGTTGTGAGTTGATGAGCTTCTGCCATTTCTTGAAGGTCAGTTCCTCCTCGTCTTCGGGCAGGATGCGAAGGGAGTGCTGCGGCTTGTATTCCAGAAAATCTACTTTCCATTCCTTACTCTTGCCGGTTTCCTTTCCTTCCTCCTCTTCTCCGTGTTCTATGGTGATGAGGTCGATGCCGTGGGTGTAGTCTTTCTCTGCAAACGACATCGGAAGGATACTTCCCGTATATCTTGCCCAGTCGGTGTTCCAGATATGTTGCCGTTTGTGGATGTGTCCGCAAGTCATATAGTCGGGATGTTCGTTCCATCCTTCCAGGTCCACTTCCTCCTGTCCGCCGATGATGATTTTCTCGCTCGCATCTTTCTTGGCGATATCCGAACCTTTGGCGTACATGTGTGCCATCATGATGCACTTCTTGCCTGGGTATTTCTTTCGAGCCTCTGCCGTCAGTTCTCTCAGAAAGTCGTTGACTCCCTGCGAGTAACTGGCGTTCTGCACCACATCGCTTCTAAGGAAAGGTACGGCGAGGATGATGACTTCTTCTCCTTCCTCGTTGGTTACGGGGATGATGAGGTCATCGAAGGAATAGAGCCAATGCCCGCCGGTTTTATCATCTGTTTCCTTTCCGTTCCCTTCGTCCTTGCTTTCTCCCTGCTGCCAGATTTTCCTTACGTTTCCTCTTATTTCCACGTGGTATCGGGTGAGCAGCGGACGGGGAGCCTCCAGTCGGCTGGCTGAATCGTGGTTGCCGGCGGTAATGATGACCTGCATGTTAGGGCACAGTTGGGTAGCATCGGCAAGAAACTCGTAATAAACGGTCTGTGCCGCTGCCGATGGATTTCCGTTATCGAAGATGTCTCCTGCGATGAGGAGAGCATCGGGTTTTTGTTCAGCGATTTGTTCCAGGAGCCATTTCAGGAAATGCTTGTGTTCAGGCAGGCGGTCGTTGCCGTGAAACAAGTTGCCCAGGTGCCAGTCGCTGGTTGCTATTATCTTCATACTCATAAGAATGTCTAATCTTAGTCTTTTGCTTTGTCTTTGGCTTTTGCTTTGTCTTTGGCTTGCAATCCTTTGACCTTTGGCTTGCAATCTGACTACAAAGTTAGCACAATTATTTGGGATACGCAAAGAAATAGGGTCAAAAAACGAAGAATATTGAATGGAAAAGTGAAGATATTCAGGAAAAGTCTTGTTTAATATAGGATAAAGTTGTATCTTTGCCTAGTAGAAAGTTTCGTTCATTACTTTTGAATGTACGTTCAGAACTTCTGAATGTGCGTTCAATACTTTTGAATGTAGGTTCAATACTTTTGAACGGAGATTTCTATTAGGGTTAGTAACAATTATCCTTAGGGTTAGTAACAATTATCCTTAGAGACGGGAACCATTATGCTGAATGGTGAATAAGAAATCACTTAGGTATAGTGACTGTTGCAATAAGGAGTGATAACAATCTTTATAAGAAAGGAATCGTCATGACAAAGTACAAGTTGCAAGAGATGCCTGATGTTCATAACACAGGCAAGCGCAGAGTTTATCCCAAGATGGTGACCAACCGGACACTATCCAGAAAAGAGTTCATCAAGAGGATGCAGGGCTACCATCGTGGTATTTCGGAAAGTACCACGGAGGCTGTGTTGCTGGATGTGGCTGATATGCTGGTAGAAATGCTCTCCATGGGCTACAATGTGAATCTGGAAGGCACCTTCTCCCTCTCCCTCGGTTTCGAGGACGATAAGCCTACGGAAATGCAGAATGCAGATGATAAGATGACGTATCGCAAGGTGGGCGTGAAGGACATCAACTTCAAGGCATCTCCTGAGTTTATCAGGGAGGTGAAGCGAGAAACCGATCGTGACCTGGAGCGTGATATGGGTGGTGTAAAGGTGATTCGCAAGCAGCTGTATTCCAGGGAAGAGCGCATCGCCCGTGCCCTGGAGGTGATAGAGAAGAACGGAGTCCTCACCCTAGGCGATTATGCTTCCATCAACAACCTGAGCCGTACTGCCGCCTCTATGGAACTGAAGGAGCTGACCTGTGATAAATCTTCACCGATAGATTCGTTAGGTCGTGGCAGCCATAAGGTTTGGGTGAAGAGGAAAGAATAAATGCAACGATAGTATTAAAATAGATGTTTAATTTAAATTCCAAATAATTATGAAGCAGATTACTATAGATTTTAAGAACGCTTTTGATTGTTCCAAGAAGGAAAAGTCGAAGGTTTGTCGCTCTGGCTATGTACGTTTGGTTCGTTTTATGGATGATAAGAAGCATACTAGACCACAAGTGTATGAGGGCGATTTGTTGGAGGCTATTATGGATGTAAAGAGGGGCAATGTCAAGAACTTCGATACATTGGAGGATATGATGGACTATCTGGAGGCTTAGTCATGAGTATAAGATGCCTGCTTTAGAAATAAATCATCAACTATTTTATTGGGATTTGCAAGAAACTTTTCGATTTTCTTGCAAATCCCAATTCTTTTTCGTACTTTTGCAATCGTCTTGCTGTGGATGGCTGGCGATGAGTCGCTGGCTAGGTAAAAATCCATGGCTTGG